>ERZ1107006.2756-NODE-2756-length-12347-cov-2.388057_pt1 | contig 12347 bp, 10 predicted proteins | sample MGYA00403696_ERZ1107006 | MGnify/ENA primary metagenome ERZ1107006 (study PRJEB35170, sample SAMEA104062441) | human gut metagenome | biome: human gut; feature: human-associated habitat; material: faeces | place: Denmark | collected 2012-08-13 ...
CACGGGCGATTGAAAGAAATGAAATTTATTGCAGCCATCTGTATTATCGTATGCTTGGCGGTTTTTCCTGCCGCGGCGGCTACCTATCTGGAAGATGTCAGAAACCTTGGTTATGTATCAGGCGAAGGGCTGGCTTGCGGCGCCGAAAGATATCCGTCTTATGAGCTTATTGCGAGGGCATATTTGGTGTCAAAAGCAAGATCGGATAGTGAGCAGGCGGATGGCATGTATGAATACAATAAAGCCAAAGCGACGGCATTTATGGAAAAGCGGGGCGATGGTTATTTTGGTTGCGATGAGGTCAACCGCCGTTTTAATAACCAGAAAATCTTTAAATCGACCTTATACAAAAACGGCACGATAAAATTTCCGGACGGAAAGGTAATCAAACCCAGGCGAGCGTATAACGTAAATCTGGTGTATAACCGTAATGAAAACGAGCGGGAAAAGCTGAATGCTTATTATGACAGGGTAATGGCCAAAAAAAAGCAGCGTGCCGCACGAGAAGGCATTTATCAGAAAATTAAGCAGGAAGAAATAAAAGCGCGTCAGCGTTGATTTGATTTTAATTACATAATATAATTCCGGTGAATAATCGTTAAACAGTAAAGGAAAAAACAGTATGGCTTCATATCAATATATCTATGTTATGCAAAATTTAAGCAAAGTCTTTCCGGGAGGAAAAGAACTGTTCAAAAACATCAGCTTGTCCTTTTTTCCCGGTGCAAAAATCGGTGTTCTGGGCGTTAACGGGGCCGGTAAGTCGACATTGCTGAAAATTATGGCCGGCGTAGACAAAGAATTTAACGGAGAAGCATGGGCTGCCGAAGGGGTAAAAGTCGGTTATTTGGAACAGGAACCGAAACTTGATCCGTCCAAGAACGTTATGGAAAATGTAATGGATGGGCTGGGGGAAACCGTCGCTTTGTTAAAACGTTTTGAAGAAATCTCAATGAAGTTTGCCGAACCGATGTCAGATGATGAGATGAATGCGCTGATTGAAGAACAGGCAGCTTTGCAGGAAAAAATAGATGCGGCTAACGGCTGGGATATTGAACGGACGGTGCAAATAGCCATGGATGCGCTGCGTTGTCCGCCGGCTGATGCCGATGTTACCAAATTATCGGGCGGAGAAAAACGCCGCGTGGCATTATGTCGTCTTTTGTTGTCCAAGCCTGATATGCTTTTGCTTGACGAACCGACCAACCATCTTGATGCCGAGTCGGTGGCATGGTTGGAACACCACCTGCGCGATTATAAGGGAACGGTGGTAATGGTAACGCACGACCGCTATTTTCTTGATAACGTAACCGGCTGGATACTTGAGTTGGATCGCGGGCAGGGGATACCTTATGAAGGGAACTATACGTCTTGGCTGGAACAAAAACAGAAGCGTATTGAACAGGAAGCCCGCGAAGAGAGCGCCCGGCAGAAGACGTTGGCCAATGAGCTGGAATGGATTCGCAAAAATCCCAAAGCTCGTCAGGCCAAATCCAAGGCTCGTATCAATGCTTATGAAGAATTGCTTTCGGAAGCTTCAAAAGAGCAGATTACGCAGGCTTATATCAATATTCCGATGACGGATCGTCTGGGAGATTTGGTCATTGAGGCGAAAAATATTTCCAAGTCTTTTGGCGACCGCGTATTGATTGACAACCTGTCTTTCAAAATTCCGAAGGGGGCGATTGTCGGTATTATCGGGCCGAACGGTGCCGGAAAGACAACTTTGTTCAAAATGATTACCGGGCAGGAAAAGCCGGATTCGGGAGAAATTATTATCGGTGAAACCGTAGATTTGGGTTATGTAGACCAAAGCCGCGATGAACTTTCTGCCGATAAGACGATTTGGGAAGAAATTTCCGACGGGTTGGACATTATCGAGTTGGGTAAAAAACAAATGCCGTCCCGAGCCTATGTCGGTCAGTTTAACTTTAAGGGAACCGACCAGCAGAAAAAAATCGGCCAGCTGTCCGGCGGTGAGCGCAATCGCGTCCATTTGGCAAAGATGCTGAAAAAAGGCGCCAACGTTATTCTGCTTGACGAACCGACAAATGATTTAGATGTTGATACGCTCCGCTCCTTGGAAGAGGGTATCAGTAACTATCCGGGGTGCGTATTGGTAACATCTCACGACCGTTGGTTTTTAGACCGTTTGGCAACCCATATTTTGGCGTATGAAGATGAAGGGCATGTCGAATGGTTTGAAGGCAACTTTGAGGATTATGAAAAGGATAAAATCCGTCGCCTCGGTGAAGAGGCCTGCCGTCCGCATCGGGTCAGATATAAAAAACTTGAACGCTGAAGCAAAAAATGAAAAGCCGGAATAATTTTCCGGCTTTTTTATTGTCTTTTGCTCAACAGACGTCAAATCTTGTTGGGAACCGAGTTATCTGAAATAACATCATAATACGTATCCGGAAATGATTTTCCCCTTATCGGAATTAATTTTGAAAAACCATCCGTCATAAAGAAGGCTGCTCTCCTGTAAACGTTTTACCGAATCGCTGTTAACGAGTCCCTCTCTGCCCAGTCGGACGGAAAGCCAGTACTCGTCGCTGTGATTATATATGTCCACCCTGTAAATAATACCGTTCAACAGGGTGATGTCAAAGTGTTTCGCCTTTTTGTAATTTTCAGTTTTAAAATTGGCGGCATGCTTAATTTCATCAGCTCCCAAGTACCAGAAATTACTGATAAGCCCCTGAATATGCGGTTGTGTTTCGCCGGATTCTGCCGACCTTAATTCTTCGGCCGGAAAACGGCGGTAGACTTCAAAATTATCAGTTTTGATTCTTTTTATTTGTTTACCGTCCCAAGCAAATAAAGGCATTTGTACCCAGTCCATGACGTTAGGAGACAATGCAAAATCTCCGGTCAATTGGTACAGAAAACCGTCATTGTTCAAAGTTGCATAATAATAGGGCCTTTTCTGTGGCTGTACGGTGCCGTAGACTGTGCCGGAAGCATTGCTGCCTTGCTTGGAAACAGTAGTCTGCCCGATTATATCGCTTTTTGCCGCAATGGCTGTTTTTTCGTCAGTGTTACTTTGTATCGCAATGGTCGCTTTATCAACAATACCGCCAAGAGTATCTTTGCTGGTTATGACAATAAAAAACGGCATCGTTTTTTCGTATTGGGTCAGCCCGGTAAATAACCGTATTGCGAATCAAACTGGTTAAGGCGTTAATTTTTGCAAAAGAGGCGAAATAGTCGTCAGCTTCTGCTATCCGCCAAAAATCATCCTTCTTTTCAATAGTAACGGTGTGCCCGTCTGGAAAAGAAATGCTGATGGAAGCAATATCGGCTCGTCTGCGGGTCTGTTCAAAGAAATAGTTGCCTTTGGACAGCATATGGAATTGTTTTCCGTTGCGCAAAATTCCCGAAATTGTCAGAGGAACCAACAGAATTAAAAGTAAAACCGCAATTTTAAGATGTTTTTGCAGCATCAGCCAGCCTCCTGATTTTCTTTTGTTTATATTTTGCAAAAAAGAAAGTTCCCAGTCCCAGAATGACAAGCAATATTGCCGGAACGGCCAAAATCAGCAAAATGGTCACGCCCATAATCATTGTCTGGTAATCTTGTGCAATTTCAGACTTTATTTTATAAAGCCGGGTTTCATTTTCGTCAATATTCTGTTCAATGCTGCCGATATCGCCGATATTTCTTATTGATGCATATCCTTGCATATTCAGAACATCATAAAAGTTATCTCTGCGCTGTTTATACAGATTGATATTGTTTTCCAGCTGCCTGATTTCATCTTCGTAGTATTTATTGATATTTGCCAATATGGCATTGCCGATACTCGATTTGTTAAGGGCATAGTGCCTGTAAGAAAGATGTCTCTCAATATCGCCATTGGCAGCATAATCCATCAACCTTAGTAAAAACAGCAAATTGTCGGCAGCCGGGATAATCTGATAAAAGTTAAATCCCTTGGATTCTTCTGACACATAGAGATAGTCTTTCAGTAGATCACTGTCATAAATAAAAATGACCTTCCCTTCTTTTAGAGAAGCCGGCTCGATATGCCTGTCCTGCACGGCAAAATTCAGATAGTTTGAAAAATATTTTCCGAAAGAAAGAGCCGCAATCGTTTTGTCGGTAAACTTCAGCACGGGCAACGTATGGTACCCGTCTGCATTTTTAAGGTCAATGCTTCCGGCTCCGTTAAACAGAACCGAACGGATATTCTTGTTAGTTGCGGGATGGGATGCTTCGGCTGCACCGGCTTCTGTCTCCATATTATCGGAAATATATGAAATTGTTTCTTCCGCAATAGGGGTAATACCGAAATTTTTTAAAAACGATATAATAGGCTGGCCGCTGCTTTTGCCTGTAAGTTTTGGTTCGCTGAAAATGATGAGCGAACCTCCGTTGAGAACATATTGTTCCATAGCAAGCAAAGTTTCGGTTGAGAGCTGCGTAGGGTTGATAATAATTGCAGCAGCGTATTCATTAGGAATAAAAACCGGTTTTTCTTCAAGGTATTGAACATCATAGAATTCATCTAAAATCCCTCTGAAAGCCTGCATTTCTTCCATATCTTCTTTTGAGGCGGCAACGGCAATGCGCTTTTGCGGTTGGCCAAACCGCCTGATAGTGCGTATAAGGTCAGTTTTCAGCAGGTTTTGCCGCAAATTGCCAAAATACGGAATAATGAACCGGTTGCCTTCATTATCAGAAAGTTCCGCTGCCATGAAAGTTTTTTGCCCGAATTTATCTTCTTCAAACCATATATGGTCATCTCTGGTAAGTCGGTGTTCCAACTGGCTGAAAGGTTCAACCATAACCGTTTCAATCCGCACGGCGCCGTTAGATTGCCGTTCAATAAGCTTAAGTATCTTTTCTGCGAATTCGGCATAAACGGCGTACCCTGAGTTGGCTTCCATCCGTTTGCTGCCCGCTTCATAAAGCGTAATGTTTATACGTTTGTCAAGAGCTTTAAGGAAAGCAGTATCCTCGTCTGATAAAGTAAATTTTTTCTCATCGGTAAAGTCAAACTGCCGGTTGAAAAAAAATCCGGCGCTTAAAGCACTGCACGCAAAAACGGCGGCCATCAGAAAAGTCAGGGCGGCGAATTGCTTTTTACCTGCGGTGGAAACGTCTCTCTTGCATTCAACAGCAGCCGTATTTAGCCAGAGGCAGATGCAGGTTCCGATAATAAAATAAGCCAAATTACTCCAGGTTAAGACACCGCTGAGAAAAGCTTTGTAATTGTCTTCAAAGTTTAATCCCCTGAGCGAAAAGACATAAATTCCCGAACCGGCCGAGGTGAATTCCACTTGTGTCAGAAAGAAAAGGACAAAAATTGCCGCAATATAACTTAAAATATTATTGCGGCTGAGGGCCGATACCAGGCACCCTGCAGCCGTAAATAACGCTCCGCAAAGCAAAAGCCCCGCATATCCGGACAAAGTCAAACCAGTATCAAGGATAGAAAGCTTGTCGGAAACAAAAAATAAAAATAATGACATTGCCGCCATCAGGAAGAAAAAGGCGTATGCGGCAAAAAATTTGGCAAGCACAAGTTTGAAATAGCCGATGGGCTGGGTTAGCAGCAATTCCAACGTTCCGCTTTTGGCTTCGTCTGCCCAAGTACGCATGGTTGTCGCCGGAATAACTAAAGTTAAAATGACCGGCTGCATGATGAAGTAGGCGTTCATAATCTCCGATTCTCGCAAAAAATAATCGCCGAGATACAAGGCGGAAAAAAGCGAGAGGATATAATAGGCCGCAATGATAATGTAGGCGCTGAAACCGTTGAAATTAGCCCTGAATTCTTTATTGAACTGTGTAAGAAACTGTTTCATTTTTTTCCCTTTGCTGGTTTACGGATAGAGGGAGCCGGGTTTGGGGAGTATTTTTTGCTGATGGTTTCGGCGGTTTCCGTTTTGGCTGCTTCGCTGATAATCCGGAATGCCTCGCTGATATCTCTGCTGCGGGAAACCTTTTTAAAAGTTTCTATATCCGTATCTCGGACAAGTCGCCCATGCGATAACATAATTACACGATTCGCCATATCTGCATCTTCCAGAACGTGAGTGGAAACTAATACCGTATTGTTGCGGGCATATTGTTTCATAAATTCTCTGATGTCATGCTTTTGATTAGGGTCAAGCCCGTCAGTAGGTTCGTCCAGAATAAGGAGTTTCGGTTCATGCAGCAGGGCAGAGGCAATCTCAACTCTTTTTTTATACCCCTTGGAAAGATTTTCAATCTTTTCTGCCAATACGTCATTTATCTGCATTTGTTTTGCCGCTATGAAAATGGCTCGATTCTTGTTGGAAATGTTCCAGATGCCGGCAATCCATGCCAAAAAATCATAAACGGTCATTTCACCGTAAAGGGAGGAAATTTCAGGAACATACCCAATATATGATAAAGCTTTAATTCTGTCCTTTTCTGTGTTATGCCCGAAAATATTGACACTTCCCGTATCAGGATGCAGATAGCCGCACATAATGCGCATCAGGGTAGATTTCCCCGCGCCGTTTTCGCCGATAAGAGCCGCAATTTCTCCCGGATAAAGAGTGATGTTTATATTATCGAGAGCCTTCTTGCTGCCGAACAGTTTTGAAATATTTTTTATTTCAATCATGAAAATGCCTTAAACTGTATAATTTACTGTTTGTTGCATACCAGAAAATGTTTAAAATTTTCACAATTTGATTTAAATAGTGAAAACATTGATGACAAAAAATTATTTATGGGCTATAACACACATAAATTGAATATAACAAAAAGTTATTCGAGATATGACGTTGCGTTATAACGGCAGAAAGCGGAGGTATAAATTGGAAGAGATGTATTCAAAAGAAGAAACGCGGTCAATCCGTACGGGAATAACTGCTCTTCTTGTAATTTTGGTTGCCGTTTTTATAACGGTTTCGCACAATGCTTCCATTCGGGGCAGAGGATTGGGCGGAACATATAATATTTATGCAAGTTTCGGCCGTACTGACGGATTGAATGTCGGAGACGCTGTCAGACTGTCCGGAGTAAATATTGGCCGCGTTACGGCGGCAGAGCTTGATAAAAACTTCAATACCAGATTGACAATGGAAATCAGCGAAAAGTATAAAATACCGGATGACAGCAGCGCCTCAATTGTCAGCTTTGGTCTGATCGGCGGAAAATATGTGGAAATTGAAGTCGGAGGATCTGAGGATTTTATTCCCCCGGACGGTAACGTAAGCTACACACAGGATGCGATGGTTTTGGAAGAACTTCTTGACCGGATAATATCCATGGGGAAAAGCCGTCGTAGTAATGAAATAAAGGCAGAGCCGGCAGATGCAGGCAAAATGAAGATAGAACACAAAGGAGAAAACGATGAATAAGAAACCGGTTGAAACAATAATGGGGCTGGTCGTTTTGGCTGTAGCCGCCTTGTTTATGGTATTTGCATACAGGGTTTCTGACTTGCAGGTAGTTAAAGGGTATGAAATTAATGCCCGATTCTTAAAAGTCGGAGGGCTGAATACGGGGGCCGATGTCCGCATTAACGGAATCAAAGTCGGTACGGTATTGTCGCAGTCGATAAACCCCGCCGATTATATGGTTGACGTCAAAATGAGCTTGCGTCCGGATATATCGCTGCCTGCCGACAGTGCCGTAATGATTGCCGGAGACGGCCTGATGGGGGACAAGTTTATTAAAATAGAACCGGGAACTTCGGCAGACAGGCTGCTGCCCGGAGGAACGGCGGAAAATACCAAAGATGCAAAGTCTCTGGAGGATATGGTTGGCGAAATTATCTTTATGGTGACCGGAAATGAAGAAAAGAACTAGTCTCGTCGCAATATGTGCAGCTGTAGCCGGAATGGCGGCGGCACCTGTTTTTGCTGCTGAAATATCTACCAATGCTGCATTGATGCAGGCAATGGACAAGGTAACCGGACGTGTAAATAAGATTACGGTTCCGGTCAATTCCAAAATCGCATTTGGCGATTTTTCCTTGGTGTTGCGAGCCTGTAAAAAACGCCCGGCAGAAGAAACTCCGGAGAATTTTGCCTTTGTAGATGTTGCCGATAAAAGTTTCGGTACAGATGAATACAGTATCTTTCGCGGGTGGATGCTTTCATCTGCGCCGGGAATGAACGCTATTGAACATCCGATTTATGACGTGTGGCTGCTGGAATGCATTGATACTGACGTAGATGCATCGAAATTACTGACGCCGGAAGAATTGGCGCAACGGGATAATTTGCCAGATAAAGATGTTGTGCTAGGCAAAGCCGAACCAAAGATTATTGAGGAAAAAGAGGATGTACCGTCTGCCGCTGAACCGGAAAAAGTAATACGCATTCAGGAATTTATGCAGCAGGACAGAGATATTGAAAAGGATATCAGAAATGTTCCGGCATATATTTCCGAGCCTTCTGCGTCGTATGTCAGTGATGTGGAAGAAGGGGAAGAACCGCAAAATTTACTGCAGTTTACCAAAATGCAGGAAGTAAAAAAATCTTCTGCTGAAATGCCGGAAACAGAAAATACAGCAGAGAAAGTCCGAAATTTCGGTAGTGATGCGGAAAGCAGAAAAGAAAACGTTCGTCAAATGAACGGCTATCATCGGATAAATAACCCGGACGATGATTTATCTGCAGCGATTGATGCGGAAATCAAGGGGCTAGAGCAGTACTGACTATAGTCTGTATGTATGAACGCTGGAGCAAATATTGCTATAGACCGTACAAATAAATAAAAATGCTGGAGCAAGTATTGACTATAGCCCGTACACATAAATAAAAGCGCTTAACAGGGCATAAAGAAGGGCAGCAACAGGCAAGAAGTTTGCTGCTGCTTTTTGCCATATATGTATAGGAAATGAGCTTTTTCTGCAACCGGAACGTAAAATACGGGCTGCACATAAACATAAAATCGCCGTTTCCGGAAGAATAAGCTGGGCAAACAGACGGTAATCCGTTGAACAGGCATATGGATAATCCATGGCATATTTAAAACTATATCCCCAAAGTGTAATGTATAAGACAATGAAGAACCAGACAAAAGGTTTATTCCGGGACGATTTGTCTGTAGCTGCCTGATGAAGCAGATAAAGTATGCCGGCTACCGTACAAATTTTTAGAAAGATGTTTAACAGATAAAGTAATTTTGCCGGAACGTAAATAAAAACGTTTCCGATGCTCATATCCCACTCGCCGAAAAGCTCGGTTTTTATCATTGCCAGCCAGATATTTGCGTCAACGGCCGTTGGTGCATTAATAAAAGGTTTTGATATTTGCGAAAAGTCAAAAATCCTTTCTCCTAAAGTCTGGTACTTAAAGTTTTGTCCCCAGGGCGACGTATCAGGAATGTTGTAAAATTGCATATCGTACAGAATATGGTTACGAATGACCCAGCCAAGCGACAGGGGAACGGCAATAATGACAAACAGGCATAAATCGGCAAAAATGTCGGTTCGCTTTCCTTCTGATGTTGATATTTTGCAAAGAAAAAGGCTGATAATCGCCGGAACAGCCATCAGCACGGAAAGTTTGGTCAGTACGCCAAAGCCAAATCCGGCTGCAGCAGCCAAAATATAAAGGCTTTTTTCCGTTTTATACCAGCGAAAAAGAAAATATACGGCTATGATGCTCCACATCATGGCCGGCGTATCGTCCGAGATATAGCCGGAAAAAAGAAACAGGGTCGGATTAAACATAAACAACAGAATGGCTGCATAAAATATCTTTTGGGGCAGGCGCAGTTCTCTCAGGATAAATGCGGCAAAAACGGAAGCTGTCGTGACATAAAACAAAGATAGGTATTGCAGTCCCTCTGCTGCTGCCGCCGTAGATTCCCACAACGCAGAACCCGTAAGATAAAGATAACCGGCAACAATAAAATGCAGAGGCTGGTGAAATAAATAATACATATGCCACGGATTAAAATCAATCCCGTTAAATCCATGCTGTGTAATTTGCCGCATATAAAGAAAAATACCGCTTAAATCGTGCTGTCTGACATCAACAGGCGTTTGTTGAACATAAAACAAGTGGCACAGAAAAGCAGCACCTGTAATACCGATGAGCAGTGTGGATTTGTCCTTTCTTTCCGTATATAAAACTATGGCCGTCAGAAACAGTTCCGCCAGCAGCAAAATATCTGCATTGCCTTGAGTTATGATATGGTATAAAAACAGCAGTAAAGCGCAAAGAAAAAATATAATCTGGCGGACATACCCCTGTGCACAGGCAGCGACAATCCCTGCAATGAGAAGATAGGTTGCCTCTCCCGGTTCCATAAATGCGGCATTGAAAAATATGCCTGCTGCCAAATATGACAGCAGACACATAACAAAATTAAAGCTGAATGGATGTTGAGCAATAATTTGTAACACGCAAAGCTCCTTGAACCGATATCTTAAATGTCTCCTTTGGCGCAGGGAGTACCCGGAGTGCATTTATGGTAGACTTTTGCCCTTCTGTATCCGGTCAGTCCCTTATATTCCATTGTCTGGATATAAATGTTGTCCACGGTAATCGTAAAACTCAAAACAGCTGAATTTCCGGATTTGTCCATAGCATATACCTTGATTTTATGGCTGCCTTCATCGTCAATAGTCGGCCGTCCGCTGAATGTATGCGTTTTTTCGTCATATTTCAACCACGATGGCAATCCTGCATCATCAAGAGAGCCTGCTACTGTTGTATATTCCCCGTTCCAGTCGACGGCATCAAATACTTCATCGGGAATCTTTATATTAACGTCTGAACCAGTCCCGACGACAACATTCGGCACCAGCGTACTCGAAGAAATGTCCACAGGAGGTTTTCTCGCCGACAGCGTGGCCGAAGCTCCTTTGGGAGAGGTTATAAATATGCCGTCTTTCCATTTATCCAAAGTTTCCCTTATCTGAATAGCCAAAACTGACGGACTGTCATTCAACATATCGGCCGGAACGGCATCCATGCCGACACTGGCATATAATTTGCCGATAGCTTCTTGTACATCAATGTATGACAGGAACGCATTGGCTTCGTCAATAATAGCTTTTGCCGATTCCAGATGGCTGATAGCTTTATTGGCACCTTCTCTGCCTGTAATATCCTCGGCAATGTCTTCAGATGTTGACGCAACGCTCATATTGAGTAGATAATCCTCAACTGCCGATTGATACAAAGCCCAAGACAGATAAACCTGATTAAGTATAATATTTGTCATGCGCTGTCTTGCCAGAGAGTTATATGTTCCCGCCCCCTGATGGCGTACTTCTTCAAAAACAGTCATCGACAAATCATTAGATTCTCTAGCCCATTTTCTGTTGTAATAATTCGGGTCCTGACGGTAATCACTGTTGTCTACCGTATCAAAATCTTTAATGACCAACTCAAGCTCTTCTTTGGATGTCCCGCTGTCAAAAGCTCTCAATTCCGGTCTATTTGTCAGAGCCAGCCATTCCAATTGCTGAATTTTTGCTCTCATCGACGGAATGGCAAAGTTGCCGTATTCCGCACCGGCCAGCTTGATTTCCGTCGAGGGATACATGCCGAGCAGTCCGGCAAATTCGGCTTGCGCCGTATCAAGTTTGCGTCGCAGGTTGGCAAGATGTTTAATGCTTTCCAAATATTTTCTTTTTTTCAACAACAGATTAGTGGAAGGTGTTTTCCCTTCTTTAATCATTTCGTTGGATCGCGCATTCAGTTCGTCAACAACGCGAACCAGATATTCGTTCATGTCGTCAATTACCGGAATCAGCCTTTGTGAGGCTAAAGCTTTCCAATAAAGGGTACGCGTTTCCTGCAGGATATTGTTGACAACTTTTCTGCTTTGCTCTTGTGCGGCAATTTCAGGCGAAGCAAAACCATTCTGATAAACGAGGGAAGATAAATCAAGTAAGTTCCAGGACATTTTCAAATCTGCCGGAACAGCGGACGAATTCGTGGCGTTGTCATAGCCTAAGTTTTCGGCCATAGTCGGAAGCATTGCCGGGGAAATGTTCCCTTTGACCAAATTCTCCTGATATGTGGCAAGGCGTCTGGTATAGTTGTATTTCAGCGCCAGCGCCATAGCCATATACATATCAATCGGCCTTGTAATTTTTGACGGAGTTCCGATATACATATTCTGCATGTCAACGTCAGCACGTACCGCCCGATCCCAGTCGGAATAATAAGCGGACATTACCGGTGCTTCCGTTACCTGTTGTTGTGAAGTTGTTGTTGAGCACGCAGCCAAAAGTCCGGCGAAAGCTCCCAGAAAACAGATAAATTTTTTCATCAAACCATCCCTCAAACATTATTGTTTAACTAAATGTCTACACTAATTATTTTTTAATTGATAGTATTTTATTTGATTTTATACAACTTTCATGTAAAATATATTCATATAGCAATTTATC
>ERZ1107006.2766-NODE-2766-length-12323-cov-2.704923_pt1 | contig 12323 bp, 11 predicted proteins | sample MGYA00403696_ERZ1107006 | MGnify/ENA primary metagenome ERZ1107006 (study PRJEB35170, sample SAMEA104062441) | human gut metagenome | biome: human gut; feature: human-associated habitat; material: faeces | place: Denmark | collected 2012-08-13 ...
CGTTCCGGCTCAAGCTGTTCCGTAAATGTGGGGGCTGCCCAGCCCTGCTCACGCCAGACGCGGAATATATTCGGGATGCCGCTTCCGGCGCGCTCACCGATATCGATCAGGTTGAACATCTTCAGCATCGTCCCGTTGCGGGGATCGGACACGCCGCCGCTCTTTGCCGCGTCGAGCTCAATGCGGAAGCTGCCGGGGTTGGACATGGTGATGCCGTCCCGCTTTTTGAGGATGACCAGCCCCTGCCTGCCATAATAATCCGCATTGACAAGGCAGTTGGCCAATGCCTCGCGGAGTGCCTGATGCACGGGCGTGTCGTCCACGCGGTTCCCGCCGTCCATCCGGAACGGCACCTTGATATCCTGGATCAGCCTGTTGTAAATGCGAAAATAGAAATCATACACATTGCCGCTCCAGTCGCCGGACGAGGAAATGATCCGGTCCGTCCAGCGGGTATCGGCATCATACTGCTCCTGATAATCGAGAAAATAGGCATTGAATTCCCGCACAATGTCGTATTCATTGCCAAACATGAGCAGGCCCGCAGAGGTCGGGTGCTTCTTTCCGTCGGAGCCGATGCCGACAGCGCCCAGCTTCAGGAGGAATTCCTCATCCTCCAATGACTCCCACACATGCCCGGGACGGGACAGGCGCATTCTCTGGCGATAGCTGCGGACGCTTTCCGGATGAAACACGCCCAGGTCCATCTCGTTCAGCACCAGCATATCCTGCGTCCGCACGGAAGCGTCCCGCACCATAGCCTGATATTCCTCTCTGGTGCAGCGGTAGTCGCCCTCGCCGTTGCGGCGATAGGTGCACAGCGGGTTGCCGTCCACATAGACCGGCTTATAGGAGCGCTCGGCACGGGGCACGCGGATGACCACGATGTGCGCGCCGTCCACCTCCTGCACAAAAACATCCCTGGCAGACAGGATATTGACGCTGGTCTTATTGGGATTGTTGACGATATCCCAGAACTCCCGGATGAGCCGGTCCGGATCGGGCAGATCGACCGGGTGCAGGGACTTGTCCGCCCGCTCCTCTACGCCCAGCAGGATGATCCCGCCATAGGTATTGGCGAAGGCAGAGTATGTCTCCCAAATGCTCTTCGGCAGGCCGCCAAGCGCTTTTTTTGCCTCAATGCGGTTATTCTCCCGATACTGTTCCAGTTTGGAAAAATCGATCATAGTCTTCGCTCCTTTCTGCGCAGAAAATGCGGTCACACAAATTGATTTTAGCATGGAACGCGCATCTTGTCCATCGAAAATTCGGTTTTCGGCGGTATCGGACCGGAATGATTCTTCTTACTGCATCATTTATCCGGCTCTCACCCCTGCGCAACGGTGAACAGGGCGAAAAAACCCCTTTTTCTCCATCAGCTCGTCAAAGCTGCCGGATTCGGCGATACGGCCGTTTTTCAGGACGAGGATGCCGTCATAGCGGCGCAGGAGCGCGGCCTCCAGCGTGTGCGTCACGACGACGCGGGTCATACCGGTCAGGTCGAGGAGGTCGGACGAACTCGTCTTCCCACGCCTCCGGCGCGACCCGCAGCAGCTTTTCCCGCAGCGACATCCAATCACTTCCTTGCAAATTTTTCTCCAGTTTATCACAAAATGCCCTGCAGGGCAAGACGGAGCAGAACCAGTAAAACAGGACAATAGACAAAGTTCCCCTGATGTGGAGCAGCCCCATGTCTTTTTTGCGATTTTGGTGCGTGTGACCCCGGGCCGTTGTCCGATCGAAAAGGTCCCGGAGATTTTCATCCCCCTACCGGGTTGACATGGAGAACCCCCGCGCTATAATCCCGGCTGTTTTTCTTGGTAGAAATGTTCATACTTCGCCGGTATAATAGACGGTTAGAAATCATGATTTGCAGAGGTGAAAGTGATGATAAGAATAGTGGATGATATTGAGGAGAAGCAACGAATTGCACGCAGCATTCTTACGGCACTGCCAGAGTGGTTTGGGATTCCGGAATCAACAGAAAACTATATTCGTGAAAGTGCGAATGAAATAATGGTTGCCTCTTTTGAAGAAGAAAAAGCCAATGGTTTTTTGTGTCTGAAGGAAACGGGAAAAGATACCGTTGAGCTTGCTGTTATGGGCGTATTGAAGACGCATCATCGTAAAGGTATTGGCAGAGATATGTTTGACGAGGCAAAGCGGATTGCTGCAGAACATAGCTATTCTTTTATTCAGGTAAAGACGGTTCAAATGGGCAAGTATCCGGAATACGATGAAACAAACCGTTTTTACCTAAGCCTTGGATTTAAGGAATTTGAATTGATGCCAAATCTGTGGGACAAATGGAATCCGTGCCAGATTTATGTTATGTCGCTTTGACAAACTCCTGTCTGACGAGATGCCCACTATGAAGCAAATCACAAACAAGGAATACGAAGTGGAGAAAGCGAAGGGTCACGTCCTGCTGCCGGATACCGTCCGGTTCATCTGCGAGGCCAACGGCTATGACGCAGAAAAGATCGGTCAGCACTTCCTTGAAATCCTCCCGAAGATCTGCCCGCCTGAACAGAGATAACGAAAAACGCCTCCGAGCCGATATGGTTCAGAGGCGTCATTAATTATAGAACATTTGTTTTGTTTCGCACCTAAATAATACGCCAAAACCCGGCTCTACGCAAGAGCCGGGCCTTTGCTTTTTTGGGGGCTGCCTTTTAGTGAGACTGCCCCTTTTCTTGCTTGCAGCTCCACTTATCCAAAGCCCGTTCGAAGCAGCTCCGCTGCCGCTTCTCGGCTTTGACCGAAGGAGCGGCAGCGGAGCTATTTATCGTCAGAAAATCATTCTCGTGTCCGGATTTTTTGTGGGGCTTCCGAGGTCAGTTTGACCGGCGCAGCTTCTTGATGCGAAGGCCGTTGCCCTTCAGCGTCAGATCAAGAACGACAGCCACGACCAGCACGGCGCCCTCGACGATGAACTGATAGACCGTGCCGATTCCCAGCAGATTCATGCCGTTGGAAAGGTTCCCGAGGATCAGCGCGCCGATCAGCGTTCCGATCAGCGAGCCCTGACCGCCAAGCAGACTTGTTCCGCCGAGGATGATCGCAACAATGATCTCAAACTCAATTCCGGAGGTGCTGAGATTCGGGTCACCGGAATTGATGCGTGAGGACATCAGAATGCCGACAAAGGAGGACATGAGCGCAGTTAAAATGTATAGTACGCAACGCACCAGATTGACCTTAATACCCGAAAGGCGCGCGGTCTCGCTATTGCCGCCAATCGCATAGGCATATTTCCCGAGCAGAGTTCGGTTCAGGAGAATGTAAAACACGGCAAAAACTGCCACGGCGATCACCACCATGAGCGGGAATGGCCCGATATAGCGATTGACCCACCCGAAGTTTGCGGGCCCCTGCACGATCGCGTAGCTGTTGCTGATCGCGTATGCCAAGCCCTTTGTGATGTACCACGTGCCAAGCGTTGCGATCATGGGCGGAACATTGGCAAGCACGACCAGCAGACCGCTGAACGTGCCTGCAGCGACGCCAACAAGAAGCGACAGCAGCGCCGCCAGCGGGATGCTGATGCCTGCGACGCAGAGCTTCGCAAAAACCACGGAGGTCAGGGCGATCACGCCTGCCGGAGAAAGGTCCATGCCGCCGGATATCATCAGCATTGTCGCGGCACAGGCAATAATAATCAGGGTGCTCTCCTGGCGGACAATGTTAATCAGGTTGTTGACCGTAAGGTACTTGTTACTGATACACGAAAGGATCACCATAATCAGTACAAGGATCAGCAGCGTTACAAGGCGCTGCTTTGTTTGCGTATTTGTTTTAAGCTTTTTCATCGGCGTTAACTCCCATAGCATATAGCATAACATTCTCTTCTGTAAGCTCATCGCTTTCAAGTGTTTTTATGGCTTGACCGTCCCGCATGACCACGATTCGATTGCTGAGGTTGATGATCTCGATCAGGTCGGAGGAAACCACAATCACGCCCATGCCTTCCCGAGCAAGACGGTCGATCAGCTGATAGATGTCGGCCTTTGCTCCGACGTCGATCCCCTGCGTCGGTTCATCCAGAAGCAGGATCCGAGGGGAGATAGACAGCCACTTTGAGACAACGACCTTTTGCTGATTGCCGCCGGAGAGATTCCCCACCGCCTGCATCGCAGACGGCGTTTTGATATGCAGCGTGTCGATATAGCGTCGGACGATCGCATCGTCGCCCGCCTTTTTCAGAAAGCCGAATTTCGCGGTCAGCTGGGAATAAATCAGCGTGATGTTGTCCTTTACAGACAGACAGTTCACGATTCCCTGGCGCTTGCGTTCCTCCGGCAGCAGTCCGATGCCGTTCCGGATCGCATCGATCGGGGCGCCCATGGAAAGCTGCTTTCCCTCCAGAATAACCTGCCCGCTGCGCAGCTTGTCAGCCGCGAAAATTGCACGCAGAACCTCCGTTCGACCGGAGCCGACCAGACCCGCAAGTCCGACGACCTCGCCCTCGAGTAAGCTGAAGCTCACGCCCTTGATTTTTTCCGTGGTCAGATTCTCAACGCGCAGCAGCTCTTTTCCAACCGGACGCTGCTTGCTTGGGTAAACGTCGTGAAGCTCGCGTCCCACCATTTTGACGATCAGCTGCTGGGTATTGATTTCGGACAGAGCCCATGTTCCGACATAGCTGCCGTCCTTTAAAACGGTCACCCGGTCGCCGATGCGATAGATTTCTTCCATTCGGTGGGAAATGTATACCACCGTGATGCCCCGCTCGCGCAGGCTGCCAATAATCTGAAACAGCGTATGGACCTCTTGCTCATTCAGCATGGCTGTCGGCTCGTCAAGCACGATTACTCTGGCGTTTTTTGACAGGGCCTTTGCGATCATTACCATCTGCTTTTGCGCAATGGAAAGTGATTCCATCAGCACGGTCGGCTCGATTTCAAGCCCGACTTGGCTTAAAAACGGCCGAACGAATTCGATATTTTTCTTTTTCTGATTGAACCCAAATCTGCTGTTCTCCGCACCGAGAACGATGTTGTCCGCAATGGAAAGCTTATCCACGTTTGTCACGTCCTGATAAACAACGGAGATTCCGTACGCGGCGGCCTGAGCGGGCGTTTCGATCCGAACGGGCTTCCCGTCGATCCGAAGCTCGCCGCCGTCAATGCTGTAGGCACCGGCAAGGATCTTGATCAGGGTTGATTTGCCGGCCCCGTTTTCGCCGACGAGGCAATGCACCTCTCCGGCGCGAACGGAGAACGAAACGTCATTCAGGGCAATAACCGGGCCGAATTGCTTCCGAACGCGGCAAAATTCCAATAAAATAGGGTCATTCATCTTGAACATCGGAGTATTTCTCTCCGCCTCCTGAGTATTTGTATAAAAGCGTTCGCGACCGGAGCTGCTTATTCTCCGGCCCGATCCGCGCTTTCGTATAACAGAGGGCAGTCCGAAGCGGTCTGCGGTCGCTTCGGACTGCGTGATGGGGAACTGCTTTTTATTCGAAATTCTCTTTGACCCAGGAATCCGCCGTATCCGTTGTGACCGAAACGATCTCAAGCGACTGCGGATAATCCTCGTTGGCAGGAAGCTCGCCGCGAATGACCTGCATCAGGAGGTTCCACGCCATCTCGGCCATAATGCGCGGAGAGTTGCCCGCAACGGCCTTCAGGGCGGAGTTCGGATCCTTCAGCTCTGCACAGTCGGCCTCCGTCCCGTCGACGCTGGCGACAAGGGAATCGGCGGACGTGCCGCGATTGATCTCGCGCAGAGCATCCAGAGCGCCGAGCGCGCTGTCGGCGTTGATGCCGAACATGACGTTGATCTCCGGGTGCGCTTGCAGCAAATCCTCACAGGCTGCAAGGGAAACCGAGCGCGAGCCGCCGCCGTCCACGGACTGGACGACTTCAAAGTCGGGATAGACGGTGCGGAAGCCCTCCACAAAGCCGTCGACGCGTTCCTTGCACTGCGGCGCGGAATACAGATCGACTGCACCGCCGACAGGCGTCGTATCCGGGTGATTTTCTTTCCAGTACTCTGCCGCCGCAGTACCGGCGACGCGGCCGAACTCCGACTGATCTGCAACGACCTGCGGGCAGGTTGCGCCCTCCGGGCTGATGTTGTAGGTCACGACGGGAATGCCGGCGTCCTGCAGGGTCTTCACATGGATGCCCAGAGTTGATGTTTCCAAGCCGCAGGTAATGACGCCGTCCGGCTTCATGGCGACGATGTCGTCGATCACGTTTGCAAACGTTGTGACGTCGCCGTTCAGATCCATGATCGTCAGATCGACGTTTTCTTCCTTTGCAAGACGCTCAAGCGTGTGCTGAACATTCGACCAGAAGTTGATCTGCTGGGACTGGAGCGTGGCGACGATGCGCAGGCGCTGCTCACCGTCCTGGTTTGAGGCATCCGTACTCTTGCCGACGGCCGGCGCATTCGTACAGGCCGCTGCACTCAGCAGCAGGCAGACGCAAAGCAAAAGAGCGATCAGTTTTTTCATTTTTTCTCATCCTTTCAATTTTCCGTTTTCGTCGAGCTTGAATTCACGCTTGGGGTAAACATAGTATTTTTCGACCGAAGGAGCGGGCTCCGGATCGAGCAATACGCCGTTTTTCACGAGAGCCTGCTGCAGCATCCCGATGTCCACATCGCGGGCATTCACACCCTCGCGGATGCTGATCGCGCAGGCCGTGCCTGCGGCTTCGCCGGTCGCCATGGAAATGGCGGAGCAGCAGACGGAGCTGAACGCGTCCCGCTCGGTGGAAACGCATTTTCCGCCGACCAGAAGATTCTCAACAGGCGATTTCGGAACGACCACGCCGAACGGCACGCCGTAATATTCGCCGGGGGTCAGATAGTACAGGAAATTCTGCCCGCCCATCTCCGGGCTGTGCAGGTCGATGCCGTAGGCGGTGATGGCAATGCGGTCGTCCGGCATCTCGCGCTTGAGGATCATCTCTTGCGTCATTTTCTTTTCGCCCACCAGCGCCGGCTGAGCAAGCGAGCCGAGCGTCGGCGCGGTGTCAATGATATAAGCGTCCTCAAAGCCGATCCAGTGCTCCTTCAGGTATTGCAGAACCTCCTGGCACTGACGGCGGCACTCAATAGTGCCCTTTGTATAATCCTCCGCGCTGTTCTCGCTGCCGATATAGCGGGTCATCTCCACGCGGAAGTCTCCTTCCCGGATCAGAGGGAAGAAGTTCACCGCACCATAGGGGATCTCCTTCACATTCGGCTTGTAGGACGGGACGACGTTCTTGACGTTTCCCACCCGGAACATCAGCGTCATGGAGCCCTTGCGCCCGACGCCGCAGCATTCGGCGCCGGCCATTTGCGCGACGGCGGCAGCGCCGGTGCAGTCGACGACGCGCTTGGCCAAGACGCCCGGAGCGATTCTCGATCACGCCGCCGACCACCTTGTTGCCCTCCTTGAGGATCTCGGTGAATTGCGTGTAGAAATACACCTTTACACCGTGCTCCGCCATCAGCTCATCGGCGGAGAGCTTGAATGCCTCGGGATCCCACGGCGTGATCTGCAGATCGTTTTCGCAGCGCGAGGTATCGAACGGATAATACTTGTTCGAGCGGATCAGGTCGTAGCCGCGAATCGCGCCGCCCTTTTCGACCATACGCGTGACCAGCTTGTCGAAAACGCCCTTGATCAGGATCTTGTCGCCGGAGATCGCCACGCCCGCCTCGCAGTTTGTAACATATCCGTTTGTCAGCAGTCCGCCCAGCGCACCGAAGTACTCGACTAGCGCGACCGATGCGCCGCACTGCGCAGCGCCGATGGCCGCACCGATGCCGGCCGCGCCGCCGCCTACGACCAACACATCGACCTCGTCGACAACGGGACAGGCTTTTGCAGGAATGTTAACTGTTTTCATCGTGTCTTGTCCTCCTTATAATTCTTAATAGGTAAATATGTATTCATCGTATTTCTGCGCCTCGGGAAGTATTTCCGGCTCCAAGAGCGCTCCCTGCCTGCGCAGAGCCTCGCGGAGCTTTTTCACATCGACACTGCGCACCGGCACATCGTCACAGATGCTGAGCGCGCTGGCCGTTCCGGCCGCCTCGCCGGTCGCCATGCTGAGCGCCGTCGCCATGATCGCCGCCTCCGCGCCGGATTCGCAGGAAACCGATTTCCCGGCGGTCAGGATGTTCTCGACCTCGCTTGCGGGAACAAGCGCGCCATAGCCAATGCCATAGTATTGACCCGGCTCGAGGTAGTGCAGGTAATTCTGGCCGCCCTTTTCGGCGCTGTGAACGTCGATCCCGTAGCCGCAGAGGGCGATTGTGTCCTCGGGGACGACGCCGTTCAGCATGTCATTCACGCACACCGGCCGGCGGCCGACCAGCTTATATAGAGACATCGGCAGCGCCTCATTGCCCGAGTCGATCAGGTAGATATTCTCACAGCCGTACCAGTTCTTTCGCAGATATTCAATGATCTCCGGGATCTGGCGGCGACATTCGATCGAAGCGCGGGTCATATCCTCCACGCTGCTTCCGTCGCCGAGCGCCCGCGTCATCTCGATCCGATATTCATGGTCGCGCATCGTCGGGAAGAGGTTGATCGCGCCGTAGGGCACATCCGTTACGTTAGGCCGGTAGGTCGGCGTGACCTCACTGATCCCGCCGGCTCTGAAAAAGACGAGGATCGGCCCCTGACGGTGCGGCGCGTTGGCGCACGTTGACACGCATTCGGCGCCGGCTGCGCGCAAAAGGAACGACATCCCCGTTGCGTCGATCACACGCTTTGCCAGGATCGCGCCGCGTCCCTCCCTGTTTTCCACATAAACGCCGGTAACCCGGTTTCCACTCATAATCGGCGCGACCGCGCGCGTATACAGGATGGGTTGAATGTTGGGATGGGAGGTCAAAATCTCGTCTGCGGCGAGCTTGAAGCACTCCGGGTCAAAAATCGTGAGCTGAAGATCCTTTTCGCAGCGGGAACGGTCGAACGGATAATACTTATTAGAATGGATCAGCTCGTGCGCAGGGATCGCACCGCCGCGGCGAACCATTTCGTCTTGGATGCGCTGCCACACACCCTTAATCAAGAGCTGGTCACCGCTGCAAACAACGCCGCCCTCTGCAAAGGTGATCAACGATTTTGGAACCGCGCCTCCGAAGCAGCCGCCTTCGTCAACGATCGCCACACGCAAATTTTCGTGATAAGCCGCGCCGACCGCAGCCCCGATCCCGGCAGGACCGCCACCAACGACTAGAACGTCTACGGTTGAGATGATTCGACAGCCGACCTCTGCGGCTTCTGACGATCCACCCATGTACATACCTCCTATTTACTATAATAATATGCTGTTTAACACTGGTTAATCGATTGCGCAAACGATTAACTTTTCGCTACGGCAAGGATAGCACAGTTTTTCCACTCTGTCAATTCCAAAAATGATGCTCATTTTTTGTATAATATGCCGAATTTTTTTATTATTTTCATTCGGCTTGACAACGAATTATCTCATCGATATAATGAACGTAATCGTTTACGCATATGAAACCAATACAGCAACGGATGAGTGAGGATAAAACCGCCTATGAGAACAGAAAAGAAACTGCCGAATATTTCAGACGTTGCGCGCGCGGCGGGCGTGTCGACCGCAACGGTATCGCACACACTGAACGGCACCCGTACCGTATCCGAGCATTCAAGAGAGCTTGTGATGAAGGCAATCCGAGAGCTGGGGTATACACCAAATGCATTTGCCCGCAGTTTCCGCACAGGAAAGAAGAATATCATTGGTTTTGTGGTCCCGGATATTTCCAACCAGTTCTTCGCCCGTTTGATCGAGACTGTTGAGAGTAGCATTTCTGCAGAGGGCTTCCATTTGATCATCGCGAACACACAAGAGAATAAGGAGCGTGAGCTGCAGCATTTGCGGTATCTTACCTCCGGAGTTGTGGACGGGATCCTGCTGGCATCGACCATGGAGTCCTACAGCGAATTTTCTGCGGTGCTTCCGGCGTCCTTCCCCACTGTTTTGACCGACCGGAAGGTAGACGCTGCGCCGTTTTCCTCCGTGACGGTGTCCGCGTATCAATCCGTCTACCGGAGCGTTGCCTCGCTGATCGAACAGGGGCAGCGGCGGATCGGCTTCATTACAGGCCTGAGCCGCCTGAGCACCTCGCGGGAGCGCCTTGCGGCGTACCGTCAGGCTATGTCCGATTTCGCCATTCCGATTGAGGATGGCTTTATCCAGCACGGAGATTCGATGGAGCGCAGCGCATGGAACAGCACCAGGGAGCTGCTCAAGCAAAGGTGTACTGCGATCGTTGCCTCCAATGGCCTGATGGGCACCGATGTTTATCACTGTCTTCGCGAATGCGGTATGCAGATCGGCCGGGATGTTGAGCTGGTTTGCTTTTCGGATTTTGACTCTCCTCTCCTCGAATCCTCGCCGGTACGTCTGGTGGCTCAGCCGGTCGACGAGCTGGGCAAAATGGCGGGCGAGGAGATCCTGCGCCGCATCAAGGACCGCGCCGCTGAGCAAAAGCAGATCCTTCTCAGCAGCATCTATCTGGGCGTTCTTTCGCGCCACAGCCAATAAGAGGAGCTTATTATGCGCTTGCACTGCATCGAATTGCCCGTCCCCTCGCTGGATGAAGCGGGACGCTGGCTGGAATCCGTTCTGCATTTTCTACCCGTCGACGATGGCAGACTCTATGTTTGCGGAAATTTTCGTCTGCGCCTCGTCACCGCCGAGGGGGACGCGCCGTCCCGCGCGCCGGACAAGATCGTCGGGCTTGAGCACATCGCCCTTGAGACCCCGGATGCCGGTGCCCTTCTGCGTGCGCTGCTTTCAAAAGGTCTCGAGCTTGAGCACGACAGAGGTGTTCCCTTTTTTAACCCGAAGGTTTTCGGAACCGGAACAAAATACTTCAATCTGATCGCTCCCTTCGGAACGAAATTCGAATTCTGTCAGCGCCTTGACAAGGACTACCCATCCGACTCTTCGGAAATACTCGGTCTGGAGCACATCGGTCTTTCCGCGCACGATTTTGCCGCATCATTCCGGGAGCTGAGTGCATACGGCTTCCGACCTCAGTTTGCGCCGGTTGAAAACGATACACCGCACGGCCGTGTGCAGTGCGTTGTGTTCAATGGCCCCGCGCCCATTGAACTATACTGCTTTGAAGGAGCGCAGACGTTTCCGGAGGCGGATCCGACCCGCGCCCCGAGACTCGTGTTCCGCGCCAACGCGGAGGCCTCCCTCAAAGAACGCAACGGCGCGTGCATCCGCTGCGAAGCAGCGCCGAAGTACGACATTGTTGCGCTTGGAGAAGCCTTGATCGACTTTGTTCCCGGCGGGCAGCAGGAGAGCGGGAAGGTGTCCTATCTGGGCGCTCCCGGCGGCGCTCCGAGCAATGTTTTGGCCGCCGCCTCCCATTTGAATATGCAGACCGCATTTATCGGCAAAGTCGGCAATGACGTCTTCGGACGGCTGATCCGCAGCACAATGGAGCGCAACGGCATATGCACCGACGGCCTTTTGCGCAGCGAGACGGAGCCGACCACCTTGGCGTTTGTCTCTCTGGACGAGCGCGGGGATCGATCCTTCAGCTTTTACCGCCAGCATAGCGCCGACTGTATGCTCCGATCCGCCGAGCTGCCGCTGACGCTTCTGGAGCAAGCGGGTATCTTCCATTTCGGCTCGGTCTCCATGACTGCCGAGCCGGTGCGCTCGGCTACCCTTGAGGCGGTGAGACATGCAAGGTCAAAGGGCGCGGCGATCGCGTTTGACCCCAACCTCCGTTTGCCGCTTTGGCCCGATACCGACTCCGCCTATCATGCAATCTGCGAGGGACTGCGCTATGCCGACCTTGTCAAGCTTTCCGAGGAGGAGCTTGAATTTCTGACAAAGGCCGCCGATCACACGGCCGGAATGCGGGAGCTTCTGGAACGTTACGATATTCGGATGCTTGTCGTTACGCTTGGCGCCGACGGCTGCCTCTGCCTATGCAGAAACGGCGTTTTTCTGCGGCAGCACACGATTCAGGTCACCGCGCTGGACACCACCGGCTCCGGAGACGCCTTCTGGGGAACCTTCCTTTCCGAGCTGCTGCTCTGCGACTGCTGCGACAGAATTCCCGCGCCGCAGGTTTTGCAGCACATTCTCGGCGTTTCCTGCGTGGCCGGTTCGCTGACCGCAACCGCTTTTGGCGCGGTTCCCGCCATGCCGACAACCTCCGCGCTCCACGCCGGTATGCTTCGGCTGCTCGAGCGCTAGCCCGCTCCTGCAGCGCAGGGCCGAACGACTGTACACTTGAAGGACACAGGATTCACAACAAAGTGGCAATGCACATTGTCGGTGTTCAGGTGAACGGTAACCAGCACC
>ERZ1107006.2772-NODE-2772-length-12307-cov-13.556807_pt1 | contig 12307 bp, 8 predicted proteins | sample MGYA00403696_ERZ1107006 | MGnify/ENA primary metagenome ERZ1107006 (study PRJEB35170, sample SAMEA104062441) | human gut metagenome | biome: human gut; feature: human-associated habitat; material: faeces | place: Denmark | collected 2012-08-13 ...
AGTTAGACCTTGATACGCAAATCGGTGACAAACGGTGCAATAGCATCTCTCATATGTTAAATCTTACTCTTTCACGGGTAATGATTTGCAAACCATTCTTCTTCTTAAATCCGCTTTTCTTTGCGTTTTCCGATTTTTCGGCTTGTCATCATTTGACACCGTAACAACTCTGATATTAAGTCGTTTAGCGTCATTTCTCCCGTTTTTCGAGGTTATTCCAGAGATTTTTGCTAATATTGTGTTACTATATTTTTATTGAAAAGTTTTAATTTGCTAAATATCAACAATATGCACAACTTTTTATACATAAATCTTTTTATCAATCTAATTCCGCCAACGGATTTTTAAATACCAAATATTTTATGAACGCACGTACACTTCTTATTCTTAGTCTGGTTGTCCTCTCCGGAGCGCCATGCGCATCTGCGCAGTCTTTCAAGGAAAGACTCAAGAACGCCGCAAAGAAGATAGAACAGAAAGTCAAACAGGAAGTAGCGCCCAAAAAACTTCCGGAAAAGTCCGGTAACACTTCAAGTCTCGACAGCGAACTCCAAAAGCGCCACGACGCCATGGTGGGGCCGGACAACAATAAGAACGCTGAAGACGAAGCTCCCACCGTCAGGTTGCCGGAGACCCACACTGCTCTTTTTGCGCCACTCGGATACCCTGTCGAGGCAACGTATGGGATCAAATCGGTAAAGCCGGTGATGCCGCCGAGAGAGGCATCCGATCAGGTGAACTGGAGTGAAAAACAGCCGAATGTCTATGAGCTCGACAACCAGAGCCTTGTAGCCGAGTTTCTGATGCTCGACGACTGCTTTGCCGACGGCTACATCAAAACCCTCACCCCGGCACATTGGAGATACGATGAGATCGTCAAGGGCGAACTTTGGGCTCGCGTGGGCGCATTGAACAAGATGGTCGAGCAATACAACGAAGCCAAAGAAGAATACGGCGCCGACACTTACCAGTGGGTCATCAACGGCATCCACAACAAAATCGCCTCCGTGCTTGACTCTCGCGAGTACAAAACCCTGATCCGCTCATCCCTCACTCCGCTCTTCACACTTAAAGACAAGTGGATCAGTGATGAGACCAAGGCATATTTCAATGCTCACGGAGGCTATGAGAACGCCCACAAAGCCAACTGGACCGTCTGGGATCCGCAGCCGAACAAAAAAAGCATCACGACATCAGCGTCCGGCCAGACCGGGAAAGTGATTGAGGAGGTCGGGGCAGGTGCTACGGTTGACATCGAGGGAGTCCTGTATGTCCTGCACAACTCCAACAACGGCGGCGCATCCCACGCATTCATCTCGGAAGTGGCGAAGACGGCCGTTGCCGGCAAGAACATCGTGATCCCGGACTATGTCACATACAACGGTAAAAAATATCCGGTGACGGAAATGCGTGGCAATATTTTCTCCGGCACCGCCATCAAGTCCGTGAAACTTCCGTCCACGTTGACGGAGATTTCCAATTCGGCATTCCGCGAGACTCCTATAACTGAAATAGTAATCCCGGCCTCGGTCAAGATAGTTCAGGGTTCGGCTTTCTACGGCTGCAAGAACCTCACGAAAGTAGTCTTCGAAAACGACGTCATGGATGAAGTCCACGGCTGTTTCCAGAAGTGCATAAATCTGAAAAACGTCAAGTTCCCACGCCGCGTCGGACTGATGAGTTACGATATGTTCGAGGGCTGCGTCAATCTCACAGAAGTGATGCTTCCGGAGAATCTGAGCGAAATTTATTCATCCATGTTCAGTGGCTGCAAGAACCTCAAGAATGTGGATATCCCGGCGAGCGTGACCAAGGTCGGCAACAGCGCATTCTCGGACAGCGGCATCACCTCGCTCGACCTCTCCAATGTCAAGGAATTCGAAGGGTTCTGCTTCTCCGGATGCAAAGCGCTCAAGACTGTCAAGCTGAACTCCAGCCTGAAGGAGAATTTCCTTATGGAGACCTATCAAGAATTCACGGAATGTCCGTTACTGGAAGTCAAGTACATAAACAACGAATATGTCTTCCCGGAAGGGTTCATCTTCGTAGACGGCAGCAAGTAGAGTCATGAAAAAGATATTATTTCTACTTTCAGTGGCGGCACTGCTGCTGCCTTTGGATAGTTCGGCCCAGAGCAAGCCGAAGATCAAGTCAGTGGATTTCACTATACAGGTTCCGACCCCGGGGATGTCGCTTTTCGATGCACGCGAGATGCAGTTCACATCTGCGAAGACCGAGTTCGGAGACCTTGCCGCCACGGGCGGCATCCAAGTCCAGGAGATTGACTGGATCGGGGATTTCCGCGAGGACGATGAAGGGGACATGTTCTTCAAGGACGGGTTCATATACAAGGCCCGGATCAAGTTCATGGTAGATCCTTCGGGCAAGTACGACACCGATTACATATTCAAGGACAACGACTACTACATCGACGGCAGCCGCATCAGCGCCACAGTTAACGGAGTGCAGGCCAAGGTCGAGCGCAGCGCTCCTTACTTCATCGACATTGAGGTATCCATGCCTGTTGGAGCCGGTGGAAAAGGCTCGATGCGTGATCTGGCACAGAGCAGCCCAACGGACTATGAGCTCAACAAGGACTCATACCGCGCATCGCAGAAAGCGTATTCAATCGCCGAGGCCGATGCTGCTTGCCCGGATGTGAGCCCGCTTGACGTGATAACCATCAATAATACGTATCACGCGGCGTTCCGTGCCATGCGCGAGTTCGGAGATGAGTTCATCGGGCATAAGAATATGCTTGTCACCAAGGTAATCGTAGATACCGATGACGAGCGCATATATGGAGATGTGGCATCGGACGTCAACAATACCATACAAGGCCCATTCAACATCAGGGAAGTCTGGCTCAGCGACAAAGTCGATGCGGTAAAGTTCATACGCGCCATATTCGCAGTAATGCAGGGTTATACACCGGAACACAGCGATATCTACTGCCCCGAGTTCAGTTACCTCTTCCATACCCAGCGTGCCACGCTCTTTATCCCGGAGACTGCTGTAGCCGATGTAAGGGCGATGTTCAGCCGTCCGACCTGGAGTTTCCGCACACTGTTCTCGCTGAAAACCTACTCCGGCGACGTGCACTCCGCACAGGAAGCCGGTGCGACGGCAGCCAAACCGTTCTGCACAAGCCACGTATTCACCGACAAGGTAGCTGCGGCAGACAAGGTTTTCAGGTACGGCACCTGTAGCAATTGGCCGGAATATTATTATTCCTGCAAAATCTGCGGAAAGTGCGAACACAATGACAAACACGTGTTCAGTATGAACAGGCCAACGTGGGAGGTCCGGGCTCATCAGTATGATCAGCCTGTTGCTGATGACCAGGCTTATGTCGGAGTCAACTCCGCCGGGCAGCATGTATGGTGGTACAGTTGCATCTGGTGCGGACACTCCGAAGGCTATGACCAGAGGCACATAACCAAAGCAGAATGGCAGGCAAGCGGCACAGAGGGAACATACGAGAGCTATAGGGACGCCATGGCCGACATGACAAAACAGTTCGAGGAGAGTGCCCTTCTGAAGACCACGGCACAGCCGGGGATGTTCATTCTCAAAAAAAAGTCGGACTCAAAGATGAGTCCTGCCTTCCAGAGTAGTGTGAACTTCGCCCTCAATGACAACCTCTTGGATGAAAGTGTCCTTGGCAATGATTATACACTTCCCCTGAATCACCGCCAGCTCAACTCGCTGGCCGAGCATCTCGTGAAAGAACTTACCGGCAGCGAGGCCACGGCGTCCTCCATTGGCCTGGACAAGGCTCTTGGCGGAAAAGCCCCGGCAGACGACTCCCCTGTCTCCCGCCAAGAGATGGCCGCCGTGATGTACCGTGCCCTTAGGTATATAGAAGAGTGCGGAGTATACTCATATACGGAGTTCGTTTCTGGGTTGGATAAATACTCCGATCACATCCGCATTGCCCCTTGGGCCAAGGAAGCCATGGCATTTATGGAGGCTCTCGGGCTTATGAACGCTTCTTCCGGCGGTACCCTCTTTCCAGAGAAGACCTGCTCCATCGAAGAAGCCATAGACCTGACCGAGAAGTGCACGCACGCCCACCAGCTCGGCTGGTATCAGGCAAGGTCGTGGGGCGAAGGTGACGGCAGATCCTATTTTGGCAATGTCTGTTATATACCTCACCAAGAAATGAGTACCAACCATACCTATGCCCCGGGTGAGAGGGTTTGGGTTACTGGACCGCGTTTGGGCGGGTCATCGAAATCCCTTCCGATTTTGGAGCCGTACACCGGCCAGATTCTGTATGTGGATGCCGAGTGGTTCCGTCCTGTGCGGAAGTTCGTCTATACATCGAAGCGCACAATCACAGGACCTATCATCTTCCAGGATTATTTTGATGGTGTTTCCATCAAGACTTTCTAAAACGAAGAAAGCGGCTAAAAAGGCAATAGACAGATGAATATCCGACGCCAAGGCGTACACGCGCAAATTCCTGACAGGATCTGCAAACTGCCGGGCAGATAAACGTAAAGCGGATAAAAATGCGCTGCTACTCTCGTAAAAGTAAACACAAAGAGGTGAGAGAAGATAGAATATTGTACTTTTGATAGGTGGTTCTCCTCGACTGTTCGAGGAGAACCATTTTTTTGAGTTTCCTCTCCCGCTGGTCGTACAGCGTTTCGGGATACGGTCGTACAGGACGGTAAGCCTCGTTTTTGCTGGTTCCGTCTAGCCGGGCTCGGTGATGACGCTGCCGGAGAGTTCCGATTCTGCGACCGTTGCGATGAGTACTTCCGTTTTTTCACTGCCTCTGCGGGTAGCTTCTTTCACCGCTCCGGGTAGATCTTTTGCCAGCCGCTTGCCCATGGCAGCCCTCTTCCACTGTTCCCTATGAGTTTCCATTATCGCCACGAGTATTGTATCTTTTTCGGCAAGAAAGCGACGCAGAGTGTCTATTTCGCCGCCAGGTATGATTGTAGAGTACCGTTGTCCGAGTACGCCGAGCATACAGTCCGTTCTCATGCGATGCGTATGGTATTTGTCCCTTTCCGCAACTCCATCCTGCCGCAGCCTCGCCTTGCAGGGCAAGCCCGGTGACGTGGCGATGGGTGGTGTATATGTCCTCGTACATCCTCCACAGCCGTGCCACGCCGCCTTCAACTTCCCGCATCTGCCGCCACTCATATATCAAAATGGCGATCATACTGCCTATGACCGCCACTAAGATGATATATCCGAAAATGATTTTATGCTGCAATGGCATTCGTTTCTTTTCCATACGTATCACTTCTTATCCTTTAAAAAAGCAAATTCTCACCACGGCAGACCTTGCAAGCTCGACCTGCAACAAAACTCAACAATATCTTTCTATTCTTCTTCTCCCAACAGAAAGAAGAGCATACAACACTTCCTCCTTTCTTTATCCGGATACTGTCCTAACAGCTTTTGGAAACAGTCGTCAGTACACCGGTTTCTCAGAAAGCAAGGACGGGACGCACATTGTCACTGCCGTCGAATTTACTTGCCCAGATGCAGCGCACCATGCCTTGGAAGTTGTTCAAAATCCAGTACCATGTGTGGTACTTCGAGTGCTCCGAAGACGAACAAAACGAGACGAGGTTGTTGAATGTATCCTTGTCCCCAACGGCGATATTCTCCATCCATTTGTTCAAAGCGGCGGGAACATCTCCTTGGCTCTTCCAGAGGAATTCTCCAGCGATGTCTGGCGAGGTTTGCTGGGTAACGTCCGCCAAAGCCGGACAACCGCCCAGATTTTGCAGGATGTCCCACCATTGGCCGGAGGCTGGAAGATACCAGCCGGTCGTGGTCGCAGGAACCGGACAGGTCGTGTTATAATCATAGGCGGCCTTGAATGCGGGATAACTGTCGAAGTTGCCGCGATTGGTGCGGATATGCTCGCAATTTCCGTAACCGCTGATGTCGTTGTAGTTATCGGCTTTCGTCCTGCATGTTGTAAGCCCCTCATCCATACCGAAAAGGCCCCACGCTTGTCTTGTCGCGATATTCTTCACAGCCATGACAAGGCCATGGACATTACCTTCTCCGCCTAACTTCTCTTTTTCCTTTGCACCGATACGACTCTTGTCCGTTTGGAACACGATACCGACGACTGTAGCCGCCTGCACCGTCGTTTCGTCCGCCTCTTTCGGAATCAGATAACCCGTCGTACCGTTATCTTTCGTACAGTAGAAGTCTCCGATGCGGGCAATGCCCGATTCGGCATAGGTGACGTTCTTTATGGTTTCCGCCGCGCCGTCCACCTTGTATCTCTTGTATTCCCCTACGACAGGATGGGACGCGGACGTGGTGATGGTAAACTCCCTGTTCCCCCCGTCATAACATCCCTCGATAGTCGGCATGGACGAGTGCACCAAGTAGCGGTAAGTGCCGTCAGCCATGCGCAGCGGCTTGGCGGTGCCTGTGAACGTAGCTTCTGCCCCCACGGTGTAGTCGGGAACATTCGCGTCGATAAACTTGTAAACGGTCTTCGGCATCTCGATGACGGCCAACGCCATGCGGTGTTTCATGGCGAAAGAGAGGTGGATGGTGTTGCCCGTCCCTGTCGTTGAGCCTCCGGCTGTCATCAGGTCGGAGGCGGTGTAAGCGGCATGGGTGCTCTGGTCGTCCCCGGGTTGCCAGCCATCAATGAGCGGCTTGAAGAACTCGGCATCGGTCATGACCGCCCCCTCCGCAGGTGTGGCAGTCTTGCCCGCCATGTCCGCCTGATAAGGATAGTAGAGGTAGTAGCTCTCTCCATCCATTCCGGCGGCAAGCGTCGTACCGTCGGTTTTCCACATGATGCCGCCCGTGGCGGCATCCTTTTCGGCTGTCAGCTTCACGTTTGAATAAACCGGCTTTCCGCCGCGCACCATGTAGAATCCGCAGGCATCGCCTTCGGTGAACTCGGTGGTGTAGCCGTTCTCCACGGCACGGGTCTCGACACGGGTTTTCATATTCTCAACAGCCGATGTATATCCGCCATCGGTAACGGAGATTGTCAGTTGCTGCGCCTTGTCTTGCACGGCAGGGAACTCTTCTTGCGTGCAGGATACAAGCAGCAGGAGCAACGCAGCTTGCAAGAGGTGGTATATGTTTTGTATCTTCATATTCTTAAAGGACTAAATAGGCAAATAGTTCAGAAAGCAAGGACGGGACGGACAGCGTTACTCCATTTCTTATAGACAAAGTCGCAGCACACGTAATCAGAGGAGTACACGTTCCAGTTCCGTGCGCGGAACTGATTTAACTCCGATGACGACCAAAAACGGTCACCGGTGGTAAAATCATTCTTGCTGTCGGCTGCAATTTTATTCATCCAAGCATTCAAGGCAGCTGGAACATCGCCTTGACCTAGCCAACGGAAATCACCGGAATCCGACGAGGTTTGCTGACCTTTATCCGCCATAGCCGGACAACCGCCCAGATTCTGAAGGATGTCCCACCACTGACCGGAGGAAGGAATAAACCAGCCTGTGGTATTACGAGGTGGGCGGTATTCATTTATACTGTACATATCATTCCATTTCTCGACGGCTTCGAAGGCCGGATATGCCTCAATTCCACCGATACTATTTGCATGGTCAAGAATCTTGGTGTAATTGTGCAGACCGCTGATGTCAGAGTAGATTTCAGACTTGGACCAGCAGTCTTTCACGTCTTCCAAATTATTCTCTTCATGGCTCCATTGGATATCTGTTGCGGTGTTCTTTAAGGCCATTACAAGGCCATGCACATTCCCTTCGCCCAATTTGGACTTTTCGGCAGTGCCGATACGGCTCGGGTCCGTCTGGAAAACGATACCGATGACTCTTCTTTCTATTTCACTTTTTGTTTGGAGTACGGGAGCAGGCTTGGGGCTTGCTATCTTCATACTGCCGTCAGTATAGATTTTGCGCAGGCCGCCGTCGCTCCAAGTCCCGTCGGAATAGAAGTAGTCGCCGATTTTAAGTTCGTCAGCTGTGAAACTTTGCTTTACCTTTTTGGAGGTGACGTTTTCCTCGCCATTTGCAACCCACGTGCCACTGGTCACCGACTGCACATCAATGCCGTTGGCTTTCACGGTGATGGTGTAGGCATACCGCTTGCCACCGAAAAACCCAAATTTGCCGGCAGCTTCTGTTTCGGGAGTGTAGGTAAAGTCATTGCTGCCTATGCTGATTCGGATGAGCGGCTTGCCCGTCATATCCTGCGGCGGCACTAACGCCTCGTATTTCTTCGTTGCGGCATCGTAATAGGGCTTTATCTCGCCGTCCGATTGGTCACCCGGTGATACCAAGCCGGCGGTTGAGTGCGTTAGCGGGTCTCCGAAAATGGTGACGGTCGCACCCTCCAACTCCTCTTCCGTAATGCCTTCGCCAGCTTTGAGAATTACTTCGATTTTCGCCATGCGGTGGATGAAACGGAGATTTATGGCTTGGTCATAACGCCCTATGGCACTGGCGTACAGGACATCGAAAGCGGCGTACCCGCCACTTTGGTCGGAAATATCCGTTTCCGATTCTATGTCCGGGGTCCATGCACTGACGCGGGCTTCATCGGTGTTCTTCCAATAGAAGGCATTATCGGCATCCTTCGGGCTTGCATTGCCCGATGCGTCCATCACGTATGTTTTGTTACCAAACACGCCTTCCAGTGACACTCTAATCTCCTCGCCGCCCGTCCACGCATCCTTACCTCCGGCGCGGGTCTGCGGCTGCGCCACCTCCGCCGTCAGTTGCAGCGGGTACTTGCCGTCGGGCAGGGGCGCGGTGCTTTCATCCTCACTGCTACAGGAAGCGAGCACCCCACAGATGAGCATCATAACCGGCAACCAGCCGCCGATGCGCGGCCACGGCCTTCTCGCTATGTTCCTTATTATTTTCATATTGTCTTTATTTATTTCGTTTTGTGCCACTGCCCGTTGCGACGCGGGCTGCCGCACCATTTATTATATATGGCGTGCCTCCGTCTTACGCCTGATGCACGGCAGTGGCTTTCAGACACACTACATTTTTGCATCACCCGCATGGCTACCACCGTCGTTCCAGTTTTCGATGGTGCTTCCGCTAAGGGTCAGCCCCGTCTTCTTCACCGTGATGGTGTAGGTATAAGAATAACCGGCCTCCAACGCGGGTTTGATCATGTCCTTGTTGGAGTAGCTCTGGTATTCCTCGTCATCGGGAGATATCTCAAGCACCAAAGCGTTGGCGAGTGTCTGCGGGAGCAGGATCATGGTGAAAGTCATCACGCCCGTGGCGGCGTCAAAGGTTGCCACGCACTTGTCCGTGGCCGTCTTCGGGGCACCGGTGCACTGGCGTAACATCCAGTCGCTCACAACGCTGCCCGCGGTCGCGGCGGTACCGGTCTTCACATCGAACGTTCCCTCGTGAACCAGGCCGCCCAGCTTGTAGTCGGCGAATTCCAGCACGGCAGTGTCGTCGAAACCGTCGGTGTTCGACACCTGCACCTTGAGGATAAGACGGGCCATCTTGTGCTTGAAGGAGCAGTCGCTGCCGCCCGCGGCGGTGTTGTCCGTGAAGCTGACGGTCGGGCTGTCTTTATCGGCCTTGGCTCCCGTGGCATGGATGTAGTCCACCTTCTCCTGTTCCGTGGTCGTGGGCTGGTTGCTTGTATTTACCGTAATCTTCCCGTCTGTACCAGGCAGGGTGGAGGCGTTTGCGCCCGATGCGTAAGGCGCGTAGGCGGCAAAAGTAAACTCGAGGAAAGCATCCTCGAAGAAGATGCCGCCACCCGCCGTCATCGGGGTGAAGTCCGCGTTGGTGCCGGTACTCGTGGTCGCGTATCCCACGTTCTTGTACTTGCCGCCCATGGTCGTGGTCGTGCCAGGGGCATCCACCACCATCACGCCGATTCGGTCGGCGTTCCACCCGTTGTCCACAGCACGGGTCTTCGGCCCGCTCACGCCTGCCGTGATTCGTGCTTCCACCGGATTGTTCTGTACCTCGTTCTCTTGTGTACACGCAGCCAATAGCGTTGCTGCTGCTGCAATAATGAAAAACCTCATGTTCATTGTCATAATCTTGTTTTTTTGATTAAAATATTTATCGTCAGTTAGCATCCCCATTGCCGCTTTCTACCTCGTTCCAGCCCGTGATGGTTGCGCCCGTTACCCCGGCCTCTACGGGCAAAAGCAGATTACCCGTGAGTTTAACCGGTTTGGTGCCGTTATTGAAGTCCCTTATGGCCTCGGTAAGGTCGCTCACTACCCGCTGCGTGTCACCGTTGTTGAAAGTGATGTCCACCGTCAGCGTATGCGTTTCCGTCGGGACGATGCCGAGCAGTCGGAAAAAGATTGTGAACTTGTTGCCGTCCTGCCTGAAAGCGTTTGTTACTTGTGCCGCTGCACTCCGGTCGCCTGTTGCCATATCCGCTGCCGAAGCCACGCCGGAGAGCGTTGCCGTAGCCGACTGTACACGGCTGTAGTCGCCTTCCGTGGCGGTCAGTTCGATGTCGAGCCTGCGCACGTATTGTCTCATCGGGGCGGTGACGTGCAGGGTGTCATCCGCCACGACGCTGATGTCCTGGTGCGAGGCGAAGAGGTAGCCGGGGTGCGGCTCTATTGCACCCGTCAGATCCACCGGATTCACCGTTGCCTTGTTTCCGTCGATACTAATCCCCTCCGGGGAGTTGTACACCGTCAGGCCGTAGCCACCGGGCGCGAGCAGCGCGTCGAACACGTTGGTCGCCGCACTCACGTTCTGTTCCCTCCCGCCGATGCGCAGTGTGTATGCCTGCGGTATGTCCGCCTCGGTGCTCTTTCCGCTCCAGTCTGTGGTTACGACCACCGCCCCACGGTCGGGGTGCGGCGTGTCATAGAGGTCGTCCTTCACGCACGAGGTCAGTATGGCCACCGCACCTATTAGATATAATAAGGTATAAGCCTTTCCGTATGCTCCCGTATATTCCTTTATCTGTCGTATGATTATCGTTGTATTCATTGTTCCTCCTTTCCGCTAAAAGATGTTCCACACCAGGGTGACACCCGCCGAAACAGGACCCCACCAGTTCTTTGTTCCGCTGCCGCGCCTTACCCTCACGCCGTTGATGACCACATACTTGTCATAGTCGGCATGGATATAGCCCAACCCTAAGGAGAAGTCCATCGAGAGGGCATTGTTCAGTTTCAGCACGTAGCCGCCGGTGATGCCGCCACCCATGATGTCGCCCTGCTTGCCGGTCTCCGACAGCTTGTAGTTGAATGAGCCGACTTTGTACATAGCACCTACGTAGCCGCGTTTCTCGCTGCCTATATAATAGCGGAGTTCCGGTGTCACTTCCCAAAGGGCGTATCTTCTGTCCTTGTCATTCCACGACCACGAAGTCCACGAGCCGTTCACGGATATTCCCCATGACGGGTTGATGTGCCACTCAATACCGAGGTCGGGCGTGAGGGTTGCCCAACGCAGCAGGTTGGCACGCAGTGATAATCCCAAAGTTGTGGATGATGCCGACAGTACGGATTCAGGCTGATTTTCCTGTCCGGTAGACACCTTTGCCCCCTCTGTGTCTTGGATTGTTTCTGTAGCCTTGTCGTTTTCACGGTGTGACTGTTCCTTTTCTTCCTCGTAACCGGGATGTGTATCCTCCGCAATAACCGGCACTTTCTCTTTCGGCAGTATGATACGCACCGTCACGAAGTCGCCCTTCGAGGCATGGTTACGGGTGATGAAGTTGTTTTCACGCAGTCCTTTCCGGGTAATCAACTCTGATTTCACACGGTTGGAACGTGTCCCGGCGATAGCGAGGCTTGCCCGTTCCGACTTGCCGGAGTTACAGTATCCGTCCACGTAAAGAGGCAGCCGTCCCTCCACTATATCCGGTTTGTTACTTTCGATACACTCCAGAAGACGCGCAAGTTCTTTGCCATTGTCATTCCATGGCACATAGAACATGTCTTTTCGCGGCACGAAGCGGAAAGTGTAGACCGTGTCGGTTTTCTGCTGCGCAAAAGCAGGAAAAGCTGCCGATGCCAGCCACGAAAACAAAATGAAGAATAGGATTCTTTTGCTCATTTTTTATATGCTTTTTAAATTTCCAAATCCAGACTTAACATACAAAATAAGCGAAAAGATTTAAATTCAGCCCGATTCTTGCCTATAAAAAATGTCTCAATTGTCAGAATCGCACATCTTTGTGATTTAGAACATTTTGGTTTTGTCGTTCAGACTATTTTTTTGTCGTTTGGTCTATTTTCTCCATCCACACACACCGTATTATTCCGCCTCTGTTTTCCTCCATTTGACAGGGGTACAGCCTGCATTTTCCTTGAACAGCCTTATAAAATGGCTTGGTGACAAAAAACCGGATTTCT
>ERZ1107006.2776-NODE-2776-length-12295-cov-6.156863_pt1 | contig 12295 bp, 12 predicted proteins | sample MGYA00403696_ERZ1107006 | MGnify/ENA primary metagenome ERZ1107006 (study PRJEB35170, sample SAMEA104062441) | human gut metagenome | biome: human gut; feature: human-associated habitat; material: faeces | place: Denmark | collected 2012-08-13 ...
CATGTTCCTGGTGGCGTTCTCCCGGATGTACCTGGGGGTTCACTATCCCAGGGATGTGTTTGTGGGACTGCTGCTGGGTGTGGGCATCAGCTGGCTCTGCGCCAAGCTCTGGGACCGGGCACTGGGGCACAGCGGCCTCTTTGCTGCCACCTTCGGGCTGATGAGCATCTTCCTGTTTGTGGCACGCTCCCATGACTTTCTCCAGCTCTACGCACTGTTCGGCGGATTTGCCGCCGGCTGCGCCTATGAGGAGCGGTATGTGCGCTTTGGTATGCGGGACCGTGCTTCCCGAAAAGCGGCCCGGTTTGTGCTGGGGCTCTGTGTGATCGGAGTGGTCTATGGTCTGGGCAAGCTGCTGCCCGACCTGCTCTGGCTGATCCCGATCCGGTACTTCTTTGTGGCATTTGCGGGCTATGGACTGGTACCGATGCTGTTTAAGAAGCTGGGGATCTGAGGAACCCCGGGAAAATTTTTGAGGAGAGGAACGGCGGAAGGATTTGAGCATCAAGTTTTGGAATACAGCCAGCCGGACAGCGGACCCGGAGGCACTGGCTTCTCTGCAGGCGGCAGGACTTTCGCCGCTCTGCGCCCGGGTACTGAGTGCCCGTGGGGTACGCAGCCTGGAGGAGATCCAGTCGCTGTACGGGGAAAAGGACACCCTGTTTGACCCGTTCCTGCTCCGGGATATGGACCGGGCGGTGGAACGCATCCGCCTGGCGATGGAATCAGGCGAACTCATCGTGGTCTACGGCGACTACGATTGCGACGGCGTCACCTCCACAGCGCTGCTGTACAGCTATCTGGAGGCGGTGGGCGCCAATGTGATCTACTATATCCCCGACCGGGAGCATGAAGGCTATGGCCTCAATACCGAAGCCATCGACTTTCTGCACAATGTCCGGGGGATCGGGCTGATCATCACAGTGGACAATGGCGTTTCCGCCCATGAGGAGATCGCCCATGCCAACAGTCTGGGCATTGATGTGGTGGTGACCGACCATCACCAGCCCCGGGAGACCCTGCCCGATGCAGTGGCGGTGGTGGACCCTCATCGCCCCGATTGTTCCAGCCCGTTCAAGGGGCTGTCCGGCGTGGGTGTGGCGTTCAAACTGGTCTGCGCCCTGGAAGGGGACGACGGCTATGAGATGATCGAGCACTATGGCGACCTGGCGGCACTGGGTACCATCGCCGATGTCATGCCCCTGACCCATGATAACCGCACCCTGGTGCGCCATGGTCTGGAGCTGCTGGCGGACAGCACGTTCCCGGGCATGAAAGTGCTGCAGTTTGCCTTTGGCGGCGGCGACAACGAGTATCTGCCCCACAATCACGTCAAGAACTGCGTGGTCTACCCGGGTACCCACGATAACACCACCCTGACCGACTGGTGGGAGAACGGCGCTACCGCCAAGGAAAAGGCGAATGCCGCCGTCTACCTGCACCTGACCGGCATGAAGCCCACCGCCAGGGAGCTGGCCGCCGTGAAGACCGACACGGCCCGCGTTGCGCTGCTGCGCGCAGCCCTGGGCTCGGTGGCGGACCGCGTCATCATCCCCATGTACGACTGGCTGGGCCTCGGGGCCGAAGCACACCTGAACACCCCGGGCCGCCTGGGCGGCAACTGGGCCTGGCGTGCGGCCTCCGGCTTTGACACCAAGGCACTGGCAAAAACCATTGCCGACGAATGCAGTGTGTATTGCCGCGTATAATCCGAAGGCTGGAAGCGGAAGATGTTCGACAATCTGACGAAAATGTGAAAACTCCGGCAAAAATTTGTGCGTTTTGCTGGTAAACGGTTCGATGCAATGGTATAATGTCGCTAAAGCAAGGCGGCATTATACCGTTTTTTATTTGCTGTCCGGCAGGGCATGACCGCTGCAACGGAATGGCAGAGGAATTTGCGGTATAATGAGCAGAGCGTTTCCCGAAGTGATGCGGGAAACTGGAAATGGCACACAGCGTATGGGAGTGCTGTGTGCGCAGATGATGGGGAAAAATTATGAAAAAAGAATGGACCGAGCAGGACCTGCGCAGTCTGGCACAGACGGCACAGGCGGCCTTTGAAACGGTGACCCTGACCGAAGAACAGCCGGGTGACGGCTGGCAGGACGACGGCCTGCGTGTGGATTACGAGCTGCGCAACGGCCGGGTGGACTGCGTGCTGCGCCGCCAGGTGGAAGCCGACGGCAAGTGCTTTGAACTGCAGATGGCGGCCCCGCTGGCGGGCAATGTCCTGCCCGAGGAGCGTATGACCCCCCGGGAGCGGGAGCTGTGCCGCGAGGATATGAGCCACGACTTCCTCACCGGCGTGTACAACCGCCGCTATCTGGAAACCGTGTTTGCCGCCAAGCTGGAGCAGTGTGCAGCGCAGGGCCGCAAGGCCGCCGTGGCGCTGGTGTCCATTGACAACGGCCAGAAGCTGCGGGACACCTACGGCCAGCCCGTGATGGACCAGCTGCACTGCTTCGTGGGCAACCAGTGGAAAAAGAGCTTCGACACCCCCGCCGCCCGCATTGTCTGCCGCCTGACCGGCAGCATCTTTGTGGTGGGCAGCCTGGACGCCGACGCAAAGCAGCTGGCCGACGAGATGCGCCTGCTCTACGAGCAGATGCCTCACGCCTGCATCACCACGGTGGGCATGATGCACCGGGTGCCCTTCACTCTGAGCTGCGGCGTGGCCGGGCTGGAGGATGTGCAGGCCAAAAACTGGCAGACACTGTACGAAAAATGCGACGAACGCCTGCGGGCGGCCCAGGCCATCGGCGGCGACTGCATCCGGGAACACTGAATGACAGAATAAAATCCCCCTTCCGGCACAAGCTAAAGCCAGAAGGGGGATTTTTTGTATGGAAAATCAGAAAAACGACAACCTGAACCTTTTGGAAGCTGTGGTGCAGAACACCGAGATGGGCAAGAACACGCTGGAGCAGATCGTGCCCATGACCGACGATGTGCAGTTCAAGGCCGAGCTGCTGCGCCAGCGCAACGTATACCACCAGCTCAATCAGGAAGCCCACACCGCCATCGAGGCCTGCGGCGGCACCGCCCAGGGCCAGAGCGCCATGGCAAAGTTCAACACCAAAATGGGCATCAGCATGAAGACCCTGACCGACAAATCTACCCGCAACCTGGCCGAGATGCTCACCCAGGGCAGCGGCATGGGCGTGGTGGACTGCGTCAAGGCCCAGAAGGACTATCCCAACGCCGCCCCGGGCACCAAGCGCCTTGTGCAGCGCCTGCAGGACTTTCAGGAGGACAGCCGGGTGAAGCTGGAACAGTTTTTGTAATGATGTGATCCTTTGCAGGATCATGATGTTTTTCACGGAAAAATGATGGAATGATGTGCGCTGCGGCGCATGAGAAAACGAAGCCGCCTGTCAGGCAGTGATACCTGACAGGCGGCTTTATTGCCGCAGAAGCGGCACATCATTTTGCAAAGCAAAACATCATCTGCGGCAGCAGACATCATACCGCAGGTACATCGTTTTTTACAGGCTCTCCACCATAGCTGCCACGATCTTGGTGGCGGTGGCAACATATTCTGCGATGCTGAATTTCTTCACCACCAGCACTTCGTGGCCGTCCTCGTCGGCGTTGTCGCTCATGGCGCGCAGGATGACGCAGGGCACGCCGTTCTTGGCGGCGATCTGGCTCACGGCGGCACCTTCCATCTCCACGCAGTCGGGGGCACACTTGGCCTCGATGGCGGCTTTGGTCTCGCTGTCGCCCACGAACAGGTCGCCGGTGGCGATCTTGCCCACCAGCGCCTTCACACCCGCGTCGGCACAGGCCTTTTCGGCGGCGGCGATCAGCGCCGGGTCGCCGGTGTACTCCTTGAGGAACGGCGGGTTCTGGCAGATCATGTCCAGCTGGGCGTCGTGGTACAGCACGGTCTTGCCGATGACCACGTCGCCGATGCCGATCTTCGAGGTCATGTTGCCTGCAATGCCGGAGAAGATGATCTTCTCGGCACCGAACTTGGTGATGAGCACCTGGGTGGTGGCGGCGGCGTTGGCCTTGCCCATGCCGGCACAGCACACCACCACCTGCTTGCCTGCCAGCGTGCCCTTGTGGTACTCCACGCCGCCGTAGGGTTCCACGGTGACGTTTTCCAAGCGGGCACACAGCTGATCGACTTCATCGGGCATTGCGCCCATAATACCAAAAATCATAGAACTCTCCTTACACGTTGAACAGGAACTCGATGACGTCGCCGTCGTTCACGACGTACTCCTTGCCTTCGGTGCGCTGCAGGCCCTTGGCCTTGACGGCGGCGTAGTCGAAGTTGTTGGCTTCCAGATCCTTGTAGCCGATGACGCTGGCGCGGATGAAGCCGCGTTCAAAATCGCTGTGGATCTTGCCGGCAGCCTGCGGGGCCTTGGTGCCCTTGCGGATGGTCCAGGCGCGGCACTCCTTCTTGCCGTCGGTCAGGAAGGAGATGAGACCCAGCAGGTCGTAGCTGGCCGTGATGAGGTTGTCGAGGCCGCTTGCCTCGATGCCCATCTCGGCGAGGAAGGCTTTCTTTTCCTCGGGGCTGTAGTCGGCGATGTCCTCCTCGGTCTTGGCGCAGATGGGGATGTAGCGTGCGCCCTCTTCCTTGGCGCGTGCGGCCACCAGCGGGACGTACTTGTTGTTCTCGATGCCCTCCATCAGGTCGTCCTCGCCCACATTGCAGGCGTAGAGGACGGGCTTTGCGCTCAGCAGGCCCATCTCGTGGAGCACGGTCTGCTGCTCGGCGTCGTTCTCGTCGAAGTCGAAGCTGCGGGCGGGCTTGCCGGATTCCAGATGGGCGGCCAGCTGCTGCAGCCATGCGGCCTCGGCGGCAGCCCCCTTGTTGTTGCCGCTCTTTGCGGCCTTGGCCATGCGGCCTGCGCGGTTCTGGACGACTTCGAGGTCGGAGAGGATGAGCTCGTAGTCGATGGCGTCGATGTCGGCGATGGGGTCCACGGCCTCGGCCTTGGTCACGTCCTCCACGACGTGGATGATGTTGTCGTCGTCGAAGCAGCGCACGACATGGACGATGGCGTCGCACTCGCGGATGTGGCCGAGGAACTTGTTGCCGAGGCCGGCACCCTGACTTGCGCCCTTGACGAGGCCGGCGATGTCCACGAACTCCACGATGGCGGGGGTCTTCTTGTTGGTCTGCCAGATCTCAGCCAGCTTATCCAGCCGCTTGTCCGGCACGGCCACGATGCCGCTGTTGGGCTCGATGGTGCAGAAGGGGTAGTTTGCAGCCTCCGCGTTCTTGGTGGAGGTGATGGCGTTGAACAGAGTGGACTTGCCGACGTTGGGCAGGCCGACGATACCTAATTTCATATAAAATACGCTCCTTCACGTTATGGTAGACATAATAATACATCTACCATTATACGCGAAGGAGCGTATGAGTGCAAGTATCAATCCTTCAGTTTACTCAGATAGCGGTAGATGGTCGCCTCCGAGGAGCCCAGCTGTGCCGCGACCTCGCTGACTGCGCCCTTCATGTAGAAGATGCCCGCCTGCTGCAGGTCTTCCACGATCCGGATCTTTTCGTCCATGGTCAGCCGATCCGGGGGCAGGCCGGCGGTGCCGGTCACGTCGGTGATGGCGGCCTGCACCGCGTCGGGCAGGCTGCTGACGAAGTTTTCGACGCCCAGCGTGGGCCCGGGCTCCTGATGGGCCCCGCAGAGCGACAGAAGCTCCTGCGCCATCCGGCTGTACTTGGCGGCGTCAAAGTTGATGCAGAGCATCCCGATAAGCTCGCTGCCGTCCTTGATGAACATGGTGGAGGAGCGCAGCCGCCCCTTGGCCTGCGACGCGCCCTGATAGCCTGCCACATAGGGCTGCTTTTCGTAGACTTTGCCGTGGATGAACCGCAGGGCCATGTTGGACAGCGGTGCGCCCTCGGTGCGGCCGCTGATGTTGTTGTTCACGATGGCTGCGATGGTGCCTTCCTCGCTGGTCAGGTCGTGCAGCACCACTTCATAGTCCGGCCCCAGCGCCTCGCCCAGAAACGAAACGAGTGTCCGGTAGGGTTCCAGCCGTGCATCCATGTATGTCACCACTTTCCACGTTGTTTCATGAGGGAAATGATGAGAATTTATTCTCATCCTGCTGCCTATATCATATCACGTTCGTGTGTTATTGACAATGAAAAATGGAAAACTCAATGCATTTTCGTGAAAGTGCTTCAAAATATCCGCGGAATTTGTCACAAGTGATAATAATTTCTCATCGAGAGAGAAAATTGTTGACTTTTGCCGCCCACCGCGTTAGGATAGGGTCAGGACAAGGGGCATCAAGGCAAGCGATGCCCCTGCAATTCGGAAAAAGGAGAGAGAATTATGAAACAGGCACTCGCCACTGCACAGGCCCCCGCCGCCATCGGGCCGTATTCGCAGGGCATCGCAGCAGGCCAGACGGTCTACGTCTCCGGCCAGCTCCCCATCGACCCCGCCACCGGGGCCATCCCCGAGGGCATCGCGGCCCAGACCGCACAGTCCCTCAAGAACATCCAGGCCATCCTTGCCGAGCAGGGCATGACCCTGGCCGATGTGGTCAAGACTACGGTCTTTCTGGCCGACATGAACGACTTTGCTGAGATGAACAAAGTCTACGGCGAATACTTCGCCCAGCCCTTCCCCGCACGGAGTGCCGTGCAGGTGGCGAAACTGCCGAAAGGCGCACCGCTGGAGATCGAATGCATCGCCGTGAAGTAACAGAGCATCCTATAAGAGAAAGAGACGGTGCAACACTATGGAACAGAACATGTTCATTCGCATCCTGAACAGTGAGATGGAGCTGGCTACCGGCTGCACCGAGCCGGGCGCTGTGGCGCTGACTGCCGCCGAGGCGGGTCAGGCCCTGCGGAAGGCCGGTGTGGACAAGGCCGAAGAGATCACGGTCAACGCCAGCATCAACATCATCAAGAACGCCATGTCGGCGGGCATCCCCGGCACCGATTACGAGGGCATGGACTATGCCGCCGCCATCGGTGCGCTGGGCGGCGACCCGGTCTATCTGCTGGAAGTCATGAACCACGTCCCCCGCGAGACGGTGGAAGCTGCCGCCGCGCTGGTCAAGGCCGGCAAGGTCAGGGTGAATGTGGCGCAGGTGCCGCAGAAGCTTTACATCGAGGTCATTGCCAAGGGCGGCGGCCATACGGGCCGCGCCATCGTCCGCGACCTGCACACCAACGTCGTGCTGGTGGAGCAGGACGGTGCGGCCACCCTCGACAAGCGGGACACGGACACTGCCGCCGCAGGCGACAGCGATGTGGTCTCCCCGGAGCAGATCGCGTCCTTCCTGACCGTCCGCTCCATCTGGGATTACTGTACCAAAGAGCTCGACCCGATGAACGACCCCATCGACATCATCCGCAGTGCCGTGAAGGTAAACTCCGTCATCAGCGATGAGGGCCTCTCGAAGGAATACGGCCTCGCCATCGGCCGCAACCTCGACCTCAACTGCCGCAAGGGCCTCATGACCCGCGATCTGACCACCAACTCCATGATAGCCGCCGCTGCGGGCGCAGACGCCCGTATGGCAGGCGCTCCGGTGTCGGTGGTGGCAAACTCCGGCAGCGGCAATCAGGGCATCACTGCGACGATGCCCGTCGTGGCTGCTGCCCACTGGCTGGACATCGACGAGCCCACCATGCTGCGTGCCGTCACCCTGTCGAACCTCATCGCCATCCGCATCAAGTCGAAGTTTGGCCGTCTGAGCAACCTGTGCGGCGCCACCGTCGCCGGCACCGGCGCGGCCTGCGGCATTACATACCTGCTGGGCGGCGGCTACCATGAGATATGCTGCGCGATCCAGAACATGGTGGGCAATGTCACCGGCATGGTGTGCGACGGCGCAAAGGCCGACTGCGCCCTGAAAATTTCCACCTGCGTCAATGCCGCCTGTCAGGCAGCGGCCATGGGTACCCGCGGCGTCCGCGTCCAGAGCACCGACGGCATCGTGGAAGAGAACGTGGAGCGCACGCTGGACAACTTCGCCATCCTCAGCACCCACGGCACCAGCGACAGCGTCATCCTCGACCTGATGCTCAACAAAGAACATGCTCCGGACGCCGAATAAGCGTCCTCGAAAAACCCTGGCAAGCCTGCATCCGCATCCTGCAAAAAACACCCTGCGCCCGAAGCGCAGGAGAATTAGGGGTAAATTATTATGAAAAAACTATTCAATAACCTGCCGTTCCGGCTGCTTCTCGGTATCATCATCGGCGTCATCCTGGGTCAGGTCTTCCCGGAGAGCGTCATGAAGGTGGTCGTCACCTTACAGTATATCATGGGCCAGCTCATCACCTTCTGTGTGCCGCTCATCATCATCGGCTTCATCGCCCCGTCCATCACCAAGCTGGGCAAGAACGCTTCCCGTCTGCTGGGCGTGGCGATTGTGATCGCTTACGTTTCCTCTGTCTGCGCAGCCCTCATGAGCACCGGCGCAGGCTACGCCCTCATCCCGCACCTGTCCATCGACACTGAGGTGGCCGGTCTGCGGACCCTGCCCGACGTCGTGTTCGAGCTGAACATCCCCCAGATCATGAGCGTCATGAGCGCCCTCGTGCTCAGCGTTCTGGTGGGTCTGGCCGCTACCTGGACCAACAGCAAGCTCACCTGCGACTTCCTCGCCGAGTTCCAGAACATCGTGCTGGACATCGTCGGCAAGATCATCATCCCCATGCTGCCCTTCTATATCGCCGCGACCTTCTGCAACCTGAGCTATGAGGGCATGATCACCCACCAGCTGCCCGCCTTCATCCAGATCATCCTCATCGTCATGGCGGGCCATTATATCTGGCTGGCTGTCCTGTACCTGCTGGCCGGTGCATACTCCGGTAAGAACCCCTGGGAAGTCCTCCGCCACTACGGCCCCGCTTACCTGACCGCTGTCGGCACCATGTCCAGCGCAGCCACCCTGGCAGTCGCTCTGGACTGCGCCCGCAAGAGCAAGGTCCTGCGCAAGGATATGGTCAGCTTCGGCATCCCCCTGTTCGCCAACATCCACCTCTGCGGCTCTGTCCTGACTGAGGTCTTCTTCTGCATGACCATCTCCAAGATCCTCTACGGCCACCTGCCCAGCATCGGCACCATGCTCCTCTTCTGCGCCCTGCTCGGCATCTTCGCCATCGGCGCTCCCGGCGTCCCCGGCGGCACCGTCATGGCTTCTCTGGGCCTCATCACCGGCGTTCTGATGTTCGATGACGCCGGCACCGCTCTGATGCTCGCCATCTTTGCCCTGCAGGACAGCTTCGGCACTGCCTGCAACGTCACCGGCGACGGCGCTCTGACCCTGATGCTGACCGGCTACGCCGAGAAGCACGGCATCAAGAACAACGACAACATCCAGAGCCCCGTCCTGTAAAGACTGCTTCAAAAGATTTGAGCGCATTTCCCTGAAAATACCAGAAACCGGGCTGCGACCCCCATTCTGACCAGCCCGTGATATGCAAAAGGGGCCTCCTGCAAAGGAGGCCCCTTTTGGTGTATTTATATTGCTCCCGCCCTCTTTGTCTGCCAAAGATTCAAAAATCATACAAAACCTTCTTTATTTTGTCATAACTGTCCCGTATAATAAAATATAGGTCAACATCAAAATTGCGGCCAGCGCCCGGCGGGGGCTGGCTTTGGACTGGATAGAGGAGGGACACTCACATGGCAAACGAAAAGATACTCGTTGTGGACGACGATACCAACATCTGCGAGCTGCTGCGGCTCTACCTGACCAAGGAGGGCTATCAGGTCACGACGGCCAACGACGGCGAAGAGGGCCTTGAAAAGTTCAACCAGCTCAAGCCCGACATGGTGCTGCTGGACGTCATGATGCCCAGGATGGACGGCCTCGAGGTCTGCCGCCGCATCCGCAAGCTGGGCAACACCCCGGTCATGATGCTGACGGCCAAGGGCGAGACCTTCGACAAGGTGCTGGGCCTCGAGCTGGGCGCAGACGACTACATGGTCAAGCCCTTCGACACCAAAGAGGTCGTGGCCCGCATCAAGGCGGTGCTGCGCCGCTGCACTGTCACCACGTCCCAGACCGAGAGCTCCGAGGGTGTCATCGAGTTCGACAACCTCCGTCTCGACATGAACAGCTACGAGCTGCGGGTCAAGGGCAAGGTGGTGGAGGCTCCCCCGAAGGAGCTGGAACTGCTGAACTGCCTCGCCTCTCACCCCAACCGGGTCTACACCCGCGACCAGCTGCTGGACGAGGTGTGGGGCTTCGAATACTACGGCGACAGCCGCACCATCGACGTCCATGTCAAGCGCCTGCGCGAGAAGCTGGCCGGTGCTTCCGATAAATGGGAGCTGAAGACCGTCTGGGGCGTGGGCTATAAATTCGAGGTGCGTCAGTAATGCGCAAAAGTGTTTCCGTTGCGTTCTTCTCGCTCATGAGCACCCTGCTCATCTTCGGCACGGTGATCATGGGCGGCTCGGAGCTGGTGCTGTTCAGCAACTACTTCGCGCAGGAGCGGTACGACGTGCTGGACGAAGTGGTCAATGTGGCCCAGCGCACGGCGTCCCATCTGGTGCAGGAAGCCGCTCTGCCGGAAGGCGAAGAACTGGAAGCCCTGAACACCAAGCTCGAGCTCATCGGCGAGAGCGCGGAAGTGTACTTGTTCTTCACCGACTGCGACGGCAACGTGGTGCTGGCCTCAGACCCGGACGATCTGGCCGGGGATGTGGTAGAGGCGTCCGTGCTGGAAAAGTCGGCCAAGGCCAAGGAGAATTATCACATCTTCGGTACGCTGGACGGCGTACTGACCGAGAAGAGCTACATCTCGGTGCATGAGATGCGCAGCGAGAGCGGCGAGTGTACCGGCTACCTCTTCCTCTGCTCGTCGGGCGACCGGCTGGTGGAGTTCCGCAAGGAGTTCTTCTCGAACTTCTTCCTCTCGGCCTGTCTGATGCTGCTGGTGGCCAGCGTCCTCACCAAGGTGATGATGCATAAGCTCACCGACCCCATCCAGAAGGCACAGTATCTGGAGCGCATCGGGGAGGAGGGACGGCGGATGTCCAACCTCATTGACGATATTCTGCGTCTGTCCAGCCTGGAATCCAAACAGGCCGAGGAGGTCTGGGAACGGGTGGATCTCCGGAGGCTGTGCGAGGATATCTTCCGGTCGCTGGAACCCATCATGAAGAAGCGGGGCATCACCGGGGAGATCTTCGGGGCAGCCCATTACTATGCCTATCCCGATGATATGCGCCAGCTGCTCAAGAACCTGATGGAAAACGCCGTCAAGTACAACCGGGAAAACGGACGGGTGACAGTGCGGATCTCGCCGGACGCCTATCAGTGTGTGATCTCGGTGGTGGATACCGGCATCGGAATCCCGCTGGAGCATCAGTCCCGGGTGTTTGAACGGTTCTACCGGGTGGACAAGGGACGCAGCAAGCGGGAGGGCGGCACTGGTCTGGGCCTTTCCATTGTCAAGCATATCACAGCCAAATATGCCGGTCAGATCACGCTGGTCTCCCGTCCGGACGAGGGCACCAGCATCCGGGTGACACTGCCGGTTACTGAGGAGGGACGAAGATGAGCGAAACCAAAGCAGCGGAACTGCGCACCTACACCTATGAGGAACTCGCCGGACATGATGTCTATGAGCTGGCTCATTCCGGCTGGACCGGGGAGGTCTACTGGAGTGAGGATTCCCTCTATCTCACCGACGATGACGATGGCCTTCCCATGCTGCTGCCCCTGTTCTATGAGGGGCCGATCCCGGATTTTAGGTGGGATGCCCCCAACTGCATCTCCCTCTATGACTGGGCGGAGATCCGGCAGGAGGCACTGGACAAGGACGCTGCCTGTTTTGAGCGGCTGTTCCGGGAGATCGATGCCTGGCTCACCGAAGAGGATCGCCAGGCCGGGTGCTTCTGGATTCTGGGCATCTGAGCCCGCCGACGCATAAAAAAGAGCCGCCGGACACGGCAGACGGGAAGAGCTTCCCGGTCGGGTCCGACGGCTTTTTTCTGTATTTTGGAGGGAGCGGGTCAGTCCAGGACAGCCAGATCCACACCGGTGTAGTAATGGGTGAGGATCTCCTTGAAGTCCGCCCCCTGCCGGGCCATGTAGTCGGCGCCGTACTGGCTCAGTCCCACCCCGTGCCCATAGCCCTGGTTGTGGATGGTGAAGAGATCTTCGGCGCTGTCATAGCTGATGGCAAAGCTGGCAGAGCGCAGGTCCAGCGCCGCCCGCACCTCCTTGCCGGTGACAGTGAGGTTGCCCACCTTGATGTCCATGATGTAGCCCGATTCGGTATAGCTCACCGGCGAGAGCCACAGGGCGGGATTATCCCCCAGCACCA
>ERZ1107006.2788-NODE-2788-length-12247-cov-6.187336_pt1 | contig 12247 bp, 9 predicted proteins | sample MGYA00403696_ERZ1107006 | MGnify/ENA primary metagenome ERZ1107006 (study PRJEB35170, sample SAMEA104062441) | human gut metagenome | biome: human gut; feature: human-associated habitat; material: faeces | place: Denmark | collected 2012-08-13 ...
TGTTCCCTATGCTGTTCATCACTGTAGCATGTGGTGCATGTTCCGGTTTCCACAGCCTGATCGCTACCGGTACTTCTTCCAAGCAGTTAGCAAACGAGAAGGATGCCAAGGCTATCGGTTACGGCTCCATGCTGATCGAGTCTGCTCTGGGCATCATCGCGCTGGTAGCAGTCGGTGCAGTATATCAGAAGTATTTAAACGGTGAGTTCGGATCTCCCGCAGCTGCATTCGCTGCTGGTATTGCATCCATGTTCGGTACCGAGACCTCCAAGGCATACGGTACGATCTACGCACTGCTCACACTGTCTGTATCCGTATTTGCACTGACCAGTCTGGATACCGGTACCCGTCTGAGCCGTTTCATGTTCTCCGAGCTGTTCCTGAAGGAAGGCGAAGCTACTTACAAGGATGCCAAGGGCGCACGTAAGGTGCTGGCACATCCTCTGTTCGGTACTGTATCCATGGTACTGATCGGCTGTATCCTCGGCGGTCTGTCCTTAAGCCAGATCTGGGGTCTGTTTGGTGCAGCGAACCAGCTGCTTGCAGGTATCGCTCTGATGGCAGTAGCTGCATGGCTGGGTGAAGTTGGCAAGAACAACAAGATGTTCTTCTTCCCTATGGTATTCATGCTTGCTGCAACCCTGACCAGCCTGGTGATCACCGTGATCAACAAGTGCAAGGCAATCGGTGCCGGCACTGCTGCATGGGGTGACTGGTTCCAGCTGTTCTTCGCAGCTGCAATGGCAGTTCTGGCAATCTTCCTGGTAGTGGAAGGTGCACGGACCTTCGTTAAGCAGATGAAAGAAAAGAAAGCGAAAAAGGCTGCTTGATCAGAGAAACAAAAGACAAATAAGAAATCCCGGAGACTGTGTGAAGTCTTCGGGATTTTTATATTTAGTTCTATCTATTAGTGTTCAAAAAAGGCAACCGCAACAGCTCCGGGGCCTACATGGGTTCCGATGGTGGCTCCCAGAGTGCTGATGGGAAGTTCCTTTGCGTAATCCTTCCACAGATGTTCGCTGTCGTGAATGTATTTTTGCAACAGCTCATCACTCAGACCGGTATAACCCAGACAGAAAGGACGGGAGAAATCTACACCGTCAGCTTTTTCTATCTCACGGATCAGGAAGTTACTGCCGTTTTTGGAGCCGCGGGCTTTCCCGAGCATAATGATCTCACCGTCTGAGACAGCGACCACAGGCTTGATGGCCAGTGCACCGCCGATGAATGCTACGGTAGAGGAGATACGTCCGCCTTTTTTCAGATATTCCAAGGTGTCCAGAAGTCCCATGGTGTGGATCTTGGATTTCTCCTTTTCGAGAATGCTGACAATTTCTTCTGCGGATTTACCCTGATCCTTTAATTGCAGACCATACTCTACCAGAATGCGTTCTCCTATGGTGGCATTCATGCTGTCTACGACGAATACCTTACCCTCATAATCTTCAGCAGCGATCCGGGCACTTTGGCAGGTGCCGGACAATTTACCGGAGATGGTGATCACGATGACGGTCTCCCCCGCGGAGACTGCCTGCTCATAAGCGTCTTCAAAGACAGCGGGAGATACCAGGCTGGTGGTGGGGAGAGTGTCACATTCGATCAGCTTTTCGTAGAATTCTCTGTGACTGATGGTGACTCCGTCAGCATATTCGTCGTCGCCGAAGCGTATGTGCAGCGGTAGGATGGTGACATCCTCCCTGGGGTGGTTCATATCAGATGCGGAGTCTGTGATAAAACGTATTTTTTCCATGATAGTATTCCTATTCTTTTTATTATAGTTTGGCAGCTAAATGTTTCTTCCTGCTTATTTTTTGGGTGGATGTTCGGAAGGGAACTCAGCAAGGTACTGTTCCAGATTATGGGAGATCCTCTCCAGGGAATCGTAGAGATTCACCCGCTGTTCCTCTGTCATGCCGTCTCCGCCGTGAGCCAGTGCAGAGTAGATCCGGGAACCGATTTTTTTGACTACAGTGCTGCCTTCCTCGGTCAGATAATATAAAGTACGGTAGGAACGCTTGTTTTCCGGCAACTCACAGGACACCAGGCCTTTAGCACTTAACTGGCTTAATGTCCGGGAAATGGCAGCCTTATCTTCCTTACAAAGCTCTGTCAGCTGTGTGGCAGTCAGCCCCTCCGGATGTTTTCCCAGGTGATACAGACACATAGTGTAACCTGCTTTTAAGTCTAATTGCCCCATTTCCAGTTCTTTTAATTTCTGCAGATAACGGTGCAATTCCGTGATCGATACAACGAATCTTTCAAAACGATCCTGCATGGACAATCCTCCTATAAAATGTTGATGAAACAACAACTCTATGAAGTGTAGCACATGAATGTTGACAAGTCAACAACCAAAAAGTTTGATAAATAGTTGACAATCTCAAAAAATCGCGCTATATCTAATGAAAAGGATAATAATAAACAATACATAGCGGAAAGGAAGATTTTTATGGTTAAGAAATTGATCCTGGTAACATCACCGCCCGCCTGCGGAAAAACTTATATTTCCAAAGCTTTGGCGAAGAGACTGCAGCATGTGGTATATTTGGACAAGGATACTTTGATCACATTGTCAAAACAGATCTTTGTAGTAGCGGGACAGCCTTATGACAGAAGCAGTGACTTTTTTGAAAAAAATATCCGTGACTATGAGTACGAGTGTGTTGTGGATCTGGCTATGGAAGCATTGGATTATGACGATATTGTATTGATCAATGCACCCTTTACCCAGGAGATCCGGGATATGGATTATATTTATAATCTGAAAGCCAAGCTTGCAGAGAAAAATGCAACGCTGGTGGTCGTATGGGTGGAAACATCTCCGGAGATCGTACATGAGCGTATGATCGCCAGAAATTCCGATCGAGATACCTGGAAGCTGACACACTGGGATGAGTATATTGCATCCTGTGATTTCTCTATTCCGGAGAATCTGGATGATCCTAAGGTGAAGGATGATCTGATCCTGTTCCAAAATAATAATGAAGAAGAATTTGAAGCATCCATGCAGAACTGTCTGCATATCCTGGAAGAGGCCATGAAGGGCTAGAGATATCCGGCATGTATGGATTGTGCTGTGCACCGGTTTATGCTATGCTGAATACAGATCGCATATAATAGTAGAATGTATCTGTATAAAGTGAGGAAGCACAGTATGCTCAGACCTAGTATCGGTATTGACTGGGACGATGTCACCGCCCCGTTTAACAGCATAGCCATCCGTATGGCAAATGAAAAATATCATCCGGAGAAGCCTTATCGCCTGGAAGAGATCACTTCCTGGGCCAATGAGGGAAGGACTTCGGTGATCAAAGAATTTTATAACGATCCCGAGCTGTACAGCCGGCAGATTCCCACGGAGGAGACAAAGCGTGGGATCCGCCGGCTGATGCAGATTGCGGATGTTTTTTTTATTACGGCGGTATCGCCGCATTTTATGGGAGTGCGGGCAGAGCAGATCATGACGCAGTTCCCGGAGCTTCCACCGGAGAATATTATATTGGGAAGTGCGAAAGACCGTGTACATTTTGATATTGTACTGGATGATGCCATTCACAATATTTTGGACAGCAAGGCAGAGTATCCGGTGTTGATGCGGAAGCCATGGAATGCCAAAATGACAGGGCTCCTGTCTGTGAATACCATGGCGGAATTCGTGTCGCTGGTGCGTCAGATCATGAAAGCCTCCACTTCAAAGCCGGAGAAGATCACCGCTCCGGCGGTACTTGCACTGGTGGGGCCTTCCGGCTCCGGGAAACGTGAGATCACAGAAGCTCTGTGCGGCAGCAAAGGTGGAAATACGACAGAGAATATCCGCGCGGAGGAATTGTTTGTGCGCCCGGTGAATTATTGCACGGAACCGGAACGTCACGGACACCGGTATGTTTCGGAAGAAGCCTTCGACCGGATGGATTTTTTTGAAAAAACAGCTTATGCGGGAGTACGTTACGGAACGAGAAAAGAAGATATCCGTGAGCTGCTGGATCAGGGGAAGTTTGCTGTGATCCCGGTGGATATGTGCGGCGCTATCGCCATGAAACGGTCTTTTCCCACGCACATTATATACGTGGCGCGCGACAAGGAAAAGCTGATTGCCGACATCATAGAATCTGACTACGACACCGAGGAGAAGACCTTGCGGATCCTGTCCATTGATGCGGAAAAACGCAACCGGAAAATCTGCGATCATGTCATTCATAATGATACCATAACCAGTGATTTTGTCAGCGGTGCGGAAGAGCTCAGAAAGCTGATCATGCCGGAAAGTGAAAAATGATGAGAAATATAGGAACAGTGTTGTCTGGAAACAAGATTTGGATAGGTAAAATCCAGATAGAGAAAGAGAAGGGCTTTCATCAATGGAAGAAAAACAGCTGAAATACTATAAAATGCATCATGACCTGGAGGAGCAGATCCACCGGGGAGAACTGCGGGCGGGGGATCGTGTGCCTTCTGAGAACCAACTGGCGGCTGCTTATCAGGTGAGCCGTCAGACTGTCCGGAAAGCACTGGCGATCCTGGAACAGGAAGGATATATTTATGCAATGCATGGAAAAGGAACCTTTGTATCGGAGCGGTTACGTCCCGGACATAAATCCCACAATATAGCTGTAGTGACCACTTATCTGTCGGATTATATTTTCCCGAGGGTCATTCAGGGGATTGATGATGTCCTCACGGCAGAAGGCTATAGTATTCTGCTGAAAAATACCCACAATTCCAGAAGCCAGGAAGCCAGATGTCTCGAAGAGCTGTTGCAGAAGGACATCGACGGAGTCATCATCGAACCCAGTAAAAGCCAGATCAGCTGCAGGCATCTGCATTTATATGAACAGCTCGAAAGCTATGGAATTCCTTACGTGTTCATACAGGGCTGCTTCGACCGGATGGAGGACAGACCACAGGTGCTGATGGATGACTGCAGGGGCGGATATATGATCACAAAGTATCTGTTAGACAATGGGCACCGTAGTATTGCCGGAATCTTCAAGGCGGATGACATCCAGGGGCAGAACCGCCATCGCGGCTATGTGCAGGCATTACAGGAAGCGGGTATGCTCTACGATCCCGATAAGGTGATATGGTTCCATACGGAGGATAGAAAGGTACATCCCCGGGAAGGAATTCTGCGTCTACTGGCAAAGGGGATTTCACTGGATGCCGTCGTATGCTATAACGATCAGATCGCTATGCAGATCATTCCGGCACTGGCCTCCCGCGGGATCCGTGTTCCGGAGGATATTTCTGTCACCGGCTATGACAACTCATGCATGGCCATGGGAGATGGTTTTCACCTCACGACCATCGTGCATCCCCAGGAGAAGTTGGGAGAGATGGCCGCACAGCTGTTGTTGTCTCTGCTGAGAGGGGAGACCTTGCAGCCGGAGCAGAGTAAAATCCTCATCCAGCCGGAGCTCGTGGTGGGAAACTCCTGCTGCGGTATATTCACCTCCAAATATACAACTTGTTAGTAGAAGCATACAAGTTGTAGAATGGGAATATAGAAAGCGTATTTTCAGAGGAGGTATTACTTATGTTACAGACGAAAAACTATCAATTCTGGTTTTGTACAGGCTCGCAGGACTTGTATGGAGACGAGTGCCTTGCGAAGGTGGCGGAGCATTCCCACAAAATCGTGGATGCCCTGAATGCTTCCGGTGTGCTGCCCTACGAGGTCGTATGGAAGCCGACCCTGATCACCAACGAGCTGATCCGCCGCACCTTCAATGAAGCCAATCTGGATGAAAACTGCGCCGGCGTGATCACCTGGATGCATACCTTTTCTCCGGCGAAATCATGGATCCTGGGATTGCAGGAGTATCGCAAACCGTTGCTGCATTTCCATACGCAGTTTAACGAGGAGCTGCCCTATGATACCATTGATATGGACTTCATGAATGAGAACCAGTCTGCACATGGTGACAGAGAGTACGGCCACATTGTCAGCCGTATGCGTATGGAGCGCAAGGTGGTGGTGGGCCATTGGTCAGACCCGGTGGTACAGGGCAAGCTCGCATCCTGGATGCGCACCGCGGTAGGCGTGGTGGAGAGCAGCCATATCCGTATCATGCGTGTGGCAGATAATATGCGCAATGTAGCGGTAACCGAGGGCGACAAGGTAGAGGCACAGATCAAGTTTGGCTGGGAAGTAGATGCTTACCCCGTAAACGAGATCGCAGAGAGTGTAGATGCAGTTTCCAAATCTGATGTCAATGCTCTTGTAGATGAGTACTATGAGAAGTATAATATTTTATTAGAGGGAAGAGATCCCGGAGAGTTCAGAAAGCATGTAGCGGTGCAGGCACAGATCGAACTGGGTTTTGAACGCTTCCTGGAGGAGAAAAACTATCAGGCGATCGTGACCCATTTCGGTGATCTGGGTGCCCTGAAGCAGCTACCGGGACTGGCGATCCAGCGGCTGATGGAGAAAGGCTACGGCTTCGGTGCGGAAGGCGACTGGAAAGTAGCAGCCATGGTGCGTCTGATGAAGATCATGACCGGGGGAGTGAAGGATGCCAAGGGTACTTCCATGCTGGAGGACTATACCTATAATCTGGTCAAGGGAAAAGAGGGTATTCTGGAAGCTCATATGTTGGAAATCTGTCCTACTATTGCGGACGGTCCGATCAGCATCAAATGCCAGCCTCTGTCCATGGGAGACAGAGAGGATCCCGCCAGACTGGTATTTACTTCCAAGGAGGGACACGGCATTGCTGCATCCCTGATCGATCTGGGCAATCGTTTCCGCCTGATCATCAATGATGTGAACTGTAAGAAAGTGGAGAAACCTATGCCAAAGCTGCCCGTAGCCACCAATTTCTGGACACCGGAGCCGGATATGTATACCGGAGCGGAAGCCTGGATCCTGGCAGGCGGTGCGCATCATACCGCCTTTACCTATGATCTGACGGCTGAGCAGATGGGCGACTGGGCAGCTATGATGGGTATCGAGGCTGTATATATCGACAAGGATACCAAGATCCGTGATCTGAAGAGAGACTTGATGCTGGGAGAGGTATTCTACCGCTAGGGTACTTCAAGTGGACAGGAACCCCAAAAACTTCTATCCGCAGTAAAAAGAAGGGTATCGTAAAAATGTTAAAAGTGTTTTTGGTGGAGGATGAATTCGTCATCCGCGAGGGAATCAAAAATAATATCGACTGGGAGACTCATGGCTATGAGTTCTGTGGGGAGGCCGGTGACGGAGAACTGGCCTATCCCATGATCCAGAGGCTGCGTCCGGATATCGTGATCACTGATATCCGGATGCCGTTTATGGACGGGCTGGAGCTCAGCAGACTGATCCGCAGAGAGCTTCCGGACATCGAGATCATCATTCTGTCCGGTTATCAGGAATTTGAATACGCGAAGGAAGCCATCAAACTGGGGGTGGCGCAGTATTTGTCCAAGCCGATTAACGGAGAGGAACTTCTGGCCGAACTGGAGGAACTCTCAGCAAAGATCGAGGAAAAACGCAGAGCTACCCAGATCCGTGAGCGCTATTTGAAGGAGATGGAGGAAAATACACTCAGAGAGCGGAAAAACCTGTTCCAGAGTCTGGTCGTTGGGGATAATACCGCAGCAGAATTACTGGAGTCAGCGGAGAGACTCGGCATCGATCTGTCGGCACCGTGGTACAATATTATTTTATTTAAGACGCAGTCACTGCGCCATGCACAGGACGAATACTCCGGCAGCCTGATCCGCATCGAAGAAGAACTGCGGTCACTGGAGGACGGAACAACGGTAGTATCATTTGACCGTAACCTGGAGGGCAAAGCATTTTTGCTAAAGGCGGAATCTGAAGAACAGTTACAGCTTCAGCAGCAGGAATATATTGAGAAGATCAAAGATATTATGGAAAAGTATGAGCACGTCCGCTATTTCGGAGGCATTGGCAGACCGGTGAACCGTCTGCGGGAGCTTCCGGTCTCCTTTGAACAGGCCAGTCATGCTTTTGCTCACAGGTATCTGGTGCAGGACAGCCGCATCCTGGATGGCGGGTATCTGGCACAGGGAACGGAAGAAGAGCACTTTGATATCAAGCAAGTCAATCCCAAACAGATCGATCGGACCAGGATCCAGGAATTCTTAAAGCAGGGAGACAGAGAAGAGGTCGTTTATTTCGTAGAAGAATTTTTCCGGGATCTGAGCAACAAAGCACTGCAGTCCAATATTTTCAGGCAGTACATCACGATGGATGCCTATTTCTGCGTGGCGGATTTCCTGGAAAGCCTGTCAACAGATACGCAGGATCCGGAGACTCCGAGCCAGGATGAGAAGACGCAGCAGGACAGCGACAGTGCTATACAGTATATTATACGGATCCTGGACAAAGCGCTGGAAGCAAGAGACAGAGCAGCCAGCAGCCGCTATGACGATGTGGTGGAGCAGGTGATGAAATATATAGAGGAAAACTATGCAGAAGAGGAGCTGTCATTGAATCTGCTGGCATCCCACGTGAATTTCTCACCGAATCATCTGAGCATGATCTTCAGTCAGCAGACAGGGATGAGTTTCATTAAATATCTGACGGATTACCGTATGAACAAAGCAAAGGAATTATTGCGCTGCACCGGCAAACGCAGCAGCCTGATCAGTCAGGAGGTAGGGTACAAGGACCCTCATTATTTTTCCTATCTGTTCAAAAAGACCCAGGGGATGACACCTACCCAGTATCGGGGCGGCATCAAATAGCCACGATCGCGGAAAGGACTTCTTATGAGAAAAAGGTTAAAAGAAATTTACGATCATTCTACGCTTGTGGCAAAGATAAGATATTCTTATCTTTGCCTTTTAGTGCCTTTTGTATTGTTTCTGATCTTCTGTTTCTATAATCTGTGGAATAACAATCGCAGATATGAGGACATGGTCAATTCCTCTGTTATGGCCAGTCAGTTCAGCCTGGATTTCCAAAAGGATTTTGATTATGAGACCTATCTCCTCATTGTGGGCAACAAGACGCTGGAGGAATCCAGTCTCCATGCCATGCTGGAGGAAGCAGATGAGATCGTGGCAGGACTGGAGGAATTAACTGAATCACAGGAGAATCGCAAGCGCCTGACCAGCGTAAAGAAATATCTGAATAACCTGGGAACCTATATTGGAAGGATCGAGGACAATATCCGTGAGGGTAACCGTTACGAAGATAATATAGAAATCTGGGAAAATGATGTACAGATCGTGACATCTCTGGTAGGAGACACGATGTCACGATACATCTATTATGAGATCCGTGGGATCCAGGAGAGCAGACAGCAGTATCAGGACTTTTTTGTGAATATGATCCGGTTTTCTGTGATCGCTTTTGCATTGATCCTGATGTTGTGTTTATTTTTATCCTATTATATTCCGCTGAGTATTACAAGACCTATCAGACGACTGACCCAGGTGACAGATCAGGTGGCGAAAGGGGATCTGACGGTACGATCGGATGTGACCGGCGGATTGGAGGCCCGGGTGCTCAGCGATTCTATGAATACCATGATCGACAAGATCAATGAACTGCTGGAGCAGGTGAAGACCGAGCAGGTGCGCCTGCGCAAGGCGGAATTTGAACTGCTGCAGTCCCAGATCAATCCTCATTTTCTATATAATACGCTGGATGCCATCGTATGGCTGGCGGAGGCCGGTGAACAGAAAAAGGTTGTGAGTATGGTAGGCAGTCTGTCCGATTTCTTCCGCATTTCATTAAATCAGGGACAGGATATTCTGGATGTCAGGGAAGAGCTTCAGCATGTGCGCAGCTATCTGGAAATCCAGCAGATGCGCTATCAGGATATTCTCCAATATGAAATCTGCGTGCCGGAAGAACTGTACTCCAGCCGGATACCCAAGATCACATTGCAGCCGCTGGTGGAAAATGCGCTGTACCACGGCATTAAGAACAAACGGGGAAAGGGTATGATCCGCATTGATGGGGAAATGGAGGACAGTGACTGTATCCTGCGGATCACCGACAATGGCAGGGGCATGACACCGGAACGCCTGGGACAGGTACGGGAGGGCATCCGCAATCGAAATGCCTGTGAGACGGAAATCTACGGACTTTATAATGTAAATGAACGGATCCGTTTGAACTTCGGGGAAAAATATGGGATCACCATTACCAGTACCTATGGCGAGGGAACCTGCGTGACGGTACGGCTGCCGGAATATACTTTGTGAGAAAAATAAACCATCATCGTAAAATATTCAACCGTTTACGAGGGTGGTTCTTTTTTGCCATAAAAATTCCAACTTTTCCGAGAGGTATCTTCATGGTTTTTTGCTTTTTTTCACGATAAAATAGGATCATCAAAGAAATAGTTCTTTGAACAACAAAAAAATTGGGAGGTTACACAATGAAAAAGAAAATTTTAGCAGCAGTAATGGCAGCAACCATGGTATTTAGTCTGGTAGCATGCGGCTCCTCTGATGCGGGCAGCAGCGCAGCTACCGGAAGTGCAGCTACGGACACCGCAAGCGCCGGAGCTACAAGCACGGATGCATCCGGAGATCTGATCAAGGTCGGTATCATCAACAATGACCCTAACGAGTCCGGTTATCGTACTGCAAATGATAAAGATATGAAGAATACTTTCACTGAGGCAAACGGCTACGAAGCATCCTTCGCATACAGCTTAAAGAACGACGAGCAGATCACCGCAGCACAGAAGTTCATCCAGGATGGCGTTGACTACCTGCTTCTGTCCGCAGCAGATACTGCCGGCTGGGATTCCGTATTGAAGGACGCACAGGATGCAGGTATCAGAGTTATCCTCTTCGACCGTACCATTGATGCAGATGAGAGCCTGTATGAGGCATCCATCGTATCCGATATGGCAAAGGAAGGCCAGACCGCAGTTGACTGGTTAAAGAGCCAGAACTTAAGTGAATATAACATCATTCATTTACAGGGTGTTATGGGTTCTGCAGCACAGCAGGGACGTACCGGTGCCCTGGATGACGCGGCAGCAAACGACGGCTTCAATCTCGTAACACAGCAGACCGCTGAGTGGAACGCAGAGAAAGCACAGCAGATCGTACAGTCCGTGATCGATGCAGGTACTCCTTTCAACGTAATCTACGCTGAGAACGATGATATGGCTAAGGGTGCGGTAGCAGCTCTGGATAAGGCTAATATCTCCCACGGCGTAGGCAAAGACGTTATCGTTATGGGATTTGACTGCAACAAGTGGGCTCTGGAAGAGCTGAAGGCAGGCAACTGGAACTACGATGGACAGTGCAATCCTTTCCAGGCTTCCTATATTGATGAGATCATCAAAAAGCTGGAGAACGGTGAGACCATCTCCGAGAAGACCATCATCATGGACGAGAAGGGCTTCGATGCGACCACCATTACTCAGGAAGATGTAGACAACTACGGTATCTAGTCTGACGTAAATGACCAGAAGCGCGGCGCATGCTAGCTCCGCGCTTCTTTTATCAAAGATCAAAGAAGATTAAGGGGTGAAACTTTTGGACAATAACAAAGTATTGGAAATGAGAAATATTCACAAAAGCTTTCCCGGTGTACGTGCTCTGAAAGGTGTGGACTTCCATCTGAACAAAGGTGAGATCCATGCATTGATGGGAGAAAACGGTGCCGGAAAGTCAACCCTGATCAAGGTGCTGACAGGTGTCTATAGCAAGGATGAAGGACAGATCTTCATCGACGGCAAAGACAAGGCCGTGTCCATTCACTCTCCGCAGGAGGCACAGAAGCTGGGCATCAGTACTGTATATCAGGAGATCACACTCTGCCCGAATCTGTCCGTGGCGGAGAACATGTACATAGGACGTTCCAATAAGATCTATCAGAACTGGAAAAAAATGAATGAGGACGCAGACAAGATCTTACAGAATCTGGATATCCCCGCGAAAGCGTCCCAGCAGCTGGCAAGCTGTTCCATCGCCGTACAGCAGATGGTAGCCATTGCCAGAGCTGTAGATATGGATTGTAAAGTACTGATCCTGGATGAGCCGACCTCCTCTCTGGATGAGCAGGAAGTGACAAAGCTCTTCGGCCTGATGCGCGATCTGAAGGCCAGAGGCGTGGGTATCATCTTCGTAACCCATTTCCTGGATCAGGTATATGAAGTGTGTGACAAGATCACTGTTATGCGTGACGGCAGTCTGGTAGGTGAATATGCCATCAAGGATCTGCCCAGAGTACAACTGGTATCCAAAATGTTGGGTAAGGAACTGGATGACCTGTCCGATATCAAAGGCGAGCAGCCCACGGAACAGAAGACGGAGAACGGAG
>ERZ1107006.2789-NODE-2789-length-12239-cov-9.380827_pt1 | contig 12239 bp, 11 predicted proteins | sample MGYA00403696_ERZ1107006 | MGnify/ENA primary metagenome ERZ1107006 (study PRJEB35170, sample SAMEA104062441) | human gut metagenome | biome: human gut; feature: human-associated habitat; material: faeces | place: Denmark | collected 2012-08-13 ...
TGAGCAGGCTGGTGGCAAAGGCGAACATGAAACGCCAAGAACCCATCTCGACCTGCTCTGCGCTGTTCTTGGTCACAAGGGCGGTCAGGGCGGAATAAGCGATGTTGTTGGCGGTGTAGAACACGGCGTTCAGCAGCGTGTACGCAATCAGGAACCATGCGTACTGTGCAAACTGACCGAGATTCGTGGGAATTGCAAAAATTGCCACCAGCGTGATGGCACAGCCGATATAGCCGTACAGCATCCACGGACGAGCCTTGCCCATCTTAGAGTGCGTTTTGTCAATCAAAGAGCCAAAGAAGATATCCGTTACACCATCCAGCAGCTTAGAGGCCGCGATCAGGGTGCCGACGATGCCGGGGTTCAAACCAACCGTGTTGGTCAGATAGATCATTACAAAGGATGACAGGAATGCGTATACCACGTTGCCTGCAATATCGCCTGAACCATAGCCAACTTTGTTGTACCATTTCAAATAGCGCTTTTCCGTCATTTTCCGTTTCTCCTCATTTACTTCGATTTTACAAGGCTTACGCTTTTTCAGCAAGATGCCAAATTCTCTTGCGTTTTGTCTGAAAGTATTATAAAATTTATATTGACAAAATCATATTGAAAAAATGGAACAAAGTATGCACAAAATCACACAGTTTGTGGAAATCAAACAGAACGCATTCCGATTCCGGCGAAGTCTTTAAGAAAGAAGATAGTATTGAGATGTATTTCAACTCTGGCTACTTAAACAACTCTCGTCTTGATTTCAAGGATTACACAAAACCGTTGGTGGTAGGAAGCTGCGGCACCTACCGTCTGAAAAAGCGTCCCATGCTGCCGACATACTGGAAGAAGGGCCGCAGAGACTATCAGATCTTATATGTGGCATCGGGCAAGGCGCATTTCTGGTTTAATGGAATCGAGGAAATCGTTGACTCCGGCCATATGGTTCTTTACAAGCCCAAAGATGTTCAAAAGTACGTTTACTATGTTGAAGATCACCCGGAGGTGTTCTGGATTCATTTTACTGGCTATGACGTTAAGAACATTCTGGAGTACCATGGCATCTCTTTGAATCAGCACGTCTTTTACAGTGGAACCCTACCGGAGTATAAGATGTCGTTCCGAAAAATTATTCGGGAACTTCAGCAATGCGAATACGGGTATGAAGATTACATCGCTTCGTTGTTCAACAACATTCTGTTGCTTGTCAGCCGCCAGCAGCAGAACGGCGAAAACTATACCGTGACGATCCCCGAAGAAATTGAGATGGCGGTTTCTTATTTTAACGAAAACTACAATACGAAGATCAGCGTGGCGCAGTATGCCGAATCGCTGCATATCAGTACGAACTGGTTCATTCGTAATTTCAAACAGCACATGAAGATAAGTCCGGCGCAGTACCTTCTCTCCTTGCGGATGGTCAACGCACAGAGCTTGTTGGAAAATACCGATTACAGTGTCGGTGAGATTGCTGAGATCGTGGGGTACGATAACCAGCTCTACTTTAGCCGGGTGTTCAAAAAGGAGTATGGCATCAGTCCAGCGCAGTATAGGAAAAGAGCAGAAAACCAAAGTGCGGCACCGATGGAATCTGATGTTGGAGAAATTACCTGTGAAAATTAAAGCGGGAGTATTACGGTACGCAGTGCCAGCAAGCAATGTTTTCGTCTATACAAAAACACTTTTTGCGTTGCAAAATGCTTGTTGGGGAGTGCCCCAAACCCCTTTGTTCTGCATTTTTTCAATGCAGGCTGCGCATCCCTGCGGGACGCTTTTTACCCGGTGATGCTCTCCGGGTTATTGAGGACTTGCATAAGGTGTGATGCCGCTTCTGCCAAAGAAGCGTACTTCATCTGTTCCGGCACCTGCGCATCCAGAAGCGCAGCACCCCATTTCTGCATACATTTCTTAAGATCCTTCTGCGCTAGTTGTGCAGCCTCCCGGCGAACCTCTGGGGATGTGTCCGTGTCCAGAACATAGGCAGCATGAAATCTGCCGTTGCAATCTTCCGTCAATTGCACCATGGAATTGTGATCAATCCAGAAATGGCAGAACCAGAGTTTGCCCCCGATGTTCTCTATGTCATGGTGCAGTTCTTCTTCATCGCTCCATTGCGGCACTTCGGAAAGGATGCTCTGCAACTGCTCATACGCCTGCTGCTCGGCAGGGGTTACTTTCTTGCATCGGTATTCCCGCTGGATGGTGCGCTGCCAGTACAACGCCAGCTTGCCCTGCTTTGCGCGCTCGATTGCGTCCTGAATATCTGCTAGAATACTGTACCGTTGTTCTCTCATCTCGACATCTCCAAATCAATTCTTTAGAGAGTGATACACTCTATAAGAATGATTATAGCCGAAAGCGATGCAAAAGAAAAGCGTACCGGCTAAATCCCAGCCGATACGCTTGCAAGGGTTGCAGATTATTCTTCGTTTGTAAGATATGGGAGATTGGCAATATAGGTGTCCAGCAAGTCGAGTGCTGCCTTTTTCTGAATAGGGGTCAAGCCTTCCAGCCGCTTGCAGATTTCCTCATCGGTCACATGAGATGCTGTTCCGACATAATCACGGAGCAGAACATCTGCCGGAATATCCAGCGCATTCAAAATGCTGATGAGCGTAGAAAGACTAGGCTCTTTCAGTCCACGCTCAATTGCACCGATAAAATTGGTGGAGAGATTCGCTTTTTCTGCGAGTTGCTCCATTGTCAAGCCTTGATTCTGCCGCTGCTCCCGCAGGCGTTGCCCGAATAATTCTTTCATAGCACGCTCCATTTCAGTAGAGTTGTTTACACTCCATAGAATACCTGTTGTGGTGCGTCCAATACACAATCAATAGACTGTGTTGTTGCCAACAGGATATCAAAGCGCAAAAAATACCGGGAGCCGACCACTCTCGGTCAACTCCCGGCAATCTTTTCTTATAGAGCCTGCTCGTTTTCCTGTGCTGGCTTTTCAACTGCACCTGCTGCACAAACGACGAAGCCCAACGGCTGTGTGAAGATTGGCTTGTAAAACAGGATCGCTGCTATCATAACAGGGTAGAAAGGCCCGTAGGTTAAACGCCTACAGGCCTTTTGCTATGCTTATTTAGAGCAACCGGAAATGTTCTGCCAAAAGAAAACGAATGTACACAGGCGGCGTTCTCTCTCCGAGGCTCCAGTTTTGAATCGACCTAAACGGGATGCCCGTTTCTTTTGCAAAGTTAGTTTTAGAAAGACCAACGGCAGCAACCATTTCATTGATGCTCATGTGGGCAACATCCCAGATTTTAGATAGCCGATCTTTTTCGGCATCAAGATTGGCGCATCCGGGAAGGTCATCTGGAATGCTCATCGTAACGTTAGACAGAAAAACTTCTTTTGCATCAGCCTTGGTAGCAAGGTTAAAAAGTTCAGCGGCAGTATACATTGTGTCCTCCTATTTTGTCATCAAACACGGTCTTTTGCAGAAAGCGAAATCTTACGCATAAAGCCATCATCGAAAATCTCGCCGCCCCAGATGGTTCCCAATTTGCCATTCTCGCCGCCGTTATCACCCTCGAATTTGTAAAAAGAGGTAATACCAGTATGATGATCGTTGATGCGGCGGAGTTTTACAATTCCGTCAGGAGCAAGTGCGATCTCCCTTGTGAGCATTCCATTCGCATCCAGCGGGTCATCACATACCCATTCCAGCGCAACGATGAAATCATCGGCGGTGATGCTGGAATGCTCTGCCCAGTTATTGAAAATTCGGCTGTTTCCCGTGAGAACGATATTCTTTTTGACTTCAAAATAGTTTTTCATGTCCAGCCCCCCCGTTTGTTGATGTTGCGTCTTTCATTGACCCTATTATATACCCAGTGGGTATATTTGTCAAGCGTTTTTTCAATAATAAATCCCGTGAGCATTAAGCCCACGGGGCATCTTACATTATACAACTCTGCCGATCGAATGATACCGTCACACAAAAAAGCCGCCGAGAAACCCTCCCAAATGGGAAGATTCCTCGGCAGTATTCGTTTACCGGGTCTGGGTTTTCTCTGTGGTGTCTTTTTCCTCTGCAAAAAATCGTTCTACATTTTTCTGTGCGCGAACCAACTCCTGCATCTCATTCCGTACCTTGCGGTAGTCCGGGTAAGCTGCTTTCTTTTTTGTCAGCAGTTCTGCGAACTCCGCATCCAATTCCTTGACCTTCGGCAGCTTTTGCAGCCCTGCTTCATCAAAGGCCGCTTTTGCCGCCTTGTGCAGGGTGATCTCCTCCCGGTGGGCTTCCAAAAACTTTTTACTGTACCCCGACTTGCGATAGGCATCATAGACCGGGCGGGTCTTGACATAATTGATAATGTGGGTTTTCAGAACAGCGATTTCGGTCAGCCTTGCTTCCGCCGCCTTGATGGAATCCCCCATGGTATGATAGCGTTCCGTTGCCGCCGCTGCACGCTCCCGTAGTTCCTCGGTGCTGCTGATTTTCTGCTCCTGCAAGAACAGCAATGTCTTGGACATCTCTTTCAGGTTGAACTTCGTTGCCCACTTTTTGTAGCCGATGTTTTTGCCCTCTACCATTTTTCCCTGAATGTCCACCAGCAACTGGAAGGGCTGTTCTTTGGGCGGCTGCTTCTGATAGGGGTGGTGCTTCACCTTTCCCTCCAGCACCGCCTTGATCTCGTCCTCGCCGTAGCCTGTGCCCAGAGTTCGGAAACGGATAAATCGTTTCTGCCCCTTGCCCTTCACCGCCGTGTGCTTGCCACGCTTCACCTCATATCCCTGCTGCTCCAGCTTTTGCAGAAACGCTTCGTAGTCCCCCGGCTTTTCTGCAAGAATAGCGTCGATGATACCGCACAGGCGGTCACGGTTGCTCTCCTTGGGCGGGTAGACGATGCGCTTCTGCCGTTCCCGATAAGGCTTGTACTCGATGGTGGAGAGCTGATGCTCCAAACAAATCAGGTCACTCAACCGCTGCACCGCAAAGGTGGAAAGCCAGAAATTTTTGAATTTCCGGGTCCCATCCAAGGCGGTAGAATTATAAATAATGTGGTTGTGGATGTGCGCCCGGTCGGTGTGGGTAGCAACGATAAAAGCGTGCTTGCCCTTCAAAAAACGCTCGGCAAACTCGTAACCGATGCGGTTGGCTTCTTCTGGCGTAACTTCACCCGGCTTGAAAGATTGCCGCACCTGATAGGCGATGACATCACTTTTCTGACTGCGCCCGGTGGTCTGCTCGTATAACCGTTTCGTCAGCAGAAATTCCTCGTCCACGGTCAACGGGCTGCACTGATAGCTGCTGACCAGTTCGCCCTGCTCGGTCTTGTCCGGGTTCTGGATATAGCTGGTATGGTTATGCAGACAAGCCCCGATGGACTTGCCTTTGTTCTTCCGCATAGGAATTAGCCGTGTTGCCGCCAGTGCCATCACCCCCTGCAAAAAAGAAAATGCCGCACATCGGCGGCATCAAAGTCATTTGGATAATTTTTCGTAATCAGAAGCACCAGCCAGATACACGGCTTCCAGCCGAACACTCTCTAATTCGTTACTGATTGCATCCAATTCCAGATAGCGTCTCCACGCTTCTTCGCTGATAAGAGCTTTCAGCGCATTCTCTGCGGTGATCTTTTTCTGGATCAGTGCATGGTATTCGTCATTGTCGGCAAGTTGCCTCTGTGGAATATCTTTCAGATTTTTCCAATAATAGGCAGTCATAGCATCTGTGTCCATCCAATCCCTCACAATCCGGCAACCCAGCCACTAAAACGCTCTGCTGCATCTGCAATCAAAGCGCCCATGAAAATCAACACAAAGCATCCAAACTCCGCCACCAGCAAGATCAAAAACTGCAGCCACTCCCGGCAGTACAGCGTATAAAGACCGCAGCCGAAAATATACAGCATAGGCAGTGCTAGCACAAACGCTGACAGGTTCAGTGTCCATTTCAGCATCAGCACCAGAAACGCACTCAGGAGAACCACAGGAAACAGGAGAACCTTTGCTACGAATTTCATATTGACACCGCCTTTCTGCTTTCAGTATATGGATAGTGCATGAGCCTGTCAATGGTATTGTCCCTTATGTACCCCCGCAACCCTCCAACTGCGGGGGAAATTTTAGAGTTCTGCCAGCCGTGCGAGAATTTTTCTGCCAATGTCAATCAGCTCATCCAGCCTCTGCCGCAGGTCCTCCATGTCCGCAGCATAGACCCGACCATTTTCATTGGCAGCTTTGGCATACTGGTTCAGGTTGTTGCTGCACATCTGCAAAAGATACGCCATGCGCCGCAGTTGCGGCAGGTCAAGGTTCAGGCAGTAGCCGTCCAGTGCCATCTTGCGGATATAGGCACTCAGGCTTCGGATGCCCATGCTGAGCATCTTTTCATAGATACGGTTCTTTTCTGTTTTGCTCAAGCGCAGGATGATGGTTTCATCCCGCTTTTCTTTCATCGTGCATCACCATCCTTATCATAATAGCTACGGAACGGTTTGACAGGCTCCGACTGATTGGTCTTTTCCCCCAGTGCAGCCAGCACAGACGGACGAGTTGCAGGTGTTTCGGTTTCCTCGGTTTCTTCGGGAGCATCCTGCGAGGAACTGCGGTCACGGTCGATGTTCAGCAAGGCGTTCAATTCAGCAAGGCGGGCAGACTTTTCGGCCAGTTCTTCCTCCTGTGCAAAGGGCTTTGCCACTTCGACCTCTGCGGCCTGCTTCTGCTGTTCAAGGTTTTGCAGAGCATTTTCGGCATCTGCAATACGGTCAGCGAAATTGTCGATGGCATTGTCCAGACGAGTGATATTGCCGCGCGCATCATCGCCCAGCGATACCGGGTAGCTCAACTCTGCCCGAAGAACGGCCTGATGCTCATTCTTAAAGCTGTCGAACCGAATATTCAGTTCAAAGCCACGGTAGGTGCCCAGCAACATCATGTCGGCATTAGGCATCTCCTGCCGAGCCAGCAAAAGCCGTTCGCCCGCAGCCTTTTTGTCATCGTACACCATGCCCTTGATAGTCATGCCGCAGAAGTTTTCTTTGTCCTGTGGGTGTGCTGCTGCAATCTGTGAATCCTGTTGTAAAGCAGCAATGCGGGTTTTCTGTTTCTGGATCTCCTCCGGGAAAGTTTTGAGCAGCTTATCCTCCAGACGATATTTCTGATTCTGGAAGTCTCCGCGCAGCACCTTCAATTTTGCTACCTGCACGTCCAAGTCCATCTTTTCCCGGATGCGAGGGTCGCCTGCACACAGAGCCTTGATTTCTGCGTAAGATAAAGCCTGTTCGTCAATATCATCGCAGGAGCGCATAGGCGACTTGCTCGTCATGATCTGCGAAATGAACTTCTGCTTATTCTCTAAGGTCTGATCGGGTAAGAGGATGGCATTACTGCCAGCCCCTCCCCTAAGAACCGTACGTGAGAGTTTCCCCTCATACGGCTCAAGCCTTTCAGAAAGTTCCCGTTAGGGAACCCGGCGCAACAAAACAAGTATCGTTTTTGTGCAATACGGTATGGCATTCGGGATGCACCATTTCCAGCCATGGTGACTTTCCATGTCGGAACACCTTGTGAACCTTGAAACCTGTGTCAGAAGTTATCGGTTCTCCACACACAGGGCAGCAGCGGTGCTGATTTCTCCATACTTTCAAGAGCTTTTCGCGTCCGTTGGTGCTGTTCAGCATTTTCTCACCATCACGCTCTTCATAATAACCATTCCACCGCGCATCGAACGGATTTGCTTCGGCAACGATTTTCTTAAAGCGGATGATTTTGGTGTCCGTTGCATATTCGAGGGCAAAATAGGAAAGCTCTTTGTTTCTCTTCTTGGAGCGTTCTTCTGCGGCAAAAGTCCAGTTCCGAGAGCCGATGCAGTGCCAATATTTCTTGGCAATCCACCGTCTGCTCTTTTTCTTGTGCCTGCGCTTTGCCCATTGCCAGAGACAATTATAAATCTGATAGTCGATTTTGCTGAATGCTTCAGCGGACACAACAAATCGCTGGTTATTGACCCAGCCACGGATAACCGGGTTGAGCTGGCGAATCAGGGAATCCTGCTTTGCCGATTTGTTGCTCTTGACGATTTCGCGCACCTTTTTCAGCAGAGAACTGACCGATTGCTTCGAGGGTTTGATAAGGAGTTTTCCGTTGTATTTTCGAATATTCTTGCCCAAGAAGTCAAATCCATCTTCGATGTGGGTGATAACCGTCTTTTCTTCGGACAACTGCAATCCACATTCAGCCATAAACTCTCTAATAATAGGAAGGACTTCTTCGCGCAGAAATTCCGGGCTTTCTCCGGTTACGATAAAGTCGTCAGCATAGCGCACAAAGTTCATCTTATTAAAGTGAGTTTTCCCATTGAAGTACTGTTTGGTCGGCAGTCGTTCCTTTAAGAGCCGTTCCAGCCCATCCAGTGTCATATTCATCAGAGTGGGCGAGATAGTCCCGCCCTGCGGCGTACCCTCTTCGGTGGGGAACAGCTGTTTCGTATCGACAAATCCACACTTTAGCCATTTCTGTAAAACCTGTGTGTCCATCGGAATGTTTTCCATGAGCCATTCGTGGCTGATATGGTCGAAGCATCCCTTGATGTCACCTTCGAGAATCCATTCGGGTGATTTTCCTTTGTTCAGGTCGGTAAAGCACTGCTCGATTGCATCGTGCGTACTTCTGCCGATTCGGAATCCATAGGAGTTCGGGTCACCGTAGGTTTCAGCAAGCGGTTCCAGTGCAAACATGTACAAAGTCTGCATGGCTCGGTCTGTCATTGTCGGAATACTCAATGGCCGCAGTTTGCCGTTTTTCTTCGGAATATAAACACGTTTCAGAGGCTGAGGACGGTATCCTCGCCGTTTCAGTTTATTGATTGCCTTGAATTTTGCCTCTGGGGTCAGCCACAGTTCATGGTCAACCCCAGCCGTATTTTTACCACGATTGCTTGTTACTCGCTTCACTGCCAAGGCTTTGGCGTAAAACGAGTGAGTTAACAGCCATTGCAGCGTTTTCACTTTGCTGTAATGACCTTCTTGTTGAGCCTTTACGATACGCATTTGCAGCTTTTTAACATAAGCGCGAGCCTTGTTCCAGTCGATGCTGGCCCAATCTTCCACTTTGCAAGTCGGTGCACACGATTTCTCGTTCATTTGCAATTCCTCCATTTTGAAAAGTTCTGTAAATTCTCTCGTAAAGAAAGACCATGGATGAAAGTCTGCCTGCTTTCGCATGAGGTAATGTTGCAACCTCTATCCGTCCCCATTACAGGGTCGGCATTCGCTTTTTCCATCTTTCTTCTACCCGCATTTCATAAAGTCTCCTTACGGTTTCCGTCCGATTGCTCGGAGAAATACGGGCTTACCACGTTCCGCTTATTCAACAGTATGGGTTAGGTCTCACTTCTCCGCCGGCAGCTTTGTGTCCATGTATTCCCACTATACAGGGGAATAACCAGCTGCATTACCATTTTGGTTCAGGCTTGTCAGCAACTTTAGCCTGTTCGGCCTTAACGACGTTTATCAGTGATTCACGTTACATTAACCATACCATACAAGTCAGACTCCCCAACCGCATTGTTGCTTGCAGCTTATCGCTTTCACCTCGCAGTTTCAGCTTGAACCCTTTCGGGTGGGGCTACCCTTGTCCTGTCACGCTTCCTCACAGCCGTTACCAGCCGCTTTGTTGACAGTAGACTACTGCTAATGGAATAACAGGTCCGGTCATTGCCAGACAGTTGAATTAAGCGACTTCGTGTCGCACGTACAAGTAGGCGTCAAATGTCGATTCCGTGACGTAGTTATAGACGTAGACTTGTTTGTTTTGGTTGCCTTGGCGGATGATTCTGCCGTTGCGCTGGGTCATATCAGACGGACGCCAGCCTACATCCAGATGATGCACCGCTACGAGCAGCGTCTGGACGTTGGTGCCAGCTCCCATCTTTGCAGTGCTGCCCAGCAACACACGCACCTGTCCGCTGCGTACCTTGGAGAAAAGTTCTGCTTTCTTGTTCTCCGTATCTGCGTTGTGGATGAACTCGATCTCCTGTTCGGGCACACCGGCGTTGAGCAGCTTGGTGCGAATATCATCATAGACGTTGAACGAACCGTCCCCCTTGGGAGTAGACATATCGCAGAAAATCAACTGGGTCAGCTTCTGCTCCTTGGTGTCGTTCCAGATGCGCAGGACGTTGTTGACGCAGGCATTTAACTTGCTGTTGGGGTCATCGGGCAGAGCGGAATTCATCAACCGCTGGTCAAGACCAATTTTGCGGCCATCCGACGTGATTTTCAACATATTATCCACAGAGGGGTCAACAGAACCGCTGTGGACTTCGGCTGCACGTTCGCTCAACGCCTGCACCATGTCCTGTTGGATTTCCGAAGGTTTGACCACCACCGTCTCAAATTTTGCATCAGGCACCGGGAGATGAAGCTGATCGCTGGTCTTGATATCCGCCGCTTCTTTGAACATCGCCATCAGTTCAGGTAAGTTGAAGAACTTCGCAAAACGAGTGCGTGCACGGTATCCGGTGCCTTCGGGCGCAAGTTCGATGGCAGTAGTAGTTTCACCAAAAGTAGAAGCCCACGCATCAAAATGGGTCAGCCCTTTCTGCTGCAAGGTGTTGTACTGGAGATAGCGCATGAGGGTGTACATCTCGGTCATGCTGTTGCTCAGGGGTGTACCCGTTGCAAAAATCACGCCACGGCCTCCGGTGATTTCATCCAGATAGCGGCACTTGCCGAACATATCGCTGGATTTTTGCGCCTCGCTCGTACTCAAACCTGCGACATTACGCATTTTCGTGTACAAGTAGAGGTTCTTAAACGCTTGGCTCTCATCCACAAACAACCTGTCTACGCCCAATTGTTCAAACGTAACCACATCATCTTTACGGTCTGTGCCTTGCAGCTTTTCCAATTTCTGTTTCAAAGACTTGCGCAGCTTTTCCAGCTGCTTTACCGTGAAATGCTCGCCAACCTGCGCTTTCGCTTCTTCGATGGCCTCCTCGATTTCATCCATCTGTTCCTGAATCAGACGCTCCTGTCGTTCTGCGGACAAGGGTATCTTTTCAAACTGGCTGTGTCCGATGATAACTGCATCATAATCACCGGTCGCAATTCTCGCACAGAATTTTTTTCGATTACCGGGTTCAAAATCTTTCTTGCTGGTAACCAGCAGCTTCGCATTGGGGTACAGGCGTAAAAACTCGCTGGCCCATTGTTCCGTCAAATGGTTTGGCACGACAAAAAGACTTTTCTGACACAAGCCCAGACGTTTCAGTTCCATAGCGGAAGCCGCCATCTCAAAACTCTTGCCAGCACCGACTTCGTGCGCCAAAAGGGTGTTGTACCCATACAGCACATGGGCAACCGCATTGCGCTGATGCTCTCGCAAATTGATCTCCGGGTTCATGCCCACAAAATGAATATGACTTCCGTCATACTCACGGGGTCGGGTGCTGTTAAAAAGCTCATTGTACCTCTTCACCAGCAGAGTCCGCCGCTGCGGATCTTTCCAGACCCAGCCAGCGAAAGCATCCTTGATGGCCTGCTGTTTCTGCTGGGCGAGGGTGGTTTCGTTTTGATTCAGCACACGCTTTTCTTTCCCATCCTCCTCGATGGTATCATAAACGCGGCTATCACGCAAATTCAAGGTGTCTTCCAAAATCTTGTAAGCATTGGCCCTGCGGGTACCGTAGGTTTCGGTGGCCATAATGTCACCAAAGCCAGTAGCAGATTTATTGCTGATTCGCCATTCGGAAGTGTAAGGGGAGTAGCGAACGGTGATGGCATTGTTGTAGCGGATACGATAGGGCGGCTGAAAAGTTTCCATCATGAACTGCTGCACAATAGAGGGGGCAAGCCATGTGGCACCCAGCCGCACATCAATTTCAGAAGCTTCCAGATCTTTGGGCTGTGCCTTGGTCAGTGCGTCCACATTAACCTTGAACTCCGGGTGATTTTCCGCAGCAAGCTGCGCCATCCGCAGCTTTGCCCGGACATCGCCGGACAGGTACTCGTCTGCCATCTGCCAGCCCGCTTCCGGGTCGGTGGGGTCGGCGGCGGGGTCCTTGAAGATCACACCGGACAGTTCTGCGGTGATGCGCCCATACTCGCCGGGCGTACCCAGCAGTTCTGCCATATAGGGTAAATCCACCTTGCCGTGTTCTCCGATGGACACCGCCAACGCTTCGCTGGGGGTATCCACGCTGGTGACGGTGCGCTCCGGGCGAATGGTGCGCTTGGTGAACATCGCCGCCTTGCTCTTGAGCTGCCCCTGCTCGTCCAGATTTTCCAGCG
>ERZ1107006.2797-NODE-2797-length-12214-cov-6.603257_pt1 | contig 12214 bp, 8 predicted proteins | sample MGYA00403696_ERZ1107006 | MGnify/ENA primary metagenome ERZ1107006 (study PRJEB35170, sample SAMEA104062441) | human gut metagenome | biome: human gut; feature: human-associated habitat; material: faeces | place: Denmark | collected 2012-08-13 ...
AATGACCGAAAGGAGATACCTATGGGAAAGCCAACCGGATTTTTAGAATATGAACGCGTGGAAGCGAAAGCAGTTTCACCGAAAGAACGAATCAAAAATTTTAATGAATTTCATACCCCTTTATCAGAGGCAGAACAGAGAAAACAGGGGGCGCGCTGCATGGAGTGCGGCGTTCCTTTCTGCCAGTCAGGTATGATGATCGGCGGTATGGCATCCGGTTGCCCTCTGCACAATCTTGTACCTGAGACGAATGATCTGGTTTATACAGGCAACTGGAAACAGGCATTCTTAAGACTGAGCAAGACACATAGCTTCCCGGAATTTACTTCCCGTGTCTGCCCCGCACTCTGTGAAGCAGCCTGCACCTGCGGCGATGTGACCGGCAGCAGCGTGACCGTGCGCGAGAACGAGCACGCCATTATCGAAACGGCTTACGCCAAGGGCTGGCTGCACGCCGCACCGCCGCCCTCCCGCACCGGCAAGAGCGTAGCCGTGGTGGGCAGCGGCCCCTCCGGCCTTTCGGTGGCCGAATACCTGAACAAGCGCGGCCACGCCGTGACTGTGTTCGAGCGTGCCGACCGCGTGGGCGGCCTGCTGATGTACGGCATCCCCAACATGAAGCTGGACAAATCCGTCATCGAGCGCCGCATCAAGATCATGCAGGCCGAGGGCGTGGAGTTCCGCACCAACATGGATGTGGGCGGGGCTGTTGCCGCCGAAGAGCTGCTGAACGGCTACGATGCCGTGGTGCTGTGCTGCGGTGCCAAGAAGGCCCGCGACCTGAATGTGCCCGGCCGCGATGCAAACGGCGTGCACTTTGCCGTGGACTACCTGACCAGCGTGACCAGAAGTCTGCTGGACAGCCAGTTCGCGGACGGCAAAGCCATCGATGCCAAGGGCAAGAATGTTCTGGTGATCGGCGGCGGTGATACCGGCAACGACTGTCAGGGCACGGCCCTGCGGCAGGGCTGCACCGATCTGGTGGCACTGGAAATGATGCCGCAGCCGCCCAAGGAGCGTGCGGCCTCCAACCCGTGGCCGGAGTGGCCCCGTGTGCTGAAGGTGGACTACGGTCAGACTGAGTGTCTTGCAAAGTTTGGCAAGGACCCGCGCGTGTACCAGACCACCGTGAAGGAATTTTTGAAGGATGATGCAGGCAATCTGACCGGTGCTATCATCTCCTACCTGAAGCCGGAGCGGAACCCTGAGACCGGCCGTACCAGCATGGTGCCCACCGGTGAAGAATTTACCTACAACTGCCAGCTGGCGTTCATCGCCGCAGGCTTTACCGGCTGCGAAAACTACGTGGCCGATGCATTTGGTGTGGAGCTGACCGCCCGCGGCAACGTGGCCGACCACAGCTTCAAGACCAACGTGGAAAAGGTGTTCGTCTGCGGCGATATGCGCCGCGGCCAGAGCCTTGTGGTGTGGGGCCTGCGCGAAGGCCGCGACTGCGCCGCCGAGGTAGACCGCTACCTGATGGGCTACACCAACCTCTGATCAAGCCATTCTCTTTCCTATCCTAAACAAGCAGAAGCGGGGGCCTTTGCAAGGCTCCCGCTTCTGCTTTTATTGTGACCCCGCTTCCGTCTCCCCTTCGGCGGCAGGGGCTTCCGGTTCGGTGGTGGGTTCTGTCGCGGCAGGTTCCTCCGGCGTGGTGATCTGCACACTGGGGTCCGCGGCGATATACACGGTGATGACCGTGCCCACGGCAACCTTCGTGCCCGGCTCCTCGCTGGCGCGCACCACGCAGCCCGCGGCGTAGGAGCCATCGTTCACTACCATGAAGCAGCTGGCCACGAGGCCCCGGGCTTCCAGCTCCTTCACCGCGCCGTCCTGGGTGAAGCCAATGAGGTTCGGCATCTCCACCGTCTCCGGGCCCTTGCTCACCACAAGGCGGATGGTCTCCCCTGCCTTGAGCACGGTGTCAGCTGCCGGGTCCTGCTGGATGATCTGGCCTGCCGGAGCGGTGTCGCTGTATTCTTCGGTGACGTAGAACAGGTACATGCCGGTGTATTCCCGGTTGTTCTGCACCTGCGCGTAATCCATGCCAAGGAAGTCCGGCACAAGGTTCTGGGGTTCCAGCACCTCGCTGCTGGCAGGTTCCGGCTCCACGGCAGAAGGTGCCGAATCATTTTTGTGGCTCATCATACCCCACAGCGTGAGCAGGATGAGGATGGAAAGCAAGATCAGAATGCCCGCCAGCAGGGCTTTCAGGCTGAGCAGGTGTTCGCGGTGTTCCGGCTCCGGGGCAGCCGTGCGCACCGGGGTCTCCGGCTTCATGGTGCGGGTGAGCTCGGTGGTGTATTCTTTGGAAGAAAGGGCCTGATACAGCTGCGGCACCGTCTGGATGCGCTCCATGGGCTTGAGCCGCAGGCCCAGCTGCAGCACCTGCGAGACATAGCCCGGCACGGCGCTGTTCACCGTTTTGGCGCGCGGGTTGGAATCTGCCACCATGCGCTGCGCGGCCGGTACCGGGGCCTGCCCGCACACCATGCGGTAGAACACCGCCGCAAGGCTGTATTCGTCGGTATAGCGGCCTTCAAACTCGGCGGTGGAATACTGTTCCGGGGCCGAATAGCCCTCGTAGAGCTGCTCGTGCAGGCCGCTGCCCGCCGTGCGCAGGCCCACCGTGGCGTAGCCCGCCAGACGGCACCGGCCGTCGCCCATCACGCGGATGTTCTCCGGGCAGATGCCCCGGTGCACCAGGCCGATCTTGTGCATGGCGGCCACACCCTCAAACACCGGCTGCAGCATGGCGCTGGTCTCCTCCGGCCGGAGGGGGCCGGGCCGGTCTTCCAGCCACTGGCTGAGCAGGGTGCCGCCGGGGTTCTCCATGACAGCATAGACCGTGTTGTTGGCTTCCACCACGTCCAGCACCGCTTCCAGGCCGTTCGCTGGCGTGATGCGCTGGATGGCGCGGTAGAGGTCCTCAAAATCCATGCGGGTGGTCTTGAACAGCACTTCGCTGCCGGTCTTGGGGCACAGAGTGTTCTCCGCCGTGCGCTCGGCCGAGAGGGTGACGGGCAGATATTCCTTGATGGTCACCCGGAAGCCGCCCAGATTTTCCACGCCCCGGTACAGGACGCCCTCACCGTCGATGCTGCGCATCTCGCCCACGGTGTAGCGCCCGGCCAGCACCATGCCCACGGGCAGGCAGCCGGCGGGGTTGCGCCCCGCAAACACCTTGCCGCAGTGCACACAGCTGTCGGCGGCGGGGGGCAGCTCCCCCATGCAATATGGACACAGGCGTTTTTGCTCCATTCTTCTCTCCCCTTTGTGCTCTGATATATTATTTATTGTATCATAGCCCGTCTGGCCGCGCAAGATATCCGTTTTTCGGTCCTGCACGCAAAAAAGCACCCCGCCTGCCGTTTCCGGTAAGCGGGGTGCCTGTGATTTACGGTTCAGCTCACGCTGTACGCCGCACCGGGGCGATTAGCCCTCGATGTAGCCGTACTGCAGGTACCAGTAGCCGTAGGGGCTGTGCCAGGTGCCCTTCAGAGCGGGGCTCTGCAGCCAGAAGTCGTTGTAGTAAGCAACGGGGATGCAGCCCATATCCTCCATCAGGATGTCCTCAGCCTTATGCAGCTGTGCAAAGTGCTCGGCAGCATCAGCAACCTTGGAGCCCTCGATTGCAGCATCGAAGTCGGGGTTGGAGTACTTACCATCGTTGTTGCCGTTGTCGGTGCAGAACAGCTCGACCATGTTGGAAGGATCGTTGTAGTCCATGACCCAGCCGTTACGGGCAACATCGTACTCGCCTGCACGACGAGCGGGGGTGAAGGAGGACCACTCCATCTTGTTGATGGTCAGGGTGATGCCCAAATCGCCCCAAGCCTGCTGCAGGTACTCTGCCAGAGGCACATGGTAGCCGGCATCGTTGGTGCTGTACTCGATGGTGGGGTAGCCCTCGCCATTGGGGTAGCCAGCCTCTTCCAGCAGCTTCTTAGCCTCGGCCAGATTTGCCTCGTAGTCATCCGCAATGTAGGGAGAGCCGCCGTTTGCGTTGTCGTAGAAGTAACCGTTCTCGTCCACGATGCCAGGGCCGACAATGTTGGAAGCAGCAGAGTAGGTGCCCTGCATGATGGTGTTGGCAACGTAGTCACGGTCGATGGACAGAGCCAGAGCCTTGCGGACCTTGGCATCCTGGAAGGCATCGCGCTGCAGGTTCATGCTGACGTAGTAGGTGCCCAGAATGGTGTCAACATAGAAGTCGCCGCCATCCTCTGCCTTGGTCAGGCTGGGGATCTCGTCGGTGGGCACGTCCTTGACCAGGACAGCCTCACCGCTGTTGTAAGCAGCGAAGGCAGCGGAAGAGTCCTCCAGCAGCAGCAGGGTGATGGTGTCAGAGACGATCTTGGAGTTATCCCAGCCGCCAACGTAGTTGGGGTTCTTGGTCAGCACGATGCGCTCGGACGGGGTCCAGTCGGTGATCATGTAGGGGCCGTTGGACACGAAGGTGTCGGCGGAGGTGCACCAGCTGTCGCCGTTTGCCTCAACAGTTGCCTGCTGGACAGGGCTCATAGCTGCGAATGCGGCCATCTTGTCGAAGTAGGAGCAGGGATAAGCCAGAACGATGGTCAGGGTCTTGCCGTCGTCGCTTGCCTTGACGTTCAGAGCATCGGTATCACCGGCCTGTGCTGCGTCAAAACCATCGATCATGCCCAGGCAGGTTGCTGCGTAGGGAGCTGCGGTATCAGGGTTTGCCATACGCTTGAAGCTGTACTCGAAGTCCTTAGCAGTCAGGTCGGTGCCATCGCTCCACTTCAGGCCGTCACGCATGGTGAAGGTCCAGGTCAGGCCGTCCTCGCTTGCTTCCCAGCTCTCAGCCTGGCCGCCAATCACTTCGTTGTTCTCGTTGATCAGCAGCAGGGGCTCAAAGATGGTGATGATGGTGTTTGCGCCATCAATAGCGGAGTTCAGAGCCGGATCCAGGGTCTCGGGGTTGGGGCCGTACTGGACGGTGAAGCCAGCGGTGTTGACACTGCCGGTAGAAGAACCAGCAGCAGAAGAAGCAGAACCGGAGGTTGCGGTAGAACCAGACTTGCTGCCGCCACAGGCTGCCAGACCCAGAGCAGCGGCACCCACGCCAGCAACCTTGAGGAAATTACGACGAGAAATGCGTTTCATAATAATTATCCTTCCCTTAAATCAAATTGAGTGTGCCAGGTTCCCCCAGCCTCCTCTATATTCGATCCGGAGCACGGTCTGCCAAAACAGCCTGTCCTCCGGAGGAACACGAATAGTATAATGCGTTCTCGCACCGGTTACAAGCCCCAACGGGTGTCTGTAACCATTTCGTTACAATATTTCAGCCGGAAGATGAGATGTATTCATCTTTCAGGAGAATGAAGTGTTTTTACTTCACCTTGTCCAGATGATGGCAGGCTGCCCAGTGGCCGGAGGTGACCTCCTTGAACTCCGGCACCTCGGCTGCGCACCGCTCGTCTGCGTAGGGGCAGCGGGTGCGGAAGCGGCAGCCGGACGGCGGGTTCAGGGGGCTGGGCACATCGCCTTGCAGCACGATACGCTTGGACTGGCGTGCCGTGATGGGGTCTGCCACCGGGATGGCAGAGATCAGGCTGCGGGTGTAGGGGTGGATGCTGTGGGCGATCAGCTCGTAGCTGTCGGCCAGCTCCACCAGCTTGCCCAGATACATGACGCCGATGCGGTTGGAGATATGCTTGACCACGCTCAGGTCATGGGCGATGAACAGGTAGGTCAGGCCCATCTCCTGCTGCAGGTCCTCGAACATATTCACGACCTGTGCCTGAATGGACACGTCCAGTGCGGAGACCGGCTCGTCGCAGACGATGAACTCGGGGTTCACGGCCAGTGCACGGGCAATGCCCACGCGCTGACGCTGACCGCCGGAGAACTCGTGGCAGTAGCGGTTTGCGTGCTCGCTGTTCAGGCCCACGCGCTCCAGCAGGGCGATGATCTTATCGTGGCGATCCTTGTCGTTCTCAGCCAGGTGATGGATGTCGATGCCCTCACCCACGATGTCACCGATGGTCATGCGGGGGTCCAGGCTTGCGTAGGGGTCCTGGAACACGATCTGCATCCGGCGGCGGTAGGGCAGCATATCCACTGCGATATTCTTTTCCTTATCAAACAGCAGGTTGCCGTCATAGTAGATCTTACCGCCGGTGGGCTCGTACAGGCGCAGCAGGGTGCGGCCGGTGGTGGTCTTGCCACAGCCGGACTCGCCCACCAGACCCAGGGTCTCGCCCTTGCGGATGGCAAAGCTCACGTCATCCACGGCCTGAACGTACTTGCGGTTCTTGCCCACACCGCCGGCGGGGAAATACTGCTGCAGGTGCTGGACTTCAACCAGCGTCTTGTGTTCACTCATTCTGCCTTTTCCCCTTTCTCAAATGCAGCCTTCTGCTGCAGCCAGCAGTAGGTATAGTGGGTGTCGCTGAGCTCGGTGCGCGGAGGCATCTTGCTCAGACAGATCTTCATGCAGTTCTTGCAGCGGGGCGCAAAGGGGCAGCCGGCCGGCGGATTCAGCAGGTCCACAGGGGTACCCTCAATGGGCACCAGACGCTCACGCACCTCGGTGTTCAGCTTGGGGATGGAGTTGATCAGGCCCTTGGTGTACTCGTGGCCCGGCTGGTAGAAGATCTCGTCGGTGGTGCCGTACTCCACGATGTGGCCGGCGTACATGACGGCGATCTTTTCGCACATGGAAGCCACGACGCCCAGGTCGTGCGTGATCATGATGATGCTCATGCCCAGCTTCTTGCGCAGCTCCTGCATCAGCTCCAGGATCTGTGCCTGGATGGTCACATCCAGTGCGGTGGTGGGCTCGTCTGCGATCAGCAGCTTGGGCTCACAGGCCAGGGCGATGGCGATCATCACGCGCTGGCGCATACCGCCGGACAGCTCGTGGGGGTACTGCTTCAGGCGCTTTTCCGGCTCGTTGATGCCGACCAGCTCCAGCAGCTCCTCGGCGCGTGCCCAGGCTTCCTGCTTGTTCTTTTTGGTGTGCAGGCGAATGACCTCCACGATCTGGTTGCCGATGGTGTACACCGGGTTCAGGCTGGTCATGGGGTCCTGGAAGATGATGGAGACTTCGTTGCCGCGGATCTTGCGGAAGTCCTTCTCCTTCATCTTCTCGATCTCGTGGCCGTTGAACCACACGGTGCCGCCCACCAGCTTGCCGGGGTAGGCGGTCAGGCCCATGACCGAGTAAGCGGTAACGGACTTGCCGGAACCGGACTCGCCCACGATGCCCAGCACGTCGCCCTGGTTCATCGCAAAGGAAACGCCGTTCAGTGCCTTGACCTCACCGGCAGGGGTGAAGAAGGAAAGGCGCTCTTCCTTGATATCAAGAATTTTTTCGCTCATCTTCGTTCACCTCATCAATTCTTCAGCTTCGGGTCAAAGGCATCGCGCAGGCCGTCGCCGAACAGGTTGAACACCAGGATCATCACGCTGATCATCACTGCGGGGGCGATCAGCAGGTGGGGGTAGGTGTTCATGCCCTTGACGGCATCGGTGGCCAGAGAACCCAGAGACGGCAGCGGGGCTGCAACACCCAGACCGATGAAGCTCAGGTAGCTCTCGGTGAAGATGGAAGCCGGGATCTGCAGGGTGGTGGTCACGATCAGGGTGCCGATGCAGTTGGTCAGCAGGTGCTTCTTGATGATACGGCCGCTGGAAGCGCCCAGTGCGCGGGCAGCGGTGACGTACTCGCTCTCCTTCAGGATCAGGATCTGGCTGCGCACGATACGCGCCATGCCCACCCAGTACAGCAGAGCAAAGATGATGAAGATGGAGATCATGTTGGGGCCCAGGGTCTGCATCCATTTGAAGCCGGGCTTGGTGGCCAGACTTTCCAGGGGCTCCTTCAGGGCCATGCCCAGCAGGATGATCAGCAGGATATCCGGGATGGTGTACAGGATATCCGTGATACGCATCATGATGTTGTCCACCCAGCCGCCGGCAAAGGCCGACACAGCACCGTAGGTGGCACCGATGATCAGCACCAGCACCGAGGCGATCAGGCCGACGGACAGGGACACGCGGGTGCCCATCATGATACGCACCGCAAAGTCACGACCCATACGGTCGGTGCCCAGAATGTGCGGGAATACCTTTTCGCCGGCGTCGATGCGGGCCTGCTCAGAGGCAGAGTACTCGAACGGTGCCAGATTGTTGCTGCCCTTCACCTGCTCGGCGTAGCTGTAGGGCCACACGGCGGGCAGCAGGTAGGCAAAAATGGCAATGGCGATGATGAACACAAAGCTGACCATGGCGATCTTGTTCTTCTTCAGGCGGCGCAGACCGTCCTTCCAGAAGTTGACGCTCTCGCGCATGATCACAAGGCTCTGCTTTTCCTCGTTGCTGGCAGGCAGAAAGTCGTCAGCGTTCAGCTGCAGGCTGAGAGGATTCTTTTTGATATTTTCCATAACGCGTTCCTCCTTTTTTACTGCAGCTTGATGCGCGGGTCGATGATCTTGTACAGGATATCCACGATCACGTTGGCCACGATGACCATGCTGGACAGCAGGATGGTGGTGCCCATGATCAGGGTATAGTCACGGTTGGTGATGGCAGACACGAAGTCGCGGCCCAGGCCGGGCACGGAGAAGATCTTCTCCACCACGAAGGAGCCCGTCATCAGGCTGGCCAGCATGGGGCCGACGTAGGTGATGACCGGCAGGATGGCATTGCGCAGCGCATGCTTGAACAGGATCATGAACTGGGACACGCCCTTGGCACGGGCGGTGCGCATGTAGTCCTGACCCATGACGTCCAGCAGGCTGGAACGCATCAGGCGGGTGATGTATGCAGAGGGGTAGATCGCCAGTGCGGTGACCGGCATGATATACGCTGCAGCGCTGTTCAGGCCCACGGTGGGCAGCAGCTTGAGGTTCATACCGAACTCATACAGCAGCAGCACGCTGGAAATAAAGCTCGGGATCGCAATGCCGCAGGTTGCGAACACGATGATGGTGTTGTCCAGCCACTTGCCGCGGTTGTAAGCCGAGATACAGCCCAGCGGGATGCCGATGCACAGGGCCACCAGCACCGCCACGCCTGCCAGGCGGCAGGACACCGGCAGCTTGCTGGCGATGATCTCGTTGACCGTGCGGCCGCGCTGACGCAGGCTCAGACCCAGGTCGCCGTGCAGCAGGCTCTTCATGTAATTGACGTACTGCACACCCAGCGGCTTGTCCAGGCCGTATTTCTCGGCCAGTGCCTGCTGAGCAGCCGCACTGATGGACTTTTCTGCCACGAACGGGCCGCCGGGGACCAAGTTCATGACAAAAAAGGTAACCGTGGCCACAATGAAGATGCTGAAGATGCCCATTGCGACACGCTTGATGATGTACTTTGCCATCGTTTGATGCCACTCCATTCCTATCAATGAAATACTATTTTGGCGTTCCCGGTCTGAGCCAGGCACTTTCCCGCATCTGCGTCTCACAGTGCAGACGTCTGTCCTTGGCACACGGACAGAAAAAGCGAATAGAAAAACGATGGCATCTTGCGGCTGCATAAACACCATCGTCCATAACCGAGAAACACTTTTTTAATTATAGTAAGCAGGTTGAAATTTGTCAATTTAGATGAAAATCATTCACCCTACTATGACGAAGCATGAGTAGAATAGAATACTTTTGTCGGATTTCTTCGTCCTTTGTCCGTGCAGGTCGGTCAGCTTTCCGGTTTCCGGGCGGCATCGGCCTGGCTGTAGTAGCGCTTCTTTTCCCTGTACATGTTCTCATCGGCCCGGCGCAGCAGGTTCTCCAGGTTCTCGGTGCTGGCCTGCCATACCCCGCCGATGGACGCATCCACGCTGTTTTCCTGCATCTGGCGGCGCAGCTGCTCGGTCTTGCGGGCAAAATCCTCGCGGCTCACATCCAGCAGGATCACCACGAACTCGTCACCGCCCACCCGGTAGGCGTCCTCGGCAAAAATGCCCGCAATGGTGCCCGCCGCCCGCACGATCAGCTCGTCACCGGCGCGGTGGCCCTGCTCGTCATTCACCTTTTTCAGGCCGTTCAGGTCGATGTAGATGGCACCGATCTGCTGATCCTGCACCTGCTTGTAGGCTTCCAGCCGCTCGATGTATCGGTTGCGGTTGTACAGGCCGGTGAGCATGTCGCGGTAGCTGAGCTTTTCCAGATAGGCCTGCTGCTTTTTGCGGTCCAGACTGTTGGTCACAAAGAACTGGATGGACGCCAGCAGGGTCGCGTCATCGTAGTGCGCGCGGGGGTTGTCCACCCCCAGAAAGCCCACCATGGCTCCGCCTTTCATCAACGGCACGGCCAGCAGGCGCCACACCTGCTGCGCCTTCAGCATCTCATAGCTGGGCTGGCCCCGCTCCTGCTCCAGATCGGACATATAATAGGAACGGCCCTGCCGGAAGTTCTGCATCCAGACCTCGATGACCGAAACAGGCACCTCCTGCAGATTGTCCATCTGGGCACTTACCTCCTGCCCGCAGATGTACTCAAAGGTGTTGATGAGCACGTCCCGGTCCGGGTCGATCTCAAACACATAGGTGCGGTCGGCCTGAAAATAGCCGTTCACAGTGGCCAGCAGGTTGTTGATGCCCACGTCGATGTCGGTGTCGGAGTTCAGCTTGCCCACGCAGCTGTTCAGCACGGTGGCGATCTCCAGACGCTGGCGGATCTGCTCCTTGGTCCGCTCTGAGACGGCCAGCTCCCGGTTCTGGGCGCTGGTGGCCACCACGAACAGCAGGATCATGGATGCCCCCACCGACAGGCTGATGAGGGAAATGTCGTCCTGGAACACCTGACACGCTGCCACCGACAGCGGCAGGACCACACAGCCGAACATGGCGATGCGGCGTCCCATCGTGAGTTTCTGGTAAAACTGGGCCATCATGGTGGTCTCTGTGCCCATGCCGATGAGCAGCAGCACCATGGACAGCGGGAAGGCATCGCTGCGGTGGTAGATGTTCTGGGCGTCGATGTAGTAGAGCAGTGGGCTGAACTGGGACACGAACACCAGCCCGATGCCCACGGCGCAGGTAATGTCCACCGTCCGGCTGCGTTTCGGAGCGCAAAGACGGCCGTCCTCCCGCAGGTAGCAGCCCACATAGTGGTTGAAGAGGAACAGCACCAGATACAGCCCCGCATACACCACAAAGTTGGTGGCGACCATGATGAGGTGGCTTGCTTCCCCCGGCGTGCCCTGCACGAACCAGGCGGCCGCATCGCAGCACAGCAGCGCAGCCGCCGAAAGCTCCATCCAGAGCAGCCAGTTGCGTTTTTCCCGGTTGTGGTCATTTCCCATGGACAGGCAGAACGCCGCTGTCAGGCAGAAACAGCCGCCCCACAGCAGCAGGGCAACGTTCATGATCCGCTCCTGTTCACTCATCCGCACTTCCTCCACGCTTGTCCTTTTTCTGGTTCCTCTCTCCTGAAGTATACCACAGGCCCCCGCAAAAGGATATGGTTTTCGCACAAATTCGACGCCTGAAAATGCGTCACGTCCGGTGTTTTTTCATGAAAGTTTCTGGAAACGCCGCTTTGCCGCCCTAAAACAATGCACCATTCAATTCAATCGCCGGCACTGCAAACAAAAAAGCTGCCCTTCCCGTGCAGTGCACGCAAAAAGCAGCTTTTTCCGTTCTTATTCCGAAGCGCTCCCGGTTATTCCGGCAGGTCCTCTTCGTTCTCCAGGCTGTGCCAGACGTTCTGCACGTCGTCGTTCTCCTCCAGAGCGTCCAGCAGCTTGCCCATGGCCTTCAGCTGGTCGGGGTCGGTCAGACGAGTGGTGGTCATGGGCACCATGGCCAGGTCGTCGGACAGGATCTCGTAGCCCTTCTCCTCCAGAGCCTTGACCACAGCGGAGTAGTTCTCGGGATCGGTGGTGATCTCAGCAGCCTCTTCGCCTGCATCAAAGTCCTCGGCACCGGCATCCAAAGCGTCCATCATGGCCTCATCGGCATCCTTATCCTCCAGAGAGATGTCAATGACACCCTTCTGGCTGAACAGGAAGGCCACACAGCCCATAGCGCCCAGGTTGCCGCCGTTCTTGTCGAAGTAGTGGCGCAGGTCGGCAGCGGTACGGTTGCGGTTGTCGGTCAGGGTCTCCACCATGACAGCCACGCCGCCGGGGCCGTAGCCCTCGTAGGTGATTGCCTCGTACTCGGTCTTGTCGCCGCCCTCAGCCTTCTTGATGATGCGCTGGATGTTATCGTTGGGCACGCTCATGCGCTTTGCCT
>ERZ1107006.2809-NODE-2809-length-12184-cov-6.076593_pt1 | contig 12184 bp, 11 predicted proteins | sample MGYA00403696_ERZ1107006 | MGnify/ENA primary metagenome ERZ1107006 (study PRJEB35170, sample SAMEA104062441) | human gut metagenome | biome: human gut; feature: human-associated habitat; material: faeces | place: Denmark | collected 2012-08-13 ...
CTCTCTGCAGCATTCTTTCCGGGTACTCTTTCTCGTCATAGCCGAATATTTCACTTCCACGGAGTATACTCTTCTGCCGGGTCGAAGTCAAGAAAAACGACCCTTCTGGTTTTTCATCCGGCTCACGCCAAGAGTGAAGCTGGTTCATGCAATGGCTGCTTGCGTGACCCGGTCACAGAAAAGCTAACTAGGAAATGTTATCATATAGTCACAGAAAACACCAACAACATTCCGATGGAGGATTTGAATATGAAGGCAAAGTTTTATATCTGTGAGCACTGTGGCAACCTGGTCACCACCATCCACAACGCAGGCGTTCCGCTGGTCTGCTGCGGCGAAAAGATGAAGGAGCTGCTCCCCAACACGGTGGAAGCCAGCGGCGAAAAGCATCTGCCGGTGGCAGAGCGTTCCGGCAGCACCCTCACGGTTACGGTGGGTGCGGTGGAGCACCCCATGGTGGATGTGCACCACATCCAGTGGCTCTTTGTGGAGACGGAAAACGGCGGACAGCTCCGCTACCTCGCCCCCGGTCAGGCACCCAAGGCGGTGTTTGAGCTGGGCGGCGAAAAGCCGGTGGCGGTCTACGCCTACTGCAACCTGCATGGTCTGTGGATGACGAAGCTTTAAGAAATAAACAGGCTCCTGCCAGTGGCTAAACGCTTGCAGGAGCCTGTTTTGGCGTGTAGCCAGAGGGATGATGCAGCGTTAAAAATATTCTGCTTAACCTTGTGCAGAGGATGAAGTATGATACTCGCAAGAAACTAATTTACGAGTATATTTTGATGCAACTACGCTTTGAGGAGAAAATACCATGCGTTCCAAACAAATCAGAAATCAACTGGAAATCGCGCAGGGAGACATTACCAAGCTGGACTGTGACTGCATCGTGAATGCGGCCAATCGCAGTCTGCTGGGCGGCGGCGGTGTGGATGGAGCCATTCACCGGGCGGCAGGGCCGGAACTGCTTGCCGAGTGCCGCACCCTGCACGGCTGCCGCACCGGCGAAGCGAAGATCACAAAGGGCTACCGGCTGAAGGCGAAGTATATCATCCATACGGTGGGCCCCATCTACTCCGGCACCCCGGAGGATGCCGTGCGGTTGGCAGACTGCTACCGCAATTCGCTGGAGCTGGCAAAGACCTACGACATCCACAGCATCGCCTTCCCGGCAATTTCTACGGGCGTGTATGGCTATCCGCTGGATGCCGCCACCCAAATTGCGGTGAGTACAGTGGCTGATTGGCTGCAAAACCACGCCGGCTACGATATGAGGGTCATCTTCTGCTGCTTTGATGCCCGGACGGCGCAGGCGTATCAGACAAAAATGGAGTAAACATTGAAATACAGAGAGATCGTGGACGGCATTTTTCTTGACCGTCCCAACCGTTTTATTGCCCATGTAGATGTGAACGGCACGGTGGAAACCGTCCATGTCAAAAACACCGGGCGGTGCAGAGAACTGCTGCTGCCCGGTGCGGCGGTGCGTCTGGAAGTGTCAGACAACCCGAAACGCAAGACAAAATACGACCTTGTGGCGGTACGCAAGCAGGAACTTGGCTGGGTCAACATGGACAGTCAGGCACCCAACAAGGTGGTAGAAGAATGGCTCTCAAAGCAGGAATTTGACCTTGTCAGGCCGGAGTTTGCATACGGAAGATCCCGCATTGATTTTTACATGGAAAAGGGCGAACAGAAATACCTGCTGGAAGTCAAAGGCTGCACATTGGAAGTGGGCGGCATCGGTTATTTCCCGGATGCGCCCACCGAACGGGGCGTGAAGCACTTGCACGAGCTAGCGCAGGCACAGCGGGCAGGGTATCGGTGCGCAGTAGCCTTTGTGATCCAGATGGAAGGCATCACCGAGGTGAGGCCGAATGTTGATACGCAGCCGGAATTTGGAACAGCGCTGGCCGAAGCGAAAGCCGCAGGCGTGAGGGTGCTGCTCCTGCTCTGCCATGTCGGGCGGGACAGTCTGGAGATCGTGGAGCAGCGGGAAATGTGAAAAACCACATGAGGGAGGAACCAGCATGCCTTTTTTGATGATCCGCAACGACATCACCAAGGTAACAGCGGATGCCATCGTCAACCCGGCGAACCGGCAGTATGTGGAGCAGACTTTCGGCTACGATTTGAGCCGCACCTGCGATGAGATTCGTTCGGGCTATCGCCATGTGGAGACCTGTCAGCAGACCGTGCCGGAGGCCATCGTCGCCTTTTTGGAAAGCACCGGCTTTGAAGATGCGCTCCGCAATGCAGTCTCTCTGGGCGGTGACTGCGACACCCTTGCCTGCATCACCGGCGGCATTGCCGAAGCCTTTTACGGGATGCCGTCTGAATTGCAGCAGGAAACCTTGAAGCGTCTGCCGGAGGAGATGCGGGCAGCGTATGAGCTGTTCCGGCAGAACCTTGAGCGCAAGGTGTGACACCGTCAGCGCTGCACAGACCCAAGCTGTATTTAAAAAACTGAGGATCGTACCGGAAGAACAGCAAAACACCCGCCTGCGTATTGTGTGCAAAGCACAGTACATGGGCGGGTGTGGTTTTGTTGTGGTTTGTTCGCACTGTCAGAACAGGTCGAAACATAATTTTTGTGGAGTTCCGTCCAGCAGATACCGGATATAGAGATGGTCGTTTTCCGCTTCTGCCTGCACCTGCGTGGCGTGCTCAAAGAGGGTGCGCAGACGGCGGTACTCTGCCCGCTGCGCATCCGTGTAGTGGGACGGCATATCCGAGGTAAGGAACACATTGCCCAGCAGGGCATTGACCGTGGCAAGGGTGCGTTTTTGCTCTGCCGTCAGCTTGCAGTTTTCCTCCCGGAGAAAGAACACATCCGGGTCGCTGCCATAGGCACGGCCATTGAGCTGCCGCCGGAATACCGTGTTGTTGATGGCCTGCTTTGTGGACACACGCTCCCGATGGAACAGGCGCATATACCACACATCGTCCCAGTCCAAGCTCACGTCGCAGCTGACACGGCAGTAATCCACCAGCCCGAAAGCCGGTATCACCGGTACGCCGCAGCCGAGAATCTGCTTTTGCCCGCACCAGCTACGCAGCAGCTCCATAGCACGGTACATCCGGGCTGCCCGGCTCTCGCGGGCGTTGCCAAAGGGGGCAGCACCGTATAGAAAATCCAACTTGACAAGGTCGAAATCCCAATCGTTCAGCACCCGGTCGAACACCCGGCGCAGATAGTCCAGCACGGCCGGGTTGTCGATATCCAGCGCATAGAAACTGCTCCAGTTGCTGCCGCAGCACCACGGTTTGCCGTCCACTTTCAGCAGCCAGTCCGGGTGCTGCCGGAAAAGGGCAGAGTCCTTTTCGCACACAAAGGGTGCAAGCCAGAGCCCGGCCTGAAAGCCAGAGGCGTGGATTTCCTGCACCATGCCTTTCAGCCCGTGGGGGAACTTCTGTGTATCCGTTTCCAGCCAGTCGCCCACCTTCGGCTCCCAGCCATCGTCGATCTGGAACAGGTCTCCCGGGCAAAGCAGGCTGCGGCATCCGGTCAGGTCCTCCCGGATGGTATCCTCGGTGATGTCCTGATAGCGGTTGTACCAACTGGAATAGCCTGCCAGCTTCTTTTCAGTCCGGGGCTTGATGCCCATAGCCTGAAACCAGCCGTCGAACACTTCGGTTTCGCCGCCCTCGGCAAAAAACAGGTCGAACAGAGCAAAGCTGCCGCCGGGATGCTCCACCCCGGCGCAGTCACGCTCCAGCGTCAGCAGGGCTTTGCCGCTGTCGTAGCGGAGGATGGTGTAGCCCGGCTTCTCGTCCAGCGATGCCACCAGCCGGAACTGCTTGCCCTTGCGGAAATAGCAGTAGGAAAAGCCGTGGCTCTGCCCCTTTTGATGTCCGTAAGGCGCAAAATGATAATCGCCGTAGCGGTCAAAGGCATATTTTTTGCGCAGAAAGCCGGGGATGTGGTCGGTGCCGCGCAGCTTGCCGTTCCGGTCCAGCTCCGGGCTGTAGGTCCATGTCTGGTAGCCGTTCATGAACAGACGCTCGTCTGCTTCCATCGTCCACGGCATCTCGGCATGCACCGCCTTCAACGTCCCGGTGGGCAGGTCTGCCGTCAGATGCAGCGCACCGCAATTCTCCGTGACCGTGCAGTTGCCTGTCTGTACGCCGCCGGTGGTCTCTGCGTACCAGTGCAGCATTTCAGTCATGGTGCGTTTCCTCCCCGTGAAGCTGTGCGCTGATCTCGGCAGCACGCTGGTCCGTCAAAATAAACTTGCGGCGGAACAGCACCAGCGCACCTGCCAGTACCAGCATGGGCAGCACGGTCATCATCAGGCGCAGACCCAGCAGGGTTCCGGCGCTCTGTACTGCTACGGGGCCGGTCTCCTCCGTGTTGCCCACAAGACCGATGAGATCCAGCCCGATGCCGGTGAGGAATACCGCCACACCGGAGGCAGCCTTGACCACAAAGGTCTGCATGGAAAAGATGACGCTCTCCTCCCGGCGTCCGGTCTTGAGCTGACCGTAATCCACGCTGTTGGAAAGGAACAGGGTGGTCAGCACGGTCAGCATCCCGTTGCAGGCGAACACCACCACGCCCGGAATGCACAGCAGGGCAAGGCTATGGGAAAGCCCGGTCAGGCAGAACACCAGCAGCGTGCCGTAGCCGCACAGCGCCAGCACAAGGCTCAGGTGAAACACCTGCGTACTGCTGAACTTTTTGCGCAGCAAGGGGTAAAGCACCATCATGCCAAGGATCTGCGCCGCACCGCCCACGGTGGAAAACAGGGTGTAGGTGGCTTTCCAGCCTGCACCGCCAAGGTCGTATTTGAAGAAATAGATGATGAAGTTGGAGGTAAGGTACAGCGCCGAGTTGATCAGCACGATGCTGCCTACCACTACCATAGCCTGATCGTTGCGGAACAGGGCGGAGAACATCTCCTTTACGGTGGCGGTCTTCATCTCACTGGGGGTGGTTTCTTTCATGGAAATGCAGCACACCAGCTCTGTCACTGCAAAAATTGCCGCTACGATCAATGCCACCCAGCGGAAGCCAGCGCGCTCGCTGTCGCCGCCAAGGGCTCCCACCAGCAGCATGGTGAACATGGCGATGAGGGCAGAGCCAACGCCTGCACAGGTACGGCCCACCATGGAAAGGTTCTCCCGGTCTTTTGGGGTGCGGGTCACGGCCGGGATCATGGACCAGTAGGGGATATCCATCATGGTATAGGTGACGCCCCACAGGATGTACACCACGCTGAAATAGACCATCAACGCCGCTTCGTCCAGCACCGGGGCGGCAAACAGGGCGTAGAGCACCAGCGCATTGAGCAGCGTGCCGGAAAAGATCCACGGACGGAAACGTCCCCAGCGGGTGCGGGTTTTTGCCACCAGAACTCCCATAAAGGGGTCGTTGAAGGCATCAAAGAACCGGGCCGACATGAGCACGACGCCCACAAAGCTGGCCGAAAGCCCCAGCACATCCTGATAATAATACATGACGTAAGAAGCCGACAGGGCATATACCATATCCTTGCCCACGGCACCAATACCAAATGCGGTTTTCTGTTTCAGGGTCAGTTCCATACAGCGTCCTCCTTTTCAATGGTGAACCGTAGCACAACGGGCTGGGTCTGCGGTGCAGAAACGGTCAGCACGGCTTCTCCGGCAGTGCCCACGGTGCGCAGATAGGTTCCGGTCATGCCGCCCTCGGCAACGGCGGTCTGCGGGCCCACAAGGGCGGCGCTGCCCTCCACCGCAAACTGCACCGGGAACTGTGCGTAGGGGGCAGGGGTGCCATTCTCGTCCAGAATGCGCACCCGGACAGCCGCCATATCGTAAGTATCTTTTTCCCGAAGAGCCGTCCGGCTGACCTTGACTTCCAAGTGCAGCTTTGCGCTGGGGCAAAGGGTCACGCTGCGCACCACGTTGCCGTCCTGCACGGCATCGAACCGCCAGCGGGTGGCCTCGCCGCCCCAGTTGCCCACATATTTTCCGTAGAGCGCCACGCCATCTGCAAAGCTCATTTTGTAGTGCAGCATACACCAGCCGAATTTGACCTTGTAGGCCAGCGGCAGTCCCGCCAAGCCGTATTTTCCGGCGGCCAGCAGGCAGTCCCGCACAGCGGCTGCCTTGGCGGGGGAAAAGTGCTCCTGCGTTTCCAGCAGCTCGCCAATGGGATCGTCCATCACAAAGGGAGGGTGGGGCAGCGCCGTCCACTCGCTTTGGCGCAGGGCGGTGACGAACACATCGTTTTTGTAAAGCCTTACCTGCTGGGCATTGCTGAAAACGTAGGCCGTGCCCAGCTGCCCGGCGGGGTTATCGCCGATGTCCATGGAGGAGCTGACCGCCAGCACCGGGTCAGCGTCACCCTGACTGGCATAGACCGCTGCCGCCAATTTGGGGTTGCGGAAGCTGTCCAGCACGCCGTGGTAGCAGATGCGGTCGCCGCTGCCGAACTCGCGGTGGGTGTTGTAATCGGCCATGCACCAGCCAAGGGCACCGGCCACGCCCTGCTGGGCAATGGCATCGTTGAGGACGGCGGCGTGGCGCAGAGCCTGTGCCAGCCGGTGCGGCTCGTCGTCAAAGGCTTTGGCCGGGAACTGCTGGCCCCCGAACTCGCTGATGAGGTAGCCCTTGCGCAGGTCAGGCGTAACGGCAGACCGGGGCTCGCAGCCCGGGCCCCGGCCGGAGTAGGAGTAATCGTTGTAGGCGTAAACGTCCTCGAGCAGCTGGCTCTTGCGGGCGATCCGCACGCCGCCGGTGGGGCGGGTGGGGTCCAGCCGATGGACAGCCTCGTTGGTGCGCTTGTAAAAGGCCTCGTTGTCGGAACTGCCGTTCACCCGCACGCCCCACAGGAACACGCTGGGGTGGTTGCGGCACTGGCAGACCATCTCGCGGCAGTTCTGCAATGCCTGGGCCTGCCAGGCTTCATCGCCGATGTGCTGCCAGCCGGGCATCTCCACGAACACCAGCAGGCCCAGCTCATCGCAGGCATCCAGAAAAGCCGGGCTCTGGGGGTAGTGGCTGGTGCGCACTGCATTGCAGCCCAGCTGCTTTTTCAACAATTGGGCATCCAGCTGTTGAATGCTGTCCGGCATGGCATAGCCCTGATAGGCGTAGCTCTGATGCCGATTCAGGCCCCGCAGCTCCACCCGCTGGCCATTCAGATAAAAGCCCCCGGCCACGAACTGGATGGTGCGGAAGCCGAACCGGGTGCTCTTTTCGTCCAGCACCCGGTCGGGCAGGCCGCTGGTGCCGGGCCGGATGAGCCGGACGGTCAGGGTATAGAGGAAGGGGTGCTCCACGCTCCAGGGGTGCACGCCGTTCAGGGTGCCCACAATGGGCAGGCTGAGCTCACCGCTGTACAGGGCTCTGCTCCCGGCAGGGCTGCGGATCTCGGCCTGCAGGGTGCAGCCGATGGTCTCGCCCACTGTGGAGGAATAGATGCGGAAATCGCCCTCGGCCTGCGCCTCGATGAAGATGTCGCGCAGGTAGGCGGGCTCCTTCACGTCCAGACTGACGGCCCGGTAGATGCCGCCGTAGGTCAGAAAATCAATCTGCCCGCCGAAGGGAGGAATGTTCAGGTCCTCCCGGCTGTCGCACCGGACAGCCACCACATTTTTTTGGCCCAGCAGCAGCGATTCGGTCAGGTCCACAGTGAAAGCAGTGTAACCGCACCCGTGGTGGAACACCCGCCGCCCGTTGCAGAACACGGTGGCATCGTGGGCCACGGCTCCAAAGGTCAGCAGTACCGTGCGGCCCTGCCACTCTTTGGGCGCAAAAAACTCCCGCCGGTAGCCGGACACCCGCTGGTATTCGTTCTCGTTGCAATAGTTGTAGGGCAGCGTTTTGACCGTGTGGGGCAAGCGCACCGGCTCCAGTTCCACCCCGGTGCATTCGGGGCGGACGATGGCGGGATCAAAGGTGGGGGCAAACAGCCAGCCGTCGTTCCAATCGTAGTGTTCCATAGCCTGTCTCCATCGCTCTGCACAAAAAATTCTTACCCTTATGCTACCACAAAGTTGTGAACGAAAAAAGCACTCCGTCCCTTATTTTTTCCGTTTTTGCAGAAAAAGCTGTTAAAATCAAAAAAGCCCCCGCCGGGCAGGCGGGAGCGAGGGGAAACTCAGCGGATGAAATTGGTCATGGGGCGGCGGGGATTTTCGGGGTGGGTGATGCCGTTTGCTTTGCCCAGTTCGATGCACTTGAGCAGCCAGGCCATGTTCCGGCCCAGCTCCCGCATCACGGCGCAGCCCTCTTCATCCTCCAGCACCTGCTCGGGCTTGGAGCCGTGGACCATGGGCCAGTAGGAACCGCTGACCAGCGGCATGTGGAAGAACTCGGGGTACTTCACCAGCTGGTCCAGCGTGGTGGTGGTGCCGGCGCGGCGGGCCGAAGCGCAGATGGCAGCGGGCTTGTAGGCCAGATACTTGCCGCCCGCGTAGGCCAGACGGTCCATGAAGCTGGTCATGTTGCCGGAGGCGGACGCATAGTGGACAGGTGTGCCGAACACAAAGGCATCGGCGGTCTTGGCCTTTTCGATGGCCTCGTTGACCACGCCGCCGAACACGCAGCCCTTGCCGGCGGCACAGCCGCCGCAGCCGATGCAGCCGCCCACGGGCTTTGTGCCGACGTTCAGGATCTCCGTCTCGATGCCGGCGGCGTTCAGCTCCCCGGCGATGAGGCTCAGTGCGGTATAGGTGCAGCCCTTCTCGTGGGGGCTGCCGTTGATGAGCAGGACTTTCATGATAAATACTCTCCTTTTGTACGCCCGAAAAAGCGGCGTTCTGGTATGATTTTAGCACATTCATGACCGTAACGCAACGAATCATGACACTGCCCTTGACAAAGACCGGCGGTATGACGATAATATGAAGTTACGATAACAGGAAAGACCCGAAGGAGGCCAAAACCATGCGAGTCATTGCAGGAGAAGCCCGCGGCAGACGGCTGGAAGCGCTGCCCGGCACGGATATTACCCGCCCCACCCTCGATCAGGTGAAGGAGGCGATGTTCAGCATCGTCCAGTTCGACCTGCCCGGAGCCCGTGTGCTGGACCTGTACGCAGGCAGCGGCCAGCTGGGCATTGAGGCGCTGAGCCGGGGCGCTGCCCGGTGCGTGTTCCTGGACGAGAACCGCGAGGCCGTGAACATCGTCATGAAGAACTGCAAGAACTGCGGCGTCTTCGACCGCAGCCGCGTCAACATCGGCGAAGCGGCCCGCTTCCTCTCGGCCTGCCGGGAGCAGTTCGATCTGGTGCTGCTGGACCCGCCCTTCCACAACGGCACGCTGGAAAATATCCTCCCCCTCGTGGACAAGTGCGTCGCCCCCGGCGGCATCGTCATCTGCGAGAGCGAGATGAAACTCGTCCTCCCCGCCGAAGTGGGCGGTTTACAGCTGAAGAAGCAGTATAAGTACGGCAAAGTCCTGCTCTGGAAATATGTGAGACCCATGGCAGACGCCGCAGAGGAAGAAGGAGAAGCGTGATGAACGTCAACGAGCTTTTGGATACCATCGAAGACCTGCTGGAAGAGAGCACCGGAATGCCCCTTTCGGGCGGCAAGCGCATCGTGGATGTGGAACAAATTCGGGACTATCTCGATGACATCCGCGCAAACCTCCCCGTGGAGCTGCGTCAGGCCCAGTCCATCGTCGGCGACCGCGCCCAGCTCATCGAGTCGGCCAACGCGCAGGCACAGGCCATCGTCAAGAAGGCAGAAGAGCGCGCCCGCATCCTCGTGAGCGAGGCCGAGATCGTCCGCGCCGCTCAGCAGCGTGCGTCCGAGATCGTCTCCGCTGCCCAGACCGAGGCCCGCACCGTCCGCCAGACGGTCACGGATTACTGCGATAATATGCTGAAAACCACCGAGGAGACGATGTCTGAGAACGCTGCCCAGGTGAAAAACGTCCGCGCGAACCTGCGCCAGACCCCCCGCCGCGGCGTGTGATGAGCCGCTCCTGACCTGAATCCAGTCCCCTGCGAGTAAAAATGACGATTCGCAGGGGCTTTTTTTGTAACATTTTGTAGGAAAAAAGCGCAGGAAAAAACTTGCATTCGGCGTTTCGATTTGCTAAAATAAAATAGAGTCGTCAGGTATCATGACAGAGCAGAAAACGGGACAAACTCCCCGGGAGATGTCCGGCGTATCGGACGGCTCGGAACACGAAACGAAAGGAGGCTGGGCGCGATGACTCAGACAGAAGATTTGGCACAGTTCGACCCGGCCTCGTTTGAGCATATCCCCGTGCTTCTGAACGAGTGCCTCGACGGACTGAACATCGACCCGGCAGGCACGTATCTCGACGGCACGGCGGGCGGCGCGGGACACTCCCGGCAGATCGCCCTCCGGCTGGACGGCGCAAAAGGCGGGCGGCTCGTCTCCCTCGACCAGGACCCCGACGCGGTGCAGACCGCCAGGGCGCGGCTGGCCGGGCTCCCGGCCACGGTGGTGCAGATAAACTTCCGCTATGCCGGACAAGCCCTCGAGAGCCTCGGCATCGAGAAGATAAACGGTGCGCTGCTGGACCTCGGCGTTTCCAGCCACCAGCTGGACGACGCGGCCCGGGGCTTTTCGTACCGGGCAGACGCCCCGCTGGACATGCGGATGAGCCAGCAGGGGGAGACGGCGGCAGACCTCGTGAACACCGCCAGCCGGGAAGAGATCTCCCGCATCCTGCGGGACTACGGCGAAGAACCCTATGCCTGGCAGATCGCCGGCCACATCGTGGAGGCCCGCGAGACGGCCCCCATCGAGACGACTTTACAGCTGGCCGACATCGTGGCCGGCGCCATGCCGCCTGCGGAGCGGCGCAAGAACAAGAATCCTTCGCGGCGCACGTTTCAGGCGCTGCGTATCGCGGTCAACCACGAGCTGGACGCTCTGGAGGAAGGTCTGGATACCATCTTCGACCACCTTGCCCCGGGCGGAAGGCTGTGTGTGATCACCTTCCATTCGCTGGAGGACCGGCTGGTGAAAAACAAGTTCCGCCGCTGGTCCACCGCCTGCACCTGCCCGCCGGAGTTCCCGGTCTGCGTCTGCGGCGGCAAGGCGAAGGCAAAGCTCATTACCCGGAAGCCCATCGAGGCCGACAAGCAGGAACTGGAGGAGAACCGGCGCAGCCGTTCTGCTCATCTGCGCGTTTTGGAGAAACTCTGAGCCGGATAAGACGCCGCTCAATGTAAGAGGAGGAGATCAACTATGGGTCAGCCAGCTTATGATATGTCGTCTGAGGTGCGTCGCAGAAAAGCGCCTCAGACTCAGCGCAAGGTCGCACTGCGGGTGGAAAAGGGCGGCAAACGCCGTCTCAGCCCGTTTCAGGCGGCCATGCAGCACGCACTTCAACTGATCTCGATGGCGCTGCTGGCAGGCTTTGCGGTAAGCCTGCTGTGGAGCGAGGCCCAGCTGGTGGAGGTCAACGACCAGATCCAGAAGGCCAAAGCGGAACTCGTGAGCGAGCAGAGCCAGTACACCTACTATAACAGTGTCCTCAACAGCAAGACCAACATCACCAGCGTGGAAGAGGTGGCCGGGCGGCTGGGCCTCATGAAGATGGACCAGAGCCAGCTCACCTACATCCGCCTCGACAGCGACAGCGTACTGGTGCGCAGGGAGTCGGCTGTCCACCAGTGGACGGATTTCCTGCACGACGGTGCCATGACCATTCTGGCCTCCGTCCGCAGCGTAAAATAAGCAAACAGACAGAAAAGCGTGCGGCAGCGCACGCTTTTCTGGTTTCTGCAGGAGAATACCATGCAAAACAAGCCCTCCAACGACCAGCATAAGAGCATCTACTACCGCCTCCGCCGCAGCGACCCGCACGAGCGCCTCAGTGCGCGGCTGCGGCATTTCAGCTTCGGCGCGGCGGTATTTTTTGTAGTGGCGGCTGCGGGCATCGTCACCCACAGCCTGTATAACATCCAGATAAAACAGGGCGCGACCTTCCGCCAGTATGCGGCCCAGCAGCAGCTGCTGGACAGCACCATCCAGGCCACCCGCGGCGAGATCTACGATGCCTCCGGCATCACGCTGGCGTCCACCAGCGTAGTATGGACCATCTGGGCCGATCCCAGCTACAGCACGGCCCTCTTCACCAGCCAGACCGTCGAGGAGACGGGTGAGGCTGTCAAGACCGTGGACGAGACGACGCTGGCCGATGTGAGCCGCCAGCTCACCCTGCGGCTGCTCTCCGGCGACGGCGAGAGTCTGGACGCGGTGGACACTTC
>ERZ1107006.2811-NODE-2811-length-12176-cov-4.423975_pt1 | contig 12176 bp, 9 predicted proteins | sample MGYA00403696_ERZ1107006 | MGnify/ENA primary metagenome ERZ1107006 (study PRJEB35170, sample SAMEA104062441) | human gut metagenome | biome: human gut; feature: human-associated habitat; material: faeces | place: Denmark | collected 2012-08-13 ...
CGCTGAAGCTGCAGCGCGGGGAAAGTGCGGTCATAAAAAAACACCTCGGTCAGTTTGTAAAAAATCGTTATAAGAACTATAACGGAGGAAAGGTGGCATTTCCTGCGTCTGCTGCGGCAAAATCTGCACAGAGCATGCACAAATCAGCCCAAAATGCTTGACAGGACGGGCGCAGGATAGTAAAATCAAGAAGATAATTGAACTATCTCAAACCAAAGATGAAAAAGATTCACAGAGGATCGAGCGTCTCCGAACCAGATCAGACCGGAAGGAGGCATTGGGAATGACGCTGTTTTCTTATGAGATTTTCGACGCAGTTGCACGGCAGGGCAGCTTTAACAAGGCGGCTCAGCAGCTGCATCTGACTCCCTCGGCCATCAGCCACGCCATCGCCGTGATGGAGGCTGAGCTGGGCTTCACCTTATTCAATCGCGGCAAAAACGGCGTTACCATGACCAGCTACGGCGCTTCGCTGTACCCCTCCATCCGTGCGGTGCTGAACAGCGACGAGGCCCTGCAGCAGAGCATTGCCCGCCTGAACGGCCTGGAAAAAGGCAAGGTCAAGCTGGGTGCCTTCAACTCGATCTGCTCCGGGCTGCTGCCCAGCATCCTCAAGGGCTTTATGGACCACTACCCCCAGATCGAAGTCGAGGTCTATCAGGGCACCTACGACGATGTCAAGGAGTGGCTGCGCACCGGTCAGGTGGACATTGCCTTCCTCTCTAACAACTGCCGGGAGGAGTTTGTTCTGACCGAGCTGTTCCACGAGCCGCTGCTCTGCATCACCCCCATGGACTGGCCCGAGCCGCCCAACGGCGTGATGACCCCCGCCCTGATGAACGGGCAGAACTTTGTGGTGCAGTGGGATGCCACCGACGCGGAGATGCGTCAGTTCCTCAAGAAGTATTCCATCTCCACGGAGCGCCGCTGCCATGTCATCGATGACCAGTCGAACATTGCCATGGTCGAGGCGGGCCTGGGTATTTCCATCATGCCCCGGATGCTGCTGCGCAACTGCACGGCAGCGGTCAAGATCTACCCCATCGAGCCCGAAGAGGACCGGGTGGTGGGTCTGGCCGTCCAGCGTCCCACCGCCATGGCTCCCGCCGTGGAGCAGATGTTCCACCACATCGTGGAGTGCTGCAAGGATCTGGACTGAACAACAGTGTAACATAACGGGCCGGTGTGCGCAACACCGGCCCGTTTTTTGCCGCCCGGAAAACTTTGGATTGTATCCCCGCCCGGGATACGGTATACTAAGAAAAAATCCATTCTGGTTTTTGAGGGGAAAAATTATGGATCGAAGAAGTTTTTGCAAGGTGCTGGGGTTTGCGGCCGGCAGCACTCTGCTGCCCGGGCTGATGGTCCGGGCCGCCGGGCAGAGCTCCGTGGGACGCGCAGTACCGGATGGCCGCTACGCCATCGGCATCCGCAGTGACCTGAGCGGCTGTGACCTGACCCACGCGTTCTATTATTCCGACAGCTTTTTCACCCACCCGGCCACCCAATATGACCACCAGCTGGCGCTGGCAACGCTGGGTCTGGTCTGCGCTGCGGCCAACACCGTGGCCAGCGATGCGGAATACTGGGTCAACGGCTCTGTGGGGCGGGAAGCCCACATTGCCGCCGCCTACGAGACCCTGGGCTTTGAGGACGCGCTGTTCTACAATTACGACCTCGACACCGGCCGGGCCGGGGACTTTGTGGGCTACTCGCTGGCCCGCAAGACCCTGACCCTGAACGGCCAGCGTACCACCCTTGTGGCGCTTGTCCTGCGGGGCGGCGGCTACGGCGGCGAGTGGGCCAGCAACTTCCACATAGGCGATACCAGCGCGCACACCGGCTTTGTCACGCCTGTGGCGGCGGTGTTTGCGTCCCTCAAGGCCTATCTGGCCCGGGCAGGGCAGGGCGGTGCCTTCAAGCTCTGGCTGGGCGGCTACAGCCGCGGTTCCATCATTGCAAATCTGCTGGCGGCAAAGATCGCCCGGGAGCTCCCCCAGCTGGGGCGGGAGAACATCTATGCCTACGGCTTTGCGGTGCCTGCAGCCCTGACTGCCGCCGACCGACCTGACCTGCAGCAGGATTTCGATGCCAATCACGCCCCGGACGGCACCCTGCTGGAAAACTGGCCCGAGAGCAACATCTTCAGCATCATTTCCAGCGGCGACGCGGTGGCCCGGGTGCTGCCCGCTGCCTGGGGCTACCACCGCAACGGCTGCGACCGCTTTCTGCCCGCCACCCGGAATGCCGAAGAGCTGGCCGACCTGGACGCACTGGGGGCGGAATTCGGCCCCACGCCGCTGGTGATCAGCAACCTTGCCACCGCCGAGGACACCAGTGCCCTCATCGGCATCGTGGCCAAGTTCTGCGTTTCCCGGGAAAATTTCCATCAGAAATACGAAGCCGCTATCATGGACATGATCCAGTGTGCCTTTCTCCGCTCCGAAAAAGAGGTGGTCGATGGCTACATCCTCAGCGACGGTGAGATCGTGGAGCGGCTGCAGAGCCTTTCCCACATGAAAGAGATCGATTACTGGCAGATCGTGGGCAGCGTCTGGGCCGCCTCCACCATGAGCCGCCCCATCCTTGAGCGGTACGGCCAGAACGTGCCCCTGCTGGCCCGGCAGATCCTTATCCCGGTGCTGGCGGTCGGCCTGTGCTACGGCATCGAGACCGATGTGGTGCAGATGGTGGCCCAGTACATCATCCGCCTGCTCACCGCCCGGGGCGAGCTGGACAGTGTTCTGCGCGCGGCGTTCTGCCACCACCCGGAAAACTATATTTCCCTGATGGAATACTACGCCCCCGAGGAGCACGGTATGGAGCCCTTTACCCGAAAGTGATTCACTTTTCTTCATCTTCCGCCTGAAATCTCTCCACCGATGAAACGCCTGCGATTCGTTGAAATCCTGTTTTCTCTATGTTACACTTGATTTTATCAACTGGAAAAGAGGAAAAAAACATGGAAACTCAACACAAGCGCAGTGCGTTTTCCGGCAAACTCGGATTCGTGCTGTCCGCCGCCGGTGCGTCGGTCGGGTTGGGAAACATCTGGCGCTTCCCGTATCTGGCCGCAAAATACGGCGGCGGCATTTTTCTGCTCATCTACATCCTGCTGGCTGTCACCTTTGGCTACACCATGATCATTGCCGAAACGGCGCTGGGCCGGATGACCCGCAAAAGCCCGGTGGGCGCTTACAGCCATTTTGGCAAGGGGAAGGGGCTGGCGTTCGGCGGCTGGATCAACGCCGTCATCCCCATCCTGATCGTTCCCTATTATTCGGTCATCGGCGGATGGGTCATCCACTATCTGGCCCAGTATCTCACCGGCCACGGCAGCGCGCTGGCATCGGACGGGTATTTCTCCGGCTTCATCTCCAACGGTCTGCTGGCCGAGATCGCGTTCCTGCTGTTCACCTTTATCACGCTGGGCATCATCTTTGCGGGTGTGCGCAACGGCGTGGAGCGCGTTTCCAAGGTGATGATGCCGGTGCTGGTGGTGCTCTCGGTGGTCATTGCCGTCTACTCGGTCACACGGCCCGGCGCACTGGCAGGTGTAAAGTATTTTCTGGTGCCCAACCCGGCCAATTTCTCGTGGATGACCGTGGTTTCCGCCATGGGGCAGATGTTCTACTCCCTCTCCATTGCCATGGGCATCCTGGTGACCTTTGGCTCCTACATGAAAAAGAACGTGTCCATTGAGCAGTCCACGGAAAACGTGGAGATCTTCGACACCGCCATTGCCATCATGGCGGGCCTGATGATCATTCCCGCCGTGTTCGCTTTTTCGGGCGGCGACCCTGACACCCTGCAGGCGGGCCCGGCCCTGATGTTCATTACCATCCCCAAGGTCTTTGCCAGCATGGGCATGGGCACTGCCGTAGGCGTGCTCTTCTTTGTGCTGGTGCTGTTCGCGGCCCTCACCAGCTCCATTGCCCTGACCGAGAGCGCTGTTTCTACCTTTGAGGACGAGTTGGGCTGGGACCGCACCCGCTCCACCATCCTCATCGGCTGCATTATGATCACACTGGGCAGCCTTTCCGCGCTGGGCTACGGCCCCCTTGCCAGCGTGACCGTGTTCGGGATGCAGTTCCTCGATTTCTTCGACTTCCTGACCAACTCGGTGATGATGCCCATTGCGGCCATTGCCACCTGCCTGCTGGTCTCCCGGATCGTCGGTGTGGAAAAGATCGAGGAAGAGGTCACGCGGGAAGGTCAGCCCTTCCGCCGCAAACCGGTGTTCAACTTTATGCTCCGGTATCTCTGCCCCATCTTCGCGGCCATAATCCTGGCCAGCTCGGTCGCCAACGCACTGGGCTGGATCGCGATGTAACCCTGTTTTCTGCACGCAAAAAGCCCCCGGCCTGTATCCTCACAGGCCGGGGGCTTTTCGATCATTCTTTTTCAAACACAAGGAAGCGGAACGCAATATCCGTGGTCAGCTCGGGCAGAGCGGCCAGGCGGGCTGCGCCATCCCGTGGCGTTTTCCAGTAATAGGGGGTCATGGCGAACAGCGCCTCCAGCTGCCCGGCAGGCACTGTGATGCTGCCCGAGACTTCCCGCTCCCCGATGGGGCGGAAGCCCTCATAGGCCACCTCCTGCACCGGATTTTTATAGGGCGTGTCGTAGAGAACAGCCTTCATCTGGTAGAGGTGCTCTGCACCGGGCACGACATAGATCATCCGTCCGCCCGGGCGCAGCACGCGCCGGAACTCTTCCTGCGCAAAGGGCGAGAAGCAGTTGAGCAGCAGGTCGGCCCATCCGGTGCGGACAGGCTGGGCAAAACTGGATGCCACCGCGTATTTTGCGGCAGGCAGTGCCTTTGCGGCCAAACGCACCGCAGGCTTTGCGATATCAAAACCCGCCAGCTGCACCGGCCTGCCCGCCTGCGCAAAGGCCTGTGCAATGCAGCGGTCGTACCAGCCCTCGCCGCAGCCCGCATCCAGCAGGTGGAGCGGTGCATCTGACCCGGTGGGAACACCATACGCAAGGCACAGTTCCCCCAGCACCCGGCCGAAGATGCCGTAATACCCGGCGTTCAGGAAGGCACGGCGGGCGGCGACCATCTCTTTGCTGTCGCCCGGGGCCTTGGTGCGCATACTCTGCACCGGCAGCAGGTGCCAGTACCCCTCTTTCGCCCGGTCAAAGCTGTGGTTCCTGCCGCATTTCAGGGCAGTGTCCCCGGTCAGGGGTTCGCCGCAGAGCGGGCACTGCCAGGGGGCAAACGGCTCAGGTTTCATCGGTGTGATCCTCAATGGGTGCGGTGGCACCGCCGTGGGCGGTCATATACTCTTCAAAGTTGGTGAACTTCTGCTGGGGCGGGCGGCGGCTGATCAGCATCAGGCCCGGGTCCTCGTCCCGTGCGGGGGCGGTGTTCCGGCTGCGGCTGCGGGGTGCTTCGCTCTTGGCGGGGCGGGCCGGGCGGCTGCTCTGCACTGCATTGCGGCTGCCCTGCTGGTTCTGGCTGTTCTGGGCCGGGCGGGCATTGCGCGCATTCCGCTCTGCCCGCTGCTCGGTGCGCGGATCATTGCGGTCGGTGCGCTGCTCGGCACGGGCAGGCTGACCGCCGCGCTGACGCTGGCCGTTCTGGGCCGGAGCAGTCTGCTTTGCGGCAGGCTGCGCAGCCGGAGCCTTTTTGACCGGGCGCAGAGGAGTAGCCTCCGGGGCGCTCACAAAGTGGGGGTCAAATTTGGGCTGGGCGTTGCTGCCGCGGTTGGCCGGCTGCGGGGCATTGCCCTCGCGGCGGGTGCGGCTATTATTGGAGCGGCGGTTCTCATTGCGGCCGCCGGAAGTGCGCTTCTGGTTTTCCTCCATGGATGTTCCTTCTTTCGGTTCGGTATTCTTGGGGCTGGGCTGTTTTGCAGCCGCTTTTTCCTTCTTGGGGGCAGCGGGCCTTTCGGCCTTGGCTGCCTTTTCTGCTTTGGCAGGCTGCTCTGCTTCCGCCTTGGGCTTTTTGCCCCGCACCGGGGGCGCAGCCTTGACAGGGGCAGGCACACCGTCCCAGGGATGGCCGGAGATGACCGGGATCTGGCGGCGGTTCAGCTTTTCGATCCCGGCCAGATATTCCTTTTCCTCCGGGGCGCAGAAGCTGACGGCAGTGCCGTCGGCACCGGCACGGGCCGTGCGGCCAATGCGGTGGACGTAGGTCTCGGGCACCTCGGGCAGGTCGTAGTTGAACACATGAGACAGCTCGCTGATGTCAATGCCGCGGGCGGCGATATCGGTCGCCACCAGCACCCGGGTCTTGCCCGCCTTGAAATCCTCCAGCGCCGTCACGCGGGCGGTCTGGCTCTTGTTGCCGTGGATGGCGGCAGCGGGGATGCCCTGCTTGTTCAGATCTTTTGCAATTTTATCGGCTCCGTGCTTGGTGCGGCTGAACACCAGCGCGTTCACCACCTCAGGCTTCAGGTTTTTGATGAGCCAGGGCAGCAGGAACTTCTTGTTGCCCTTCTCCACAAAATACAGGCTCTGCTGGATGCGGTCCACCGTGCTGGACACCGGGTCCACCTTGACAAAGGCCGGGTCACGCAGGATGCCTGCGGCCAGCTGCTCGATCTCCTTGGGCATGGTGGCGCTGAACATCAGGTTCTGGCGCTGCCTGGGCAGCTTGGCGATCACCTTTTTCACGTCGTGCACAAAGCCCATATCCAGCATCCGGTCGGCTTCGTCCAGAACAAAGATCTCAATGTTGGAAAGGTCCAGCAGCCCCTGCCCCACCAGGTCGTTCAAGCGGCCCGGGCAGGCAATGAGGATGTCCACGCCCTTTTTCAGGGCCGCGACCTGCGGAGCCTGACCCACACCGCCAAAGATGACGGTACTGCGCAGGGTCAGATACTTGCCGTAGGCTTCAAAGCTCTCGCCGATCTGCAAAGCAAGCTCGCGGGTGGGCGTGAGGATCAGGGCCCGGATAGCCCCCTTGCGGCGGGGCGGGTTGGCTGTGAGGCGGTCCAGCATGGGCAGCGCAAAGGCAGCCGTCTTGCCGGTACCCGTCTGGGCGCAGCCCATCAAGTCCCTCCCGGCCAGCACCGGCGGAATGGCCGCTGCCTGAATGGGCGAGGGGGATTCATAGCCCGCCTGTGCCACAGCACGCAGCACAGGCGCGGAAAGATTCAGTTCGTTAAATGTCATTCTTCACCTAAAATGTTTCTGCATTCCATATAATAGCGCTTTTCCTCTGCGTGCCCCATGCTGAAGGTCTTGCGGGGCAGCACACCACCCATAACGATGCCCTTGAACAGATCGCTCTTCTCAAAGGGCGGCATCAGGAAAGCCACACCCCCCTGCCTGCACAGGGCGCGGACAGCGGGCTCATCGTGGACATAATCCACCCGGGCCTCGATGTGGCGGGCCATGAAATACTCAATGAATGCGTCAATGGTGCCCACGGTCAGCGGGGCAACGGGATGTTCAAAGCTGAGCACATTGGCCACATGGGGGCCTGCCAGCGTAAAGGACTGCTGTTTTGCATCGCCGAAGCAGATGCCTGCCGCGTGGGAATCGCTCCACGCAATGAGGGCCAGCAGCACAGCACCGCAGTCCACATTGAAAAGGACACGGTGGATGGGCTCGATCTCAATGGCCGGAGAGTGGACATTGCAGACCTCAGCCAGGCACCAGCGGGCCGGGTGGGTCAGCTGCTGCTCCGGGGGCAGGGTCTTTTTCAGTTCCTCCCAGCAGGCCTTGGCGGAAGCCAGCGAATGGTTGCCGTCGCCCACGGCCAGCGTCAGGGGCGCGCCGCCCTTTGCCTGGGGATACCGGGCATCAAAGGCCTCCTGGCTGCCCAGAGCGTTCAGGGCGCTGTCGATCTGAGCCAGCAGGGCGGGATCTTCCACTGCCCAGCCGGCAATGTGGCCGCCGTTCAGCATCAGGTCGCCCTCGTAGACCTTGCGCAGCTGCTCCTTTTTCTCGCCGATGGGCTCGATGAGGGTGCAGCCGGGATCATCGGCCAGCATCATAATATGGGGCGTTTCCAGCCTTGCCCCCCGGCGCACCGCCATGCGGGGCGGGATGCGGCTTTCCACGGTGTGCTCACTGGGGCGGATGGCAGGCACCGCGCCCTCGGCATAGCTGTATGCCTCCAGGTCGATCCTGCCCACAAGGCCCTGCCGCACCCGGCCGCTCTGCTCAGTGCGCTCCACATAAATGAAGCCGTCCACCGCGCGGGTCAGCACGTTCCGGGTATAATCGTCCATGGCCGCATGGATGGCGCTGATCCTTGCATCCACGTCATCCTCTTCCAGATAGACCTCCGGCAGGATCAGGTCCAGTGTGCTGGGGCCGCCTGCGGCGGCCTGCGCAGCCTTTTCCCAATAGGAGCGGTCACTGGTGAACTGATCGCAGGCCACACAGCCCCACTGCCCCACCGGGATCTGTTCCGACGGCAGCAGGATGTGCGCCGGGGAAAAACAGGGTGTTTTGTTCATAATACTTCCCTCCCTCTCACAAAAACGCAGGGATCACTCAAAATAGCTGGCGGCATCGTCCCGGATGACCATATGCTCCACACCTGCCTCGGTCAGGGAGAGGGTCAGCTCCTCCCGGGCCGCTGCGTCCAGCGTAGAGGAGGACGGGACCTTCACCAGCAGGTTCTTCACGCCCAGCTGGGCCGCAGGGGCTCCCAGCTGGCTGGAGGAGCCGGTCACCTCGGCCAGCGAATAACCGTACCAAAGCGTCACCGTATCTCCGAAGCGGGCCCGCCAGGCGGCGATATCCGCAGTCAGCTGCCCGGCACGATCCACACCGTTGGTGTTGCCATAATCCTGTTTGGCGCTGGTGGACGAGGGGAACTGGACATTTTCCAGCAGCACCTGATCAAACCCGGCGGCGTGCACCTCGGCGATCAGATCACCGATATACTGCACGGTCTCCGCAGCGTAGGGGTTCAGCCAGGGGTTGCCTCCGGCGGAAGCCTTGTTGTCCAGCCAGAGGTACTCCTGCCCCTGATACCGGATGGCCAGAGCGTGGTCGGCCCGGGCACCGGCAGGGTCACGGAAGGCAGTCAGCGCAGCCACCGGCACCAGCCCCTCCTCCTTGAAGATGGATGCCGCGCTCGTCAGCTCGACCTGCGTGGGGGCTGCATTGGCGGCACCCACCGCCGTCTGGGAGGCGTAATACACCTGCCCGGCGGTGTCCTTCAGGGTCAGGATGGCATAGGTCATGCCCTGTGCCTTGAGCTGCCGGGCGGCGGAGCGGATGGCGGCCTCGTCGGTCAGGGTGGTCACATCCACCTCTGCCCACAGGCCCGTCACAATATCAGTGCCCTTACCCTCGGGCTCCGGCTCTTTTTCCGGCACCGAGGAAGCTGCCGGTTCGCTGGCAGCGGTGCTCTGTGCCCCGGAGGATGCACTCTCGCTGACGGCACTGGATGCGGAAAGGTCACGATCCCGCACCACGGTATACCAGGTGTGGGTGGCCCAGTCCAGCACATGGGGCGCGGCCACCCAGGCCGCTGCCAGCACGGCCACCACCAGCACCGCAATGCCGATGCCCTTTTTCAGCCGCATCTCGCGGGTGTAAAAGCTGCGCCGGTAGCGCTTGACCTTCTGGCGTTTGGGATATCTTGCCATAATCAACCACCCTCCTTGGGGTCAACTTACAGGATCACGGAATGGCCGGTAAAGCCGTAGATGGCCAGCGCCAGCACACCGATATAGATCAGGGTGATGGGCAGACCGCGGAATGCTTCGGGGATGGCCTTGCTGCGCAGACGGTTGCCCGCCTCGGTCACCAGCATCACAGCCAGCAGGTAGCCCAGGCCGCTGCCCAGGCCAAAGCCGATGGACTGCGCCAGCGTAAAGCTCTGGGTGCGCTCCACCAGCACGGTGCCCAGCACGCCGCTGTTCACGGCGGCAATGGGCAGGATGCGGATGAGCAGGCCGCTGCGGGGGCCCTTGACCGCCCGCAGGATGGCGTGCTCAAAGATGCAGACCACTGCCACACAGGCCAGGTAGAGCAGCGGGCGGAGCTGGGCACGGTAGGGCAGGTCCACGATCTGGCTGCCCGCAAAATACGCCAGCGGGGCCACCAGCGTCTGGGTAACACAGAGCAGCAGGGCAAACCACCAGCTGCTGGTGCGCTCGTCACCCACCAGCTGGATCAGGCGCGACACGCCCAGACCACGGGTAAAGATGGCGTTCTGGGCAAACAGGGCCAGCACGGCGTAGGCAAAGGCCACACCGATGGTATTCATCACAGCACTCACTGATCCTGCACCTCCTTCCGGGGGTGCGCAGCCAGAGTGCCGCGCGCCTCAGTTTTCAGGTATTCCTTGTGTTTGCGGGCCAGCGCGCGCCAGACGGCACACACCACGCCCAGCACGATGAAACCGCCTGCCGGCATGGATGCCATGGGCAGGACAGAGCGGCTGAGCTGGATCCCAAACACACTGCCCAGCGCCAGCCACTCCCGCAGGCAGCCCACGATGAACAGGATGAGCGCGTAGCCCACCGTGATGCGCAGACCCTTGGAGACAGCCTTGCGCATGGTTTCCTGCACACGGCCAAAGCGGTAGGTCAGCAGGGGCTCCACCACCAGCATGGGCAGGTAGATGCCCAGCATCAGCAGGTCGGTGCCGAACACAGCGTTCAGGATGGGATAAGCGGCAAGGTATACCACCGCCGCACTGCCGCTGTACACCAGCGCCCGGGGCAGCAGCTTTTTCTCCAGCTCTTCCGGGGCGGGCTGCTCGTCCCGCAGGGGGAACAGGCGGCTGACCAGGCAGGCCAGCATCCGGGAAGGCGTGAGCAGCAGGGCCACAGCCACGGCCAGCATCAAAGCATTTTTGCCCGTGGTGGCAAGCACCACCAGCGGAGCCAGACCCATGCCCTGCATGACAACGGGGTTGTTTTTGAACACCCGGTCATGGTGGGCAAACTTCTCCGGATCGCGGGTGATCAGTTCTGCAATGGAACGTTTCATTCAGCGCCCTCCTTTCCGGCCGCAGGGCGGTGCATCAGCTGATACAGGCGGCTCTCGGTGCGGTCCATCCAGCCGGAAATGCTGTTGACCGTGAGCAGGGCAAAGCAGACACCCGTCTCATACACGCCGTAATACCGGAAGCCCATGGTGATCGCACCCACCAGCACACCGTACAGGATGCGGCCCAGACGGTGGTGGGCGCAGGTGTAGGGCTCGTTGAGCAGGAACACCGCGCTGAACAGCATGGCACCGGTCAGCAACTCATCCCGCACGCACTGCAGGCGCAGGGCGATGTCCACGCCGTTTACTCCCACCTGACGGGGGAAGAGGAAGGCAATAAGGGCACAGGTGACCACAAAGCTGACAGAAGCGCTCAGACGGACATCCTTCTGCAGCCAGAGGAAAAGCCCGCAGGCCAGAAGGATGAGGGCGGCACCCGTGCCCATGGGGGCGGCGTACTCGCCCAGCACCAGCGAAATTGCGCCGATGTTCAGGCTGCCGCCGCTGCGCAGGGTATCCGAGATGGTGCTGGACACCGGCACGCCGGTGGCATCCCACAGGGGGATGTTGGTATAGGGCTGGGGGTAGCGGAACACCTGCTCCGGCCAGGACACCGCCGCCACGGCGTAGCCCACAGCAGCAGGGTTGAAGGGATAGCTGCCGTAGCCGCCAAACACCTCCTTGCCGATAAGGACACCGGCCAGCACCGCCATAATGACCACATACCAGTCCACCGTGGCGGGCATGAGCAGGGCGATGATGAGGGCAAAGCTCTCGTTGGAGAAATCCCCGGCCCGATACACGCGGCGGCGCAGCAGGGAGACTAGGCGGTCACACAGATTGCCGGTGAGCAGCGCCGCGCCGCAGAGCAGCAGGGGCCGCAGACCGTACAGGAAGCAGGCCATGCAGAGCAGCGGGATGGTCATAAAGCAGACGTGCAGATAGTACCGCCCCGTCTTTGCAAGCTCCTGCTCCTGCTGCTGGATCAAACGTTCATCCATGGTAAGGCACCTCTCACAGGGCGGCCAGACGGCGCACCGCCGCAGCCGGGTCGGCTGCGCCGAACACGGCACTGCCCGCCACCAGAATATCGGCACCCGCCTCCACGCACAGGGGGGCGGTGGTGTCATCCACACCGCCATCCACTTCCAGCAGGTAGCGGGCGCTCCGCTTTGCCCGCTCTTCCTTGAGCCAGCGCAGCTTTTCCAGCGCCGAGGGCATGAACTTCTGCCCGCCGAAGCCGGGCTCCACGCTCATCA
>ERZ1107006.2812-NODE-2812-length-12176-cov-2.967329_pt1 | contig 12176 bp, 3 predicted proteins | sample MGYA00403696_ERZ1107006 | MGnify/ENA primary metagenome ERZ1107006 (study PRJEB35170, sample SAMEA104062441) | human gut metagenome | biome: human gut; feature: human-associated habitat; material: faeces | place: Denmark | collected 2012-08-13 ...
ATTCTCTGAGCTGCTCCACGTTTACCGGAATAACACTTGCACCATATGTATCGCTCATTTCTGCCGAGAGCGCGGCTGTCTGACTGCTGGATGGTTTGTCGGTGTTGAGAAGAATGACAAATGGCTTCCCAATGGCCTTCAGCTCATCAACAGTCTTCTGCTCAGCTTCAAGATAGCTCTCCCTCGGAAGCTCACCAAAGCTGCCATCCGTGGTCACAACAATCCCAACAGTTGAATGGTTATTTATAACCTTGTTTGTGCCTATCTCCGCCGCCTTGGAAAACGGAATGTCATAGTCAAACCACGGCGTTCTCACCATTCTCTCCTTGCCATCCTCAAACTGACCCTCGGCATCCTTGACGACATATCCCACGCAATCGATCATCTTTACCTTCATATCCAGATTGTCAGCAACATTGATTGATACAGCTTCCTTTGGTATAAATTTCGGCTCAGTCGTCATTATGGTCTTTCCTGATGCCGACTGCGGCAGTTCATCCTGTGCAAGCTGCCTGTCATTTTCCCCTGAAATGTTAGGAATAACCATCTGGTTCATAAATCTTTTTATAAATGTGGATTTTCCTGTTCTCACCGGTCCAACTACGCCGATGTATATTTCTCCGTTTGTTCTCGCCTTGATATCCTGATATACCTGATACTCCTCCATACATCCTCCTGACATGCTATTTATTTACATAATTATATTACTGTAAACACAATAGATCTACGGTCATTTTCTATATATAGCATATGAATGTAACTGCTGTTTTATGAACAAAAAAATCCCCCAGAATACCACCATATAAGGTGATATTCCCGGGGGACATGTCACAGCTTTGTATTACTTGCTGCTCTGATTATCTTTTCTCTTTTTAGATGCCACAATAACACCGCATCCGGCAAGACTTATTAAGAGCACAACTGCTATTGGTACAACAGGAGCTCTGTCACCAGTATCCGGCTTGTTCTTGCCCTCTGTTGTTATTTCAGTAGTCTCAGTTGTCTGTGTTGTCTCGGTTGTCTCTGTGGTTTCCGTAGTCTCGGTCGTTGTTGTCTTCTTATCAACCATTGTGATAGTAACAACAATATCCTCGCCAGCTGCAACCTTATCATCAGAAACTGTGAACAGTATATCATCAGCCTTGTCATAGCCCGAAGGAGCCTTAACCTCTATGAGTGCATAGATCTTGCCAATTACAAGTACATTGTTGACTTCATGCGCACTGCCATCTGTTACCCACTCATCAATGAGTTTTCCATCAGCATCCTCGAGTCGAAGTGTTGCGCCCTTTACAGGAACACCATCCTCATCTACTTTCTCAAAGCTGTATTTTACTGAAGGTTCAAGCCATGTAATGTTTCCATTCTCATCAACTCTGGCTGTGACTTTACCTGTGTCAGTATTAAAACCACCGTCAAATGATTCAACTGTAATCTTTCCGTTCTCATCTTTCTTGAACTTGATTGATATTGGCTGTTCAGATACATAGTATCCATCCGGCGCCTGTATCTCTCTGATCGTATACTCTGTGCCGATCAAAATACCGTCAAACTTGAGAACTCCGTTGCTGTCTGTTGTAGCCTTAGCGACAAGCTCTTCCTCACCATTCTCGTTCTCCTTGTAGAGTCCGTATACTGAATTTGGAAGCTTTATGCCATTGTTCTCCTCTGCAACCTTCTCTATCTTGAGATCTGTTCTAGGAAGATCATTTATCAGTGTGTTATCCTGAACACCATTTAACACTGCATAAGTGTCAATGTTTGCCTCTGTTACCTCTGCTGTGTAGACTGTGTTATCGATAATATAATCTCCGATAGTCTTACTCTCTTTTACAAGATACGTACCAATCTTAAGATCCTTGAATGTCACAACACCATTTACACTTGTTGCTGTCATTACAGAATTCTCACACTCTGTATCTGTACCCTCATAGAGCGCAAACTCTACACCATCAAGCATTTTTACATCATCAGGGTCTTCAGCACATGACTCCTTATAAAGTCCAGCCTTAGTGAACTTGACAGTGCCAAGCTTGTAGGTATCAACGAACTCTACATCGGCTGTATTTCCACCAATAAGTGTTATTCCGGATGCCTCTGTTCCTTCACCGTCTATTCCATCCACAGTATAGCTGACTGTTACCGCTGCTCCATCATATGCATATGATGTTTCCTCAACTGTATATGTACCATCCGGCACATTTACAAGAGTTATCTCATACTTGCCATTTCCAAGCTTTGCCACCTCAGAGTCTGTAAGCTTTATGATCTTACTGTAGCCTGCATTGTTTGTAACATTGAACGTTACATTTGCCGCTGCATCATCTGCTGTAATATCTCCATTTATGGTCTTGGTAAGTTTTATAACATTTGGCTTGTATGTGTTTGTTATGTCATATCCAGTAACAGATGCCTTGTATCCCGAAACAGCATTCTCTGATACAGAATACTTGATCATGGTTCCATTATCTCTGTACTTTGGTAAATCCGTAAAGCTGTAATTCCAGTCAGTATCTGCTGTAACCACGAGGCTCTTTATAACAGTACCATCTGCAAGAAGCTTAACTGTTATTGAATCTGGTCTCTGACCATCGTGATCATCGTCATCAACCCACGTCTTAGTACCTGATACATTGATCGTCTCAGGTGTGTGCTGATTGTCAACCACATATCCATCAGCTGCATTTCCTGTTATGACTGTTGTGTAACCATCTATAGTTGTAGTCTCCTCAACTGTGTAGTCGATGGTCTGTCCATTTTTCTTCTCGTCAAGAGCATTCCATGTATGTGTCCAGTTATTTGCCTTGCTGAGTGTTACCCCAGAGCCAGCTACAACCTGTCCATCAGCCAGAAGACGAACCATTACGCTAGGTGTTCTCTTGCCGTCCTGGTTATCATTATCACTCCACTTCTTTGTAACTGATACACTTGTCTTTCCCGGTGTGTAACTGTTCGTGATATTATAACCTGTAACCTCACCTGTATATTCTGGTACATCAACCTCAGATACAGAATACTTGATCTGAATTCCACCATCTCTATACTTTGGAAGATTTGTAAAACTATACTCCCAGTTTTCTGCCTCGGTTACCGTCTTTGTAGCATATACGCTGCCATCTGCAAGAAGGTTTACCTTGATATTTCCAGGTCTCTTGCCATCCTGATCGTCCGCATCATCCCATGTCTTGCTGCCGCTCACTGATGTCGTCTCTGGTGTATAGCTGTTCTTTATTGTGAATCCTGTCTCAGCATCGCCTGTGACTGTGGTTGTATATCCATCAATTGCGGTTATCTCTCTTACACTGTAGACGATATTCACACCACTCTTCTTGACATCAAGTCCTGCCCATGTATATGTCCAGTTGTTGTCAGCACTGAGAGTTGTTTCTGATCCAACGACAGGAGTTCCATCAGCAAGAAGTTCAACCTTTACTGAACTCTCTCTCTTGCCGTCCTGATTGTCGGCATCATCCCAAGCCTTTGTAACTGATACACTTGTCTTTCCTGGTGTGTAACTGTTCGTGATATCATATCCGTTGACAAGTGTCTGATAGTCCTCAACAGCATCCTCTGTGATGGTGTACGTGATTTTATTGCCATTTTTGTACTTTGGAAGATCCGTGAAATTGTACTTCCAACCATCTGCCTCTGTTACTTCCTTCGTAGCATATATGTCTCCATCTGCAAGAAGATTTACCGTAATCTTTCCTGGTCTCTTGCCATCCTGATCGTTTGCATCGTTCCAGGTCTTTGTTCCTTCTATATTGATCGTTTCAGGCGTGTGACTATTGGTAAATGTATATCCGTTTTCTGCGTCTCCTGTCACAGCTGTAGTGTATTCGGAAACAGCATCCTCAGTTACTTCGTATGTTATCTCTGATCCTTCTGCATATTTAGGAAGGTCTGTAAAACTAAACTTCCAGTCATTTGCTGCTGTGACTTCAAGACTCTTGATCTTTGTTCCGTTTGCAAGCAGGTTGACTGTGATACTTGGAGGTCTGATACCATCCTGATTCTCACCGTCGTCCCAGATCTTAATACCCTTTACCGATGTCGTCTCTGGTGTGTAGCTGTTCGTAACTGTGTATCCTGTTGTCATATCTCCGGTTATCACTGGAGTATATCCTTCAGTAATATCTGTTTCTTCTACAGTGTAAGCTATCGCAGCTCCATCCTTGTTCACATCAAGGTCTGTCCATGTATGTGTCCAGTTGTTATCTGCGCTTAATATAGTCTCTGAGCCATCTACTGCTATTCCGTTCGCAAGTAGCTGAACCGTTACACTCGTAGGTCTCTTTCTGTCCTGATTGTCTGCATCATCCCAGCTCTTTGTGACTGATACACTTGTCTTTGCCGGTGTATATGTGTTTGTAATGTTATATCCGTCTATTACGGTTGCATAATCACCGACCGCATCCTCTGTGATGGTATAAATGATCTTGTTGCCACCACTATACTTTGGAAGATCTTTGAAACTATACTTCCAGTCTTCTTCAGCTGTAACAGTCTTTGTCTTGTATAACTGACCATCCGCAAGAAGATTTACAGTGATGCTCTCAGGTCTCTTTCTATCCTGATTGTTTGCATCATCCCATGTCTTTGTACCAGCTATATTGATGGTCTCTGGTATGTAGCTGTTTGTTATGACAAATCCTGTCTTGGCATCACCCGTGACCTTCTTCGTATATCCGGTCACTGTGGCTGTCTCATCTACTGTATAACCTATAGCTGTACCGTTCTTATAAACTGCAAGATCTTTCCATGTATACGTCCAGTTGTTGTCCTCTTTAAGAGTTACCTCTGAACCGGCAACCTCTGTGCCATCAGCAAATAATTTGACAGTGATTTCTTTTGCCCTCTTGCCGTCCTGATTTCCAGCGTCATCCCAGATCTTCGTGACATTGACATCTGTAGTCTCTGGAACATGTGTGTTTGTAATATCATAACCATTTGGAGCTGCTGTATATCCCTCCACACTGTCCTCTGTGATGGTATACTTTATCTCCTGACCATTGCTGTACTTTGGAAGACCTGTAAAGCTGTACTTCCAACCTTCTGCCTCTGTAACAGTCTTTGTCTTGTAAGTCTGACCATTTGCAAGGAGATTTACTGTGATGCTCTTAGGTCTCTTACCATCCTGATCATTTGCATCATTCCAGGTCTTTATTCCATCGATATCTATCGTCTCAGGTGTATGACTATTGGTAACAGTGAAACCTGTCTTGACATCTCCTGTAACTTCAGCCTTATATCCTGGCACATTGCTTGTCTCTTCAACAGTATATGTTATATCCTTACCGCCGGACTTAAGTGGAATATCGTTCCATGTGTTTGTCCAGTTGTTATCGGCATTCAGTGTTACTTCTGAATCTGCAACATCTGATCCATCAGCAAGGAGCTTGACCTTAACACTGGTTTCTCTCTTGCCATCCTGATTATTGTTATCATCCCAAACCTTTGTCACTGAAATGCTTGTCTTACCAGGTGTGTAGCTGTTGGTGATGTTATATCCATCTATCAAAGTTGTATAATCTTTAACAGCATCCTCTGTTATTGTATACACGATCTCTGATCCGTTGTCATACTTAGGAAGATCTGTGAAACTGTACTTCCAGTTATCATTCTTTGAAACCTTCTTTGAAGCAACCTCATTGCCATTTGCAAGAAGTCTTACTGTAATCTCAGGAGCTCTCTTTCCGTCCTGGTTATCTGCATCATTCCATGTCTTTGTTCCGCTGATATCAATTGTCTCAGGTGTATGACTGTTGGTGATGACAAATCCAGTCTTCACGTCGCCGGTTATCTTGGTATCATAACCCGCAACCGCATCCTCTTTAACGGTATAAGCTATCTCATTGCCGTTATCATCGTACTTTGGAAGATCAGCAAAGCTGAAATACCAGTTACCTGACGCATCAGGGGTAACCGTCTTACTTGCGACCTCAGTCGTTCCATTCATAAGACGGACTTTAATATCCTCAGCTCTCTTGCCATCCTGATTATTATTGTCATCCCAAACCTTGGTTCCACTTACCGTGATAAATGCCTTGTATTCATTCGCCACAGTCACAAGTGATGATGACGATGATGAAATAACAACATCCGCAGCCGTATTGCCTGTTGATGAACCTACAGTATATGTAACTTTATGTGTATATCCATCAAACGCTGCACCTGTCTCTGTTACAGTGTATTTTCCATATGGAGCATTATTGATAACGTAGCTTCCTAAGTAAAACTGATCATATGTTACGATTGTAGGTCCCTTGTATCCCTCAGGGCCTGATATTGTAAATGTGATCTGCTTCTTCTGTGCATCTGTAAGCTTTGTATCATCGAGGTCTCCGCTGAAGAACTTCGTGATAACAAGGCTTCCAACATTCAGCTTGTTTGTGATCGTTGCAGCGGTAACTACATCGTTCTCATCCTTTGTGAGCTGAACATCGCTACGTCATCCTCATCTACAGTGTAGTTGATAAGATTGCCATCGGCATCCTTCTTATCAAGATCTGTAAATGTTCCACTCCAGTTATTTGAATCATTGAGTGTAAGTGTCTTGTCAACGATCTTTGTTATATTGCCCGCCGCATCCTCTGTGGCAAGTGTAACTTTGATGTTCTTTGGTCTTGCTGACAGAATGTTGTCGCTGTCATCCCACTTCTTGGTTACAGGAATATCGATCGTCTCATTTGTCACCTTTGTGTTGGTGTTCGTGATGGTGATCGTTCCGGTTGCTGTTCCATTATTACTTATTGTGACCTGGTAATCAGCATTATCGAAATCCTCTTCTGCAAAGTAGTAGAGGTAGTTGCCATTTGCATCAGCTACTTTAAGCTCTATCTCATCGCTTGTCCACTTATTTGCACTATTTAAGGTAATTGTCTTTACAACAGGATCTGTGTTCTTGTCATAACTTGATGGATTAGTTGATGCATAAATCTTAACTGTTATACTGTCAACCGGAATATCCTTCAGTGTTCCACCTGCGGCATCCTTCCATACCTTTTTAACAGTTATCTTTCTGTTCTCAGGAGTGTTATCTACTGGCAGTGTATAATCCTGTGAACCTTTGCTGTCAAGGACTATGTCTGAGATAGAATCAGTTGTCACCTCAGCAGGTTTCGGTCCTGTCAGGCTGGATGAGATATTGTTCTCATATATGTATATAGGATCTGTGAGCTTCTCATAACCCTCAGGTGCTTCCACCTCTATAAGCTTGTAATAGTAATTATAATACAAACTTGATAATGTAAGTCTTCCCTGTTCGTTAGTTACTCTTTCCTCATCGCTTCCAGGTACCATGAGATTCCAGTTAGTGTCTGCACTGTTGTTTGGATCACCATATCTGTAAAGCTCAAACTTCGCACCAGCAAGCTTGATTCCTGTCATTATAGAGTCAGTTTTTATTATCGAAAGATTAAACTGCTCTGTATCAGTTCCCATTGATGAATCCTGATCATTGATGTTCGTGTCCGTCGATGACGAATCTGCCGAACTTGTAGATCCAAGAATACCAACGCTGTTCTTAACATCCGCTGTAAGCTTACCTGTATATACAAGAGTATATGTATACTTCAGAATAAACTTTGTCTCATCCGGCATGGTGAGTGTCAGTGTAGACATCTTAGCTGTCGTATCATCTGCATATGTATAGCTGTATTTGTCCGCCGGAACTTCAGCGCCTGTATCTGCGTACAGAAGCTTAAACGAACCATCCTTGATAAATACTCTCTTTACTGCATCCGCATTGCTGTAGTCATACTTGTCAACTACAGTTATGGATCCTGTATTGCCAAGAGCCTCACCCTTCTCATTGATATGCACAGTATATTCAATACTGTTGGTGTCATTATCATAGTTTCCTGCAGTTTTGGTAATATTCGGTCCAGTCACAGTAACCTTTGCGCTGTCATCCTTGGTCTTAGTTGAACCGTCGGTTCTGACAACTGTTGCCGAACAATTGTTGGTGAATTCCACGTCACTGCCACCAACAACGGATGATATATCCTTTGTGACCTTGACTGCATAGTAGACAACAACCTTGACATTTCTGGTATAAAACTCAAGTGACTTTATGTCAAAACTAATACTGTTGCTTGCCACATTAAAGTTCTCTATATAATTATTTGCACCTGTCTGAGGTCTCGTCTTATTATCTGCATAATAAGAAACAAAATATATTCCAGCATGGCCAATAGTCTCTCCTACACCCTCTGGAAGCATATCACTCTTAAGGTATGTAGTATCGAGCTCAGTTCCTGCAGGAAGTGTATCTGTAAAGGAAAGTCTGTCTCCATCTCCATACGCAAAGTCACCGTTGAGAACTACCTTATATACGAACACATTGTTAGCCTTGTCATATACTACAATGCTTTCTTTCTCATCAGTACCATTAGTGTAGCTGTACTTCTCTACAACAGACCCCTTCGTTATTCCAGATACAGGATGTGAATCCTGTGATGTCTTGGATGAACCATCAATAGTAAGAGTACCCTTGTTGACTGCCGTATACTTGCTGTCAGACTTTACTGTCGTATTATATGTGATAACATAATCTATCGGGGTCTCCTCCGTGCCTGTTATATCTCTGAGGAATTCTATTGTATATCCTATTATGTAGTTATCAGATGATGCCGGAACATCTGCAACGCTGTCAATAGTTGAAAGCGTTGGTGCCCATACATTTGAGAAGTCAGCGTATGTTACCTTTACCTTGTAGTCAACTCCCTCTGTGAGGCCAGCTATTGTAAGTCCGTTTATCTGATCTGCCGTAAAGTAATGCTTTGGAAGTGCTCCATTATCATATGTTACAGAGTCAGTATATGTATCATTCGCATTGAGCTTGTCAACGCCAGATATTGTAGACTTCCATGCAAGGGTATATGTATCATCGTTCTCCGTCTCTGATACGAATTCCTTCTTTACTGAATCACCGGCCACCTCTACAGTCGCCTCGGCGCTGTCCGTAACTCCGTTCTTCTCTATTGTCGCTACATTCTTATAAACATCAGTCAGCTTATCAAGCTTGGATGAATCTGTTGTGTAGGTGAACACGATCTTGGATTTGTTCTCTGTCACATCAACCCTTGAAGTTCCATCCGTCAAATAAAGTTTACCATTCTCTTCCACAAAGCTTGCAGGAAGATTGATAGTGGTTGAAACATCTGTGTCATTTATGGATACGCTGCACGTCTTTTCGTCTGTGAGCTCTGTCCCATTCTTTGTGAGTATATCCGATACTGACATTCCTGTCAGATTCTTCTTCTTATCCGCATTCACGGTTACTGTCCATGTTATGGTTGACTTGTCACCTGACAGTGAACCGGTCTTACTTATGGATGCTGTAGACTTGCCGGCATTGTACCATGTACTGCTGTCGTTATCAGTATGCTCGTCATGTGAATCATCTGACACGTCTACACAATTCTTATTGTGTACATTTATGCTTCCGATGTCATCGGCAATATCTGAGACAATAACCTCGTATGTGATCTCATACTGTGAATTAGCGTCAAGCTTCGGAAGCTTTCCATTTATAACTGTTTCACCATTTCCTATGGTTCCTGTTGCAGGAGTCACATATCCATTTGCTGTGACATCCGTGTACTGTCCGTTGCTGTCCTTGAGCTTGCATGTAACATTCTGTACTGTTCTCTTGGCATCAGATCCAAGTTTTGAGTCAAGTTCATTTGCAAGAATATCATCAAGTGTAATATCACCATCGCTTCCATACTCAGAACTTACTATAACCTTGTATTTGTAAACTATCTTGTGATCGTCAGGATCAATGCTCACACCATCTGAGGATTTTGTAACCTTGAGATCTGTGGCACCATCCTTCACATATTTGTAGCCCTTGTTGGTCTGATCCTTATCATCAACCTTTGAATTCTTAGCCTCTGCAATATTGCTCTGGTTCAGATTGATCACGTCCTGAGAAAGATCATCGACTTTACTCTTTACTGTATAGGTTATCTTATATGACTCCTTTGCTCCGAGTGCAGGAAGAGTTCCTTCTATACTAGAGGTACTACTGTTATATGTGAGTGATGAGCTGCAGTCTGTGTTGTCAGACTTGATCACCTTTATATCTGTAACTTCAGGTATGACACCTGCTATGTCGTTGGCTATAACATCACTAAAGTTCAGATCCTCACTGGCACTTCCATGATTGGATGAAACTTCTACGGTATAGTCAAAGTATACATATCCATCCTTAGGATCTGTAACTCTACCCTCGGATGCGGTCTTCTTCACATCCACATCAGGCTTGAAATCCACATCCACAGTCACAATCACAGTGCTTGTGAATTTGTTCTCGACCTGGTTTTTCTCATTGTACTTTGTGAGATCCATATCGATCCACGCCTTGAAGAAAGCCTTGAGCTGGGCTCCCCCCTCGAGTGCTGTATGATCGATCGTCGCAGTAAGGACTCCGTTCACAACTGAATACGAACCGATCCTGTTACCACTTCCATCAGTTATATTCTCATTCAGAATATCGGAATTAAACTTTATGGTATCCGGCATCGTATAAGTAAATGTTGCATCTTCACCAGACTCCACTATGCTATTAACAACATTTTCCGGAAACACTATATCCATAGACATCTGGATATCTACACCGGCTTTTGTAGGATCATTTGGATCTACAGGAAGCGGCGTTGTGGACGGTCTGGAACTGCTACCATATATATTACCTGCTTTATCAGCAATCGTAGCTCCAGTAATATAATCTTCAAGATTTCCGGTTACTGCTGCACTCGACAGCATTGCTATCGAATCAGTAGCCGTGGCGTATGCGTCTCCCCCTCTCGTCTCGGCCGCATTGGACCAACTATAATTAGAAGGCGAAATCAACGTAGTTATCATAACTACCGCCAGCAGCAGTGCTATAAGCTTTTTCGTAGTTTTTGCCATTGTAATACCTCTTTTCTAATTATTTTTCGACTTACACACTTGCTTTAAATTTATCATAACACATGGTAATTGTAAACAGTTTGTGAACAAAAAGAACAGTTTTCTGTTGCTTTTTTGTTCACATTTACTTTATCGTTTAATTATTAGTTGATTTTGTACTACTATTCTTCGGCAGCATAATCTATCGAAATATATCAAACATATAAAATATAATCGATTACAATTCACTCTTTCTGTCTCTGTTGAGAAGCTCTGTGAGAGCCTCTTTTGCCGTCATGCCATTAAATAATACGTTATTGACTGCTTCAACGATAGGCATCTCAACCCCATGCTCCCTGGCAAGTGCCAGTGTTGCCTTGGCAGAATAAACACCCTCAACAACCATCTTGACCTCCGCCATAGCTTCCTCATAGGTCTTACCCTGACCGATGAGATATCCGGCATTCCTGTTACGGCTGTGCTTGGATGTACATGTAACTATAAGATCTCCCATTCCTGAAAGTCCTGACAGCGTCTTGACATCTGCGCCCATGGCAAGTCCAAGTCTCATGATCTCCGCCATTCCTCTGGTCATAAGAGCAGCCTTCGTGTTGTCGCCAAGTCCAAGTCCATCTGATATTCCGGCTGCCAGAGCTATTACATTCTTCACTGAACCACCCAGCTCAATACCAGTCACATCAGTGCTTGTATATACCCTGAAATAATCGTTCATAAATGCGTTCTGGATCGTCTTTGCAATCTCTATATCACGGGCACCGGCAACTACCGTTGTAGGTATTCCGCGGCCTACTTCCTCTGCATGTGACGGACCCGAAAGGACAGCCACCTTAGCCTGTGGGATTTCTTCCTCAATGATCTCCACGAGAGCCTTGAGTGTGGACTCTTCTATTCCCTTGCTGACATTCACGATAAGCTGTCCGTTGCTCACCTTGTCAGCGATGTTCTTTGCTGTGCTTCTGACAAACGGAGAAGGCACTGCGCACACTATCATCTTCTGACCAATAACAGCCTTTGACGCATCTGTTGTATATTCAATACTGCTGTTAAGTATAACGCCCGGAAGTCTGTCTCTCTGCTCATGAAATTCCTTGAGCATGGCAACCTCTCTCTCATCTATAGACCACACTATAACCTCGTGTCCATTTCCTGCCAGCAGATTAGCAAGTGCAGAACCCCATCCACCTGCTCCGAGAACACCTATTTTCATCGTAAAATACCTCCAAAATATTTATTCCATTTTCTTAAGATCGTTAAAA
>ERZ1107006.2813-NODE-2813-length-12167-cov-7.505945_pt1 | contig 12167 bp, 8 predicted proteins | sample MGYA00403696_ERZ1107006 | MGnify/ENA primary metagenome ERZ1107006 (study PRJEB35170, sample SAMEA104062441) | human gut metagenome | biome: human gut; feature: human-associated habitat; material: faeces | place: Denmark | collected 2012-08-13 ...
TATTTTATGATGCCAGGGTCAAAAGGTCTAAGCCCACATGAGCTTGCTCATAGGTGGGTAAAAGACCTTTTGACCCGCCCCGATATGAGCATAAAAGTGGGATGATAATCCCACGATATGCAGTTCTTACGCCTGCTCCTGAATATATCTGATAACATCACCTACTGTTGCCATATTTTCCAATTCCTCGGAAGGAATGGACACACCATATTCCTCTTCAAATGCCATTACCAGCTCAAACAGATCCAGGGAGTCCACTTCCAGATCCTCCTTGAAACGGGTTGCCTCTGTGATCTCTACATTCTCCTGGTTTAACTGTTCTCTGATGATAGCTGCTACTTTTTCTAACATGTTTTTGCTCTCCTTATGCATTCTTTTTTAATATTCTGTCTTTGCCGCTTTGTTCTCTTCGGCACAATTGCTTTGGCTTCGCTATATCGTACAGCATTGCCCTGCGAATACTTTGATTATCAAAGTATTTATTTGCAATATACTACTTAGATGTTGTTCTGTCAACATCTTTTTTTATAACTACCGCTTTCAACCTTATTATCACGTAGGCAGTAACAATCTCATTACAAAAGGTTTTTTCGTTTCTCCCCTTGCCAAACCGGCATTTTTCAGATAAAATAATCTACGTTGTAATCTTTTGGAGACGTATCGAAGTGGTCATAACGGGGCGCACTCGAAATGCGTTAGCCCTTCTCGGGCACGTGGGTTCAAATCCCACCGTCTCCGCGCATAAAAAAAGCCGATAATCTGTGAAAACAGACTATCGGCTTTTCGTTTTAGAAAAATGTGTTACGTCTCCCGCAGGATCTGCATGATCGTATCATAATGCTCCGGATCATGTGGGAAGGTGCAGTCTGAGCAGTCCTTGATCCGTCTGCCGTTTTTCTTGAAATACCGGGGATTCCCTGGGCAGTGCTCTAGGCGGTACATAGGGCAGTAACAGAACAGGCAGTTGAACTCCGTAAGGCCCTTATGACAGGGGAAATATTTACAGTTCTTATTTTCAAAAAAACGATAGGAATTTTCCATTTGCAACACTCACATCCTTCCATAACCTGCAAAGTTTGCGCATTGGCGCAAATTTGCGTGTGAAACTTAGAACTTCTTCACGAAAGAGCCTTTGCTCTGAGTGATCAGAAGTTCTTTTCACACTTCACACTACACTTCTTCCGCCATGCACATTCCATGGGCAATCTTCTGCTCTTTCAGCTGTTCCTCCAGCTGGTTCAAGGCATCATCTTCATCCTCTGCAAACACCATCGCCTGATAGACTTCCTCCGGTCCTTCCGGTGCCAGCGCTGTCACCTCATACATCTGCATGGCAATTACCTCTTTCTTCCGTTTCTATACGAATGTCCTTTACCGCTGTATCTGACATTTTCATCCAAAATACATGTTCACCCTTATCTTTATTTTATACCTGTTTCCCCGTTTTTTTGCAAGCGAAAAGCGCCACTCCGGGGAAGAGTGCCGCTTTTCAGGAGAGATTTATGTATTGAATGTTGTTGGCGAAATATTAACCCTTGACGCTTCCCATTGCCACGCCCTGGACAATGTACTTGGAAAGGAACAGGTATACGATGATAACAGGGAAGATAGAGAATGCAATCGTTACATACACCTGACCCATATCAAACTTCAGGAAGTCTGCGGAACGCAGCTGAGCGATCAGGATAGGTAATGTCTTCATCTTGTCATCATGCAGAACCAGTGCCGGTGTGAAGTAGTTATTCCAGTTCGCTACGAAAGTGAAGATCGCCTGTACTGCGATTGCCGGCTTCATCAGCGGCAATACGATGGAATTAAATGTACGGAACTCACCGGAACCATCGATTCTGGCTGCCTCTACCAGAGACAGGGGCAATGCACTTTCCATGTACTGCTTCATATAGAAGAAAGTAGCAGGTGCTGCGATTGCCGGGATGATCAGGGGGATAAAGTTATCCTCCAGCTTCATATCAGCTACCAACTGGATAAATCCGAGTGCGGTAACCTGGGTAGGAATGGTCATGATTGCCAGGATAAAGGTAAACATGAACTTCTTTAACTTAAAATCATATACATGGATCGCATATGCGGTCATGGTAGAGAAGTAGGTACACAGCACAGCACTGCAGGTTGCTACTACAAGGCTGTTGATCATACCCCTGACTACCGGCAGGGTTCCTGCCATGACACCCTTCCAGTTCTGGATCAGATGTGTGCTGGGCAACAGGGTAAATCCCTGTGTCAGCTCGCCTTTGGATCTGGTTGCATTTACAAACAGTATATAGAACCAGAACAGGCAGAGAAAACTCATAATAACCAGTACGATATATGCAAGTGCTCTTCTGGCATGAATGCCCAGACCTTTTTTTGTCTCGTTTGTTTCTACGCTCAACATTTCTGCCACCTCCTACTTATCCTGTTTGCCGTTCGAGAACTTAAATACGATCAAGCTCAGGATACCTGTGATAATGAACAACATTACAGACAACGCACCACTCATTCCGTAGTTCTTACTGTACAAATGGTTGTTCAGGTACATGATCAGGGTCATGCTGGATCTCATAGGATCGCCCTTACCGTTGGTCAGAATCTGAGGTACATCGAACATCTGCAGACCACCGATCAGGGATGTGATCATTACGTAGATCAGAATCGGCTTCAACAAAGGTAATGTAATCTTGAAGAATACCTGGGTAGAGGTTGCTCCGTCTACCTCGGCTGCCTCGAAGAGGGAAGTATCGATACCCATCATACCTGCCATCAGGAGGATCGTTGTATTACCAAACCACATCAGGAAGTTCATCAATGCTACCAGACCTCTGGTACTCCATACGTTTGTAAGGAACTGATATGGCTCTTTTAAGATTCCGATCTGCATCAGCATTTCATTGATAGGACCACCATCAGAAAACAGCGTGAAGAACAACATTGCAAATGCGGAAGCCATGATCAGGTTCGGCAGATAGATCACTGTCTTGAAGAATCTCTGTCCCTTTAATCTAAGGCTGGGATCCGAGAACCATGCACCCAGAAGCAGAGATATGATGATCTGCGGTACAAATCCCAGTATCCACATGATCAATGTATTCTTGGTGTACATCCACAGGTCCGGATTGGACAACAGCTTTGCATAGTTACCAAATCCGATGAAATTCGGTCCGATCTGTGTCAGTCCGGAACGGTAATTTTCAAAAAAGCTGTAATAAAATGTCCTGAACAACGGGATCAACTGGAATAATACATACACTACTACAAAGGGGATCAGGAAAATATACCCCCACTTATTATAGCGTACCACCTTTCCGCGTTTTACCTTTGCCATAATGATTCCTCCCTTTTGCCGTCATGCTCTCTTAGCGACTTTACGTTTTTCGTGCCTTTCTTTGTTTCCGATCAGGCTCGCAGCAGCTCTCTTCTTTTTGTTCTTAATTATCTTCTTCTGAAAAAAGCTTCTGCCAACCGGGAATTTTGAGAGAAAAACCGTGCCTACCTGACCAGCCAGGCAGGCACGGTTCTCAATTCCTTATTGTTTCGCTATTCGCTTATCATTTCGGATTAGTGAGTAAGCTCAGGATACTTCTCTTCTACAGCCTTGTAGAACAGATTCAGTGCATCATCCAAAGAAGCCTTGCCATCGAAGTAGTTCTTCATAGCATGCTGGAACTCTTCGTTACATCCCTGATCGTATGCAGACAGGTTGCTCAGATCGATCTTCTCAGCGCCTGCGCAGAACATAGCCAGAGGGTTCTGTCCGCCCAGTACCTTGCTCTGATAAGAGGTATCTGCTGCCATAGCTTCCATAGCGGGTTTGTTGTTTACGAAATCATCATCAGCTACAACGATCTCTTTCATGATGTCTTCATCAGTGGTCATCTTCAGGATGATATCCTTAACCAGAGAAGCGTTGTCGGTTCCGGTAGCACCGCAGATCCAAGTACCGCCCCAGAAGAAGCCCTGAGGTCCTTCAGTAGCGCCCCAGCCACCCTGATTTGCGATAGATCCATCGGTATCAGCTGCCATGGAGAAGTTGATCAGCCAAGCGGGTCCAAAGTAGCAGAATACTTTGCCATCGGGATAGAAGCCTTTGCTCCAGTCATCAGACCACAAGTCGAAGGTACCGGTTTCCTTAGCGTCAACCATCTTCTTGGAGTCATCAACCCACTTCATCAGGTTGTCATCGATTACAATCTTGCCATCCTGTACCCATTTGCCGGATACGTTGTTGGAGTATACACGATAAGTATCGTTTACGGAAGATACCATGTTGTAACCGGCTGCTTTCATCTTCTCAGCGGTTGCGGTGAAGGTATCCCAATCAGATACAGACTTCTGAACCTCTGCAGGATCATCGGTTCCCAGAACAGCCTTAGCAGCTTCACGGTTGTAAATCAGAACGCCGGGGCAGCCCTGCCATGAAACACCCTTCAGATTGCCATTGGAGTCGGTAACAACATCCTTGGTGTACTGATACTGGTTAGCCAGATCTGCATCGGTGATGCCCAGATCCTTAACAGGCATTGTGTAGTCGGTATCAACATATTTCAATGCGTAGTCAGCCTCAACCAGGAACAGGTCGATCTTGTCATCAGCTGCTGCATCAGCCTGCTTTAACAGTGTTGCATCCAGATTGTTCTGATAAGCGTTGTCATCAGAAGGAGTGATGTTCCACTTTACAGTGATGTCGCCGATCTTACCGGTGGTTCCGTCTACTTCTTCATATCCGGGATAATGATCTGTCAGACGGCTCTTGAACTCCTCGTTCCAGCAGTAGATGTTGAAGACTTTGCCTTCCTCTGTAGCAGGTTCAGCTGCTACCTCGGTAGAAGCTGCTGCTTCGGTGGATGCTGCGGGTGCTGCCTCACTGGAAGCTGCTGCAGGAGCATCGTTGCTGCTGCCACAGCCTACCAGCATGCTGGCAAGCATAGCGGTTGTAAGTAAAGCACTAAGTACTTTTTTCTTCATGTTTGTTTCCTCCCATTTTTTGTTGAATGTTTGTTGTAAGTGCTTGTTGCATTTATCTTCATATGGTTGCGGTTGCGGCGCTTCCATATAAATGCCTGATTATTTGTCTGTCGGGATCTGTGCTACCGACTTGCCTTCCACTACCTTACCGGGTACTATGACCTGTTCGATAATGGTGGTCTTGGGTCTCTCTATGAGGCTGATCAGTTCTCTGGCTGCCAGACAGCCGATCTGTTCGGTATCCTGTTGAACTGTGGTCAGTTTGGGCTCCAGCTGTCTTGCGAACTGAATCCCATCGTATCCTGCCACCGAGATGTCTTCGGGAATCCGTAGTCCCCTCTCCCTGATAGCATTGATGCCTCCGAAAGAAGCGAAATCATCCGGATAAATGATACATGTCGGTGGATCCGGAAGATCCAGTAATTCGTTGGTCATGCGATAGGTTGTGGCAGTATCTCTGTAAGCTGCTTCTCTGATGTACTCATCGGGAATCTGTAGTCCCAGTCGTTCTGCCGTCCGGTAGAAGCTGGATAATCGTCCCGAGGTAACCGCTGACATTGCGCCGTGGATATAGGCAATTTTTCTATGTCCTCTGCTATATATGTATTCCAGCAGTTCTTTCATACCTGTCACATTGTCCGACATGATTGCGATACGGTTATTAAACAGATAGTCAATAGTAACTACCGGGATGGAACTCTGTACTAATTCGATGACTTCGGGATCTGCGAAATCGATACAGGCGAGCACCACTCCGTCAAAGCCTCTGTACCTGCTATGTTCCAGGTAGGACATCCGATCCGGACGGTTCTTGCAGCTGTTAATAAAGGTAATGTCGTAACCGCTCTTCTCTGCTGTCCTTTTGAAGCTGTCCAGTACACTGGAAAAGTAATCATGGGTCAGACCGCTTTGTGCTTCATCTACGAAGAGGACTCCTATTCCATAAGTTCTGTTCGTCTTCAGTGCTCTGGCGGAAAGGTTCGGGGAATATCCCATCTCCTTGGCTACCCGTCTGATATTTGCTTTGGTTTCTTCTCCAATGTCCTTGTGGTCGTTCAGTGCCTTGCTGACAGTTGCAACGGAGACTCCACAAATCTTGGAAATGTCTTTCAATGATGCCATACCGTTCTCCTGTTTCATGTCTTCGTCATTTCATCCGACCTGTTTTGTAACTTAATCGTTTTCGTAGTTTTAATATATACCACCTTTGAGCATTTTGCAATACTTTTTTGCAGTTTTTTTCTAAAAAGTGTCCACTTTGTCTATAATTAACAATTTCAAATAGGGGTTTTTGTACATTTGGCTTGTACAGCAATTGTATTTCTTCTATATAATGGCAAAGTATGCGATAACGTTTGCCATTATTTTATTTCGTAAATCTGCTTTTTTCAAGATCCGTTTTGTTTTGTATCTTCTGTCCATGTTTTTCTTGCGTATTTGTATATATTGCGCATTTTACAGGCTTTTTCAAGATTCGTATTGCATTTTCAGCACTGCTTCTGTATAATACAAATCAGAATTCCGGATTACTTAATCGTTTACTGAACATTAAGCAGTCCGCAGCGAAAAAGCAAACACTCAACATACAACAACATGAAAGAAGGAGATTTTCTTATGAAGTATGGTCATTTTGATGATGTGCATCAAGAATATGTCATCACTACTCCCAAGACTCCGCTTCCCTGGATCAACTACCTGGGTTGCAACGAGTTTTTCAGTCTGATATCCAACACCTGCGGCGGATATACCTTCTATAAGGATGCCAAACTGCTGCGTCTGACCCGTTATCGTTACAATAATGTACCGACAGACATCAACGGCAAATATCTGTATATTAAGGATGGAGATACCGTATGGAATCCCGGCTGGCAGCCTACGAAGACCGAACTGGATTCTTACGAGTGCCGTCACGGTATCGGTTACAGCCGTTTCACCTCTTCCAAGAACGGTGTTAAGGCTTCCGTGCTCTCTTTCGTTCCTCTGAATGATAACTGTGAGATCTCCCAGCTGACTCTGACCAACGGAAGCTCCGAGGACAAGAAGCTGTCCGTATTCTCTTATGTAGAATGGTGCCTGTGGAATGCCGACGATGATATGAAGAACTTCCAGCGTAACTTAAGTACCGGCGAGGTGGAAGTACAGGATTCCACTATTTACCACAAGACTGAGTACCGCGAACGCCGTAATCATTACGCAATTTATTCTGTAAATACGAAGATTGATGGTTTCGATACCAGTAGAGATGCTTTTCTGGGTGCGTACAGAGGTGCGGATTCTCCCGAAGCGGTTGAGAACGGCAAGTGCACAAACTCCATGGCAAGCGGCTGGTCTCCCATTGCTTCTCATCAGATCAATGTGGATCTGGCAGCCGGCGAGACCAAGACTTTCATCTTCGTACTGGGCTATATCGAGAATCCCGAAGACGAGAAGTGGGAGTCCTACGGTGTGATCAACAAGACCCGCGCGAAGGAAATGCTGGCAAAATACCAGACCGACGCCCAGGTAGAAGAAGCTTTCGCAGCGCTGCAGGCTTACTGGAAACAGTTACTTGCCCGTTACACGGTAGATTCTGCTGACGAAAAAGTAAACCGTATGGTCAACACCTGGAACCAGTATCAGTGCATGGTAACCTTCAACATGTCCCGTTCCGCTTCTTATTATGAGTCTGGAATCGGTCGTGGCATGGGCTTCCGTGATTCCTGCCAGGATCTGCTCGGCTTCGTACATCTGATCCCGGATCGTGCAAGAGAGCGTATCATCGATATCGCTTCCACCCAGTTCCAGGACGGCAGCGCTTACCATCAGTACCAGCCTCTGACCAAGAAGGGCAACTCCGATATTGGCAGCGGCTTCAACGATGATCCTCTGTGGCTCATTGCAGGTACCAGTGCTTACGTAAGAGAGACCGGTGATACCTCCATCCTGACCCAGATGGTTCCTTTTGACAACGATATGAGCGTAGTTGCTCCTCTGATGGATCACTTAAAACGCTCCTTAGACTATATCATCAACCACAAAGGTCCTCACAATCTGCCTCTGATCGGCCGCGCCGACTGGAATGACTGTCTGAACCTGAACTGTTTCTCCGCTCATCCCGGAGAATCCTTCCAAACCTTCGGTCCGAGTGAAGGACCCGTGGCAGAATCCGTATTCATTGCCGGTATGTTCGTAAAATACGGCGAAGAATATGCCCAGCTGTGTGAGCTGATGGGTGATGCTGATGAAGCTGCCCGCGCACGCAAGGAAGTACAGGCAATGTACGATGCGATCCTGAAGGATGGCTGGGACGGCGACTGGTTCGTTCGTGCTTACGATGCTCACAGCCACAAGGTAGGTTCCAAGGAATGTCGCGAAGGTCAGATCTACATCGAGCCTCAGGGCTTCTGTGTACTCGCCGGTGTCGGTGTAAAGGAAGGGCTTGCCGAGAAGGCACTGAATTCCGTAAAAGAAAGACTGGATACCAAGTACGGTGTCATGATCTTACAACCTGCATACACGGAGTATCACCTCGAACTTGGTGAAGTATCCTCTTATCCCCCCGGATACAAGGAGAATGCCGGTATCTTCTGCCACAACAATCCCTGGGTATCCATCGCAGAAACTGTTCTGGGCAGAGGTGACAGAGCCTTCGAAATCTACCGTAAGACCTGTCCCGCATACATTGAGGATATCAGCGAGATCCATCGTACCGAGCCTTATGTATACTCCCAGATGGTAGCCGGTAAGGATGCAAAATTCCACGGCGAAGCGAAAAACAGCTGGCTGACCGGTACCGCGGCATGGACTTTCGTAAATATCTCCCAGTACATCCTGGGTGTATATCCTACCCATCAGGGATTATCCGTAGATCCTTGTATTCCTAAGGGCTTCGGCGATTTCTCCATCACCCGTAAGTTCCGTGAGGGCACCTATCACATTCAGGTGAAGAATCCTCAGAACGTGGAGAAGGGTGTGGTATCCATGACCGTAGATGGCAAGGCTGTTGACGGACACATCATCCCTTACGAAAAGGGCAAGGAAGAGTACAACGTAGTTATTACGATGGGCTAATTCCTTTCAAAACGATTTCTATCCTCCTTAAAACCCCGGCAGTTGTTGTAGCTGCCGGGGTTTTGCATTGGATATTCGTAGTTTGCGCTACAACATCTACACCATAAGGACAAGCAGGCCGTAAGCAGACGTCGGTACTTATTGACCGTATTGGGGTCAATTATGTACCGCTACGTTCTGCGCCAGAGCGAGAGCGTGCCTGCGGTTCTTATGGTGTAGATGTTGTGGACGTTTTTGCGGCTTCCTTCCGGGACTCGATCCCGTGCCGGATGGCTGTCAAATGATATTATTTTCTCCATTTTTCTGAAGCAGCTTCCGGTATGTGGCATCCATTCCCAGTGCTCCCAGCGGGGCTGTGATAAGGATGGCCAGCACAGCCACGGACAGAACGATCTTGCCGCAGGACAATCCCATCGATAACGGCACAGAGCCGATAGCAGCCTGCACTGTGGCCTTCGGCAGATAGGCTATCACGCAAAACGTCCTCTCCTTCTTATTGAGATCCGTTCCCAACATGCACAGTGCTACACCGGCGGAACGGAACAGCAGCGCCAGCAGGATCATCCCCACCGCTGCCGGTCCAGCTTCCATAGTATAGCGGATATCCACTGCCGCACCCACCAGCACGAACAGCACTACCTCCGCTGCCAGCCACAGTTTACCGAATTTAGCAGACAGTCTGCCGGCGACTTCCCTAGGTGCCCGTATTTTCAGCGCGCAGGCCATGCTCACCACCGCCAACAGGCCGGAAAAGGCCACAGTTCCCTTTAACAGCGTTTCCAGCGCCATTAATAAGAAAGATACCCCCATGATGATAATAACTTTCATGCTGTTGCGCACATAACTGCCCTTTCGGTACAACAGTTCAAAAAGCTGCCCCAGCAGCCAACCCACCAATGCACCGAACAACACACCCGTCAGGATCGATACCGGGATATTCACAAAATCCAGGGCATTGACCTGTCCACCCTGTGCCATTCCAACAAAAGTGGAAAACAATACTATGACATAGATGTCATCACAGGATGCCCCAGCCAGAATCATCTGCGGAATGCTTTTCTCCGTACCATAGCCACTTTCCATAAGATGTACCATCCGCGGCACCACAACCGCAGGTGACACTGCTGCCAGAACTGCTCCCATGACCGCTGCATCCACTCTGCTGATGTTAAGGATCATGGGTGCAAATATCACAAAAGCCAGCAGTTCGCAAGTGGCAGGAACACAAGCCAGCATGACTGCGGAGCGGCCCACTTTTTTCAGATCCTTCAGATCCAATGATAATCCGGCCTTCAATAAAATGATGATCAGCGCGATCTGCCGCAGTTCCGATGAGATATTCAGGATTGACACATCCAGCAGATCCAACACATAAGGCCCCAGAATAATACCCGTAAGCAGCATCCCGATAATACGGGGCAGGTGAATCCTCTGGCAGACCGCCGCCATGAGTAATCCCAGTAAAAAGATCAGTCCCAGTGATGTAAGTATAAAAATTCCTCCGTTTTCTCGCAGCAGGACATTTTGAATTCTAACAAAAAGGCTGGTGTCCCCTGCATATTCTGCAGAAGTCATCAGCCAAATAAAATCCTATTTCGGCGGTTCGAAACCTAAGTTTCTGGGAGAACCTCATTCCCGATGCATTTATTATATCCACCCTATTTTTTTATGTAAAGTATTTTTTAGATATTTAGTCAAAAATATCTGCTGTCAACGCTTCTCCGAAGTCACTTGCAGGAATCTCGAAATCAACAATTCCCACTGCATACGGCTGCAGTACATACTGCCCGGATTCAAAGACGAATCCATCTCCCGTAATGCTGAAAGTCGGGCTTGCCGGTCCATTGCCGGTACCTGCGATGTCCGCTCCATAGATTTCCTGATAGATAGTATCCATATTTTCCGTACCATCTAACACTACCAGTTTAATACTCTTCTCATAATCAGGGAAGAAGCAGTCATCCGTCGCCTGCATCTCGGCAGCTTTTTTCGTCACCAGTTCCAGTGCTTTGTCACGGAAGCTGTTTCCGAGACTGTCAAAGGTAATTTTTTCTCCTGTCTGCGTATAATAGTTTCTGTAATCCTGTATGTACCAGCCATGCGCTCCCTGATTATAGCCCTCATTGCCCCATACCACGCTGATCACCTTGTCATCTGCACGGATCACCTGAAATGAAAGCTCTTCATAGCTTGTCACTCCCGACATCTCGCCCTCATAAACTGTACCGAAATCACTATTGTTGATACTATCCAAAAAAGTTTCCACATACGCGTTCAAATCCTTTTGGATCTTGTCCTGCGCTTCTTCATTACCTTCTATCGTGATCGTCGGCACCTGATAGGTATAGGTGTATTTTCGTTCCGCATTTTCCGGATCACTGCTGCCTTCAAAATCCTCTGTGGTAATCTCCACTTTGCCGGTTGTCGCAGTCTCGGTCTGCATCTCCTGCTGCGATGCAGTCTCCGTTTCTGCATTCTCCAGTACGCTTTCCTGCGTATTCTCAATTGCGGTGCCGGTCACCTCCGGGATCACTGGGGATTCCTGACTTCCGCATGCTGTAAACGCAAGCAACAGTCCTGTAAGTATTGTAGCCACTAATTTCTTTTTCATTTTATTTACCTCCTAATGCCAGTATATACAACCATTGCATCATAATGGCATCATGTCCCGACCACGCCCCGCAACACAACTTTCCCCACATATTTTCGGACGAGTTCCGCCATCTGTTCCAGTTCCTCCCGCGAGAAAGCACCGAACAGTTCCGCACCGCTCGGCTTAACAGCATTGCTTTCTGCTGTCTGTGTCATCCGGTACAGGCAGTTATCATTCTCCTGATAACTCTGCAAGTAGTATGCAGGACACCCTTCGATCCATCTGCCGATCTCCTTAAATTCTCCCACGGTATGAATCCCTTTTACCACAGTAGTTCGGAATTCATAGGGAATTCCGCTGCTTTTCAGGATACCGATACTCTCCTCAATGCGAGAGATATCCATATGCGGCAGTCCCGCCGCCCGGGCATAATTATCCCTGGAAGCCTTAATATCCATCGCCACATAATCGATCAGGTGCTCCTGTAACAATTCCCACAATACTCCTGGCATATACCCGTTGGTATCCAGCTTAATGGGATACTCCAGCTCCTTGATCTTTT
>ERZ1107006.2821-NODE-2821-length-12140-cov-18.813653_pt1 | contig 12140 bp, 11 predicted proteins | sample MGYA00403696_ERZ1107006 | MGnify/ENA primary metagenome ERZ1107006 (study PRJEB35170, sample SAMEA104062441) | human gut metagenome | biome: human gut; feature: human-associated habitat; material: faeces | place: Denmark | collected 2012-08-13 ...
AGCTGGCCGCCCGTGCCGGAGATGTGCTTGATGCCGGCGGACTCGGCATTCACCTGACCGAACAGATCGCAGTCGATGGCGTTGTTGATGGAGATGAAGTTGTCGATCTGGGAGATGACAAACACGTCGTTCGTATAGTCGACCGGCGCACCCATGACCTCGGGATTGCGATCCATGTAGTCATAGAGCTTCTGCGTGCCGGCGGCGAAGGCAAAGACCTGACGGCCCTTGTCGAGCTGCTTGTGCTTGCCGGTGATCTTGCCGGCGAGGGCCATGTCGACAAAGCCGTCGACATACATTTCGGTGTGAACGGACAGGTCCTTGAGGTCAGACTGCGCGATCATTGAGCCGATGGTGTTGGGCATGCCGCCGATGCCGAGCTGGAGGCACGCGCCATTCGGGATCTCAGGCACGACAAGGTTGGCGACCGCGGTGTCGACCGCGGTGGGGGCGCCGCCCGCGCCGAGCTGCGCAACGGGAGGATTCTCCCCTTCCACAACCATGTCGACGTCCTTGATGTTGATCTCGCAGCCGGTGAGGCCGTAGACCCAGGGAAGGTTCTCGTTGACCTCGACGATGACAGTCTTGGCGGCATCCAGCATGTCGGCTAAGTGAGAGCACGCGAGCGCGTAGCTGAAGTTGCCGTGCTTATCCATCGGCGTGACCTGGATCATCGCAACATCGACTGTGGCGTTGCCGTCGCGGTAGAAGCGCGGCAGCTCGCTGTAGCGCATGGGAATGAAATAGCCCATGCCCTTGGAGATAATCTTGCGGTCGATGCCGCTGCAATGCCAGGAGTTCCAGGTAAAGTGCTCACCGGCGTCCTCGGCCTTGCAGATCTCGGGCATCCACATCGTCACGCCGCCGCGGACCTTGACGTCCTTGAGCTCATTCTGGCGTGCGGCCAGAGCCTTGTCGAGCGTGTAGGGATGGTTGGTGCACCAGCCGTAGTCGACCCAGTCGCCGCTCTTGACGACCTTGACGGCTTCCGCGGCAGAGGTCAGCTTCTTCTGATAAAGCGCTGCGTAATCCATGGATAATTCCTCCTGTATGTATGTGAATTTGATTATCATTTCGGAACTATGTCGAAACTTTAACAATTATAGCATACCGATCGCCGTTTGCAAAGTCTTTCTTACGTGTCAGCGTAAAAAAGAACGTAAAAAAGAGACAGGCCGGAGCCTGTCTCTTTTCAGTTCGGGAAAATTACTCCTCGACAGGAGCCTCTTCCTCGCCGCTGAGCAGCGCGCGGATGCTGAGGGAGATCTTCTTCTTCTCCTCGTCGATGGCGGTGATCTTCGCGTCGACCATCTGGCCTTCGGACAGGACGTCGGAGGGCTTGTCGATGCGGCGGTCAGCGATCTGGGAGATATGGATCAGGCCGTCCACGCCGGGAACGACCTCAGCGAACGCGCCGAAGGTCATCAGCTTGACGATGCGGACGTTGGCAACGTCGCCGACCTTGTAGGTGTTCATGAACACATCCCAGGGGTTCTGGGTGCGATCCTTGACGCCGAGGGAAATCTTGCGCTTCTCGGGGTCGAAGGAGATGACATACACGTCGAGGTGATCGCCGATGGAGACGACCTCGGCGGGGTTCTTGATGCGGCTCCAGCTCAGCTCGGAGATGTGAACCATGCCGTCCACGCCGCCGATGTCGACGAACACGCCGTAAGAGGTCATGGACTTGACAACGCCGTCATAGTGCTTGCCGACCTCGATGCCTTCCCAGATGGCGGCCTGAGCAGCCTGACGCTCCTCGTTCAGCACGGACTTGATGGAGCCGACGACGCGGCGGCGGGCACGGTTGACCTCGGTCACGCGGAGCTTGACCTTCTGCTTGACCATCTGGCCAAGGTCGGAGTCCTTGGGCATGCCGCTCTGAGAAGCGGGCACGAACACGCGCACGCCCTTGACAGAAACGACGATGCCGCCCTTGTTCACTTCGGTCACGGTGCCTTCGAGAACGGTCTTGTCCTCAACGGCGGTCTCAATGTCTTCCCAGAGCTTGACAGCGTCGAGACGCTTCTTGGAGAGGGTGGCGTAACCTTCCACGTCGTTGACGCGGACAACGTAAGCCTCGATCTCGTCGCCGACCTTGACGACGTCCTCGGGCTTGACGTCGGGGTCGCTGCTCAGCTCAGAAACAGGGATATAGCCTGCCTGCTTGCAGCCGACGTCGACCTGGATCTCGGTCGTGCCGATGGCGGTCACGATACCGGTCACCTTATCTCCTGTATTTAGAGTCTTGAAAGATTTTTCAAGCAGTTCTTCAAAGGATTCGCTGGTTTCAGGGGCAGTGGTGTTGATGTTTTCTTCCGTCATTGTTGTTAATACCTCCATAATGATACTCGCAGGAGTAGATGCGCCGGCTGTCAGTCCCGCCACACGGCATCCGGAAAAGAATTCCGGTGAGAGCTCGTCTGCGGATTCGATCTGGAGGACTTTTCCGCAGTTCTCTCTGCAAATCTCGGTCAAATGCCTTGTGTTGGCGCTTCTTCGGTCGCCCACAACCACCATCGCGTCTACCTTGGCGGAAAGTTCTGCTGCCTCAGTTTGACGTTTCTGCGTAGCATTGCATATTGTATCATTGATTTTCAGATTTGTACACTGTTTTTTTAGAAATTTCACGCAACTTTCCCAAAGCGCACGAATGCAGGTCGTTTGCGCCAGCATGATACTGGGTAAATGGGCAAAATCGGGGTGTTCCTGCAAGTATTTTTGCACTTCCTGCACATTTTCAAAAATCAGCGGGTCGCTGCACCATCCTGCGATGCCCTGCACCTCGGGATGATGGCGCTCACCGATCAGGATGACGCGGCGTCCCTCGTGCTCTGCCTCCTGTGCAAGCTTTCGGATGCGCTCGACATGCGGGCACACAGCGCTCACGACCTCTGCCCCGCGCTCTCGCAGCGCATCAAGCGTCGCTCTCGACTCGCCGTGGGCGCGGATGAGCACGGTCTCCCCCGCCTTTGCCTGGTCGGGCGACGTGATGAGGCGCACGCCAAGGTCTTCGATCTCGCGCACGACGCCCGCGTTGTGTACGATGCTGCCGAGCATCGCGCCGCCGCGCGCTTTTGCCGTTTCACGCGCAAGGTTGACCGCGCGCTCCACGCCATAGCAGAAGCCCGCGGTCTCAGCTAAGATGACCTTCACAGCGGCGCGCCTCCCACCTGCTGGCCGCCGAGCGCGTAGGCCTGACGCAGCATTTCGTCGGCGATGGCCTGCAATTCTTCGGACGTGCCGCGACGGCCCGTGACCTCAGGCACATACGGCTCGCCGAAGATGATGCGCGTTTTATGGAAGGGCTTTTTCTGCCCGTCGCAGAACACCGGCACGAGCGTCGCACCCGTGCGCACACCAATCATCGCGATGCCCGCGTGCGCGTGCGCGGGGAGTCCGTCGTGATAGCCGACGCCGCCCCGGATCGTCGTCCCCTCGGGGAAGATCAGAAGATTCTCACCCTTGTGGAGCACCTGCATCGCGGTCTTGATGGACTGGATATCCTTGCCGTCGCGCTGGACGGGAAATGCGCCGAGCGTGCGGATGAGCCACGCGAGCGCGCGGTTGTCGAAGAGCTCGGCCTTGGCCATAAAGTGCAGATGGTAGTCGAGCGGCAGGCACAGGCCGATGAGCACGGGGTCTAAGTCCGTTGAATGGTTCGGGCACAGCAGGACACTGTGCTTCGGAAGATTTTCAAGCCCCTTGACGTCCACGCGGTAGATCCACAGCAGCACCCGACCGATGATCCAGATAAACGCAAAAAAGATACGGTGCATCATTTCAATTTCTCCTGAATGAGGCTCAGCAGCGTCTGCTCGCTCTCTTCAAAGCTGAGCTTCGACGTGTCGAAGTGCACGGCGTCCGCCGCCTCGCGCAGCGGGGCGATGTCGCGGTGCATGTCCTGATAGTCGCGCTCGTTGATCTCGCGCAGTACCTCTTCATACGCTTTGGGCGTGCCGCGCTCGGAGAGCTCGAGACAGCGGCGGCGCGCTCGCTCCTCGGTCGATGCCGTCAGGTAAATTTTGAGGTCGGCATCCGGCAAAACGACTGTGCCGATGTCGCGCCCGTCCATGATGACGCTTCTCTTGCGCGCGATGTCGCGCTGCATCTCGAGTAAGTACGCGCGTACGCACGGCAGCGCCGAGACGTTCGAGGCGTACATCGAAATTTCCGGCAGGCGAATTTCGGTGCTGACGTCCTTGCCGTCAAGCAGCATTTTCTGTCCGCTATTCTCGTCAAATGCCATGTCGATTTGGATCTCTTTCAGCAGCGGCGCGATCTGGGATTCGTCCTTGGCGTCCAGTCCGCGCGAAAACGCCGCGTAGCCGATGGTGCGGTAGATCGCGCCCGTGTCGACATGCAGAATGTTCAGCTTTTTGGCGACGGCCTTGGCGAGCGTACTCTTGCCCGCGCCGCCGGGGCCGTCAATGGCAATGGAAAAATGCTTTTTCATCTGTTTGATTCTTCCCTCTTACAATAAATATGTGCTTACTGCGTCAGCAGTGCGTCCGCGGCAGCATCGCCCGCGGCCTTGCCGGTCGCCCAGGCGATTTGCAGATTGTAGCCGCCCGTGTAGGCGTCTACGTCGATGATCTCGCCGGCAAAGTACAGGCCGCCGATCTTTTTCGACGCCATGGTCTTCGGGTCGATCTCCCCCACCTTGACGCCGCCGGAGGTGATGATCGCGTTTTCGACCGGCATCGGCGCGCTGACATTGACCGTCCAGCGCTTTAAGAGCGTGCGGATGGTCTCGCGCTGGGCGCGCGTGATGTCGTGCACCTTTTCGTGCGGTGGGATGCCCGAGCGGTCGATGAATTCGTCGATCATCTTCTGCGGCAGAAGCGCGCCGAGCACGTTGCAGTAGTCGCTGTTTGCGTGCTTTTCAAAATCCGACAGCAGGCGCTTGTCGAGCATTTGCTCGTCGAGCGCGGGCTTGAGGTCGATCTCCAGTCGGTACTGCTTTTTGTCGAAATGCCGCATGTGCGCGCTGGCCGACAGGATGAGCGGCCCGCTCACGCCGAAGTGCGTGAACAGCATTTCGCCGAAATCCGAGTGAATCTTTTTGTTGTTTTCATATACCGTCAGCGCGACGTTGCGCAGGCTCAGCCCTTGCAGCACCGCGCATTCGCGCGCCTCGAGCGGCACGAGTGAGCCGCGCAGCGGCGTGACTGTGTGGCCGAGCGCTTCCACCATGCGGAAGCCGTCGCCCGTCGAGCCCGTCGCGGGATAGGACAGCCCGCCCGTCGCCAGAATGACGGCGGAGGCGGTGTAGTCCCCTTTTTCGCCCTTGACGGCGGCGACATGGCCGTCTTCAACCGAAATACCGAGCGCGCGGTCGCGCACGAGCTTGACGTGCAGACGCTTGAACTCGCGCTCAAGCGCCGCTGTGATGTCGAATGACCGGTCGGACACGGGAAACACGCGCTTGCCGCGCTCGACCTTGAGCGGCACACCGAGCCCCTCGAAAAAATCGATGGCGTCGTGCCCGTCGAAGCGGGAAAACACGGAGTATAAAAACCGCGGGTTCTGCGGCACGTGGGCGAGCAGCTCTTCGCAAGTGCTGTCGTTCGTCACGTTGCAGCGGCCCTTGCCGGTGATGTTCACCTTTTTGCCGAGGCGCTCGTTTGGATCGAGCAGCGTCACGTGCGCACCCTTGCGCGCGGCGCAGATCGCGGCCATCATGCCGCCCGCGCCGCCGCCGATGACAACGATCGCCTTATTCATCTTCGATCTTGCCGAAAATGTCGAAGCGCTCCCAGATGTGCTCGAGTTCGGAGAACGTCGCGGAGATGTCTGCGCCCTTCTTGTTGGCCACGGCCAGAATGAGTGAGTTGAGCATGCTCATGGGCGCCGCCAGCGAGTCGACGAACGAGATCATCTCGCTGCGCACGAGCAGCGAATTGCCGGACATCTGGTTGATGGGCGACATCTCGCTGTCCGTCACGCCGACGATCGTCGCGCCGCGGTCGCGCGCAAACTGGATGGTCTTGAGCGCAAGCTCACTGTAGCGCGGGAAGCAGATACCGATGACCACATCGCCTTTGGAGACGCGGAAGAGCTGGTCGAACGAGCCGGCCGCGCCGCCGTTGACCAGAGTGACGTTGTCGAAGATCAGGCGGAAGTAGAAGTTTAAGTACCCTGCCAGAAACGAGGACGAACGGAAGCCCACGATGTAGATGCGGCGCGCGCCGATGATCGTGTCGACCACGCGCTCAAATTCCGCGCCGTCGGTCTGGTCGATGGCCATGCGGATCTTCTCCATGTCGCGCTGCAGGACGTTCGTCATCAGATCGGACCCTGCGAGCTCGCCGTCCGACGCCTGAATGCGCTGGATGCTCGTGAGCTTGCCGCGGATCATCTCCTGCAATGCACGTTGCATGCTCGGATACCCCTCGTAGCCGAGCTGGGTGGCAAAGCGCACGACGGTCGACTCGCTGACCTGCACGGTCTTGCCGAGCTTGCTGGCCGTCATAAACGCGGCCTTGTCGTAGTTTTCCAGAATGAAGCGGGCGATGAGCTTCTGCCCCTTGGAAAAGCTGCTCATGTTCTTTTCGATATTATGTAAGATATTCTTCGTCATAAGATCGTCCTCTGTTACTTTGATTTTGTTGCATGGAGCTCTTGCTCCGTTAGATCGCGCCACACGCCGACGGGAAGAGCCCCGAGTTTGAGCGCGTGCTCCTGCACGCGCTTTAGGCGCTTGACGTGTAATCCGGCAGCGGCGCACATGCGCCGGATCTGCCGTTTTTTTCCTTCATGGATGGTGATGGAGAGAACGGCGGTGTCCCTCCCCTGCCGCAGCACGCGCACCTGCGCGGGCCGGATGGGCTCGCCGTCGAGCTGTGTCATGGAAGCGAGCGCTTCTGCCGCTCCCCTGACCTCGCCCGCGACGCTGACCTCGTAGACCTTGTTGACCTCGTAGCGCGGGTGCAGAAGATGCTGCATCCATTCGCCGTCGTTCGTCAAAAGCAGCAGTCCCTCGGAGTCAAGGTCGAGCCGCCCGACGGGATAGACGCGCGCGCCGCAGTCTCTGACGAGCTCGGCGACGGTCTTTCGCCCTTTTTCGTCAGAGAGCGTGCAGACATAGCCGCGCGGCTTGTTGAGCATCAGGTAGCGCTTCTGCCCCTCCTGTGTGAGCGGCCTGCCGTCGACGGTAATTTCGTCGACTTCGGGGTCGGCCTTCTGCCCGAGAAGCGCAGTCTTGCCGTTCACGTGCACGCGTCCCGCGGCGATACACTGCTCGGCGGTGCGACGGGAGCAGAGCCCCGATTCGGCGATGAGCTTTTGAATTCTTGCTTCGGCCAGGTCGATCCCTCCTTTACTTTGCCGACAGAAATTGCCAGAGCTTTTCCGCCAGCGACTTATTTTTGCTTGTTTCGCTCTTTGTTTCCTGTGCCTGTACGCTGCGCGCGCTGACAAGGTCAACTCTTCCGACCTCGGTCTCGCCGCAGGAGATGACGAGCGTGCCGAACGTTTGTCCCTTCCGCACGGGGGCGGAGACGGTTTGCGGCAGCTCGGCGCGCACGCTCAATGCTTCATTTTCCACGGTGGGATAGTGGAAGCTCTCCGCCGCCACGGCGGACACACTCTGCCCGTCGACGCTTACGCTGCCGTAGGCCTCGCCTTTTTTCGCACCGCTTGAGAGCGCATACGCCGAAAAGCCGTAGTCGTAGAGTGCCGCGTGATCCGCCCAATCGCTGCCGTCGTGCAGCGTGACGGCGATCATGCGCATCCCGCCGCGCTCGGCACAGGTGACGAGTGTGCGCCCCGCGTCGCCGGTGTAGCCGGTCTTGAGACCGACGCAGCCGGAGTACGACGCGAGCAGCTTATTGTGGTTCGTCATCGTGCGCGTGCCGACGCTCGCCGTGCGCGTCGAGACGATGCGCGCGAACGTCGGATTCTGCATGGCGTAGGCCGCAAGGCGCGCCATATCGAGGGCACAGGAGCTGTGCCCCATTTCGTCGAGACCGCTCGGGTTGGCAAATGACGTGTGCTCCATGCCGAGGGCTTTCGCCTTTTCGTTCATCCATCGGACAAACTGCGCGCTGCCGCCGCTCCCGCCGCAGTGGGCGGCGATGCACTCCGCCGCGTCGTTGCCGGACGGCAGCATCAGCCCGTAGAGGAGTTCTTCCATCGTGAGCGTTTCGCCCTCGAGAAGGTACATTGACGAGCCCTCGCGCAAGTGCTCACGTTTGACCGTGACCTTCTCCGTGAGTTCGCTGTGCTCCAGCGCGATTAAGCAGGTCATGATCTTCGTCGTGCTCGCGATGCTGCGCTCCTGCGTTTCATTGCGCGACGCCAGCACCCGCCCGCTGCCCGCCTCCATCAAAATGAATGCGGCGGCGGCAGTTTCAGGCACAGCAGCCTGACAGGTCAAACTGCTTGACAGGCAGTAAACGGCAAGGAAAACGGCAAATACGCATCGGGCAAAACGCGGCATGGGATCACTCCTTCATTCGGAATGCCCCTATTATGCCCGAAATCAGTAGATATCTTTCTCTTCTCTCTTCTTGTCCACGAAATTCTGCACGCGGTCGAGCACTTCCGGCACAAGATCAAGCACGCGGTCGACCGTTGCTGCCGCAGGGATGGCCACGGGCATCACGCGCGTCAGACCGTCCTTGATGACGAGGAACGCGACGGGGTCGACCTTGACGCCCGCACCTGCGCCGCCGCCGAAGTGTGAGGTGTCGGTCTTGCCGTAGTCGCCGCCGCCCGCGCCGAAGCCGAAGCTCACGCGCGAAACGGGAATGACCGTTACGCCGTCGGGCGTCGTGATCGGCTCGCCGATGATGGTGTTGGAATCGACCATATCACGGATCTTATCCATCGTGGTGTCCATGAGATCGTTGAGCGGGGTCTTCTTTTCGATGTTTTCCATGAGGTTTATCCTTTCTTTTTATGCGGTCAGTTTTTCACTGTGTTCACTGTTTTGCGGAGTGCTCTCCGTTGGTTTTTCCGCGGGAGCGTCGTTTTTATGCGCCTTTTTATAGCGCAGGTACCATTTGAGCATCGGAATGAGCAGCGCAAGTGCGATGTGCAGCCCGTCGCGGATGCGAAGCGACAGGCCAACGGCACCCTCTGCGTGCGTCTTTTCAGAGCTGTAGTCCATGCGCAGGTGCAGTGAGGGATCAGGGATATGGAAGAGGTCTTCAAGGTGCGGCATCACACCCCACATCGCGGCGCTCGCATAGCCGTAGGTCTGCGCGATATCCGCGGGGTCCGTGCCGCCGAAGACGATGAGAATTTCCAGCGGGTCGATGCGAAGGCGCTTGCAGGTGCGTTTCGCTGTCTCCTTGAGCGCCGAGAGCGCCGTCGTGATGAGGTCCCTGAGCTCCTCTTTTGTCGGCTTGGGGAGCGAGGGCTTTTTCTTTTGCTTCGCCTCTTCTCCCTCTGACTTTGGTTTCTTCTCCTTTGCCTTTTTTTTCGGCGTTTCTTTCTTTTCCTTTGCTGGCAGCAGCGTGAAGCGGAACGGGCCGACCGAAAGCTGCACGCGCAGCTCGTCGCCGAACTGCATCAGCGCGCCCACGCGCAGAAAGCCGATCAAAATAAAAATGAGCAGGATGATGCCAATTACCTTCAGCGCAGTCAATCGACCACCTCCCTCTTTTTACGCTTCACGCGGTTTTTATGCTTTACGCGGTCAGTGTTCCCTGTTTTCGGGAATGCTGCCTTCTTTTTCCGTCATGGCGCTGGGGTCGAGGATCGTGCCGTCCTCCGTCATGCGGAGCTGACCGTCGGCCTCAAGACCCGGCATCTCCGGCAGCTCCTCGAGCGAACCCAAGTGGAAGTCGCGCAGGAACTTTTTCGTCGTGCGGTACAGCCTCGGCCGTCCCGGCACCTGCAAACGTCCGCACTCCTCAATGAGCCCGCGCTCAAGCAGCAGGCCCACGGTGTACGAGCTGTCCACGCCGCGCACCTGATCAATGTAGGCGCGGGTCGTGGGCTGGTAGTAGGCGATGATCGTCAGCACCTCCAGCGCGGGCTGAGAGAGCTTGGCGGTCTTGCGGATCTCAAACGCCTTGCGGATGACGTCGGCATAGTCCGGCGACGAGCAGAGCTGATAGCTGTCCTCCATGCGGACGAGCCGGATGCCGCGGCGCTCAAAGGCGTAGTAATCGCCGAGCTTTTGCAATACCTGTTCCGCGGTCGGACGGTCCAAATCGAGCGCAAGGCAGATGCGGTCGATGGGAAGCGGTTCGCCGCTGGCGAACAAAATGCCCTCGATGGCCGACTCGACCTCGCGCAGATCCAAAGATTCCAAAGACATAGCGTTCCTCGCTTTTCACAGATTGATACGGTCGGGGGCGTCGTCCCCGCACTCCACGGTGCAGTCCGTGTCGGAACCGGCCAGATGGATGACCTTTTCGCGGCAGAGCTCCAGAACGGCGATAAACGTCGCCACGATCTCGCTGCGGCTGCGGCTGCCGCGGAACAGCAGCTTGAAGCGCGTCATGCCGAACTCCTTGAGCCGGTGCAGAATTTCCTCCGCCTTTCCCTTGACGGGATACGGCTCGCGGCGCACGATCTCGCTCAGCGCCGCGCTCGGCGGCGCGGCCAGCTTTTCCCCGCGCTCCATGATCGTCTGCATGGCGAGCACGAGGTCGGCCTTTTCGTGGCTGTACTCGTAAATTTTGCCGCGCTGCATGGGCTCGGGCTGGCGCGTCATGATGCTGCGGCCAAACTCGCCCATCGGGCCGAGCGTTTCGGTCAGCGTCTTGATGCGAAGGTACGTGTCCTTTTGCTGGCGCTCTTTGAGCGAGGCAATGAGCTCGTCCATCTCGCTCTGCGCCTGCTCATCCTCAAGCGAAAGCAGCATGCGCGTTTTGATGTACATTAAATGTGCCGCCATCGTGATGAATTCGCTCGCGACCTCGAGATCGAGCTGCTTTCGCTGCTCGAGATACGCAAGGTACTGGTCCAGGATCAGCGCGATGGGAATGTCCTGAATCTCTATTTTATTTTTCGACAGCAGGAAGAGAATGAGGTCGAGCGGCCCTTCAAAGTCCTGCAGCGCCTCCGCGCTGCGCTCGTGCACCACGCCCTCCAGCTTGAAAACGGGATTGTCCATGACATTCCTCTCACTTTATCAATATACGATCCAGTTGACCAGAAGCTCGTACACGCGGTAGATGCCCTCGCTGAGGATATTGTTTCCCACGCCAAGCCAGACGAGCACAAAAAGCACGGCCATGCCGTATTTTTCATACCGCATCAGCGTCATGTACGCGCGGTCGGGCAGAAAGGCGAAGAGCACCTTCGACCCGTCGAGCGGCGAGATGGGGATGAGGTTGAAAAGCCCCAGACCGACGCTCATGTACGCCGTCATCGCAAGGAAATTCAAAAGGCCGCTGCAAAACGCGGTATCGACATAGTGCGCGATCGTGATGCGCGCGCCGAGCAAGAGCAGCATCGCCAGCAGCAGATTCGACACCGGCCCCGCCAGCGCTGTGATGGCCATACCCTGCTTCGGCTTTTTGAAATACCGCATGTCGACCGGCACGGGCTTTGCCCAGCCGAAGCCGACGAGCAGCATGGCAGCCAAGCCGAACCAGTCGATATGGTGCAGTGGGTTTAAGCTCAAGCGGTGCTCGCGCTTGGCCGTCGGATCGCCGAGGGCATAGGCTGCAAGACCGTGACAGGTCTCGTGCACCGTCAAGCATAAAAAGACGCCGAGCACGCGCAAAAGCGCGTCGGTCAGCGAGCCCCAGTCGATGGACTGGACCAATTCCTGAAAACTGTTCACGCAATTTCTCCGTAAAAAATATGCAAATCGCGAAGACTTGCATTGCATTCTATTCTTATTATAACAGCCCTTTTCCCACATGACAAGGGATTTTGCAATTTTTGCTGCATTTTGCTTTCAAAAATTGACACATTTTTCTCTGTCAAATTGCGAAAAATGACAAAAAAGCGCCTCAACCGTGCGGTTGAGGCGCTTTGCAGGATGCAATATCCGCTTATTTCTTGAGGCGCTTGTCGCTCTTGGTCGCAAGGTGCGTGCCCAATGACTGGAAGATCTGCACCAGAATGATAAGCAGCACGACCGCCGCAAACATCACAAGGTACTTGTAGCGATAGTAGCCGTAGTCGATGGCGATTTTGCCGAGGCCGCCGCCGCCGATGATGCCGCTCAT
>ERZ1107006.2839-NODE-2839-length-12048-cov-2.622113_pt1 | contig 12048 bp, 7 predicted proteins | sample MGYA00403696_ERZ1107006 | MGnify/ENA primary metagenome ERZ1107006 (study PRJEB35170, sample SAMEA104062441) | human gut metagenome | biome: human gut; feature: human-associated habitat; material: faeces | place: Denmark | collected 2012-08-13 ...
GGGAGCCGTAGAGGGCCGTGGCCGTGGCGTCTTTCAGCACCGAAAACGATTCGATCGTCTCGGGCGGGATGTTGTTGAGCATCTGGCTGGTGATCTCCACGCCGTCGAGAATCAGCAGCGGCGACTGTCCCGAACCGAAGGTCGAGATGCCGCGGATCCAGAAGTTCGCCCCGTCGGCGCCCGGCTCGCCGGTCTTCTGCACGGCGATCACGCCGGCGATCTTACCTGCGAACGAGGTCGAAAGGTTGCTCGACGACACCTGCAACTCGCTGGGCTTGACCGACTGGACGGCACCCACCAGCGACTCCTTCTTCTGCACGCCGAAGCCGACGACCACGACATCCTCCAATTCGTTCGAGGCGTCGACGAGCGTCACCAGCTTGAAAAGTTCGCTGTCCTTGACCGCGATCTTCTTCATGTCGTAGCCGAGGAACGAGAAGGTCACCTGCCGTGTCGAGGCCGGCACGGTAAGCGAATAGTTGCCGTCGATGTCGGTCGTCACGCCGAGCGTCGTCCCCTCGACATAGACGTTGGCCCCCACGATGGGCTGGTTGTCCGACGAGGAGATGACCGTACCGGAGAGTGTCACCGAACCGTCCTTCGCCACGGTCGCACCCTGCCGGGGCCGCTGCGAAATGGTCACCAGCTTGTCGTTGATCGTGTAACGCAGCGATCCGTCCAGGACTTTGTCGAGCACGGTCTGGATCGTTGCATTTTTGAATGAGGCCGTGACGGGTTTGTCGACATCGACCTCTTTGCTTTCGAAAAGGAACGAGTAGCCGGTCTGCTTTTCGACCTCCTCCAACACCGTTTTCAGGGGAACGCCCCGAAACGACTTGGTAATGACCTGCGCATGGATCGACAGGGTCAGCAACAGCCCCGCGACCAATGCGACGATCCGTCTGAATCGTAGATGTAAATGCATAAAGTTTAAGGATTAAGGTTAGTTAGTGAATCAGGTTTCAGTTGGATCGGAGCGGCGGCATCACTGCGGCAGGGCGTCCACCACATAGCGGCAGCCTTCGCACGAGACCGAAATGGGCAGGATGTCGCACAGCGCCCGCATGACCGATTTGATATTTTGGGCGGACGAGAGCGAGATGCGGAACGTCGTATCGTCGAACCTGCGCGTGCGCAGATCGATCTCCACGTCGTACTCGCGGGCCAGCCTCCTGAGCAGCGACGGCAACGTAATGGCGTCGTAACGGATCACCCCGTCGATCCATGCCCGGTACTGCCGCACGTCGACCTGCTCCCGACGCACGGTCGCTGTCGCACAGTCGTAAGTGACCAGATCGCCCGGCGTCATCGCCTCCTGCTTGTCCTCCGACTCGAAACGCAGCGCCCCTTCCAGCAGCGCAGCCGTCACGGCGGGATCTTCGGCATAGGCCGAGATGTCGAACTTCGTGCCGAGAACGGTGAACGTACAACCGCGCGCTTCGACACGGAACGGCAGTGCCGCATGGCGCGCCACCTCGAAATAGGCTTCGCCCGAGAGGGAGACCTCGCGCGAGGTTTCGTTGAAACTCGATCCGTAGCTCAACGCCGATCCCGCATTGAGCCACACCTGCGTACCGTCGGGCAGCGAGATACGGCTGTGCGTGCCCTGCGGCGCCTCGACCGTAAAAAGCTGTTCGGGCCTTTCTGCCGGAAGGAGATGCAGCACGAGCGTCGAGACGAGCGCCAGCACCGCGGCCGCAGCCGAGATACGCAGCCACAGACGGCGCAGCGGACGCCGCCGCCGAATCTTCCGCCTCAGCGAATCGAGCGAATCGAGCACGTCGGCCGGCGGAACATGGTCGCGCTTCCAACAGCTCTCCCACTCCCTCATCTGCGCGAGGCCCTGCGGATTTCCGTTGAGAAATCCATACAGTTCGCACTCCTCTTCCGCCGTGATCGTCCCCTCGAAAAACCGGAGGGCGATCTCTCTGATCCGTTCGTTCATGGCCCGTACTTTCGTTGCTCGTTCTAAATCTTATAACAACTCAAAGAGCCTTTACCCAACCTGCCTTATCGAAAAAAAACGCTCCTCCGGCATTTCGTCCGCTCGTTCGCGCCGGCTGCACCTATTTTTATTACGACGCCCGTTCGCCGCCCGTCCCGGCAGTTCCCAATCTTCGCGACCGCACGACATAAAGAATAAAAAAAGAGAAGCCGACGCACGCCGGAACGGTCGCGCGAACGACGAGGCACGTACGGAATCCGGACGAGTCCGGTTCGGCACACGCCTCAGCGAAAGCCCTTCGGGATCAAAAGTTCAGGGGAAAAATCCGCTGTTAGAACTTCCCCCCCCCGAAAGAAGCTGTGAAATTTTCTGCCGGAAACAGGTCGGGATTCACGGAGCGCAAGCCCGATACGGCAAGCCGCCGCGGCTGCCGACCGCGACCTGAAAAAAATGAAAGGACGACTCCGAACGCCGACCGAAGCAGGCGTGAACCCTGCGGGATCGGACGGAGTTCGGCGACCGCGCCGCCTCAGCGGTTCGCGTTCATCATCCACAGCAGAATCAGAATCGTATAGAGGGAATTCTCGCGGCCGAGCATCTCGGAAAAAATCCGGAGCGCCTTCTGGATATGCTTTTCGACGGCCTGCAACGAAATATGCAGCCGCTCGGCGATCTCCCGGTTCTTCATCCCCTGAAAACGGCTGAGGATGAAAACCTCGCGGCAGCGCTGAGGAAGCGAATCCGTGATACGCTGGATCTCGCGCTCCAACTCCTGATAAAGATAAGGGTATTCGGCCTCGTTATAGGAAAAACAGAGATTATAGAGACGTTCTTCCCCCCTCCGGTCGGGACGTATTCGGGAGATCTGACGGTCGGCATACTCCCTGACGATACGTTTGTGCTTCAAAAAATTCAGACAGCGATGCCGCATCATGGTGAAGAGCAGCATCGGCGCCTCGTCCTCCTCCAATTCGGCATAGTCGTCCCACAGTCTCACGAAACAATCCTGCACCAAGTCCTGCGCTTCGACGGAATCGCCCACGAACCGCAGCGCATAGGCGATCAACCGCGGCTGATAATCGATATACAACCGCTCGAAATTATTCCATATGGCCCTGTCGTGCATCCCTAAAACTCTTTAACGCCGGACTGTCGTTCAGACCGAGTTTTTCGCATAAATCTAAACAAAGATAAAATTTTTTCCATTTCCCGCCAAGCGCCGCTGACAAAAACAGGGCGCCGCCCCGCAGCGGAACCGAACATCCGCACGGTACGGCCCCTTCCGCAGAACACGCGGCATCCCCACCGGATGTCTCCGACAATCACGACGAAAAGCCGTGTCCCGAATAGGCGATTCCATCTTTATTTTCCCGTATTCCAACTTCATCTCAACGATTTCATCCCGACAGCATCGCATCGTCATTTGCTTCTGCACCCGACTTTTCGTATCTTCGGCTGCGTCTTAGATACTCCGTCTCGGCAATGTTCGAATAAAATTTGACATTGCCCTCGCTTATTCGTATTTTTGTCGGAACCCAAACTTCGGAACCCCGAACTCCGCCATGATCCGACCGCACTGCACCCTATCGCTTCTGACGGCCGCATGTCTGTACGGCCTTCTCGCCGTCTCCTGCTCCCCGACCGTCGACTACGGCTATGCGCCGCAGACGCTCCGCGCCCTGAACGAGCTGGACGAAGCGATGCTCCGCGGCGGGGAGTACGACGCCGGACGGCAGCGGCGCATCGCGTCGCTCCGTCGCAACCTGACGGCCGCACGCAGCGACGAAGAGCGCGTTCGGGCACTGCTCGACCTGCAACAGGTCTTCGTCACCTACGAACTCGACTCGGCCGCCCGTTTCGTCGACAGCCTCTACGCATTCGCCCGCAGCAGGGAATCGCACAACTTCGAACGGATCGCCGCACTGGCCGAGACCGACGTCCTGATGGGGCGCGGACTGACCGACCAGGCCGAGACGCTCTTCCGGCAGATCGATACGGCCGGAATGACGACGCTCGAATACCGGAACTGGTATGCGCGGTACAATGCGATCGTATGGCGGCGGCAGGCCGAAGCCACCGATCCCGGCGAACACCGGGCATGGCTCGATTCGTTGCGCCGCATCCGGCACATCCGCATCGGCGTCGAATCCCTTCCTGCATTCACCCGCATTCGGGAACGGGCGCTCGAACTGGCCGACAACGGCCGCTACGACGAAGCTTATGCCGAGCTGGAACCCCTCCGGCACAAGGAACTCGCCCCCTGGAACACGGCGGTGCTCTATTACGACATGGGGCAGATCGCCGAACAGGCAGGACAGGAAGAGCGCGCCGTCGAGTACTACACGCGCTCGGCCATCGCCGACCTGCAAGCCGGAACGCGCTCCTACTTCTCGCTCTACAACCTCGCGTTGCGGCTCTTCGAGCGCAACGACCTCGAACGCGCCTCGCGCTACATGCAGCGCACGCTCGACGATGCGCTCGCCTGCAAATCGGGCGCCCGCATCCCCCTCACTTCGTCGGCCGCCACGGCGATCAACCGCGCCGTGGTCAACGACCTGGCCGTGCGCAACCGGTTGCGGCTGTGGACGACGGCCGTCACGTCGCTGCTGCTGGTCACCTTCGCCGCAGCCTTCGCCAACGCACTCCGCCAGCGGCGGCGATTGCAGCACAGCCGGCGGCAACTGGCCCTCACCAATGCCGAACTCCGTGAAAAGAACCGGCAGCTGACGCGCATGAGCGACCGGGTGCGCGACATCAACGCCGCGCTGGTCGACTCCAACCGCATCAAGGACCGTTACGTGTGCCAGTACGTCGACCTCTCCGTCTACTATATCTCGCGGCTGGACGACCTGCGGCGCATGATCTGCCGCCAGGCCAAAACCGAAAGTCCCGAAGCGCTGATCCGCCGGCTGAGCCTGCCCCAAAACAGCCTGCGGCAGGAGTTCGCCGAATTCTACCGCCGCTTCGACGCCTCGTTCCTCGAAATCTTCCCCCGCTTCATCGAACAGGTCGACGCACTGCTGCTTCCCGAAGCGCGGATCGAACCCCGTTCGCCGCGCTCCCTCACCACCGAACTGCGCATCCTCGCCGCAATCCGCCTGGGCATCACCGACAGCGGCCGTATCGCCCGCTTCCTGAACTGCGCGCCGACGACCGTCTATACCTACCGCACCAAACTCCGCAACATGGCCCTCGACAGGGAGGGATTCGAGGAGCGAATCCGCCGGATCGGGCTGTTCGATGCCGAAGAGCATCTATATAAGACGGACAACGAAAAATAGTCAATCCGCTTTTTATCAGCATATTCACAGAAATATCCGTCTATATTTCTCCCCCGAAAGGGAAGAGAATCCGAAAGAATTGCCTAATTTTGAATTCGAAGCCGCACCGAATCCTTCCGACCAGGATCCGGCCGGCGCCCCGACCGAGAAACCTTTATAACTATTCGTAACCATGAACTTCATCTCGAACTTCAACTGGCGCCCGACGCTTTCGGGCATCGCTCTCTCGCTGCTGCTGGCGACGGGATGCGCACAACGACACAACACGCTCAGCGAGCAGGAGATCGCCGACGGCTGGGAGCTGCTCTTCGACGGCAAGACGCTCGACGCGTGGAAAGACTACAACGGCGACTCGCTCACCATGCCCTGGCGCGCGGTCGACGGCTGCATCCAGGCGCACGGCGACGGCAGCGACCTGTCGGGCTACATCGTCACCCGCAAGCAGTACGAAAACTTCATCCTCGACTGGGACTGGAAACTCTCCTACGGCGGCAACAGCGGAATGCTCTACCACGTGGTCGAAGACCCCTACTTCAAGGTGCCCTACGTCACGGGGCCCGAATACCAGCTCATCGACGAAGCGGGCTGGGAGGAGACCAACGCCCCCACCAAGCTCGAACCGTGGCAGCGGCTGGGCGTCGACTACGCCATGCATCTGCCCGACGCCGCCAAGATGCGGCTCAATCCGCAGGGCGAATGGAACAACTCGCGCATCGTCTACGACAACGGCCACGTCGAGCACTGGCTCAACGGTGAGAAAATTCTCGAATTCGACGCCTACACCGACGAGTGGTTCGCATTGAAGAACAGCGGAAAATGGGCCGACGCCCCCGAATACGGACTGGCGCAGCGCGGTGTGATCTGCTTGCAGGATCACGGCTATCCGGCATCGTTCCGCAACGTGAAGATCAAGGAGCTGCCGCGCAAGGCGGGACGCACGGTCGAACTCTTCAACGGCCGGGATCTCACGGGCTGGGAGAAGTACGGCACCGAACTGTGGTACGTCGACGATGCGGGCAATCTGGTCTCCGAGAGCGGCCCCGACAAGAAATACGGTTATCTGGCCACGCGCGAATATTACGACGATTTCGATCTGACGGTCGAGTTCAAGCAGGTGGCCAACGGCAACTCGGGCCTCTTCTTCCGTTCGTTCGTCGAACCTCCCGTGAAGGTTCACGGCTGGCAGTGCGAGGTGGCGCCGCGCAACCACGACACGGCGGGCATCTACGAATCCTACGGCCGCGGCTGGTTGCAGACCATCCCCGACGAGAAAGAGTCGATCCTCAAAGAGGGCGAGTGGAACACGCTGCGCCTGCGCGTCGAGGGCGACCGCGTGCAGACGTGGCTCAACGGCGAGCCGATGGTCGACTTCCGCGACGCGAAGATCGGCGCGGCACAGGGACGCATCGCCTTGCAGATCCACGACGGCGGCGGCATCAAGGTGCTGTGGCGCAACTTCCGCCTCGAAACGTTGTAAACCCCGACGCCGGGAAATATCCGTCTCTTCGACAAGGCCCGAACGAGTTTTGCCGAAGAGACGGACAACCGCAAAAGCGAACCTTAAACGACATCATATCATGAGTATCAATCGAAGAAACTTCATCAAGCTGCTGGGCGGTGCGACGCTGCTGACCGTCGTGCCGCGCCGTGTGCTCGGCGGTCCCAACCACGTGGCTCCGAGCGACCAGCTCACCAAGGGCATCATCGGCGTGGGCGGCATCGGCAAAAGCAAATACCACTTCACCAGCGACGAACGCTGCCGGCTGGTAGCCGTCTGCGACGTCGACCGACGACATCTCCGTTCGGCGGTCGAACTGGGACACAAGAAATTCAACGAGACGCTCCAAGCCTACGAAGACTACCGCGACCTGATCGCCGACCCCAACGTCGACATCGTGCACATCGCCACGCCGCCCCACTGGCACGGCATCATGGCCGTCGAAGCCGCGCGCGCGGGCAAGGACATCTGGTGCGAGAAACCCATGACGCGCACCATCGGCGAGAGCCGCCGCGTGGTCGAAGCCGTCAAGCGCAACAACCGCATCTTCCGCCTCAACACGTGGTTCCGCTTCAAGGACACCTTCTACGGGCTGGGGACGACGGTCGAACCGCTCAAAAAACTCGTCGACAGCGGGATGCTGGGCTGGCCGCTGAAAGTGACCATTTCGGGCGCCACGGGCTTCGCCTGGAAATTCTACTGGGTCGGCAAGGAGAACCTCCGGCCGCAGAGCGTCCCCGCCGAACTGAACTACGACATGTGGCTCGGCCCCGCGCCCTACAAACCCTACAACGAACACCGCGTGCACCAGACCTTCCGCGGCTATTGGGATTACGACGGCGGCGGCCTTACGGACATGGGGCAGCACTACATGGACCCCGTACAGTATTTGCTGGGCAAGGACCGTACGTCGCCCGTGAAGGTCGAGGTCGACGCCCCCGAACAGCACCCCGACGCCGTGGGCATCTGGCGCAAGATCGTCTACACCTACGACGACGGCTGCCAGATCGTACTCGAAGGCGAGGGTTTCGAGAGCAAAGACGACACGCCCTACATCGAAGGGCCGCTGGGCAAGGTCTACAAAGGGTTCCGCTGCACGATTCCCGACGTCATGGAGAAGCTGGCCGAACTGCCCGATCCCGAGCCGCAGAACACCGATTTTCTGGAATGCGTGCGTACGCGCCGGCGCTTCGCGCTCGACGAGGAGATCGGCCACCGCAGCTGTACGCTGGTCAACATGGGCGCCTGCGCGCTGCGTCTCAACCGCACGCTGCATTTCGATCCCGTCAGCCAGCTCTTCGTCGGCGACGACGCGGCCAACCGCCTCGTCGACCAGCCGATGCGCCGCCCGTGGCAAATCTGAACATCGCTAACCGTAACGAACACCGACTCATGAAAACGATAAGACAAACGTTGATCCTGCTGACGTTCGCGCTGTTTTTCGCCGCGAACGTCACGGCCGCACCGCTCGACGAACGCCAGCGTACGGTCGAAACCGTCGTCGCCGACGCGCTGGCGCAGCTTCCCGCCGCCACTGCCGGGGATTACGACAAGATTATGGGCGAACTGGCCGCCACCGGCGCCGAGGGCGTCGGCATCCTGGCCGACATGCTCGTCCCTGCCTCGCAGGGCGAGAACGCCGCCGTGGAGTATGCCCTCAACGGCGTGGCGAGCTTCGTCACCGCCGCCGGACGGGAGCAGCTGCGCCCCGCCGTATGCGAGGGGCTGCTCGCCGCACTGGCACGCTGCAAGGACGACGCCAACCGCGCCTTCCTCGTCTCGCAGCTGCAACTTTGCGCGACGGCCGACAATGCCGCCGCACTGGCCGCCTACATCGACGACCCCTATCTGGGCGACCCCGTCCTGCGCGCGCTGATCTCCATTCCCGACAGCGAAGCGACCCTGTTGTCGCTCGCACGCCGCAGCGACCTTAGCGATGCGCAGCGCGCTGCGCTGGCCTATGCCTTCGGGGAGAAACGCACCGCAGCGGCCGAACCGATCCTGCTGGGCTGGATCGACGGCGCCGACGACGCGACCCGTGCGGCCCTCTACCCCGCGCTGGCTTCCTGCGGCACGGCCGCCTCGGCCAAGGCGCTCGAAGCGGCAGCCCGCGCCGTGGATTACGGCTGTGACGAAACCGCCGCGACCGACTCCTACCTGCGCCTGCTCGACCGCATGGTCGACGAAGGCGCGGCACGCGACGCAGTGAAGGCGGCCAAACGGCTGCTCAAATGCGAACGCGCCAACGTGCGCGGCGCGGCGCTCGAAGTGATCGTCCGCGCCGAAGGCACCCGAGCGATGCCCTACGTGCTCGCCGCATTGGAAAAGGGCGACATCCAATACCGCAACGCCGCCCTGCGCTACATCGGCGACAAGGCCGACGACGCGGTCTACGCCGCGATCGCCGCCGACCGCAAACGATTGAGCGACGAGGCGTGGGCCGACGTGATCGAGTGGTTCGGCGTGCGTCACGCCGCGTCGCAGACCGGAGCGGTAACCGAAGCCGTCGGCTCGTCGAACGACGCCGTGGCTCTGGCCGGCATCCGTGCCGCAGGCCGCCTGGGCGGCGACGAGGCGCTCGCCGCGCTGATCGCCGCGCTCGGCGGCCCGCACTCCGACGCCGCGGCACAGACGCTGCTGGCCTTCAACGGCCGTATCGACGAAGGCGTCGTCAAGGCACTCGACGGCCGAGGCACGATGCAGGTACAGGCGCTCAACCTCGCTGCCGCACGGCGTATCGACGCCGTCGCGGACAAGGTCTTCGCCCTGCTCGACGCACCGGACGCCGCCGTCTCGGAGGCCGCCTACCGTGCGCTGGCCAGCATCGCCGCCCCCGCCGACGTCGACCGCCTGAGCCGGCTGCTCGACACTGCCGACGCGGCACATGCCGGACAGCTCTCGGCTGCGCTCACCCATGCCGTACGCACGCTCGCACCTGAAAAGCAATACGAGACCGTCTACGCCCGGATGAGCGCCTCGCCCCGTCCCGAACGTTACTACCCCACACTGGCGCAGACCGGTACGCAGCAGGCGATCGACTGCCTGGTGGAGAACTTCGCCGGCAGCCGCCGCGCCGAAGCCTTCGACGCGCTGCTGCGCGTCGAAGCTCCGCAGATCGCCGGCGTGCTCTATACGATCGCCGCGGGCAATCCCGATCTGGCCGACCGCGCGCTGACGCGCTACACGGCCTGCGTGGCGGCGCTCGACGCGACGCCCGTGCGCAAATACCAGCTCTACCGCCAAGCGCTCGAACTGAATCCCTCGCCGAAGATCGCCGTCGGCATCCTGCGCAAGCTGGAAGGCATCCGTGAATTCCCGGCGCTCGTGCTCGCCGGCCGTTATCTCGACAACGAGGCGACGGCGCGCGCCGCTGCGGCTGCCGTCAAGACCATCGCAGCGAAAAGCGCCCGCCCGCTCGGCGGCGACACGGTACGCGCCCTGCTCGAAAAGAGCCGCGACATCTACCGCGAATGGGCCAAGAGCGACGCCGACGCCGGCTATGCCGTCGACGAGCTGACGCTGATGCTCTCGAAACTCCCCGCCGAAGGGTTCGCCGCCGTCGCGACCGACCTTGCGCAGTGGAGCGCCGTCACAGCCGATCCCGCCCGCCGCGCCACGATGAAGGCCGCTGCGCTCAAACGGGCCGAGGCGGCCGCCGCGAAGGCGATGCAGCAGAGCTGGACCACGGCCGACGGCACGATCGCCTATGCGGGCGGCGAGCCGAGCACGATCGCCGCACCCGGCACCTACGAGAACTTCGAATTCTGGATCGACTGCCGCACACGAGGCGCCGCCGGCATCGCCGTGCGTTCGACCAACCGGATCGGTCTGGGCGGCGACGCAGGGTCGGGCGCACTGACCGGCAACCGCACCCACGCATCGACCCCCGCGGTCGATGCCGACAACGCCGACGGGGAGTGGAACACGCTCCACGTCAAGGTCGTGGACGACCGCGTGACCGTCGAGGTCAACGGCCGCACCGTAACCGAAAACGTCATCTTGGAGAATACCTGCGCGCCCGGCGAAGCGGCCTACGCGAGCGGAGCGATCGAGTTGCTGGGCGAAGGCGATGCTGCGGAGTTCCGCGACTTCTACCTGTGCGAGCTGCCCGCGACGCCCGTCTTCGAACTCTCGCCCGAAGAGCGGGCCGAAGGCTACGAAGTGCTCTTCGACGGCCGTTCGCTCCACAAGTGGACGGGCAACACGACCAATTACGTCCCGCAGGAGGGAACGATCTACGTCACCGCATCCTACGGCGGCAAGGGCAATCTCTACACGGTCGAGGAGTACGGCGATTTCATCCTGCGCTTCGAGTTCCGCTTCCTGCGCGAAGGGGTCAACAACGGCATCGGCCTGCGTACGCCGATGGGCGTCGACGCCGCCTACCACGGCATGGAGATCCAGATCCTCGACCACGACGCCCCGATCTACAAGAACCTGCGCGTCTACCAGCAGCACGGCTCGGTCTACGGCATCATTCCGGCCAAGCGGATCAAGTTCGGCGAGCTGGGCACATGGAACGTGGAGGAGATCCGCGCCGTGGGCGACCGCATCACCGTGACGGTCAACGGCGAGGTGATCCTCGACGGCGACATCCGCGAAGCGTGCCAGGGACACAACGTCTCGGAGGACGGCTCCAAGAAGAATCCCTACACCGTGGACCACCGCAACCACCCGGGACTCTTCAACAAGAAGGGGCACATCGGTCTGCTCGGACACGGCGCAGGCATCCAGTTCCGCAACATCCGCATCAAGTCTCTCGACGCGAAGACACAGAACGGGAAATAGACGACCTCGGCAGGACGCGCTCCCGCGACGAACAACCCACCGGCCGGAGACACCGCGTCTCCGGCCGTTATCGAAACGACCGTTCCAGACCGGCGAAGGCAGCGCACCCGAAAACAGGCTGCTGGACACAGGAAACGGCCGCAAACACAAACTCCGATCCATGAATTTCCAGAAAGTCCCCGAAGGGCGTCCGCTGCGCATGGCGGTCATCGGCGCGGGCAACCGGGCCAACAAATACTTGGAATACGCACGGCGGCACCCCGAACGGCTGCAACCGGTGGCCGTCGTCGACGGCAACGAACTGCGGCGCAACGAAACGGCCGAGCGGTTCGGGCTTGCGTCCGAACGCCGCTACGCCGACTACGACGCATTCTTCGCCCGACCGGCCGACGCCGACGCCGTGCTCTACACGCTCTATACCTCCGACGCCCGCACCCTGCAGCTGCTCGAGACCAGCGATTACGCCTGACGGAAATCATTTTTTCAGAATTTTAAAAAAACACTTGCATTTTCCGAAAATATCTGATAGAATAACT
>ERZ1107006.2840-NODE-2840-length-12045-cov-5.428941_pt1 | contig 12045 bp, 13 predicted proteins | sample MGYA00403696_ERZ1107006 | MGnify/ENA primary metagenome ERZ1107006 (study PRJEB35170, sample SAMEA104062441) | human gut metagenome | biome: human gut; feature: human-associated habitat; material: faeces | place: Denmark | collected 2012-08-13 ...
GACACAATGGAGCGTTCCGTAAAAGTCCAACATAAAGTCCGTCAATTCATCAATCATCCGGTAGCCTTCTATGTTGTCCACATCGGTCTGGCCCTCCTTGGCGGTCATCAGACCGATGATCCCTACCGCAACGGTGAAGGCGCCGCAGCAGGAATGTTCGGTTTGCATTCCAAGCCCCATGACGGAGAACATCTTCCGGGTCTCCTCAGACAAATTCAGATGGTAATACTCGTTACAGGCCATAAACATCGCCTCGGCGCAGGTCAGTTCCGTGCCGATGTGATAGTGGTTGACCAGTTCATAAAGTTTCATTGTTCCCATACCATACTCCAATCGCAAAGCATTTCATTCTGTGTCACCCGGCGCAGCTCGTCCCGCACCTCCATCAGCGCAAAGCCAAGCAGCATCAAAAGCGCGGTCAATGCACTGCGCAAACGCGGGCGGGATGCGGTCAGGCAGGTGAAGGCGGTTTTGCCCAGCGGCGTGGCGGCCAGGGCGCATAGCAACAGCAGCGGCAGATAGTCCAGCAGCAGGCGCAGCGTTCCGCCGGAGACAAAGCTCCCGCCGCCGCCCAGCATGGCCAGGAGATACTGCGCGCCGTCCGCCAGCGAGTCGTGCGCGAAAAACACCCAGCCCACGAGCACAAGCAGCCCCGTCAGCACCCGCCCCAGCCAGGCGGGCAGCTTCCTCAATTTCGGCGCGGGTCGCGCCGGGGCGGCCATAGGCGATGTTCTCCGCCACCGTGCCGCTGAACAGGTAAACGTCCTGCTGCACGACGCCGATGGCCCCGCGCAGGCTGTGCAGCGTCACGCCGCGCACGTCCTGGCCGTCAATCAGGATCTTGCCGCCCGTCACATCATAGAAACGGGGGATCAGGCTGCACAGCGTCGTCTTGCCGCCGCCGGAAGGCCCGACGAGCGCGACATTCTCGCCCGGGCGGATATGCAGATCAACGTGGCGCAGGACCTTGTTGTGGTCGTCGGGGTACTCAAAGCTGACGTCGTCAAAGTCGATGCCGCCGTCCTTCACAACCAGTGGCTTCGCGTCGGGGGCATCGGCGATGGTGACGGGCGTATCCATGATCTCGGCAAAGCGCTCGATGCCGGTCATGCCGCGCTGGAACTGCTCGGCAAATTCGACGATACGGCGGATGGTCGCGATCAGCGTCGAGACATACAGCACATACGCGACAAGGTCGCCCGCGCTGATGGCCCCGTACACAAGGGACAATCCGCCCGCCAGAATGACAACAAAGTACATCAGACCGTCAAAAAGGCGCGTGGACGTGTTGAACGCCGCCATGGCGTGGTAGCTTAAGGTCTTGATCTGTTCAAAATCCCGGTTGCCCTGCGCGAACTTCTCGCGCTCCATGTCCTCGGCGGCAAACGCCTTGACGACGCGCTGCCCCAGCAGGCTGTCCTCGATCGTGGCGTTCAGCTCACCGATCTGAAAGCGCTGCTGGCGGAACCGCTCCCGCAGCTTGCGGTTGAGCTTGACCGAGACCACGCCCATCAGCGGCACGCAGGCAAAGACGACGAGCGTCAGCGGAACGCTGGCTTGGCAGAGGATAACAAACGATGCTGCGATCTTTATTCCTGCAATGAAGAACTCCTCCGGGCAGTGGTGGGCAAACTCGGTCACATCGAACAGGTCGTTGGTGATGCGGCCCATGATGGTGCCCACTTTTGTGTTGTTGTAGTAGGTGTGGTCCAGCTTGAGCAGATGGTCAAAGGCGTCGCGGCGCATATCGGTCTCGATGTGCACACCCATGATGTGGCCGATGCTGGACATATAATACTGGGCCGCGCCGTCGATGAGACGCAGCACAAAGTACACTGCCGCCAGCCGCAGCACGATCTGTGCCGTCAGGGTGATGCCCACGCCCATGGCGGCGTTGGTGATGGTGCTCATGATCTTGGGCAGCACGATGTCACACAGGGTGGTCAGCGCTGCACAGAACAGGTCCAGAAACAGGGTCATTTTGTACTTTGCCAGATAGGGCAGAAAACGCCGGATCAGCGCACCGCTGCCTGCGTGGTGCGCCCCGGGGTCGTTGATTTTGGTTTTTGACATGGTTCCTCCTGTTGTAAAACCCTCTCAGGCTCACTTCGTTCGCCAGCTTCCCCCTTTCGGGGGAGGTGGCATTGCGCAGCAATGACGGAGAGGGTTCGTTCTCTTACTTTTTACTGTAATCCCGCTCGCCGTAGATGGCGGTGCCGATGCGCACAAGGGTGGCACCCTCCCGGATGGCGTTTTCAAAGTCGCCGCTCATGCCCATGGAGAGGGTCTCCATGGACACGTTGGAATAGCCGCGCTCTCCGGCCTGCACAAACAGCTTGTACACCTCGGCCAGATAGCGGCGGTTGCGGGTATCGTCGTCGTTCACAGGCGGAATGGCCATCAGCCCCTTGACCCGGATGTGCTCCTGTGCGGCAGCAGCATCCAGCAGCGGCCAGAGCGCTTCCGGTGCCACGCCGGTCTTGCTCTCCTCGCCGCCGATGTTCACCTCCAGCAGCACGTTCTGCACGATGCCGGCCTTGGCTGCTTCCTTCTCGATAGCGTTCAGCAGATGCTCACTGTCCACGCTTTGGATGAGGCTGGCACGGCCCAGCACTTTTTTAATTTTGTTCGTCTGCAGATGGCCGATAAAGTGGCTGGGCTTGCCGCAGTAAGCACCTGCGTCAAAGTTTGCGCACAGCTCCTGCACATGGTTCTCACCGAACACATCAATGGGCAGGGCTGCGCTTGCAGCCACGGTCTGTGCCGTGCGGGTCTTGCAGGCGGCGCACAGCTGCACCGCTGCCGGGTCGCGGCCTGCTTCACGGGCCGCGGCTGCCATCTTTTCCCGGATCTCTGCCACGGCCTCCTGCATCTGTTCCAGATTCTTTTCTGCCATGATGCTCAGTCCTCCTCGGTATACTTGGCGCGTTCGCCGCCGATGAGCTTTGGGCGGGTGCGGGCGCACAGAATGTTCGCTTCACCAATTTTGGAAAGGCTCAGCCGCACCGGCACCGCCACCCGCTTCAGGTGCATCCCGATCAGGGTGCCGCCGATATCAATGCCTGCATGGGCACGGATCTCTTCCACGGCCACCGGCTCCCGGAACTTCTTCCAGCAGGTAGTGGCCCAGCTGCCGCCTGCGTGGGGGCGGGGCACCACGCACACCTCTTCCCAGCCGTATTTTTCGGCGGCTTCCCGCTCGATGATAATAGCGCGGTTCAGATGCTCACAGCACTGCGCGGCCAGCCAGATGCCGTTTTCAGCCAGCACTGGGGCAATGCCCGCGTACACGGCCTGCGCGGCTTCCAGACTGGAATCCTTGCCGATGTGCCCGCCCACGATCTCGCTGGACGAGCAGCCCACCACGAACACATCGCCCTTTTTCAGCTTTGCTTCGGCCAGCAGTTCGGTCACTGCCTGCCGGGCCTGCATCTCGATCTGTTTTTTGAATTCTTCTGTCATAAAAAACACCTCGGTTTTTATCAAAAATCAAAGATTTGCACTGCGCACCTTTTCGCTGCCTGCAAGGCCGAGATACAGCCTGCTCTCCACCGGGCACAGAGCTGTCACACCGCCTGCACCCTTGCTGGAGACCGTCCGCTTCCAGCTGCCGTCTGCCGTATCTACAGCTTCCGCGCAGGGCGCATCGGCAGGCAGACTGAACAGCTTTTCCTGTAGATTCCGGCCTGCACGCAGGGCAATGCCCCGCAGCAGGGTGCTGTCGGCGTTCTTTTCCAGCCAGCTGCTGCGCGCCCACCGGTAGCCGATGTACAGGGTGCCGTCTGCATCCATAGCAAGCGCACCGGGATACCCCGGCAGGCCGGAAACAAAGCTCTGGCAGTTTTTACCGCCCGCCGTCAGGTCGCGGGCATCGGCGGCAGCGCTCCACACACAGCGGTTCCCAAGGTCAGCCACGAACAGCGTGCTGCCGTCCCGGCTCAGGGCCAGCCCGGAAGCACCGGCCACACCGCCCAGCACCTTCTGCACCGTGCGTGCTGCCGGGTCGTATACATACACGCAGCCCGTGCCGGTGTGGGCCAGCAGTTCGGTGCGCAGAGTGCTCTCCAGCCCGTCCGCGGCACCGGCAGCGGCAGCAACCGCAAAGTAGATCCTGCCGTCCGGCGCGGCTTCCACCGCTGAGACAGCCCCCAGCGGTGCACCGTCGATCTGGGTCACTACCTGCTCCACCGCCGTGCCCCAGCTGTCGTGGGCGGCGCGGCACAGGCTGCCGCCGCCGGGCGTGAGGATGCTCAGCCACAGGTCCCCGCTGCCGTCAAAGGCAAAACCGGTCAGCTCACCGTCCACGGAAAGGATGGCCGCATCGTGTCCGCCGTCGGTGCGCACAAGGTCGCTCGTGCGCTTTTTTAAGGCTGCGCCGTCGTATGCTGCGGCATACACAAGGCCGTCCTGTGTGCGGATGCAGTCCACACCCTGATATTCGCCCAGATCCAGCGTTCCCTTATGATCGGCGGCAAGGGCCGTCTGTGCTGCACCGGTGTCCTGCCGGACATCCGGCGCGGTGTAGCCTTGGGGCGGCGTATCGATGGGCCGGAACACCAGTGCATACACCAGCGCCAGCAGGATGCACACGCCAAACACCGTGCTGGCCGTGCGGAACCGCTTGAGCAGCGCGTCCCGCTCCACCGCCATCTGGGCCGCATACTCGGCACGGCGGCGGGCGGCGCGGGCATTGGCGCGGTTTGCCCGGCGCATCCAGCGATCCACGAACAATGCCACCTGCGGCCCGATGGTGAGCGACGCAATGGCAAGGATGAGCAGAAATTCAACAAGTCCGATCCTCATAGGGCTTTTTCCTTTATCTTCAGAGCTTTTTCAGGGGGGATATCCCCTTATCGTTTCAGTATAGCATCTGTGGCGCGGCAGTTCAAGCACCCAACTCTGTCTCCCGGCTTTTGCCGCCGCCTGCCGCCTTTTTCTCCATCTTTCCTGCCAAAGCCTTTTTTGCCGTGCTGAAATATGCTATACTGATTATAAATATGGCATTCTGCACCGGAATGCCGCGTGTCAGTGTAAAAGAGGATAACATGGAAGCATTCAAATATAATGTGCAGCCGGGCCGCTACCGGCATTTCAAGGGCAACGAATACGAAGTGCTGGGCATGGCCCGCCACAGCGAGACCGAAGAGGAAATGGTGGTGTACCGCGCCCTGTACGGGGAACGCGGGCTTTGGGTGCGTCCTGCCGCCATGTGGTGCGAGACCGTGGAGCGGGACGGCAAAGTGCAGCCGCGCTTTGTGCGCATTGAGGAGTGAACCGGCAGTTTTTGCCGATGGGATAAAACGGAGGGTGATACTTTTGTACAGTGAACAAAAACAGGCGCTTGCCGCCGAACTGAGCTTCAAGCATCCGGCAGTGCTGGCTGTCAGCGGTTCCGCAGGCAGCGGCAAGACCGCTCTGCTGGCCGCGCTGCTGCCGGTGCTCAAGAGCCGCGGGCTGAAGGTGGGCGTGATCCGCGAGGCTGACGATCTGCGCCTGCCCGCCGAGACCGACCGCCTGCATGAGGCCGGTGCCGAGGGTGTGGCCGTGTTTACTGCCGGGCGCTATCTGCTTACCGAGCAGTTCCGCCTGAACGAGCAGGACCTGCTGGCTTTGTTCGAGCGCCACGGCTACGACCTTGTACTGCTGGAAGGCTTTGGCGACAGCGGCTGGGCCAAGATCGAGGTGGTGCGCAGCTCGGTCAGCCCGGTGGGCACCGCGTTCCAGCCCATGGCCATCGTGGGCGATGTGCCGGGCGCTGATTTTGCACTGGACGATCCTGCTGCTCTGGCAGACTGGATCGAGAACCAGATGCCGTCCCTGTAACGGAGGTTCTGCATGAAACTCATCCGTACCGAAGACGCTGTCGGGCAGGTGCTCTGCCACGACATCACACAGATCATTCCCGGCCAGTTCAAGGGAGCACGCTTCCGCAAAGGGCACATCGTCCAGCCGGAGGATATCCCCGTGCTGCTCTCCATTGGCAAAGAGAATCTCTATGTCTGGGAGAAGCGCCCCGGCATCCTGCACGAGGACGAAGCCGCTGCCCTTTTGTACAAGGCAGCGGCGGGCCGCAACATCCACGGCACTGAGCCGAAGGAAGGCAAGATCGAACTGGTTGCCGACTGCGACGGTCTTTTGAAGATCGACCGCGCCGCCCTGCTGGCCGTGAACCGCACACCCCAAATGATGATCGCTACCATCCACGGCGACCTGCCCGTGAAAAAGGGCCAGAAGCTGGCCGGCACCCGCATCATCCCGCTGGTGATCGAGCAGGAGAAGATGGATGCCATGCAGGCCGCAGCAGGCAGCGAGCCCATCCTGAACGTGCTGCCTTTCCACCCGAAAAAGTTTGCGGTCATCACCACCGGCAGCGAGGTATTCAAGGGACGCATCGAGGACAGATTCACCCCCATTCTGGTGGGCAAGCTGGCCGAATACGGCTGCGAGATGACCTATCACAAAACCTGCGACGATGACCCCGCCGGGATCACCGCCGCCATTCTGGAAGCAAAGGCCGCAGGCTGCGAGCTCATCTTCACCACCGGCGGCATGAGCGTGGACCCCGACGACCGCACCCCGCTGGCCATCAAAAACACCGGTGCCGACATCATCAGCTACGGCGCGCCGGTGCTGCCGGGTGCCATGTTCCTGGTCAGCTATCTGGACGGGGTACCCGTGTGCGGCCTGCCCGGCTGTGTGATGTACGCCAAGCGAACGATTTTTGACCTGCTGCTGCCCCGCCTGCTGGCCGATGCCCCCGTCACCGCCGAGGACATTGCCCGGCTGGGCGAGGGCGGGCTGTGCCTGGGCTGTGCGGAATGCCACTGGCCCAACTGCGGCTTCGGCCATTGCTGAGAACCCCTCTCCCTCTCGCTGTCGAACGGCAGGGAGTTTTGCAATAGAGCGTAATAAGGACAAGAAATAAATGAGTGAAAATAATCTGACCCATTTTGATGCCGCCGGAAATGCCGTGATGGTGGATGTGAGCGGCAAACCGGTCACCGCCCGGGAGGCTACGGCCCGGGGCATCCTTACCATGAACGCCGAAGCCTTTGCCGCCGTGCAGAGCGGCACGGTGAAAAAGGGCGACGTGCTGGGCGTGGCCCGCATCGCCGGCATTATGGCTGCCAAACGCACCAGCGAGCTGATTCCGCTGTGCCATCCCCTGCCGCTGACCAAGGTATGCGTGGATTTTGAACTGCTGCCCGAACAGCAGGCCGTGGAAGCCCGCTGCACGGTCAAAACCAGCGGCGTCACCGGCGTGGAGATGGAAGCCCTGACCGGCGTTTCCACAGCCCTGCTGACCATCTACGACATGTGCAAAGCTGTGGACAAGGGCATGGAGCTGAGCGGCATCCATCTGGTGGAAAAGACCGGCGGCAAGAGCGGCCATTACATCCGGTCGGAGGGCGGCTATGTTTGATTCCTGCCGCCGGGATATCCACTACCTGCGCCTGTCGGTCACCGACCGCTGCAACCTGCGCTGCCGGTACTGTATGCCGGACGGCGCAAAAATACCGGAGCACGAAGAAGTGCTGACCCATGAAGAATTTCTGCGTCTGGCCGCGCTGTTTGCGCAGTGCGGCATCGACACGGTGCGGGTGACCGGTGGCGAACCGTTGGTGCGCAAGAGTGTGGCACAGCTGGTGGCCGGGCTGAAAGCAACGCCCGGCATCCGTCATGTCAGCATGACCACCAACGGCACTCTGCTGGCGCAGCAGCTGCCCGCTTTACTGGACGCGGGCCTTGACAGCGTGAACATCAGTCTGGACACGCTGGACCCGGCGGTGTTCCGGCACATCACCGCCCGGGACGAATTCGCCTCCGTGCAGGCGGGCCTGCGCGCCGCATTGGAAAGTCCCCTGCCGGTCAAGCTCAACTGTGTGCCGCAAGTGGGCGTCAACGAGGGCGAACTGGAAGCAATTGCAGAGCTGGCCCGGGACAACGATCTGCAGGTGCGGTTCATTGAGATGATGCCCATCGGCTACGGCGCGGCCATGCCCTGCGTCTCCGGCCCGGAGCTGCGGGCGCGGTTTGCCAACCGCTGGCCGGAACTGCATCCCGTGGAAGGAACCACCTTTGGCAATGGCCCTGCCGTCTATTATACCGTGCCCGGCTGGAAGGGCAGCATTGGCTTCATTGCCGCCGTGCACGGCAAATTCTGCGCCTCCTGCAACCGGGTGCGGCTGACGAGTCAGGGCTTTCTGCGTCCCTGTCTTGCCAGCGAGACCGGGTGTGACCTGCGTGCTCTGCTGCGCGGCGGGGCCGACGACGCCCGGCTGCGGACGGCCATCCGGGAGACCATCTGGTCCAAACCCCGGGAGCATCATTTTGAGGACCGGTGCATGCCCGCGACACGCAGCATGTACCGCATCGGAGGATAACATTTTATGGGTAAAATTCTGGCCATCTGCACAAGCCCCCGGCGCGGCACCGTCAAGACCGCGGTGCCCAGCGCCGTGCTCACCCCGGAATGGGGCATCGTGGGCGACGCCCACGGCGGCAATTGGCACCGCCAGGTCAGTATGTTGAGCGCTGAAAAGATCGAAGCCTTCCGCAAAAAGGTCTGGGTGGACTACGGTGCCTTTGGCGAAAATCTGGTCGTCGAAGGGTTTGATTTCCGCACCCTTCCGGTCACCAGCCGGTTTGCCATCGGAGACGTGGTACTGGAGATGACCCAGATCGGCAAGGAATGCCACAACGACTGTGTCATCAAGCAGCAGACCGGCGAATGCATCATGCCGCGGGAGGGCGTGTTTGCCCGGGTAATTGCCGGCGGCGAGATCCGTGTGGGCGACGAAGTGACCCTGCTGCCCCCGCCGGAGAATCCGCCCCTGCGGGCTGCCGTCATTACCCTTTCCGACAAGGGCAGCCGCGGTGAACGGGAGGACAAAAGTGGCCCGCTCATCGTCAAAATGCTCGCCGCCGCAGGCTACAAGGTGGAAGAGACACTGCTCCTGCCCGACGAGGCAGCTGCCCTGAAAGCCCAGCTCATCCGGCTGGCCGACGGCCGTCAGGTCAACCTGATCCTCACCACCGGCGGCACCGGCTTTTCGCCCCGGGATATCACCCCGGAGGCCACCCTTGCCGTGGCCGACCGCAACGCGCCCGGCATCGCCGAGGCCATGCGGTACCACAGCCTGAGCATCACCCCGCGCGGGATGCTCAGCCGTGCCGCCAGCGTGCTGCGGGGCAAGACCCTCATCGTCAACCTGCCCGGCAGCCCCAAGGCCGTGAAGGAGAATCTGGAGTACATCCTGCCCAGTCTGGAGCACGGGGTGCGCATTGCCGCCGGGCTGGACGGCGAGTGCGCCCGCAAATAAGTCTGGTTCACCGCCGCGGCGCTGCTTTTGGTGCCGGACGTGAAAATAAAAGTACAACAAAAGCATACCCACTGTAAGGAGCAAGACTATGAAAACTATGATCTCCCGCCGCGGCTTCCTGTGCGCTGCCGGCATCGCATCCGCATCTGCTGTTCTGACCGCCTGCGGCGGCTCCTCCAGCAGCACTGCATCTTCCACCGCATCCTCCGCTGCCGCCTCATCTGAGGCTGCCTCCGGTGAGAGCGTGGAGCTGATCGTTTTTGCTGCCGCCTCCTTGACCGAGACCCTGAACGCCATTGCCGAGACCTACTCCGCAGAGAACCCCGGCGTGACCTTCAGCTTCAACTTTGACTCTTCCGGAACCCTCAAGACCCAGATCCAGGAGGGTGCGGACTGCGACCTGTTCATCTCCGCCGCTCCCAAGCAGATGAACGCCATGGACGGCAGCCTGAAGGAGGACGTCGACAAGAATCCCAACGGCCTGGACCTGATCGTCACCGACAGCCGCGTGGACCTGCTGGAAAACAAGGTCACCCTGGCCGTTCCCGAGGGCAATCCCAAGGGCATTGAGAGCTTTGACCAGCTTGCCGAGCTGCTGAAGGGCGGCGATGTGATGCTGGCCATCGGCAACAGCGACGTGCCCGTGGGCCAGTACACCCTGAAGATCTTCAACTACTACGGCATCGACGAGACCGCCGTCGCAAATAAGCTGACCTACGGCAACAACGTGAAGGAGGTGGCCTCTCAGGTCAGCGAGGGCGCTGTGGACTGCGGCATCATCTACGCCACCGATGCCCACTCCGCCGGTCTGACGGTGGTGGACAGCGCCACTGCCGAAATGTGCGGTCAGGTCATCTACCCCGCCGCCGTGCTCAAGGGGGACAAGGAGGATGCCGCCCAGGACTTCCTGGCCTATCTCCAGACCGATGCGGCCATGACCGTGTTTGAGTCCGTGGGCTTCTCCGCCGCTTGACCGAGAACTATTTCTGAAAAGGCCGACGGCAAACCGCTTGCCTGCTGCTAATACGGCGGCGGGCCGTCGGTCCTCCATCCCTTCCCCCTCAGGAGGTAACTTATGGACCTGTTTCCCCTGTGGAACTCGCTGCGTGTTGCGGCTATTTCCACGGCGATCGTCTTTTTCGCCGGGATCTTCGCGGCGTACTATATTGCCCGCCTGCCCCGGCTGGTGAAGGGCGTTCTGGACGTGGTGCTGACGCTGCCGCTGGTACTGCCCCCCACCGTCATCGGTTATTTGCTGCTGCGGCTGCTGGGGCCAAAGCGGATCCTCGGCGCGTGGCTGCTGCGTCATTTCGGCGTGAAGGTGGTGATGACGTGGTGGTCTGCCATCTTTGCCACCGCCGTGGTGATCTTCCCGTTGATGTACCGCACCGCCCGCGGAGCCTTCGAATCCTTTGACGAGACGCTGGCCTACTCCGGACAGACACTGGGCCTTTCCAACGCCTATATCTTCTGGCACATCCGGATGCCCTGCTGCCGGCAGGGGATCTTAGCGGGAACGGTGCTGGCCTTCGCCCGGGCCTTGGGCGAATACGGCGCTACCAGCATGATCGCCGGGTACACGCCGGGAAAGACCGCCACCATTTCCACCACGGTCTACCAGCTCTGGCAGACCAATAACGATGGGCTGGCCATGAAATGGGTGGTGGTGAATCTGGCAATCTCCGCCGTGGTTCTGCTGGCGGTGAATATGCTGGAGCGCCGGGACTTTCTGGCGGGCGGCAGCAAAAGGAGGAACCGTGCATGAGCCTTTCCGTGGATCTTGAAAAGCGGCTGGGCAGCTTTCACCTGCGGGTGCAGTTTCAGGCGGAGGACGAGATCACGGCACTGCTGGGGGCATCCGGCTGCGGCAAGAGCATGACCCTCAAGTGCATCGCGGGGATCATGACCCCGGATCGGGGGCGGATCGTGCTAAACGGCCGGGTGCTGTTTGACAGCGAGGCCAGGATCGACCTGCCGCCCCAGCAGCGCCGGGTGGGGTACTTATTCCAGAATTACGCCCTGTTCCCCACCATGACGGTGGAGAAGAACATCCTCTGCGGCATCCGGGCAGGCAGCAAGGGGGAAAAGGCCGCCGCGCTGGCGGAAGCCCTCCGCCGCTTCCGGCTGGAGGGGCTGGCTTTTGGCTTGGTTTTGACGGGTCTCATTGTGCCTCCTCAGGTGGTGGTCATTCCGCTCGTACTGATGATCGGCAGGCTGGGTCTTTTAAATACCTACACCGCACTCATCATTCCATTTATGACGAGCGCTCTGGGGATCTTTCTCATCCGGCAGTCTCTGAAGGCTGTTCCGCAGGATTTGATCGATGCAGCCCGCGTTGACGGTGCCAATGAAACAACGATTCTTTGGACAATCCTCGTTCCTCAGGTCAAACCTGCCATTGCTGCTTTTGCGGTCTTCTCGATCGTCAGTCATTGGAACGATTTCCTCTGGCCATTGCTCGTGGTGAACGATATGTCTCTGGCTACGCCGCCTTTGGGTGTTTCCATTTTTGCTTCTGACGAAGGCGGCAACGACGTAGGACCGATGATGGCCTCAGCAACGATGATCGTGCTGCCGCTCCTTTTGATATTCCTTTTTGCTCGCCGCTGGTTCATTCAAGGCGTAACGATGTCTGGACTCAAATAGGCGGTGTCATGCGATTTGCTGTGATTTCCGATCTCCATGTGCGCATCGACGGGCTGCTCTATGGCCTGAACACACA
>ERZ1107006.2846-NODE-2846-length-12020-cov-3.354534_pt1 | contig 12020 bp, 10 predicted proteins | sample MGYA00403696_ERZ1107006 | MGnify/ENA primary metagenome ERZ1107006 (study PRJEB35170, sample SAMEA104062441) | human gut metagenome | biome: human gut; feature: human-associated habitat; material: faeces | place: Denmark | collected 2012-08-13 ...
TTAATCTTTGCACAAAGATAGTCGTTTTGAGCAATAGTTTCAAATAAAACTAATATATTTGTGATGTACATTGATTATCAGATGATTATGAAAAATCATTATTTTACTTGATTATAATGGTGGGATAATATTAGTGCCCTAATAAAACAGGAGGGTTTTAGTAGATGTCCTATTAGTGGATACTAATGATGATAAGTAGCAAGTAGTCACAGACCGCAATTCATATCTGTGTATATACAATATTCTCTGTTGTTCCGAAAAACGATTGGGTACGCAAGCTTTGTTTTATCCATTTGGAAAATTTGTGTAAAGCTTTACATAAGATATTTATTTCATTTAGACAAAATTGCCCAAAAGTTTTAATATGAGTATTGAAAAACTGTGTTTTGTTTGAGAAATAGAAAATATTTTTTATGGCTCCATTTCGATGTAAGTTACCATAGGGTACTCTTTGTTATTAAGGTCTACACGAAGTTTGCGCACATAATCCGGTTGGTTCTCTTTGCCGGTAGCACCCAATGCTTCGATGAAGGGAGTAATTTCGAGTTTTCGGTGTACCTTACAATGATAGATTTCCGTAGTGTCCGAGGGGTGTATCTCCAAGTCAAACTTTTCTTTGGCCACCAGTACTACTTCCAGTTGCTCTCTTCGGCGCCAGGCATTGATAATAGGGTGAAATCCGGAAATATGTCGTTCGATTAAGTATTGTTTTCCTTTTTCTGTGAGGCATACGGTGCTCCTAACTGAAGTACTGTCTCTACGAACGATGTTATATGTTATCAGCCCGGCATCTTGATAGCACTTCATGCACGAGTCGCATCCGTGGCATTCGTATGTTTTGCCCATATAGTTGCCATTTACAATCCATACATTGCTGATAGGGGTTTCCGTACCTCCCGGAACTGGATAGGTAACATGCGGATATTTGCCGCCAAGAGGCAGGGTAACTTCGCCCGTCTGTAGGGCGAGAGCATATAGCTCTTTGGTGGGTTCAAGATGATTGCGGATTATGCGTTCCACTTCGGCATGGTTGTTCCTACAAGATGTACAAAGGTATATCACAACTGTGAGAACCACTCCGGCAGTGGTAATATTTCGTAGAGTAATATTAGATAGTATGTTAAACATATAGTTAGGTATAAACAGGTAAGCAATAATAAAAAGAAAGAACACAAATTACGCAAATTACATTAATGGATGTACTGTTGACAGTCTCAGAATAATTTTTTGTGTAATTTGCATTCTTTCTGTCAATTCACACTATTTGATGAATGTGATTTCGTAGATGTCCGGTCCTGTACCACCGCTAGTGGTCAACATTCCATCAAACTTGAGAGCACGTATGTCAGCGGGTTCCTTGAACTTCAGATATATGGTGCCATTAGCATTTCTGGTGAGTTTGCCATATGAAATGAATCCGTTACCTTCGTCTGCATACACGTTCAAACTTCCAAGACTGTAGTAACCGGTGTCAAAGTTGATTCTGACACCCAGTATTCTTGTGAGCTCCGGGAAAGTCATCGTCAGGAAAGTATTCTTATTAGGGTACCACGTATTGCCAGAGTTTTTTCCATCATACAGAAATTCCAAACCATCGCTTTTATTTGATTCAAAAACAACGTTGTTATTGAAATACTCTCCAGTAATCTCATCATTAGAAGGATCAATATTGTCTTTCTCCAATTTGAGATTTATCTCTATTAACACGTTGTAGCTCTGTTTCGATATTTTCACTCCACTGACTGCATCTACAAATTCCAAGCGAAGTGGAAGAACGTATCCCGGTAGTTTGTTCAATATATCTGGATTAGTGATATTAAGAGTAATTGTCCCCTCTCTACTTCCGGCAGTTATGATGGCATCATTCAATTCGAATGCCTCGTCCGGAAACTCTGTCAAAGTATGTCCTTCCAACAAGTCGAGGTTCTTTTTGAGACGCACTTTGACATTTTGGTTCAAAGCCTTTTTCAATTTTACATTAAAGGTGAACTCGGTTCCTTCGGTTATCGTAGTCTGTTTTCCATCGCTCTTGGCATTCAGTTTCATCACGGTCTTACCTTCCAGATATAAAATGTTGGAAGGATCAAACAGAAACTTTTCCGGAATATCTACAAATACATAGTTTGCATCGAGCTGATAAGACAAGTCCTGGCTTACCACTTCTCCCTGATTGTCATCGCTACAAGCCGAAAAGGCAGCTACGGCAAACAGTATATACAGCAATTGAATTATTTTTTTCATTTGTTTCGATTTTAATTTGTTACACGAACAGGAGAGCTATTCTACAATTATCAGGTCTTCGGCCGGGAATTGTACATTCTCTACATATGATATTTTGGGAGGATCTTCATCCCATATACCCAATGTGCGAAAGTCTGAGATTTCCCAATTGCCAGTCAGTTCTTTCATTTCATTGTTCTCTACAGTGTTGAAAGGCATGTACATAATCAGGTTGGGATCTGTTGGATCTTGAGGCAAATATTCCTTATCTATGATTTCTCCGTCGGTCAATGCCCTGTTCCACATGCGTGCTTCGCGAATATAAACATTAGTATATTGAGTGTTGCCTATAAATAGACAGCACTTCTTCATGTCCGAAAAATAGATAGGCGAGGTTTCGAACGTCTTCTGTAATTCTCCGTTCACATAAACCGAGATACTGGAAGCATTCCTGTGAACAAGGCTGATGTTCAGCCATTTCCCGTTAGATAAGGGCTTGTTGGTCCAAGTATCATCTCCATCGCGTCCGTTCTTGATCTGGATACCTTTGTCGTTGGTGATACGGGTATAAAAATCGCCCGTACCGGATTGGATCGACATGACGGTTTGATTACTATTAGTCATTCTCGGGTAAAGCATACTCACCTGCATGGTCCAATTATCCATAGGCTTTCTCAGCTCTGCATTGGGTACCAGTGCGATACTTCCTGCACGTGAGAATTGTCCGACGGAAGTAACCAGCTCGCGGCTCAGACGGATGATAGTAAAGTCCGGCGAGCTCAGTATCTTATATTTGGAAGAGCTAGTGATGGATACCGGAATAGCAAAACGCTTACTGTAGGGATACTTGGTTTCATCTATTTGGGGGATCTTTATCTCCACGCTGGCGTTGTACTGTCCGGGTTCAATAGTCACCACAGCTTTTCCGTGTGTTTCTTTCTTGTCCTTGGTGATGAATACAAAGTCTTCTATTGCCATAGGTTCCAGCGTCAGACCGGCTTTGGTGTTATACTCCTCCAACAGTTGTTTGTCCACTTCTACCGTTATTTCCACTGGCTGGTCGGTAATGTTGGCTAATCGGGGAGTGATTACAGAACTGCCACCTTTATCGTTGCTTACCACCATCGAGATTACTCCGCTACTGTTGGTGTTACCCATGTAGACCGCATTGTCAGCACCTTCTCCTTCACCACTGACCATGTCGCAAGCGGTGAAAAAGCCTAAGGACAGGAATAATAATGCTATATGTTTCTTCATATTATTTTTGGTTTATAAAGTGATTATATTACTTGATAGGAGGATTCATGATGGAAATTGCATTTCGTACATAACGATATTCGTTTTTGTCAAATGAATCTGCATTAATGTGATAAGCACCGATACCACCAGCTTCCCGGTTGAGGTTGTTAACAACAAAGTTTGCATAATTTTCAAAACTTATCCGGTTGGCTTGTCCGCTTTCGAATGTCTCTGTATAGATAATCTGGTCTTTCACATCATTCCCCAAACGGTTGGTTATTCTGGATGTCCATCCACTATAACTACCATTATAGGATTGTGCCACAAAGTAGGAGAAGAGAGGTGCCATTTCCGGGGATAGATAGTGGATTGAGCCATTGATGTTCAGAATCTTCTTCTTGCCGTCTTTGGCTTCTAATTTGTCCAAACCATTGCGTAATGTTTGAAAGAAAAGATTTTCATATTCTTTATTGTCATACGAGCTGCAAGAGATGATAGGCCTGTAGTCTGTCCAGTCGTTTGTCCAGTCGCCACAGTGATTGCCTGGTTTGAAAGGAGAGGCATAGGAAGGTTCATAGTCAATATCGAAGCCGTCGTATCCATACTTGGCGATGGAGTCCAAAATGGCTTGTGCGTATTGCTTGATACCTGTTGTCGGGTCATCAGACCATCCGCCTTCAGGAATATTACTAAGTCCGTTACCCACGTTTTCTACGATCCAACCCACAATGACCTTGGTACCTTTACTCTGCACCTCTCTCATCTGTTTCAGACGTTTTTCATTAATGTTGAAACAATTTCCCCAAATAGAAACGATATCCATACTGTCGGGAATCAACGTCAGATTGGAGTATTCGCCCGGAGTTTCAGCACTCCATGCGTTGAACCAGCCGAACATCACCGGATGCTTGGTTTCTTTGTACTCCCTTAAATCTGCAAGGTAGAGTTCATAGAGGCGTTTGTTCTCCTCGGCTATGCGTACAGAGTCCTCATAATTCTGTTGTTTCTGGGCATCTTCCTCAGCCCATTTATCTTTATCACGATTCTCATACAGATCTTTCACGGCTTCTTTTTCCAAGTCGATAGTTTCAATGTCAGTACATGAAAACATGAAACTTGCCATGAGTGATAAAACGAAGCATTTTTTTATGTTATTCATCATTTCTGTATCGTTTAAGAGTTACTTTTTTTCTTTTTTGTCCCACCATACATTTACGGAAGCCTTATCTATGCCTCCCAAATATTGTTGGATGGCTTTTTGAAGGTTTTCGCCGTTGTGTTCGTATTCATTGCGCGGATATGGAATACGGCGTACGCCATCCTTGTGACCGTCACTTTTCTTCACGTCAGAGTTAGTGAAGTTGTTCACCGGAGGAATCTGGCGCGGGTATCCTGTACGTCTCCATTCGCTCCATGCTTCTTGACCGTCGGGGAAGAGGGCCAGATACTTTTGTGTAATAATACGTTCCAATTTTTTCTCTACATCATCCGCCTCATTCCACTTCACGGTAATGATACTGGGCGCTGCATAGTTGTAGGCCGCATTCACCGGATCTGTAAAGGCCAGCGGAGGAGTGGTACTGTTCAGGTAAGAGCCAATACTTGCGCCACATTCGGCAAAAGATTTCCGAATGCCCGATTCATAGTATTGTTGAGGAGTTCCGCCCCCCATATCGAAACCTGCTAAGGCACCTTCTGCCCGCAGAAAGTCTACTTCTGAAGCCCTCATCCAATACACAGGATCGTCTTCCGAAATGTTGGGCAATGACGCTCCGTCATACACTTTTTGAGTAACCGGTAAGCCGGCACGTATAGCGTTCTTTCCTTGATCCTGAAAATATTTGGAGATACGCGGGTCTGCATATCCTTTCATATAACATTGAATAGTGGCTCCCATGCGACTATCGTTGTACTGACCCGGGTCTGCAATCTGGTACATCGGATGTTTTGTCTGCAAATTAGCTCCTCTATTCATTTTTGCCATATCGTCTATGCTTTCCATTACGCCAATTGGGTTCTTGATAGCCTTTTCAGCGTATGTGCGTGCCAATACCTCATCAGCATAGCGTACACGGATAGCAAGTCGCAACATCAGTGAGTTGGCCAAACGTATCCACTTGGTCACGTCGCCCTCATACACTACGTCCGAAGCCATGGGGACGGTATTGTTGGCTTTCATATAAAAGTCGTACAGGACGGTGACAGCTTCGTCCAGTTCTTCAAAGAACGAGCGATACACCGATTCCTGAGAATCATATTCCACAGTGAACGAACCGTTTCCCACCTGTTTGTAAGGGATGGGGCCAAACTTGTCAGTAGAACGATGCAGTCCCATAATCTTAGATATCTGTGCAATAGCGTACATCTCTTTATTGGGGTTTTCGCCACTCATGTTGATATTCTTCAGTTGGATCCAGGGAGCAAAGATGTTGGTGATAGCATACTCATACATCAAGTTCACCCAGCCTTCCGAAAAGAAGAACGTAGTGGTGTTGGACGCCTCGTTCCATTTGTTGTCACGTGGCGAGAAATACCCTATCCACGAGTCACCGCACAGGTTGATGGAAATCTGATAAGCGTTGGTCAAGTCTGTGTTATCAGTTTTGAGCGGTACGGGAATAATATGTTTTTCTAAATTCGGCATATAGGCACCGTTAAGCACACCGTCTTTCTGCTCCATGTCTTTGTCAGGAAGATACGGGTTTTTATTTATCTCTTCAAAATCCGCGCATGAGGTGCTTGTCATGATCCCTGCACATGCCAATAGTACCCCCACTATCTTTTTTATCTGTATTTTCATAAATTGAATATATTAATTGTTACAAGCTAAACTTAATACTAAATCCTAAGTTCCTTAAGCTGGGAGCCATGAAAAAATCGCTGCGGTTATACGTACCTGTAGAACCGTTCATGTCGGGGTCGAACGGAGCCTTACGGTAGAACATGAAGAGATTACGTCCCACGAAGGAGATAGTGGCATTGTTGAAAACATCACCCAACCATTTCTTCGGCAGCGAATAGGTCAACGAAAGTTCTTGCAGACGGACGTTGGTGGCATCGTAGGTGTAGTAACTCATCAGCCCTTGTCCACCCACAGTATTGTAATAGCGTTCGGCATCATATCGGTGTCCGTCCAACATCACACCGCCGTTGTCGCGAGCCTCGGCTGATACTTTGGACACACCGAATGCATCCATGAATGCCTGTGTCTGCGATGTGACGATACCTCCAAAACGTCCGGTAATCATCAACCCCAGTGAGATATTCTTGTAGTTGATGTCATGACGCCATCCCATGGTGAAGTCAGGATCGGCCGATCCCAAACGGATACGTTGGCTGCGGTCAACCTGATAACCGTTTCCTTCTTCAACGAGCTTGCCGTCTCTGCCACGCTGTAAAATGCCTGTAGTAAAGACATCGGACATGGAATAGCCTTCACGCAGGTATACATCACCAGCTTCCTTCAAAGTCAATTCAGTTATATTTACCAGTGAGTTGTCGATAGGATTGCGATAATCGTGTACCATTTCTACGATCTTGTTTTGGTTGGCTGTATAAGTCAAATGGGTAGAGTAGTTCACCTTGCCAAACGTATCGTTGTAGCCCAATGTCATTTCCACACCTCGGTTGCGCACGTTACCAGCCTGAACATAGAAACCTGAATAACCGGTTGCAGGAGACATGACCGAAAGAAAAGTCTGGTTATACGTATTGGATTGGTAGAAAGTTCCGTCAAAAGAAATTCGTCCGTTCAAAAAACGGGCATTGATACCTACTTCATAGGATTTGGTTCGTTCCGGCTTGAAATCGGGATACGGATACGTGGAAATCGGATTAATAACGCCGCCCGACATTGGGTCGGTCACCGTACCGGGAGTGATACCCGTCTGCGTAATAGGCGATCCTACCTCTGTATAGGATGTACGTAACTTTAAATAAGAAATAAATTCAGGCAGTTTCACCATTTCGCTAATGATACCTGACAGACCGATGGATGGGTAGAAGATGCAGGGAGTATCTCCATTGCTGACCAATTGAGAGGCCCAGTCGCAGCGTCCTGTAGCAGACAAATAGAGCATGTTTTTCCAACCTAGCTCCGCACTGGCAAAGAAGGCAACGTTGCGTGTACGCAGGTATCCTTGGTCTCTTTTACCTGAAGCGGGTTCCACATTGGCCAGCGAGAAGAGATTGGGCACCGTCATCAGTTTGCCGCCTACATCAATACTACGTGTATAATGATCTTCAAAGCTACCGCCCACGTTGGCCGTCAGTGAAAAGTCTGTACCGAACCGTTTGTTAATATTAGCCATCACGTCAGCATAGGTTTGAGTGTAGAACTCCTCTTTATTCGTGTAACTACCCTTGGAAGAACCTGTATAAAGCTCGAGTGTAGAAGCATGAAGTTTACGTTCTTCGGTAGAGTGAGTCTTATCCAGGCGCACACGTCCAGCAATATTCAACCAGTCGAATATGTCATATTGTACTCTGGCATGAAGCATGTAACGGCTTTTCTTGGTGGGAAACATTTCGCGGTTGATAATCCAATAAGGATTTTCAAAGGAAAGTCCCTGATCGCCATATTCCCAGTTCTGGGTGGGGAAACGACGTTCTTCGTTATAACGCTCGAATATTTTCACATTTTCGAAGTCCTCGCCACGGGGAAACAGATAGAGCGGAAATAACGGGTTGAAGTAACGTCCGCCTGAAATCATGTTCTGCTCAGCCTGAATGACATAACTAGCCCCCAAATCTACGTGTAACTTGTCATCCAACATTAGCGCAGTATTTCTGAAAGAGAAGTTGTAACGGTAATATTCATTGTTCTTAATGACACCCTTGGAGTTGGTAGAAGCCAAAGAGATGAACGTTTGGTTAGTTTTCGTGCCCGAAGAAATGTTCAGCGAGTTAATGGTATTCATACCAGTTTTGAAAAAGTCCATGGGATCAAATGAAGAAGGTGTAGCTAGTTTCTCTCCCCAACTACGATAGGAATTATCTCGGTTGCCATAGCTATTTTGGAACTCCGGTGATATCATCGGTTTAGAGAATTCTGTATTGGATGAAAAGTTAATTTTCATCTTTCCCTCACTACCTTTCTTGGTGTTGATCAGAATCACACCGTTGGCTGCAGCTGCACCATAAAGAGCTGCTGCTGAAGGACCTGTCAGCACAGAGATACTTTCAATGTCATCGGGGTTAAAGTCGGAGATACTTTCACTACCGGCCACTGCACCATATTCTGTTTGGATGACACCCCGTGAAGGGTTTCCGATGGGCATACCATCAACTACATATAAAGCATTGTTGTTTCCGACGATAGATTTGGAACCACGCATGATGACACGTGTAGCACCGCCCACACCAGAGGAACTCTTCTGGATGTTGACACCAGCGACCTTACCGTTTAAACTGTTCATGAAATTAGCGTCCTTAGCCACGGTTAGTTCGGAATTGCTTACAGTCTGTACGTTATAGGAAAGTGCTTTTTCAGCACGCTTGATACCTAAAGCCGTAACAACCACTTCGTCTAGTGCCTGAGATTCATCTTCCAATACAATGTTAATAGTATTTTCTTTTACAACTATCTCCTTTGACTGATAACCGATATAGGAAAATACCAATACAGGTGTGGCACCTTGTGTAGTGATATGATAGTTACCTTCCATATTGGTTACAGTTCCGTTGCCGGTCCCTTTTTCGACCACAGTAACTCCAATTAGCGGAGCACCTTTTCCATCCACTACATTACCCACCACATTTCTGCTTTTAGATTTTTTAGCAGTCTGCTCCGGAATAATCATTATATAAGTATCTTTTACGGTATATGTGAACCCTGTTCCGGCAAGAATAGTTTTCAGTGCCTGATCCAAAGACTGGTTGTTTATATCTAAAGATATTCTTGTTTTAGGTAGTTGGGAACTGTTGTAAGATACAGACATCTTGGTCTGTTCCCTAATATCCGCTAAAGCTGTTTGCAATGAGATATTCTTCTTTTTTATTGTTATTTTACTATTGTTTTGGGCATAAAGCATTGACCCGATTAATAGTAGAAAAGTTATTAATATACCTTTTCCAGTGTTTTCCAGATATAAATTCATATCTTTACGACGTTTTTAGTTTTAAATCATGTATTTTTTCTCATTTCTTAAATAAGCAACAAGTTGCTTATTTGTTTTAAGGCTAAAAATTATTTCATATCCGGAGAGGGTGGAGCCTCTTCCGGATATTTTTCTACATAAGCATATTAGATTTTAAGTTTAACAAAAAAATATTTATTGTTTTTCTCTACCAGATAATATAGCAGATACTGTCTTCCAATCGATAATCGAATTGACCAATGACAACCTTCATCACTTCCAATGTTTCTTCTAAAGTGGCATCTTTTCTAAAAACAAAATTATAACGATCTTGATTGGATTTCTTTGTTGAGATATGGAATGTGATTCCATAATGACGTTCCAACGTCCGCACAATTTCGGTGAGAGTAACCTTATCGAACACAAGTTCTCCCCGCATCCATGCCGTCACATCTTTCATGTTTGCAGTCAGCATTTGGCAGTCATCCGTACATTTGTTATACACAACCTGATAACCGGGAGTTAAAACATAACTAATCGTATCATTACAATCTACTCGTACTTTTCCTTCGATCAAAGAAGCAGTTATTACATCTTCTTCCGGATAAGCTTTCACATTAAACTCTGTTCCCAAAGCAGTTATCGCCATGTTTGATGATCGCACGATGAAAGGTTTCTTCGGATTTCTTGCTACCTTAAACTCAGCCTCTCCTATCAAATAAATCGTTCGGGTTTTGCCCTCGAGATTTTCAGGATAAAACACGTGTGAACCGGAGTTCAGATGTACGGTAGTCCCGTCCGGCAGGCTGATTGTCTCTCTGGTTCCATTATTCACATAATGTTCCACCATTGCAATGTTGTCTCTGTCAAAATGATTGTAGCTTATCCACAAAGTAGCTGTCACAGATAGAACGACAATAACAGCAGCTGCCGCAACAGATTTCCACAAATTCCAGCGATTTACATCTGTAACCATTGGAGTGTATTCAATTCCGATTTTATCCAATACCTGCCGAAACGAATACTCCATATCGTGCTCAGCCTTTCCTTTTGTCTTGAACCATAGATTACGAAGTGCTGTCTCTTTCTCTTCGGCAGAATCAGAACTAATCATCCAACGATGAAACCTGTCGATCGTTCGCTTTGAATAATCAAAGTCAATAAAAGAACGTAGCTGTTTTTCTAATTTATTTTTCATCTAAACCAACTCAAGTGTTACATATAAGAGACAACTTGCCGGGCATACATACTTAGTCTAGATAGAAAAAAAATAAAAATAAAACGATTTTTTTTAGATCTTGAAGGGCTTTATAGATATGTTGTTCAACTGTACGAACCGAAATATTCAATTTCGCTGCAATTTCCGGTGAGGTCATTCCCTCTTCCCTGCTCATTAAAAAAATACGCCTGCGCTGTTCCGGCATACGTTCAAGAGCCATCTGAACAAAAAGTTCAAGTTCATGAGCGCAAAATTCATCATCCGGCGTAGGCAATCCCCGTTCCGCCATTTGCATTTTTTCTGCTGCAACATCCAAGTAGTCATATTCAACAGCCTTGTGTTTCAAGAAATTATAGATATGGTTTCGTACAACTGTATATAAATAACTGTCCAATTTTTCACGTTCTAACCATAAATCCGGTTTCTCCCATAACTTAACGAAAATATCCTGAGCAATATCTTCTGCATCTTCTTCTGATTTTAATAATTGCCATGCGAAAGTTTTTACTTTGGGAAAATTCAGATCAAAAAACTTTTTAAAACGAAGAACTTTATCTTCCATTCGTGTGATAATCATCATGTGTATCCATTTAGATTAACAAGTAAAATATAAAACCCTCCAACAAAATTAATTATTAAATAATTTATCGACAACCTTTTCATAAGAAAACATTCAAAAAAAGAAAGCTTTCAATACTTTTTTAAAACTAAACGGCTAATAATCAGTGTATAAGTACTGATTTATTGATTTTATTTGAAATAATTGCGTAAAACGACTTTTTTGTGTAAAAGTAATTAAGCAATAATATAATGTTTGAATTGCAACGCAAAAGTAGTGTGTTTCAGATATTGAGTATTTCTTTGACTGATAAAACTAAATTTCAAAATGACAAAGAACGATTCGGACCAAATGGGCCAAGTTTATTTAATTTTTAATTCGTCCCAATTTTAATGGGACACTAATGAAATAAAAAATAAAAATATTATTTTATGAGAGGTAGAAAAAATGCAGATTCTTATTTGGGTTATGATGATCGTTGGTGGTGCCGCAGGACTTTTGTCCACGGCTTATCTTGTTTTGGCTATGCCGATAATTCTGGTGTGGAAGATTTTCCGCAAGGTGAAATACCATATAGCGATTTGTGACTGATGAAGTGGATTTAAAATAACGGACCAAAATGCCAAAATCCTGTATTTATGCAGGATTTTGGCATTTGTTTTGTGAAACTATTGTGCTGGACAAGAAGAACTTATGCGATTCTTTT
>ERZ1107006.2848-NODE-2848-length-12017-cov-7.991807_pt1 | contig 12017 bp, 9 predicted proteins | sample MGYA00403696_ERZ1107006 | MGnify/ENA primary metagenome ERZ1107006 (study PRJEB35170, sample SAMEA104062441) | human gut metagenome | biome: human gut; feature: human-associated habitat; material: faeces | place: Denmark | collected 2012-08-13 ...
CTTTTGACAGTCTTGAAGGGTGCGCAGCGCGCACCCTGCGCTTTAACGGGTTTTTACAGAAAAGGAGCGTGACCTATGGCGACCACTCTTATCCGAAATGCCCAGGCCATCGTCACCGTGGACCGGGAGGACCGGGTGCTGCGGGGCGAAAACATCCTGGTGCAGGACAACGTGATCCGATACATCGGGCCGGAGGAGCGCCCGGCGGACCGCGTCATCGACGCCTCCCACTGCTTTGTGTACCCCGGTCTGGTGAACACCCACCACCATCTGTACCAGACCTTCACCCGGAACCTGCCGAAGGTGCAGAAAATGGAGCTGTTTCCGTGGCTGCGGACGCTGTATGAGATCTGGAGGGGACTGGACGAGGACTGCATCTGCAACAGCTCCCTGGTGGGGCTGGGGGAGCTGCTGAAATATGGCTGCACCACCTGCATGGACCATCATTATGTGTTTCCCAAGGTGGGTTCGGAGCACTTCATCGACCAGCAGTTTCGGGCAGCGGATCAACTGGGCGTCCGGTTCCATGCCACCCGGGGCAGCATGTCCCGGGGAAGGAGCGACGGAGGTTTGCCGCCGGATGACCTGGTTCAGGATGTGGATACCATCCTGAAGGACAGCCAGCGGCTGGTGGAAAAGTTCCACGACACGTCCCGATTTTCCATGCACCAGGTGGCGCTGGCCCCGTGCTCGCCCTTCAGCGTTACCACAGACCTGCTGAAGCAGTCGGCAGTGCTGGCCCGGTCCATGGGCGTGCGGCTGCACACCCATCTGTGCGAGACCAAGGATGAGGAGAACTTCACCCTGGAGGCTGTGGGCATGCGGCCCCTGGCGTATATGGAGAGCTGCGGCTGGCTGGGGAACGATGTGTGGTACGCCCACGGCATCCACTTCAACGACCAGGAGCTGCGGCTGCTGGCCCAGACGGGAACAGGCGTGGCCCATTGCCCGGTGTCCAACATGAAGCTGGCCTCCGGCGTGTGCCGGGTGCCGGATATGCTGGAGCTAGGGGTGCCGGTGGGACTGGCCGTGGACGGCTCTGCGTCCAACGACTGCTCCAACCTGCTGGCGGAGATCCGGGCGGCGTACCTGCTGCACCGGCTGACCTACAGCGCCAAGGCCCCCACCGGGTATGACCTGCTGAAAATGGCCACCATGGGCAGCGCCCGGCTTCTGGGCCGTCAGGACGAGATCGGCAGCCTGGAGGTGGGAAAGGCGGCGGACCTGTTTCTGCTGGACGTGGACCTGCTGGAGCTGGCCGGGGCCAAGCTGGACCCCGCCTGTATGCTGGGCACCGTGGGCTATGCCCGCCCGGCGGAGCTGGTGATGGTCAATGGCCGGGTGGTGGTGGAGCACGGCCGGGTGCTGGGTATGGACGAGGAACAAACCCGCGTTCGGGCCCAGCAGCTGGTGGACGGGATGCTGCAAAAAGCGGAATAAGCAAACAACCGGGTACGGCGCGCCGTACCCGGTTGTCGGTTATATGTGTTCAATCAGGGCCACGGCGTGGGCGGACATGCCGGAGCCGTCGCCGGTGAAGCCCAGGTGCTCCTCGGTGGTGGCCTTGACGTTGACCCGGTCCACGTCTATGCCCAGAGCGGCGGCCATGTTTTCCTGCATCTGCCGGCGGTAGGGGCCGACCTTAGGGGCCTGGGCGATGAGGGTGGCGTCGATGTTCACCACCCGGTATCCGGCGCGGGTCAGGGCATCGCGGACCCGGGACAGCAGGGTCAGACTGGAGATATTCAGGAAAGCATCGTCGCTGTCCGGAAACAGGCGGCCGATGTCTCCCAGGGCGGCGGCCCCCAGCAGGGCGTCCATCACCGCGTGGGTCAGCACGTCGGCGTCGGAGTGACCGTCCAGCCCCCGGTCATAGGGGACGTGGACGCCGCCCAGGATCAGAGGACGTCCGGCGGTGAGCCGGTGGACATCGTAGCCGTGGCCCATGCGCAGATTCGTCATCTGTCCCGCCCCCGGAGGATGGCCTCGGCGATCAGCAGGTCCAGGGGGGTGGTGATCTTGATATTCTCCCGGCTGCCCGTGGCCAGGTAGACTTCCTTGCCCAGACGCTCCACGGCGGAGCAGTCGTCGGTGATCTCGGCTCCGGCGTCGATGGCGGACTGGAGGGCGGCCTTCAGCAGGCTGGCCTCGATGACCTGGGGGGTGTATACGGCGAAAAGGGTGGAGCGGTCCGGCGTGGAGAGGACGCGGCCATCGGTGGGGTCCGCGGCCTTGATGGTGTCGGTTACCGGAACGGCGGGGGCCGCGGCGTTGGTGCGGCAGGCCAGGCGGATGATCTCGTCAAATTCCGCCGGGTCCACCAGGGGACGGGCGGCGTCGTGGACCGCCAGCAGGCCGGCCTTGGGGTTGGCCTCCAGGGCGGCGGCCAGGACGGACTGGGCCCGGGTGGAGCCGCCGCGGACCACCTTGACGGGCTTGTGCAGGCCGCAGCGGCCGCACAGGTCCGCCACGGTGAGAAGCAGCTCCTCCCGGGTGGCGACGATGATCTCGTCCACCAGCTCGGTCCGGTCGATGGCGCACAGGGTGCGCATCAGCACCGGTGCGCCGCACAGGTCCGTCAGCAGCTTGTCCTGACCGCCCATGCGGGCGGAGGAACCGGCGGCGGGGATGATGGCCGTGCAGAAGGGACGGGTCTTATCCTGGACCCGGCGGATTTTATCAAACAATTTTCCCATAGTTACGCTCCCAGCATCATGGCTTCGTTGATCCGCTGCTCCACAGCGGGGTAATCGTCCGTTCCCTCCACCAGCACCACCTCGGAGATGAGGATCTGCTTGGCGCTGTGGAGCATTTTGCGCTCGCCGTTGGACAGGCCCCGGCGGTGGTCCCGCCACATGAGGCCCTTGATGACCCAGGCCACCTCCAGCAGGTCGCCGCTTTTCAGCCGGGCCAGATTGTCCCGGTAGCGCTGGTTCCAGTTGGAGGACATCTGCACCTCCAGCGTGGGGATGGCGGAGAGCACCTGGCAGATGTGCTCCGCCGTGGACAGACACCGCAGGCCGATCTGACAGCAGGCGTCGATGGGGATCTTCAGCACCAGCCCCCCGGCGGGCATGCGGAACACATAGTAGCTGCTGACCCGGCTGCCCAGGCGCTCGTGGGTGATGCGCTCGATGATGCCGGCCCCGTGCATGGGGTGGACCACCTTATCGCCGATCAGAAACATGGCGGCGTCTCCTTTCCGGAATATAATTTTTCACAAATATATTATACCGGAACGGACCGGATTTGGCAAGAGGGAAAAAGACTATACGGAATCTTAGCAGGCGGGCGGATTGCATTCCCTACCGGAGGGGTGTATAATACCGGCGGGAAAAAATACCCGAAGGAAAGGGGTTTGAGGTACTGTGCTGGAGTTTTTGGAGAAGGAACAGATCGACAAGGGGATCATTCAGGGGATCCGGGAATACCGGGAGAAGTATCCGGCGGCGCCGGAGCTGGCGGGGCGGGTGCCCCGGCCCCGGTATCACTATTACGGAAAGGACGTGTGGGAGGCGGCGGCTGCGGCCCTGCTGTGCGGCGAGAATCTGCTGCTGGCAGGCAGCAAGGCCACCGGCAAGAACGTGCTGGCGGAGAACCTGGCCATGGCCTTCGGACGTCCGGCCTGGGACGTGTCGTTCCATGTGAACATGGACGCCGCCAGCCTCATCGGCATGGACACCTTCGTGGGGGGACAGGTCACCTTCCGGCCGGGACCGGTGTATCTGTGCGCCAAAAACGGGGGCTTCGGCATTCTGGACGAGATCAACATGGCGAAAAACGAAGCCCTGGCTGTGCTGCACGCCACGCTGGACTTCCGGCGGGCCATCGACGTGCCGGGATATGACCGGGTGGAGGTGGACCCGGCGGCGCGGTTCATCGGCACCATGAACTATGGCTATGCCGGGACCCGGGAGCTGAACGAGGCCCTGACCAGCCGGTTCGTGGTGATCCAGATGCCCACCATCGGAGAGGAGGGCCTGGAGCGGCTGCTGGAGGAGGAATTTCCCACCCTGGAGAGGAAATACCGCCAGCAGTTTGCCCAGCTGTTTCTGGACCTGCAGAAAAAGTGCGAAAGCGCGGAGATATCCTCCAAGGCCCTGGACCTGCGGGGCCTGCTGGACGCGCTGCGGCTGATCCGCCGGGGCGTCCGGGCGGGGATGGCCCTGGACATGGGCATCACCAACAAGGCCTTTGACAGCTATGAACAGGACCTGATCCGGGACGTGATCGCCGGACGCATTCCGGCGAAGCTGGACCGGGCCCGGCTGTTTACGGACTGAGCGCCATGGGTGTGCAGACCTACAGCGCCCAGCAGCGGCGGGCGGTGAATCTGATCTGGGCCGCGGCGGGGGAATATGGGTTCGAGCCCAAGTTCCTGGCCATGAAAACCGACGGGACACCGGATTTTTACATGAATTTTGTCATCGGCCTGGTATACAAGTGGTTTGGCCGGGACATGCTGGAGCGGCTGTTTGACTCGTGGCTGGGGGATGTGCGGCAGGCGGTGATGGACGACCTGGCGTGGCTGGCCCTGGAGAGCGCTGTGTATCAAAAGGAGCTGCCGGGACGTCCGGCGCTGGAGGAGCTGCGGCAGGACCACGCCCGGGAGTTCTTTGCCATGGAATATCGGACCTCCCGGCAGGAGTGGATGGCCCGGAATCAGCTGGTATACTCCATGCAGGCGGCCCGGTGGAAAAACGTGCTGGGAAAGCCGGACCGGCTGGTGACCCCCTGGGATAAGGGCCTGTATCGGGCGCTGTGCTGCGGGGACGTCAGCGGGGAGGAGCTGGAGCAGGCGCTGCGGGCGTGCTTCCGGAAGTATCTGGGCTTTGACGGAAAGGTGCGGACCAAGGCGGAGCTGCGGCTGCACTTCGACAACCGGCGGTGGATCGCCTTTATGACCAAAATGGCTCCCACGGAGCTGGTGCGCACCGACGATCTGGCCATCGGACGGGCGGCCCATGCCGGGCAGGCGGGGTTTGTCCGGGCGGCGGACGCCCTGCGGTCCATGCTGCGCTCCAACGAGCGGGCGGAGGCGGACCGGGCGTATATCCAGCGGTGCTTCGGGCGGAGTATGTACGCCCCCAAGCAGCTGAGCGCCATCGAGCAGCAGCGGTGCACCGGGAATCACCTGGGGTGCAGGCTGTGGTTCACCCGGGGGGACCCGGCGGCGGACGTGCCGCCCAGCAGCGACAGCCAGCAGCTGTATGAACAGGCGGCGGAACAGGCCCGGCTGAACCGGGCGGCCTATGCCGAAAACAGTGAGCTGTATGAAAGCGCCCTGCTGCGGCTGACGGAACAAATCCGCAATTGTATGCTGGTGCACCAGCAGCCGGAGGCCGTGACGGCCCGGCAGGGCTGGCTGGACGGGGCCAGGGTATGGCGGGAGCCGGTGCTGGGGGACGACCGGGTGTTTCTGCGGCAGGATCAGGAGCCGAAGCCCGGCTTCAGCGTGGATCTGCTGCTGGACGGCTCGGCCTCGCAGAACCGGCAGCAGGAGAAGCTGGCCACACAGGCGTATCTTATCGCGGAGAGCCTGAGCCGGTGCCGCATCCCCGTGCGGGTGACGGCGTTCTGCTCCGTCAGCGGCTGCACGGTGCTGCGGGTGCTGCGGGACTATGACCATCCGGAGCAGAACGAGGGGGTATTCGACTATGTGGCCGCGGGGTGGAACCGGGACGGGCTGGCCCTGCGGGCCATGGGTTGGCTGCTGCGGCAGCGGCGCAGCGAGCAGTCGCTGCTGCTGGTGCTCTCGGACGCCAGCCCCAACGACGACCAGCGGATACCAAACGGCCTGGGCGGATGGGCCTACACCGGGAAGCGCGGCGTGGACGACACGGCGGCGGAGGCCGCGGCCCTGCGGCTGCGGGGCGTGCTGCCGGTGTGTCTGTTCACCGGAAGCGACCGGGAGGTGCCGGACGCCCGGCGTATCTACGGACAGGCCATGGAGCGCCTGCCGGCCATCGGGTGGCTGGCAGACGCGGTGACGCGGCTGATCCGGGGCCAGCTGCGGCGGGGATAGGACGGTATTCGACACATTGCGACAGGAAGCGACGGGATACGTCGGTGTGCGACGGGGAACGACGGGAAACGACGCAAAAGGTCATCGTGCGACGTCAAAAGACGAAAATCGACGTGAATGGCCGCCATACGACGTGCAAGGACAGAATGCGACACAAAACGACAGAAAGAGACACACCGAAGGGTGTGTCTCTTTCGCTGCTCAATACCAGGTGATGCCCTCCAGGTCCTGTATCTGCACCCGCAGGTCCTCCAGCAGTGTCTCCGCGGCGGCGGAGAGGGCGCGGCCCTTGGGTGTGACCAGGTAGAAGGTGCGCTCCGCCGGCGGGTGGGCCAGGCGCAGCACCTGCACGTTGCTGAACATCCGCAGATAGGGCTCGGTGGCGCCGGCGGGGATGATGCTCCAGCGCTTGCCGCAGGCGGGCAGGGTCTCGGCCAGCTGGGGCGTGTCGGTGTACAGCAGGGGGCGGGCATCCACGCCGTACCAGTAGTCGTGCCATTGCAGTATCTCCGGCTGGCCGTAGATGAGTATCTCGTCCTGCACGTGCATGGTGGTGGCCTCTACCGGTTCCGTCAGTGCCACCGTTTTGGGCACTACCAGGAAGAAGCCCTCGCGGAACAGGGGTTTGGCTTCGATCTGCAGATCGTAGTGCAATGCGCCGTCCACGATGGCCATGTCCGCGTCGCCCCGGGCTACGGCGGACACCGCCTGGTCCGTCCGCATGGACTCCACCCACAGGTTCACCGGCAGCTCACGCTCCAGAAACCGCTGGTACACCGGGGGCAGGATGTACTGGTTGGCGGTGTAGGCGGCGATGACGTGGAGAAACTCACGCTTTTCCGCGGCGGCGAAGGTCTGCGTCTCCGAGAGCAGGTTCTGCCACCGGCGGGCCAGAGGCAGGAAGTGCTGGCCCGCATCCGTCAGGGTGATGCGGCGCTGGCCCTTGCCGCGGTGGAACAGGGGCGCGCCCACCTGGTCCTCCAGCGACTTCAGCCGGGCGGACAGGGACGGCTGGGTGATGTACAGCGCCTCGGCGGCGGCGGTCATGGTGCCGTGGTCCAGCACGGCGAAAAAGGTCTCGATGTCCTGGTTGGTCATAGGCGGCTCTCCAAATTATAGTTTATGTCTATATTATACCGTAGAATAATCAATTTTACAAGCACCAACCTTTGTGGTATGATTTGGCCACAATACAGAAAGGAGTTGTTCCCTATGACAAACACGAAAACCAAGACTTCCCCGGCAAAGGCGATCGCCGCTGTTGTGATCGCGGTCATTCTGGCGTTCACGCTGGTGTGCCTGCTGACGGGGAACATCAACCCCGTGTGCCGTGTCACCGCCATGCTGATGCCGGTGTGGCTGGCCGCCGAGCTGCGCCTGCTGTGCACGCTGCTGTAACGGGGCACCGGCTGATTTTGCTGTTTTCTTCCCTTTTCTCTTTCTTATTTGCGAAAAACGCGGACGCAGGTGCGTCCGCGTTTTTCATCGTCCGGACGCGTAAAGATGGCGCAAAGAATACTACGAGCTCCGAACTATTTTCCTGAAAAAATCCTGTATTTGTAACGCTTTCGTGAATTCTGCGCCGTCCCGCTTGCAAGTCGGCGGCGGGGATGGTACACTTACACAGTATTACAGTTTTACCCTGGGTGCGTGGGCGCTGCAGGCGGAAAAAGGAGGGACGGATATGGCCGGCTTCAGCGTGAAAAAACCGCTGACGATCTTTGTGACGGTGCTGGGCATTATCGTGCTGGGCGTGGTGGCGTATCTGAAAATGACACCGGATCTGCTGCCCAACATGGACTTTCCCTATGTCATCATCGTCACTTCTGATCCCGGCGCCAGCCCGGAGTCCATCGAGCAGTCCATCACCAGGCCGGTGGAGCAGTCCATGGCTACGCTGGATAAGATCAAGACCGTCACCTCCACCAGCCAGGACAGCGTATCCATGGTCATACTGGAGTTTGAGGACGGCGCCAATATGGATACCATCAGTGTGGACATCCAGCAGAAGATCTCCGTATTGCAGGGCAGTTGGGATGACACCGTCTCCGCCCCCTATGTGCTGAAGATCAATCCCTCCATGCTGCCGGTGATGGTGGCCGCCGTGTCCCGGGAGGACATGGACGTGTACGCGCTCAGCGATTTCGTCACCGGAGAGCTGTCCCCCAAGCTGGAGGGCGTGTCCGGCGTGGCCAGCATTTCGGTCAGCGGCGCCGTGACCCGGGAGGCCCATGTGATCCTGGACGAGGCCAAGCTGGACGCCCTGTCGGAGAAGCTGGCGGATGCGGTGCGTACCGAACTGAACAAGACGAAGCTGGATCTGCAGAAGGCCAAGGACCAGGTGGAAAAGGGGCAGGCACAGCTGGATGAGGCCAAGGAGGCCATTGCCGCCGGCGCGGCGGCCAAGGCGGGCGCGGCGGTGGATAAGCTGTACGAATATCTGAAGGAGGCCCTGGGCCAGATCCCGGGGCCAGACCCGGATCCGGATCCCGGTGGGCCGCCCATCACCGTGCCCGGGCAGAAGGAGCTGGAGCAGCTGAAAAAGACGCTGGAACGGCTGAACGCGACGCTGGATAAGCTGATGCAGGATCTGGAAAGCGGCGAGCTGAAGCGGGAGGTCACCAGTGAGGTCTATGACCTGACGCTCTCCCTGATCGACGGCATTACCCAGCTGACGGAGGCGCAGATACAGCTGGATGAGGCCATGACCCAGATCGAGGCCGGCATGGACCAGATCAACGAGGCGTACAAGTCCATCGCCGACCAGACGGACGTGGGCGGGATGCTGTCCATCTCCGCCGTCAGCCAGCTGCTGACGGCACAGAATTTCGCCATGCCTGCCGGGTACATTGAGGACGACAGCGGCGTGAAATACATGGTATCCGTGGGCGAGAACGTGTCCTCCCGCCAGGAGCTGGAGGATATGGTGCTGCTGGACCTGGGCATGGACGGCATCGAGCCGGTGACACTGGGCGACATCGCCACCGTGGTGGTCACGGACAACGCCGGGGAGCTGTACACCAAGGTCAACGGCGACAACGGCATTCTCATCACCTTTACCAAGCAGTCCAACTACGCCACGGCGGAGGTGTCCAATAACATCAGCGCACGGTTCGAGGAGCTGGAGGGCCAGTACGAGGGATTGTCCTTCGCGCCGCTGATGGACCAGGGCGACTATATCTACCTGATCGTGGAAACCATCACCTCGTCGCTGCTGTGGGGCGCGCTGTTCTCCGTGGTCATTCTGTACCTGTTCCTGCGGGATTGGCGGCCAACGGTCATCACGCTGGTATCTATCCCCGTCAGCGTGATCTTTGCCATCGTACTTATGTACTTCACCGGCGTGACCATCAACATGATCTCCCTGAGCGGTCTGGCCGTGGCGGTGGGTATGCTGGTGGATAACTCCGTGGTGGTCATTGAGAATATCTACCGCCTGCGGGCCAAGGGCGCCACCATCATTCAGGCGGCGGTGTCCGGCGCGGGCCAGGTGCTGGGGGCGGTGACGGCCTCTACCCTGACCACCGTGTGCGTGTTCGCGCCCATCGTGTTCGTAGAGGGCCTGACCCGCCAGCTGTTCACCGATCTGGCGCTGACCATCACCTACTCGCTGCTGGCCAGTCTGCTGGTGGCGCTGACACTGGTGCCGGCGATGGCCAGCGGTATGCTGCGCCGGCCCATGGTGCAGAGGCCGGGCCTGCTGGACAAGGTCTATCCCGCCTATCGGAAGGCCATCGCTTTTTCGCTGGACCACAAGGCCGGCGTGCTGCTGCTGTCGCTGGTGCTGCTGGTGACCAGTGCCGGCGCGTGCCTGCGCCGCGGCTTTACCTTTATGCCGGAGATGGATATGAACAACCTGTCCCTGACCATCACCATGCCGGAGGACACCTCTCGCGAGGAGGCGGTACGGCTGGCCGACGAGGTGCTGGAGCGGGTGATGACTGTGGACGACGTGCAGGACGCCGGCTTTATGATGGGCGGCGGCACCATGGGCGGCCTGAACATGGGCGGTGCCATGGGCGGCGCCTCCGGCGGCAGCTATGACGTGGAGGGCTACATCACCATGCCGGAGGGGACCTTCGGCTCTGTGGCGGGGAAGGAGATCGAGACGCTGTGTGCCGACCTGCCCTGTGAGGTGACGGCCAGCGGCGTGATGAGCGGTATGATGAGCTATATGACCGGCAGCGGCGTGTCGCTGCAGGTGTTCGGCAGCGATATGACGGATCTGCAGAGCAGCGCACAGACCATAGCCAAGCGGCTGGAGCAGGTGGAGGGCGTCAGCGAGGTCAGCGACGGGCTGGACGCCTCGGCCCCGGCGCTGCAGGTGACCATCGACCGGAAGGCGGCGGCGGAGAAGGGTCTGACCGTGGCCCAGGTGTATATGCAGATCGCCGCGGCGCTGCAGAGCAGCGCCAGCGTCTCTGATGTGACGCTGGACAGCGAGGACATGGACCTGACCGTGGACGCGGCGGAGGGCAGCGTCCTCAAGCGGGAAAACCTGCTGGAGCTGGAGTTGTCGGCGGAGAGCAGCGCGTCCTCCGCCATGACCGGGAGCACCTCGGGCAGCGGCACCATGGGCCAGCTGACCGGGGACAGCGAGGAGGACAAGACCTTCAAGCTGGGCGATGTGGCCACCGTGACGGAGACGGTGTCCATGAACACCATCTCCCGTGACCAGCAGCGCCGGTGCGTTACCGTGACCGCCGCCATCGCCGATGGCTACAACGTCACCCACGTGACCTCCGCGGCGCAGCAGGCCGTCAGCGGTCTGACGCTGCCGGAGGGCGTCACCGCGGAATTCAACGGAGAGAACGAGCAGATCATGGAGGCCATGAGCCAGCTGCTGCTGATGCTGCTGCTGGGCGTGGTGCTGGTGTACTTCATCATGGTGGCACAGTTCCAGTCGCTGAAATCCCCGTTCATCGTCATGTTTACCATCCCGCTGGCCTTTACCGGCGGCTTCCTGGCCCTGCTGATCGCGGGGATCGAGGTATCTGTCATCAGCCTGATCGGCTTTGTGATGCTGGTGGGCATCATCGTCAACAACGGTATCGTGCTGGTGGATTACATCAACCAGCAGCGGCTGTCCGGCATGGAGCGCCGGGAGGCGATCATCGACGCGGGCGTGACCCGCCTGCGGCCGATCCTGATGACCAGTCTGACCACGATTTTGGGCCTGATCGTCACCGCCACGGCGAAAAACGCCGGCACGGCGCTGATGCAGCCCATCGCCGTGGTCTGTATCGGCGGACTGCTGTACGCCACGCTGATGACGCTGTTCGTGGTGCCCTGTATGTACGACATGATGAACAAGAAAGACATGCAGAAGGTGGACGAGAGCGAATTGCAGATCGTGGATATGTGAGCAAAAAAAGAAAGCCCCGCGGGGCTTTCTTTTTTTACGCTTAATAGGCCAGCTTCTCGGCCAGATAGGCCTTCAGCTCACTGATGGGGATACGCACCTGCTCCATGGTGTCGCGCTCGCGGACGGTGACGCAGTTGTCGCCGGCGTGCTCGGCATCGCCCACGGTGTCGAAGTCCACGGTGATGCAGAAGGGCGTGCCCACCTCGTCCTCGCGGCGGTAGCGCTTGCCGATGGAGCCGGTCTCGTCGAAGTCCAGCATCCACTCCTTGGAAAGCTCCTCGTAGATCTTGCGGGCGGGCTCGGAGAGCTTCTTGCTCAGGGGCAGGATGGCGGCCTTGTAGGGGGCCAGGGCCGGGTGCAGGTGCAGCACCACGCGGACGTCGTTCTTCTCCGCATCCACGACCTCCTCGTCGTAGGCGTCCACCAGCACGGCCAGGACGCTGCGCTCCACGCCCAGGGACGGCTCGACCACGTAGGGGATGTAGCGCTCGTTGGTCTCGGGGTCGAAGTAGGTCAGGTCCTTGCCGGACACGGTCTGGTGCTGGGTCAGGTCGTAGTCGGTGCGGTCGGCCACGCCCCACAGCTCGCCCCAGCCGAAGGGGAACAGGAACTCGAAGTCCGTGGTGG
>ERZ1107006.2850-NODE-2850-length-12011-cov-32.303362_pt1 | contig 12011 bp, 9 predicted proteins | sample MGYA00403696_ERZ1107006 | MGnify/ENA primary metagenome ERZ1107006 (study PRJEB35170, sample SAMEA104062441) | human gut metagenome | biome: human gut; feature: human-associated habitat; material: faeces | place: Denmark | collected 2012-08-13 ...
AAAAAATCTTTGAGTACGCAGGGCCATATAAGAAAAATATGTATGTGGCCACGGTTGTCGTACTGGTCAGCGTTCTTATGGGCGTCCTGCCTTTTGTGCTGGCCTATCAGGTCATTTCGCCATTGGTTATGGGCGATTCTGTTGAAACAGAATTTGTTTTATTGCGTGTTATAGGGGTTTTGATCTGTCTTGTTTTGCAGGCGGTTTTATATGGATGGGGATTATCAATTTCTCATAAAGCAGCATATAACACATTGTTCCGGCTGCGGGTATCTCTGCAAGAGAAGTTTGAGAAACTTCCCCTTGGCATTGTGGAGGAAAAAGGGACAGGGACAATCAAAAAGCTGTTTGTCGATGATGTGGACAGCTTGGAATTGCTCCTTGCTCATTCAGTCCCGGAGGGTATCGCAAATTTGCTGATCCCGCTGGTGATTTATGTTGCTATGTTTTGTGCGGACTGGAAACTGGCTCTTATGTCTTTGGCCTCTATCCCGATCAGCCTGCTCTCCATGGTCATTATGTACTCTGTTGGAATGAAGCGCATGGGTCCCTACTATCAGTCTGCACAGAAAATGAACAACACGATCATTGAGTACATCAATGGTATGGAGGTTGTCAAGGTTTTCAACCGGGAGAGTGAATCTTACGAGAACTTCCGCAAGGATGTAACGGACTATCGGGATTATACCTTGGCATGGTATAAGGCCGCCTGGCCCTGGATGGCGATATACGGAAGTCTGCTGCCCTGCACTGTTATTCTGACTTTGCCTCTTGGGGCATGGTTTGTTCTCTGTGGCATAAGCACTTTACCTGATTTGATTTTAGTCCTCTGCCTTTCCCTCAGCATTGGGATTCCTCTCCTGAAAGCACTGGGCTTTATGGAGACGATTCCGAATCTGAATTATAAGATCACGGCACTTGAACAGATGTTAAATGCGGCACCGCTGCAAGCTGCTGAGGATGATTTCCACGGACAGGATTTTAACATTTCTTACGATCATGTTTCCTTTGCGTATCAGACGACACAGCCTGGCCCAGATGGGAAACCGATAATAGCGGAAAACGAAGTCCTCCACGATATTACCCTTGTGGCAAAAGCAGGACAAAAAACTGCCCTGGTTGGTGAATCCGGTTCTGGCAAGAGCACCCTTGCAAAACTGTTGATCCACTACTATGACCCGCAGAAAGGGAGCATTTCCATTGGCGGGCAGAAACTTTGTGATATGAGCCTGGAGGCATTGAACAGCCGCATTTCCTATGTGGCTCAGGATCAGTACCTGTTTAACACCTCCCTGCTGGAAAATATCCGTCTTGGACGTTTGGATGCTACCGATGAGGAAGTAATGGAGGCGGCGAAGAAAGCCCAGTGTATGGAGTTTCTGGAAAAGCTGCCGCAAGGTATTCACTCCATGGCGGGCGATGCGGGGAAAATGCTTTCCGGGGGGCAGCGCCAGCGAATTTCCCTGGCGCGGGCAATATTGAAGGATGCCCCGATTGTAGTGCTTGACGAGGCCACGGCCTATGCTGATCCAGAAAATGAGGAAAAAATGGAGGCTGCTATTGCGGAGCTGGTGAAGGGAAAAACCTTGGTAGTTATCGCTCACAAACTTCCCGCTATAATGAACGCAGATCAAATATGCGTTATGGATCACGGAAAGATGGTGGCAACCGGAAAACATCAGGAGCTGATTCAAGCTTGCCCAGAATACCAAAAGTTGTGGAAAGCGGCTCAGGACAGCGCCGAGTGGAAAGTATCTACTGCAAAGGAGGGAAGATAAATGTTTGCATTGATTTCAAGAATCCTGAACCTCTCCGGGAGGTATAAAAGCCGTATTCAGGCTGCATTTCTATGTGCATTTGTCGAGTCCATTCTCTCCAAAATGCCGATCTTCATGGCGTTTATTGTCTTGGCCGGGTTTGCTGATAATACGCTGACTGGAAAGACCTGTCTGTTTGTCGGACTTGGATTATTAGCTGTTGTAGTGGTTCAGACAGTGGTTCACTATTTGAGCGACCGTCTGCAAAGTGCCGCTGGATTTATGATCTTTGCTGATAAACGGATGGAGTTGGGAAATCATTTAAGAAAAATGCCGATGGGTTACTTTACATCGGGGAATATTGGCAAAATCAGCTCTGTTCTCAGTACGGATATGGTATTCATTGAGGAAGTTTCTATGAGTACCATTGGCAACATGATGAGCTATATGCTGTCTACTTTGGTTTTAGCTGTTTTTATGTTCGTACTGGATTGGAGACTTGGGCTGATTGCGGTAATCATTACCTTGCTGGCATCACTGGTTGCAAAATATATGAATAAGGTTTCCTTCAAGGAGGCTGTCGGGCGTCAAAACCAAAGCGAGAATTTGACGGATGCGGTCTTGTCTTTTGCTGAAGGAATTGGGGTTATCAAAAGTTACAATCTGCTCGGAGAAAAATCTGACGAATTAACGGAAAACTTCAAAAAATCAAGGGATGTCAATACGAAGTTTGAGCAGAAAATGACACCGTGGACCACTGGCTTAAACATTCTCTATGGCGTGGGTATTGCCGCTATCTTCGGTTTATCCGTTTTTTTACATCAGGAAGGCGTACTCTCCCTGGCTTATCTTTTGGGCGTGCTGCTGTTTGTCTTTGATCTCTTTGGACCTCTGAAAGCTCTTTATGGAGAAGCAACCCGACTGACCGTGATGAATGCCGCATTAGACCGCATTGAAGCTGTTTTGGACGAGCCCGAACTTCCCGATAACGGAAATCAACATATTCTGTCACAGGCACAGCCGGATCAGCCAGAAGTACAATTTAGCGATGTGGCCTTCGCCTATCAGGACAAGGAAGTCCTGCACAACATCAGCTTCTCTATGCAGAAGAATACCATGACCGCACTTGTGGGACCGTCTGGCGGTGGCAAATCCACGATTGCGAACCTTCTGGCGCGGCTGTGGGATGTGAAATCTGGAACGGTAACGGTTCGCGGGACGGATATTCGGGATGTGCCGCTGGCTGAGTTGATGGAACAAATCAGCATGGTATTCCAGCGCGTGTACTTATTCCAAGACACAATTTATAACAATATCAGCATGGGCAAACCTGACGCCACTGAACAGGAAGTCTATGAGGCAGCTAAGAAAGCTCGGTGTTATGACTTTATCATGGCTCTGCCGGATGGATTTCAGACTGTTGTTGGCGAGGGCGGCGCTACTTTGTCCGGCGGCGAGAAACAGCGTATTTCTATTGCCCGCTGTATTCTGAAAGATGCCCCGATTGTAATTTTAGACGAAGCAACAGCCAGTGTCGATACTGATAATGAAAGTTACATTCAGGAGGCAATCAATGAGCTGGTCAAGGGTAAGACATTACTTGTAATTGCACATCGGCTGAATACCATCCGGCAGGCAGATCAGATTTTGGTAATCTCTAATGGACAGATTAGCGAACAGGGAACCCATGATGAGCTTATGGCAAAAGCCGGAATTTATCAGGAATTTGTCAATATCCGAAAAAAATCTGCTGGATGGAGCCTTACATAAGGGAGGAACGGATGAAACTTCATGCGTCAGGCGAGGACTACTTAGAGGCCATACTAATGCTGCAAAAGAAATCCGGCATGGTACGCTCTGTTGATCTTGCCCGACACATGGGCTTTAGCAAACCGAGTATCAGCCATGCAGTAGGTGTCCTGCGGGACGGTGGCTTTCTGACCGTGGATAAAGATGGTTTTCTCCATCTGACAGACATAGGCCGGGAGATTGCCGAGAAAATTTATGAACGGCACCGATTCTTTACGGAGCAGCTTGTCGCTGCCGGTGTCGATCAGGAAACGGCAGAGCAAGACGCCTGCCGGATAGAACACGCAATCAGCGAGGAATCCTTTCAGAAATTGAAAGACGCTTTAAGGAAGGAAGGTGATGACATGGGAAACTAGCGGTACTTGATTTATCGGAGAATGGCCGGCAGATTGGTGAGAAACTTTTTGTTTTGCTTGATGTTGAGCAGAAACGCGAAATGATACAGTTTGTCCTTGAAACAGAACAACAGCAGGGCTTTTCGGCCATCCCATGTACTAACCCGGATTCTTTTGGCGCACGGATAGATACGTCTCAACCTTTAACAGAAATTCGGGAAGGTGATCTGTATTTTTGTCTGGAAGAAAGAGAGGTCGCTGTCCAAGGGAAAAAGGTAGATTTGTCGGTCAGAGAGTTTAATGCCCTTTACTTATTGCTTATGAATCGAAGACGAGTAATGACCTTTGAAACCATAGCCTACCATGTATGGAGTGAGGAATATGTTGAGAACGAACTAACTGCGATTCATAACATAATGAGTCGGCTGCGGCAAAAACTCAAAATATCCCCGGACATTCCAGATTATATTATCAGTGTGCGCGGTGTTGGATATAAATTTGACACAACGCAGCAAAAGAAGTGAAATTACAACATCTTGATTAACTTCTGAGAAAAAGGTGAACGGAGGCTGATTACTATACCCTATATAATGTCCCCAAAGTAACAGATTGGGGGAAGTATAAAAGCAATACCGTTCTAATCTGTTTGTGCTCCCCCAGGTATGGGGGCAGACATGCACATTTGGAAGGTCCAATATTTCTACAGAAACCGACAACGATATAGCCGAAAATCTTTTAGTGCCGCAGCTCAAAACGCTGCGGCGCTTTTTGTATCGACATATTTTTATCCTTTTCCCCAATACTCAACAAAATATTCCTATGAGCGCGTTCCTGAAATAAAACAGGTACGCGCTTTTTTCATATCTGAAAGGCGGACAAGCCTATCTGATTTTTTTCTTGTAGGCGGAACTCCTGGCTGTCGCTCCCCGCCCTCTGATTTCGATTTTGCCTATCAACTCAAAAATTGAAATTGGAGGATAATCTAATGAAAAAGATCAATCTGCGGGATTATTACCCGTTTTATACAACTGATACCATTGTGGAAGTGCCGGACGAAGTGGCTGATTTGCTCCATGAGTATAAGCTGAATGAGGCGGCTTATATTTTGCGTACATACCGGCACAAAGCATATTTTTCGCTGGACTATGATGCCAATGTCGAGCGTGACGCTCTGGTAATTGTCCTGACACCTGCGGATATTTTGGAACGGAAAGAAGAAAATGCCAGGCTGTATCAGGCACTTGCCTCTTTGCCGGAGAAACAGCGGAATCGGATTTATGCGCACTATTTTCTTGGCATGAGCAAATCGGATATTGCAAAAGCGGAGGGCACCCATAAGAGCCGAATTACTCGCTCTATCAATGCCGGCCTGCGAAGTTTGGAAAAGTTTTTGAAAGAACTTTCCTGACAGACGGCAACTTTGCCCCCGAAAATGAAATGAATAATAGAGGGACATATTCGGCAGACAAGTCCAATGGGTGCGGCCATACAGCACATGCTCTGGTCCACCCCAACTATAAAATGTCATAATGGCCGTGCCCTCGTTGCACTTTGACAACCGAATATACGTTGCTATGGGTACGTCATTCTGTGTTCCGAGCGGCAAATGGAGCGGCGCAAAGACAGGCAGCCAGGGAGGTGATGAATCCGGCTGTCCGAGCGATCCACGCAATCCATTGACCCGGCTGTGGCAGGCCGGGCGCGACGACGGCGCAGATCATAATGGTACTTTTTCACAATCTCTCACGGACTTGAAGGGAAGTCCCTGCGGTGTGCGCTTGCTCTGGCAAAGCGGCGGCATCTGCGGGGCTATGATGCGGTAAAGCTGGCCGCAGCCTATGGCAACCCCGCTTTGTGTAGACAGAGCTGCCGGGGGGCGTGGCAAATACGGCAAGCAAAATCGAAATCAGATACAATGGGCCGGACCTGTTTCTATTTATAGGGCGGGTCCGGCTTATTCATGTGGTTTTGATAGACCAGTAATTTCAGGAAGGAGTTGGTATTATGGAGAATATTACTGCTGGCGGAAGCGGTTCATTGGTAGACATTCGGGATGTCACCGTGGATAAGGAGCTTCCCCGCGAGGAACGAATCACTGAATTTGTGCGCCAGATCAAAAACCCTTACCGTTTTAAGTGCGGACGTTTTACCGTCCGGGCCAGCTTTGCCCCTGGCGGTGCCACCCTGGAGGAATGTATCAAGGGTATTTTACGGTGAAGCAAAATTTCTTCCAGAAAAGGGCTGACTTTCCCGTAAGAGCGTGGTACAATAAGAGTCGGAAAAGGAATTGAATACGGCATAACCACACTTCTTGAATTGCGGGGATTTTTCTGCGCAACGAAAGGAGTGTTTTTTTATGCAGGTTTATAAAGCTATTAAGTATATCCGTCTTTCCTATACGGATGACAAGTCGGTGGAAAGTGACAGCGTTGCCAATCAGCGGCGGCTCATTGATGATTTCATTGCCCGGCACCCGGAGATTGAGGTTGTGGCAGAAAAGATTGACGACGGTTACAGCGGTGTCCTCTTTGACCGTCCAGCATTTCAGGAAATGATGCGGATGATCGAACAGGGCGAGGCTAACTGTGTCATTGTAAAAGACCTTTCCCGCCTGGGGCGTGAGTACATAGAGACGGGCCGTTATATGCGTCGGGTATTTCCGGCCTACGGCGTCCGTTTTATCGCCATCAATGACAATGTAGACACGGAAAATGACGCTGCAGATGATCTCACCGTATCGGTAAAAAACATTATGAACGAGGCATACTGCCGGGATATTTCCGTAAAGACCCGGAGTGCCCTGGATGTGAAACGACGCAGCGGTGATTTTGTTGGAGCTTTTACTATTTACGGTTATGTAAAAACTGGCGACAAGCATAAGAGTTTGGAAGTTGACGAGTATGCAGCGGGTGTGGTACGGGATATTTTCAGAAAGCGTCTGGAAGGATTCAGTGCTTCCCATATTGCTGATGAACTGAACCGCATGGGTATTCTCTCTCCGCTGGCTTATAAGAGGAATCACGGGATGCCCCATGCCAAAGGCGGCTATACGGACCGTAAGGATTGTAAATGGTCTGCCACTACCATCATCCGCATTTTGAAGGACGAAACCTATACCGGGACACTGGTGCAGGGAAAACAGACAACGCCCCACTTCAAATTGAAGGAGCGTGAGGATAAGCCTTCATCCGAGTGGATTCGTGTAGAGGGCACCCATGAGGCGATTATCCAGAAACACGATTTTGACCTGATTCAGCGACTTCGCCGGATTGACACCCGGACCTCTCCTAAATCGGATAAGGTATATCTGTTCTCCGGTATTTTGATCTGTGGATGCTGCGGCTGCCGCATGACCCGTAAGACAAACCGCTACAAAGACAAGGAATACCACTACTACTATTGCCCTACGGGCAAAAAGAATGGCTGCGCTTCCTCTGTGATGCTGAAAGAGGACGACTTGATCGAGTGTGTGCAGGACAGCTTAAAGGGCCATATTGAAAATGTGGCTTCTCTGGATTCGCTGTTGTCCAGTATCAGTCAGGAACGGATCAACCGGGAACTGGCCCAGGAATACGCCGGACAGATCAGAGCCAATGAAAAACAGTTGGCACAGATTGAGGGTTTCAAGACGAAGCTCTATGAAAATCTGGTGAGCGGGATTCTTACCAAAGAAGAATATCTATCCTACAAGCGGAAATACAATGCGGACATTGAATTGCTGCAAAAGGCAGTTGCGGAATGGGAGGAACGGCTGACAGATGTATTGGAAAACCGCAGCGAGCGGAACCGCTGGATCAATCACTTCATGCAGTTTTCCACGATGGAGGAAATTGACCGCCGCGCAGTCATGCAGCTTATCCGCAGTATTCGCGTGATTAGCAAGGACGAGCTGCATATTGAATTTAATTATCAGGACGAATACAAAAAAGCGGTTGCCCTGGCAGAGCAGATCGTAGAACAGGCCGCGGAAAGGAAGGTGGGTTAAATGGCAAGAAAGAGCAGAAAAGAAACAGTAATCACGGCTGAGCCAGTACCATCTTTATATGTTCATGTAGCACTGTATATCCGGCTTTCCGTGGAGGATAACAAGAAACGGGGATGTTCGGTGGAAAACCAAAAGCTGGTCCTGAATGATTTTCTTGCTGATAAACCGGATTTTGTCGTCTATGATACCTATATCGACAACGGCATGACGGGCACGAATTTCCATCGTCCGGGCTTTCAACAGATGCTTTCGGATATTGAGGCAGGCTATATCAACTGTGTGATTGTTAAGGACCTATCCCGCCTGGGGCGTAATTCCATTGATACCGGCTATTATATCGAACAGTATTTCTACACGCACAATGTCCGTTTTATTGCGGTTACAGATCAGTTTGATACGGCAGACCCCGGCAATCTTCACGGAGGCATTATGCTTCCGCTGAAAAACATGATAAATGAAGCCTATTCGCTGGATATTGGCCGGAAGATCAAGGCCCAGGCAAGGCAGGCCATGAAAGACGGTGACTATATTGGCGCACGGGCTCCATACGGCTACCGGAAAGACCCGGAGAACTGTCATAAACTGCTGATTGACGAGGCCGCCGCTCCTGTTGTGCAGCAGATTTTCCAGTGGGCTTATGAGCGTGTAGCGTTAAACCGTATTGTGCGTAATCTGAATGAAATGGGGATTCCTGCCCCAAGCCATTATAAAAAGACTACCGGTGAAATTACCAGCCCTGGGCTGATCGGGAGCGGGAAATGGCAGACCCGTACTGTAATGAAGATACTGGAAAGTGAGGTTTATACCGGTGATCTGGTACAGGGCAAGACCAAAATTGTAGACCACCAGCAGGTACAGGCCGGAGACGATAATCTGATCGTTGCAAGGCATACCCATGAGCCTATTATCAGCCATGCGGTTTTTGAGGCGGTACAGGACTATCGGAAACAGGTCTGCGAGCAAAGCAAGGCTGTGCCAAAAAAACCATATACCCCCAATATCTTTAAGGGAAAGGTATTCTGTGCGGATTGCGGCAGGAGTCTCCACCGGCAGCGGGCGGAGCGCAAAAAAGGGCCGGATATTTACTGGTTTCATTGCCTTACCAACAGCCGGGTAGAAAAAGATAGCTGCAAGGGTGTGATGATACAGGAAACGGAGCTGATCGCTACGGTCACATCTGTTTTGGAGAAAGAGCTGACGGTTGCCCTGGGAATGTCTCTCCCCCTCTTTCAGTTGGAGGCAAGGCAAAAACAGGAAAAGGATAAACTCAGGGGCCAGATGTCATCCAAACGGCAGGAAATTGAAAAGAAACGCCGGTTGATCCGCGGCCTATATGAGAACTTTGTACAGGGTGTTTTGACAAGCGAGGAATACTTTGAACTGAAAGCGGATTATGAGGAATCCATCAATACACTGTCCGGTGAGATCACCGAGCTTGAAAGGGATATGGATGCTCTCGACGAACAGTTTGTACGCTACCGGACTATGGAAAAGGATGCAAAGTCACTGGCAAAGGATCACCTGCTTACGGCAGAACTGATTGACCGGCTGATTGAGCGGATCGAGATAGACCACAAACGGGATATTCATGTGACCTTCCGCTTTAAGAGTGAATTTCAGGGAAAGGAAGTGGAGTCATGCGCAAATATGTAATTGCCCTTTATATTCGGTTATCCGTGGAGGATATTAAGACAGAAAGTTTGAGTATTCCGAACCAGCGCCTTATCCTGCGGGAAAAAGCCATGTCGCTGCCGGAATGGGATAATGGCGAGGTTTTGGAGTTTGTCGATAATGGCCATACGGGTACGAATTTTGAACGTCCCGCAGTGCAGGAGCTTTTGACGATGGTGCAGGCAGGAAGTATCGACTGTATCATTGTCAAAGACCTATCCCGGTTTGGACGCAACAGCATTGAGACCGGTTATTTCATCGAGCGGGTGTTTCCGCTCTATCACACCCGGTTTATCTCTGTCAGCGACGATTTTGACACCGTCAATTTCAAAGGAGATACCGGAGGGATTGATGTTGCCTTTAAGTATCTTATCAGCGAGTGCTACAGCCGTGATATGTCCATGAAAACAAAAAGCGCCAAATATGCGAAGATGCGCCGGGGCGAGTACCAGAGCGTTATCTGTCCTTACGGCTACCGCAAAAGCGCAGACGGGCGTATGGAGCCGGACGAAAATGTTGCGGGAAATGTCCGTCTGATATTTGAATGGGCGGCTGAAGGCAATACCGCAGCAGAGATCACCCGCAAGTTGTACGCCCTCCATATTCCCACGCCTGGAGAGTATCGGAGGGATAACGGAAAAGACCATTATAATGTGTCAAGGACACACGGCGTATGGAGCAGTTCAACAGTCCTGCGGATGCTGGAGGATCAGCGGTATATCGGCACCTACATAATCGGCAAACGCAAGGTGCAGGAAATCGGCAGCCGCTGCATGAAGCTCAAAGATGAAAGCGAGTGGTTCAAAATCCCCGACCATCATTCCGCGATTGTCAGCAAGGAATTGTTTGAGCAGGCCAATACTTCTATTAAGCGTTTTTCCCTCCCCAATAAAAAAAGGCGTGACTATCTGCTTCGGGGAAAGGTGTTTTGTGGATGCTGCGATCATGCTATGTCACTCAGAAATGGAGCATGGTTTTATTGCCGTCATTCCGAAGTGTCAGAAAGTTTTCCCTGTCATGGCGTGCGGGTAAAGATGGCTGATCTGGAGCAGGTAGTCTTTGAGACGATCCGGGCGCAGATGTGTCCGGCGTTGGGAATCGACGGCAGTAAAGATAAGCTGGATTTACAGACGGTCCAGCAGGCCGAGCATGAAGATAAGTTGCGGGCTATACAGGACAGCAAACGGCAGCTTTATGAACGGTATGCGCTTGGCGAGATCGATCTGGAAACCTACCGGTCACAGAAAGCAGTATATGACGCGGAACTGGTACAGGCCAAGAATGTCCATGCCGCTATCACAGCGCAGACCAAACAGATACAGAGTGATTATGAGGCGAGGCTGAAACAGCGGGAAATTGTTCAGGAAGTAGGCAGCACCGATGTCCTGACGCAATCGCTGATAGACCGGCTTATCAACAGGGTATATGTTTTTCCTGGGGATCGGATTGAGATAGAATATGTTACGCAGGACTTTTTAGGAACGGAGAAATCTGGAAAGGAAGCATGAGCCATGAATACCGTATGGAACAGCTACGGGCAGCTATTGCAGCTGCCCGAAAAAACTTCAAAAAAGATGCAAATTTTTTTGTCGTGGGCTTGACATACGGGTGGCGTAGGTCATGAAAGCGTATCCGTGGCAGTCCCGCCCGTTTCAGCACCCGCTGGAGCATATGCAGGACGCTGTCCGGTGACATAGGGCCTTCGGTGGGCGATGGGAATACCCACTCGATGCTTCCCACCTTGTTTTTCTGTACCTTTAGAACGTCTATCGCGTCTGCCGACAACGGCAGTGTGCGGTAGGCGTTTTTTGTTTTCAGCGGAGCTTCCACTACCTTGCCGTTTTGCCGGGAAATGGCTCGCAGGATTTTCAGCACGCCACGGTCGAGGTCGACGTCCGTCCATTTTAGGCCCAGCAGTTCCCCACGGCGTAGTCCGGTGGCGAGGTCGAGATAGTAGAGCTCGTACACGCCGCTGTCTTTGGCCTCTTGGAAGAAGGCGCTGAGTTGGTCGGCGGTCAGGGTTTTCATCTCTTTGTGCTCCACCTTCGGCAAGGCGCAGCCCTGCGTTGGATTTTTCGTGACAAGGCGCTGCTCCATGGCGAGATTGTACGCCGAACCGATCATTTGGTGGATGTTGCGGACGGTCTTGGGGGCCAGCCCCTTGGGTTTCTTCTTGGCTTCGATACGGTCTACCCGCCCACCTTCCAGTAGATGTTTGTAGAATTTTTGTAAATCCAGAGAGGTGCAATCTGCCAGCGGGATGCTGCCGAGTTGCGGCTTGATGTGGTTTTTCAGAAAGCCTTGGCTGGTTTTGAAGGTCGATGGGCGCAGCTTGATTTTTGCGTAGTTTTCCATCCAGACCTCCAGCCAACTCCCCACGGTGTAGGTCTTGGCCCGTCCGTAGTCGATGCCGACGTTTTCCTCGATGGCCTTTTTCAGTTTTTCCTTGACCTC
>ERZ1107006.2851-NODE-2851-length-12010-cov-4.921539_pt1 | contig 12010 bp, 9 predicted proteins | sample MGYA00403696_ERZ1107006 | MGnify/ENA primary metagenome ERZ1107006 (study PRJEB35170, sample SAMEA104062441) | human gut metagenome | biome: human gut; feature: human-associated habitat; material: faeces | place: Denmark | collected 2012-08-13 ...
TCTCATAGCTTGTCTCTGTGGAAAAGCTGGAAGAAATCAAAACCAGACTGGATTCCACGTCCTCAAATTTCAGCTTGGACTCATTTTTCAGATACTTGTTGTTCTGCCGCAGATAGGTGTCGATCTGCGAGACGAACGCCTGTTTTACCGCCTTATCCGGAGAACCGCCGTGTTCCAGCCAGCTGGAATTGTGATAGTATTCCAGACGCTGTACCTGGTTGGAAAATGTCAGTGCCACGCCCAGCTTTACTTTATAAGTAGGCTTATCTTCACGGTCACGGCCCTCTCGCTGGCAACTCCAGTTCTGAATGGAAGTCAGCGTATTTTCCCCGGCGATCTCTTTTACATAGTCAGCGATGCCGTTTTCATAGAGGTACTGCTTTTCTGTAAAGGTGCCATCCTCTTCTTCTTTCCGGTAGAGAAACAGCAGATTCGGGTTTACAACTGCCTGTCTGCGGAGCGTGTCACAAAAATAGTCGTCGGAAATTTCGATCTCTGTAAATACGTCCAGGTCGGGCAGCCAGTGTGTCCGTGTTCCGGTTTGTTTTTTCTTTGTCGGTTTTTTCTGCAAACCGCCTACATTGACGCCTTTTTCAAAGTGCAGATTATACTGATAACCGTCACGAAAAATTTCTACGTCCATATAGGCAGACGCAAACTGTGTTGCACACAATCCCAGACCGTTCAAGCCCAGTGAATAAGCATAGTTATCATCGTTGGAGTCATATTTACCGCCGGCATACAGTTCGCAGTACACCAGTTCCCAGTTGTAGCGCTGTTCCTTTTCGTTCCAGTCCACAGGGCAGCCGCGGCCCATATCCTCCACCTGAATAGAGCGGTCATTGTACCGCGTCACAGTGATGACCCGGCCGTGGCCCTCCCGGGCCTCGTCGATGGAGTTGGAGAGGATCTCAAAAACCGCGTGTTCGCAGCCGTCCAGACCGTCGGAGCCAAAAATGACACCGGGCCGTTTCCGGACCCGGTCCGCGCCTTTCAGAGACGAGATGCTGTCATTGCCATAATCCTGTTTTTTAGTCGCCATAGTTCCTCCAAGAGGGCATTTCCCCGTTTATCAGGGAACATTCTGCCATTTTCATACTGAGTTGATTATAGCATATCCCCGTCCTGACTGCAAGCGTCCTCCGCTGTTCCCTGTTTTTTTGTCAGAAAGAGTGCCGTTTCACCCAGAAAGGTTGTTGCGTAATTTTTTACATAACAGCCGGTCACCCGGTATTTTCCTCAGTTCCAAAGGGTTTTTCACATTTTCCACAGCTTTTTCCACATCGTTATGTAACCCTATTAAAACGAAAAAAGTTCACAAATTTTACATGGCTTATACAAGAAAGAAGCCCTGATGATATGCCGCCTAGTTGCGGCCGCTTTCTTTTCATTCCTGATTGTTGGGACGGTCTATCCAATTCTCTATTTGCACAAAAAAGCTCTGACGCGGCATAAAGCCGCGTCAGAGCCGACGATGTACTTTATAGATGTACTTTATAAAACAAATCAGACGTAGTTGCAGATACGGGCAATAGCGGTCTCAACAAAGCCCAGTGCTTCCGCCTTGGTCTGCTTGCCGCAGGCGGTCTCTACCACCATATTCAGCAGATCAGTACCCAGCTGCTCCACCGTCTTCTCCCCGTAGATCAGAGGAGCTGCGCAGAAGTCGATGTTATCCTCCATATTGGCAAAAGTGATCTTATTGCCCGTGACCTTCACCACAGGAGCAATGGGATGGCCCACCGGTGAACCCCGGCCGCTGGAGAACACAATGACCTGTGCACCGCCGGCCACCATGGCCGCCACGGAGGCGGGGTCATTGCCCGGCGTGTCCATGATGACCAGGCCCTGCTTGCTCTCGACCTGTTTGGCGTAATCATATACAGCATTGATGGGGCTGTGACCGCCCTTGTGGATGCAGCCCAGAGACTTCTCCTCCAGCGTGGTGATGCCGCCGGCCTTGTTGCCCGGAGAGGGGTTGCCCTGGCGGACATCTTCGCCGACAGCGTGGAAGTGCGCCTCAAAGCGGCTGGTGATCTCATAGATGCGATCGTGGACTTCCTTGTTGATAGCACGGCGGGCCAGAATGTGCTCAGCGCCAATGAACTCGGAGGTCTCGGAGAGAATGCTGGTACCGCCTGCCTGCACCACCAGATCGCTCATAGCGCCGATGGCGGGGTTGGCAGCCAGACCGCTGGTGGGGTCGGAGCCGCCGCATTCCGTGCCGACGATCAGTTCGGACAGGGGGAACTCCTCCTTCTGGAGCATGGAGGCTTCAGCCACCATCTCCTTGGCATAACGAACGGCGATCTCAACAGCCTTGAGGGTTCCGCCCACTTCCTGAATGATGACCTGCTTGAGGGGCTTGTTGGTGCGCTCCTCAATGGCCTTGACCACCAGGTCCATTTGGCAGTTTTCGCAGCCCAGAGACACCACCACAGTACCGTAGATATTGGGGTTGGCGGCATAGCCGGCCATTACATCCATAGTAAACTGCTGGTCAGGGGCCACCTGAGAACAGCCCTGCTGGTTATTGAAGCTGATAGCGCCCTCGACCTGCTGTGCAATGATGCGGGCCGTGTCTGTGGCGCAAACGCTGGCGGGCAGGATCAGTACTCGGTTACGCACGCCAACCCGTCCGTCAGGACGGCGATATCCGTAAAAAGTCATATTCTGTATCCTCCCTTACTCCATCCCGCGGCGATCTTCTTTCATGCTCTCAACATTGTGAACATGAACATGGGCGCCCTCGGGGATCTGTTCCGTGGCCACACCGATGTGTTCGCCATACTTCACCACAGGCTCACCCTTTTCGATGGTCCGGGTAGCCAGCTTATGATAAATGGTAATATCTTCCGTGGCTTTCAGAGATACAGTCTTTCCCTCTTTGAGATAGGTAACGGTATCCCCTGCGGCAATCGGCTCAACGGCAACGGCCACATTGTCTTTGGGTCGATAATCATTGCGTTACGCATGGGTAATTACTCCTTTTATAAAAGATGAGTAAGCTTACAGGGGAATCACCAGGGCGCCGATCAAAGCCAGCACGAAAATGCACACAGAGGAGATAAAGGAGCCCAGGGTGTAGGTCTTCAGACCGCCGGTCACGGTCAGGCCGGACATATTGGTGGCCACCCAGAAGCCGGAGTCATTGACATGGCCGATGGAGTTGCCGCCGGACAGGCAGGCCAGCGCGATCCACACGGGATGGCAGCCGATGGCGGGAGCGATGGTTGCCATGATGCCCATAGAGGTCATGCCGGCCACGGTGCCGGAGCCCTGCGCCACACGGAAGATCATACCAATGAAGTAGGCCAGGAACATGGCAGGGATGACGGAGGTGGTATCGGTGCCCAGCAGGCTCACGATGGCATTGCCAATGCCGGTAGCGGTGATGACAGAGGAGAAAGAGCCGCCTGCACCGGTGATCAGCAGCACCACGCCGGCACTCTTCAGTGCCTCACCGGCAGACTTCTCCAGATTCTCACGGCCAATGTAGGGCAGGCTTACCAGGTAAGCGCCCAGAGTACCCAGGGTCATGGCAACCAGCTTGTTGCCCAGGAAGCTGCAGATCAGAGGCTCCTCGTCAAACATGGCGCTGCCCAGGGTACCGAAGAGAATGCAGACCACGGGGATGACGACGGGCAGCAGAGCCATACCGAAAGAGGGACGGGCCTTAGAGCTGTTCTGAGCAGCGCGGGCAGTTACCAGCTCGTTAACAACGTTGGAGCTGTGGTTCACGTCCTTTTCCTCATTCCAAATGCCGCGGTTGTGGATCTTAACATAGATGAAGTCGGACACCAGAACGGTGATAAAACCGACAACCAGACCGACGATCATCATGATGCCCAGATCAAAACCAAAGATATCGGCGGCAGCCAGAGGGTTGGGCGTGGGAGGCACCACGCAGTGAGCGGTGGTGGCGCCGATGGTCAGGCAGCCGGTGACATAGCACATCTTCATGTCGATCTTGGCGGCAATGGTGATGCCGATGGGGATCAGGATAATGAAGGTGACGTCAAAGAACACAGGGATGGACAGCACGAAGCCGGCCAGGCTCAGGCCCCAGATGGAGCGCTTTTCAGGGAAAGCGGAAACCAGCTTGTCGGCGATGATGTCGGCAGCGCCGCTGTCACTCATCAGCTGGCCCAGGATGGTGCCGAAGCCGACAGGCAGGCCGATGCTGGTCATCATGCTGCCGAAGCCGGAGGAGATGGTGTCCATTGTAGTCATCAGGTCGAGGCCGCCGGCCACACCCATGAACAGGCTGGCCAGAACCATGCCGATGGAAGCGTTGAGTTTGAGGACGATGATGCAGAACAGGATGATTGCGATTGCGATCACCAGTGCTACGATCAGCATTGCGGGAGATACCATAGAGTCAGTTCCTTTCTTTTTTGTGTTTCTTGCACTACTATTTAAAACCAGAGCTGTCCGGTAGTCGCCTGTTCACGGCAGGCCTCCGGCAGCTCGGATTTTTCAGAACAGGTTGCCGTTTTCGTCAAAGGGCAGGTCATAGGGCTCCGTGAGGACCTCAAAGTTGGGGTTGTTCTCCACCAGGGGCAGCATCCCTTCTGAAATCTCGATCACGCCGATATGCGCGGTATTGGGAATTCGGATCATCTTCATGTGATCGTGATCTTCGGCCTCAGGACAGCACATCAGCGCCAGCTGAATCGCTTCCCGGTCGTTATCCATGATCATGGGGATCTTCATCAGGTGCAGGAACGTGTTGGTAACGCCGGTGGGATAGGTCATTTCCAGCTTCATCCGGTTGACCAGACGGCGGGTGGTGACCTCTGCCAGACCGATGCCCTGCGCGTTGCCGTGGGTTTCGTCGGTAATATCCAGAACGACGCATTTCTCCGCCTGAATACCGCCGGAGCAGTACTTGGGCTGTACAAATCGGCCGGACACATTGGGATCCATGCCGTCGCCGGAGATGTTCTTGCCGATCTTATCCACCACCAGTACGTCGCACTTGTCAAACAGCAGGTGGGCGATGGTCTTGTAGGAGATCTCCTTGAGCTTGGGTTCCTCGCTGATGATCTCCTCCGGGCTCAGGCCCTTGATAAGATAGGTATCGTCATAGGCGTTTTCAATGATGGCAATGCCGCCCAGAACCGGTGCGTTTTCCAGGATCGTCCGGCCGTACTCCTCCACCAGCTCATGCATGATGGCAGGACTCTGATGATGGATGCTCTCAGCGCCCTTCTGCTTGCCAAGGCCGATGGCCATCATCTTCATCAGGCCGCTTTCATAGGGGCCGCGGAAAGAGGTATGCGGTTTGATCCGATTGAAAAGGATGATCCCGTCTGCCTCAGAGGCGTTTTTGTCCATAAACACCGGCTGATGGCGCACGCCGGAAATGCCGATCTGCACCGTCTCCATGGAACTCTTCACAGGGCAGCCCATGGCTTCCTCAGTGACGCCGTAGTCCTTGAGGATCTGGAGCTGGCCCTCGGCGGTAGCGCCGCCGTGGCTGCCCATAGCCGCCACAATGTAAGGCTCTGCGCCCTTGGACTTGACAAAGTCCACAATGGCACGGGCCATCACGGCATTGTGATTGATGCCGCGGCTGCCGCAGGTAATGGCGATCTTCTGACCAGGCTGGATCTTGCCGCCGATCTCAGGGCGATCCAGCTCCCGGGTGATGATGCCGGGAATATCGCTCTCAGGGATGCAGGTCTTGTCGAAGTTCTGGCGAACCTTGACCATCTTGGGGATCGGTGTGTCTTTGATCAGGTTGGTAATGGTTTCCATGTCTTGCTCCTCTCTCGCCGCCGCAGGCGGCATATCGTATCAACAATTATACAGATTTTTAATTTGAAAACGGATGCCGTGGGCTGTTCCCCCCAACACCGTGCCCGTCAAGATCATAGCTGGCAGCACCCGATTCCAGTGCCCCGGGATACGCCGGCTCTGGCGGCGATGCGTTCCATACTTGCTCTGTTGGTCTCCACTCGAGCTGTATATGTTTTTCCGTTCCGTGCACGTGCACGAGTCAGTGCAAAAAGAAAAGCGAAACAATATCGCTTATTAGCACTGTTAATATAATCTGTGTCCGTTTTTTTGCAATTATAAGATATGGCAAAAAAATAACAATTTTTTGTTGAATTTGAAAATGCCATACAATACATCTACCGGTTCAGCTTTGCGAAATTTCAATGCAAGACCGCAGGCTGCAGGGTCGGTCGCAGTTGTCACCCCCCCGTTTTCAGGAAAGGTGAATCCGACGCACAGATCCGCCAAAACATCCCCACGTCAAAGGAGTTCGGTTCAGATATGCAATTTTCCCCCCGCCGATTATTCCAACAGCATCAGGATCACGCCGTAGATCACCGATGCCAGTGTCCCGAAGGTGATGACCGGCCCGGCCACGGTGAACATCTTCGCCGCCATACCGGTGACGAATCCCTCGGACTTGAAATCCAGTGCCGGTGAGGTCACTGCGTTGGAAAAGCCGGTAATGGGCACCAGCGTTCCCGCGCCGCCGAAGCGGGCCAGCTTGTTGTAGAGATTCAGTCCCGTCAGCAATGAGGACAGGGTCACCAGCGAACAGGAGGTAGCTGTGCCCGCGTCCTCCTTGGGCAGACCCAGAGACATCCAGCCGTCCAGAATGACCTGTCCCAGAACACAGATGGCTCCGCCCACGAAAAAGGCCAGACATACGTCCTTACCCAAGGGGGACTTTTTCATTTTCCGCTGCACATACTGTTGGTATTCCCGGGGCGTCATATCCATAGTACGACCTCTTTTCACAAGTTTTCCATAGGTTCCCCATTCCGGCGAAAAGTATGTGAAATTTCTTGCAATGCAGCCTGAAAAGCGGTAAACTATTGACCATGATTCCAAAAGGAGGGCATTTTTATGAAAACCGTCCGGCCGCTGGGGCTGTACATCCACATCCCCTTCTGCAAGGCCAAATGCGTCTACTGCGACTTCTACTCCCTGCCCCATGGCGAGGACCGCATGGACGCCTATACCGACGCCCTCTGCGCCCATTTGACAGAAGCCGCGCCGCTGGCCGCGTCTCACACAGTGGATACCGTATACTTCGGCGGCGGCACTCCCAGCTATTTAGGAGAAAAGCGCCTGTGCAAAATTTTAAAGGTCATTGAAAAGCGTTATCAAGTGGCCCGCGACGCGGAGATCACTCTGGAGGCCAACCCGGACTCCGCCGGGGATTGGAAAGCTCTCCGCGCCCTGCGGCGCTGCGGCTTCAACCGGATCTCCTTGGGGATGCAGTCCGCCTGCGACGAGGAGCTGCGAACCATCGGCCGGGTCCACACCATGGAGCAGGTCCAACAGGCGGTGGAGGCTGCCCGGAAAGCCAAGATTCAAAATCTGTCGCTGGACCTCATTTATGGTCTGCCCCACCAGACGCAGGAGCGATGGATGGAAAATCTCGCCGCTGCCGTAGCTCTGAACCCGGAGCATCTGAGCTGCTACGGCCTGAAGGTAGAGGAAGGGACGCCTCTCTTTGCCATGAAGGACACCGCCGGTCTGCCGGGAGACGAGGAACAGGCGGATATGTACCTGCAAACCGTGGAATTTTTGAAGCAGTACGGATATGAGCAGTACGAAATTTCCAACTTCGCCAAGCCGGGCCGGGAATCCCGGCATAACCTAAAATATTGGAAGCTTCAGGAATACGCCGGCTTTGGCCCCGGCGCCCACAGCGATTTCGGCGGCGTCCGGTATGCCTACGAAAAAGACTTGGACGCCTACATCGCCGCCGCACACGGCGGACAGTTCCGCTTTTCCGAAAACACCGTCATCCCGCCCAGAGACCGGGACGTGGAGTGGGTGATGCTGGGTGCACGACTAATCTCCGGTCTGGATCCCAAGGATTACGAAGCCCAGTTCCGCCGCCGGTTTGATCCGATTTTCCTGCCGTTTCTGCAAAAGTGCGTGGCCGCCGGCTATGCTGTGTCGGAAAACGGTGTGTGGCATTTGACCCCCAAGGGCTTTTTAGTATCCAACCAGATCATCGGCGGGCTGCTGGATGCTCAGGCTGCGGAAAAGCAGCGCCGGGCAGACGCGGCGGCCCGGGGCGATTTCCGGGTCAATCTGGACTGACCCGCAGCCAAACGGCACTGCCGATCCTATGAAAGGATGATTTTCTATGTACGTTTACACGCCGGGGCAGTGGGCCCTGCTGTTCTTCTTCTATTGCTTCTGCGGCTGGGTCTGGGAATCCTGTTATGTCTCCGCCAAGCAGCGTCATTGGGTGAACCGGGGCTTTCTCCATGGGCCGCTGCTGCCGATCTATGGCTCCGGGGCCATCATCATTCTGTTTGCCACCCTGCCGGTGGCGGACAACTTCTGGCTGGTCTATTTTCTGGGTATGCTGGCCGCTACGGCGCTGGAATATGTGGTAGGCGCCGTAATGGAGCAGCTTTTCAAGGTCCGCTACTGGGATTACACCAAGCAGCCCTTTAACCTCCACGGCTACATCTGCCTGACCAGTTCGATCGCCTGGGGCTTTTTCTCCGATCTGCTGATCTATGTCATCCATCCCCCCATCGACAAGCTGCTCCATAAGCTCCCGGCCCTGCTGGTGAATCCTCTGGCCGCAGTGATCGCCGTGCTGTTCATCATGGATACGGTAAAGTCCACCAAGGCCGCCATCGACCTGCGGGAGGTCCTTACCAAGCTTACCGAGGAAAACGCAGAGCTGCGGCGGCTGGCCAAAAAGGCCGAGGCCGCCCAGGCCCGCACTGCCGAGGAACTGCAGGCTTTCCGGGAAAAGACCTCTCTGGACAGATACCTGCTGCAGTCCTATCTGGCTGACGAGCTGGAAGCCCACCGCACCGCCAAGCAGGTCCGGAAGCAGCGCCGCCGGACGGCTCTGGAAAACGCCTTCCGCCGCCGGGTGGAATCCAAGCTGGAAATCCTGGCCAATATCGCCCAGGCTTTGGAAAAGACCCGCGCCGCGCTGGACGATGGCATCGACGAACCCGGCGAGCAGGAGCTTGCCAAGCATCGGGAGGAGCTGGACGCCCTCATCGCTGCCGTCCGCCAGAGAGAAGCGCAGGTCCGCACCCGCTCCATCCAGCGCTATGAAACCGCTTTGCGGGTCCTCCGGGCCAACCCCTCCGCCAAGGCTAAGGCGGAACTGGGTGAAGCCTTTGACTCCCTGCGGAAGCTCTTGGAAAAATGAGCCAATATTTGACAGGCGTTCCCGGAGGGAACGCCTGTCAGCGTGTCGAAAAAGTCTTTTCTCCCCGCTGAGCAAGTTTTCAGAACTTCATAAAAGTTCTGAAAACTTAGGATTTTAATGGCGCGGGACACCCTTCTTGGGTTTCCCGCGCACACCCTTCCTTACCGTCGCGGAAAATTTATCACTTTATCGACAGCCTCAAAGTCCCCAGGCTGTTGTTATGCAACAGCTTGGGGACTTTATCTCATAGAATATCAGTCAAATAGCTGTCCGAGGATCATACCAATAGTTTCATCAGTTTTCTTGCGGCATCTATGCGATTCCGCATCTCCTCTGCATTGAAAATCAGCCCCAGACCTCTTCGGCGATCTCCTTCACCAGCGCCAGCTTGGCCCACTGCTGGGCCTCTGTCAGCTTATTGCCGATCTCGCAGGAGGCGAAGCCGCACTGGGGACTCAGGCACAGGCGATCCAACGGGATGTACTTGGCCGCGTCATGGATGCGGGCGATCACCGCCGCCTTATCCTCCAACTCAGGGCGCTTGGTGGTGACGAGGCCCAGCACCACCTTCTTCTCACCGCTGACAGCGGCCAAGGGCTCGAAGCCGCCGCTGCGGGCATCGTCAAATTCCAGATAGTAGGCAGTCACGTTCTCACGGGCCAGCAGGGTCTTGGCCACGCTGTCATAAGCGCCGGAGCTGGCATAGGTAGAGTGGAAGTTGCCCCGGCAGACATGGGTGTTGATGACCAGATCCTCCGGCTTGCCTTCAATGGCCAGATTGTTGGCGGCGAGCATCTGCTCCTTGATGGCCTCCAGCCCCTTCTCGTCGGTATCAAAGATTAGACAGGCACGGGGGTCTACCAGCATACCCCAGCTGCAATCGTCAAATTGCAGGTTGCGGCACCCGGCGGCATATACGTCATCAATGACCTTGCGGTAGCCCGCTGCCAGATCCTCCACCAGCTTTTCAATGTTGGGGTAGTATTTGCTGGTATTTTCCATTGCAAAGGGCATGACCATCTGCTCCAGAAACTGAGCGGGTGCGGGGATCGTCAGCTTGGCCACGGTGTTCTCGTCTTCCAGCGCCTTGACAAACCGGAAATGCTCCACAAAGGGATGGCTGTCCACTCCCACCTCTCCGGTGAGGTAGGTATCATCAAGCATTGCGTTCTCTCCATGGAACGGCAGCCCCTTCTCCGTGCGGCTGTGGCCCACGCCGTGAAAGCCCCACATGAAGTCGAGGTGCCAGGTGGCGCGGCGGAACTCGCCGTCGGTAATTACGTGGTATCCAGCGCTCTGCTGCTTGGCAACCAGCTCACGGATCGCCTGATCCTCCGCTGCTTTCAGCTCATCGGCTCCGATCTTGCCGTTTTGAAAGTCCGCCCGCGCCTGCTTCAGTCCGGCAGGGCGAAGAAAGCTGCCAACGTAGTCATAGCGAAAAGGGGTATTTGCTTTATTCATGGGGAAACGCTCCTTCCATACCAAAAAGATAGGCTGATTATAGGACTCGAACTGCAACAAGTCAAGATTTTTTTCCGTGTCTGCCGCAAGGCTTGAGCTGTCAGATCAATAACTGTGCAAAATCACCAAGCTGTTGTATCACAACGGCTTGGTGATTTGCGTTCCGTTGGCTTTTTTCAAGCTTTGGCGTTGCCGCTATCCTTCTGCGGCATCTCGCCCGTCGGCTTTGACCGTGGGATATCACCATCCGGCTTTGGTCCGCCTCCGCCGCCGGAGGGCGGCGCTCCGTCCGGCTTCTGCCCGCCGGGGCCGCCCACATTGCCCATGCCAGCGCTTACCGTTCCGGTCTGGGCGGCACTCTCCGTCTGGGTCTCGCCGGAGGAAAGCGTATAGTGGCTGATGTCCTTGAAGTCCTCCGCTTCATAGCTGCCCAGCGCAGACTTGGAGAGGTGCGTCTGCTCCGCAAGTTGTTCCAGCGTCAAGCCACACTCCACACGCAGGTCTTTCAATCGCTCTTGTATGGTTAAAGCCATATTTTGTTCCTCATTATATTGCCGTTATCATATTTTCTAACTTAAATCTTTCGAGCTGCGGAATGTTCTTGGCGGAAATATTTAGGCCATATTCTGGTTTCGACTTTTTACCCTTGTATGAATGGTAAACAAAAATATTACTACTGTCATTATCCCATGTGGTCGCAGGAATTAAATATTCTATAGGGTGTTCGCCATCATTTAGCAAAAGCAAGAACAAGTAAAGTGTAAAGTGATTGGTCTGAAATATCAAAATATTCCTCCCGCATAAAAACATAGCCTGTTCCTTTGCGAATGGCTTTAACTTGAAACTTCAAAAATCCTCTCTTGCTTTCTGCAATAAAATCTATTCCATGGTCATCAACCTCGGAAGTATAAATGCTCACTCCATAAGAGGCTAATGACATTTTTGCGTAGTATTCACAGAACGTCCCCAGCTTTTGCCGGGTGAGGTCACTTCTTGACCAATTTAGGTTATACATTTCATTTCCACCGCCTGCTACATATCTCTTTTTCATTCTACCACAATTCCGAGAGCGTGGAAATAGGCAGTTTTTTGGGCGGATTTCCTACCTTTCGGATATACGGGATGGGCGGTCATTTAGGTGTAGACTTAGGGTAGTTCATCGATGAGCTGCACCTTGAAAAATGAATGACCGTCCGAAAAGGAATACCCCGGCAGGGGAAGCACCGCAAGGAGCCAACTTCTGGACACTTTGTCCAGAGGTCACTTCGGGACAACTTGTCCCGAAGCTGTGGGGAGCGTGCCAACGCCGGAACACGCCGCAGGAATGGGGCAGGAAGCCTTTTCGGGGAGAACGGCTAAGGAAAAATGGAGGGAACACATGAG
>ERZ1107006.2860-NODE-2860-length-11974-cov-6.034147_pt1 | contig 11974 bp, 10 predicted proteins | sample MGYA00403696_ERZ1107006 | MGnify/ENA primary metagenome ERZ1107006 (study PRJEB35170, sample SAMEA104062441) | human gut metagenome | biome: human gut; feature: human-associated habitat; material: faeces | place: Denmark | collected 2012-08-13 ...
AGCGCTCGCCCACATAAATGCTCACCTCGGCCACGCCCCGGTAGCACCAGCGGGGGTCTACCCGCCGCAGTGCGGCCCAACCGGCCAGCTCGCCGCCGTCCAGAATGACGAGGCGGCATTCTTTGATGTGAAAGGCATCCCACGCCGTGTAGGGCGGGCAGGTGGTCTGGAAGGTGGCGTGCTCCGTGGCGATGCCCTCTGAATAGATCTCGGACACAGCGTCCCAGTCTTCCGGCTCCATGGGCCGGATGGTGATATTGCTCATGATATTCTTCCCCGGCAGAGCGCCTCAATGCGCCCTGCATCATTCCTCTTATCTCAGTATAGCAGATGCAGCCCGCCCGCGCAATGGCCGCTTATTCCAGCCCCGGCAGGGTGTCCAGCACCGGGATGCCCAGGCTGTGCAGGAAGGCTTTCTTCTCCTCGATGGCGGGGACGACGTCCAGCTCCGAGGGGGCGTGGGCGTCGCAGCCCACGATGGCCTTGACGGGGTACTCCGCCGCGATGCGCCAGAACTCGTCCCGGGTGTAGCCCAGAGAGCCGTCGGGACGGCCCTGCAAAGTCAGTCCGGCCATGTTGTACTCGAGGGGGATGTCCAGCCGCGCCGCTGCGGCACAGATGTCCCGGCAGGCTTTCTCGGCGTCGGCGTCGAAAGCCGTCACCCGGTTCAAAAAGAGGTCGGGGTGGGCCAGATACCGGTAAAGCCCCGTTTCCAGCGCTTCCACCACCTGTTCGGCATACCGTCTGCCGTGGGCGGTGGAGGTGCTGCCGCCGAAGCGGCTGGCTCTGGCGTCCTGCTCGTCGGTGGTGTCGTAGTGACAGCCGAGGATGAGATATTCGATGTCCAGCCGCTCCATCTCTTCCCTGAGCCAGCCCAGATAGGCCGGGAAATACTCCGCCTCGAGGCCGATGCGGATGTGGAGCTTGTCGGCATATTTCTCCCGCAGCCCGCGCAGGGTCAGGACGTAATCGTCCAGCTGGGAGGGCAGCATCCGGATGCGGCTGACGAAGCCCGACGTCGCGTAGGCCCAGGGGGTGTGGTCAGAAAACCCCAGCACCTTGTAGCCGCAGCGCAGGGCCGTGAGGATGTATTCCTCCTCGGTGCCTTCGGCGTGGCCGCAGCGGGTGGTGTGGGTGTGGTAATTGGTCAGCATGACAAGGCTCCCTCCCGGGCAGAAATTTTTTGACAATCATCACCGTTGTGATACAATAGGGTATAGCAGCTTGCGTTTTTAATGCACAAACAACATCCGCAAACTGCATATCGCAAATATGCCATTTTGATAGGCACTATTTTTGAAAATCGCGATAAGCAGAATCAGCAGCCCACCATGATATCAATGATCTCGTTGTTGGTCTCCTTCATGCCCTGCTTGCCAAGACGGCCCACATTCTTGAGGGAGTTTTCCACGCCCTTGGCCACAATGCCGTCACCAGCGCGGAACTGATTACCGCGGATGTACATATTGTAGCCCAGCAGACCGGCCTCCACCGCAGTTGCGATCTTTGCCGCGCAGGAGGCCTTGGCACCATCGCAGATGACGCCGGAAACCACTGCCAGTGCATTGACAACCGTATGGATGACGGCATCATAGTCACCGCCGCAGAGATAGGCGATACCGGCACCCGCACCAGCGCCCGCGCTGATAGCGCCGCAGTAGGCAGACAGGCGGCCAATGGGGGTCTTTTCGTGGATGGTGGTCAGGTTGGAGAGGGTCAGCGCCCGCAGAAGTGTTTCGTCGCTTACGCCCAGCTCCTGTGCATAGACAATGACCGGTACAGAGGTCGTAATGCCCTGATTGCCACTGCCGGAGTTGATGACCACCGGCTGCTCACAGCCGTTCATGCGGGCATCGGAACCGGCTGCGGCGTATGCCTTGGCACGGACTCTTACATCATTGCCCTCCATATCCAGCAGCACACTGCCGATGTTGGCACCGTAGTTGCCGCGCAGACCCTCCTCGGCAATGGCCATGTTGCACCGGATCTGCGGTTCCAGAATGGAACGGACATCCTCCACGTCCACCGTGTTGGCAAAGTCCCAGATATGCTCCATATCCAGCAGGCTGCGGTCGGTCAGAGTCTCCTCGTTATCTCCGTGTACCGGAATGTCCACCAATACCTCGCCGTCCTTTTCCACATGGACGATATTGGTGTGGAACACCGCAATGCGCACCTGTGCGGAGTGCTCGCCCTTCCAGACCGTGAGGATGATGTCAAAGGTGACACCATTCTCAACGTGCCGCACCTTGATATCCGTCTGGTCAAGGTACGCGCGGATGGCTTTGGTCTGCTCCGGGGTCACATCGGCAATGACCTCCAGCTTCTTTTCCTGCTTGCCGGCCACGATGCCCGCAGCAGCGGCGGCTTCCAGACCCTTCATGTTATCCGTGTTGGGCACGATGACCGACTTGACGTTTTTGATCATGCTGCCGCTGGCTTCCACCAGCACTTTGTCCGGCAGCTCGCCCAGCGTATTGCGGGCAGCAGCGGCGGCATAGGCCACGGCGATAGGCTCGGTACAGCCCATAGCCGGGATCAGCTCCTCCCGCAGAATATCAATATAAGCCTGGTATCTCTTATCCGTCTTTTCCATTCTAAAAACCTCGGTTTTCTTTTTTACAGTGTACTTACAGGTAGAACACTGCGCACAGAGCGGTGGTGACGACACCGAAGATGATCAGCATGGGGAAGCCGCACTTGAGGTAGTCCTTCACAGAGTAGCCGCCTGCTTCCCAGACCAGCAGGTTGGGTGCAGTGCCGAAGGGGGTAACGAAGGCACCGGAGGCGCACACAGACACGGACATGGCACCGGCCAGCGGGTTGATGCCTGCGGCCTGGCACAGCATGATGGCGATGGGCAGCACCAGAACGGTGGCAGAGGAGTTCATCAGGAACTGGGTGGTCAGCAGCATCAGGAAGGTGATGGCGCCCAGCAGAACGATGGGAGGCAGGTTGCTCAGCACGGGGCTGATGGCGTTGACCAGGTACTCAGCAGCGCCGCTGCTGACCAGAGCCTTGCTCAGGGGGAAGATACCGCCGACGATGAAGATGGTGGAGGTGGGGAAGGCCTTGATAGCCTCCTCCAGGCTGATGCAGCCGGTGACGACGACGAGGATAGCGCCGATGACGCCTGCAATGTGCATGGGGACGATGCTGGTAGCCATGGCAACCAGAACGCCGATGAAGATCAAAGCGACCAGAACCATCTTTTTGGTGTCGTACTCTGCCGTGCGGTCACCGCCCTTGATCTCAATGTCCTTATCCGGCAGCAGCTTTGTGCCGCAGAAGCACATGTACAGTATGCCGCACACCAGCAGGGGCAGGCCGATCTTGGTGTACTCGAAGAAGCCGAACTCCCGCAGGCCCATATCCTTCAGGATGCCGTTTGCCACGATGTGGGGGGTGGTGCCCACCAGCGTGATGGTGCCGCCCAGAGAGGCGAAGAATGCCAGAGCCATCAGCAGCTTGGACTTCTTGACGCCAGCCTTGGAGGCCATGGAGCTGACGATGGGCATCAGACAGGCAGTGGAGCCGGTATCGTTCAGGAATGCGGACAGGCCGCCGGCCACAAGGCCGGTGCCCAGCAGCAGGCCCTTTTCGGTCTTGCCCAGCAGACCGATGATCTTGCCGCCGATAAAGTCGGCCAGACCGGTCTTGAAGAAGGCCTCGCCAACGACCACCAGACCCATGAAGAACACGATGGTGGTGTTGCCGAACTCGGTGTAGGCGCTGCCGGCATTGATAACGCCGGTGGCGGCCAGTGCTGCGGGGATGGCCGCGCCGAGGATGACCAGCGGGACCTTCTGAGAGATCAGCAGGACCATGGTGATCACAAGGATGACGCAGGTAATGATCGCTTGTGTTGTCATAACAGTGATACCTCCAAAATGAATTGTACGATTTGTGCGGTGGTTTTTCAAGACATTTTATTGTCTATATGTAAAGACAACTTATCAACCTGACGTAAGTATAGCCGTGATGTTCTCTGTTGTAAATTGTGAGTAGTCCCAATTTATTCGTTGAAAATTCTCTGTTCTGCCAAAAGCAGTCCCTTTTTTGTAAAAACAGGACGGATCTGCCACGCAGCTCCGTCCCAAAGCGTATAGAACCATCTCCACGCAAAAAAGGCTGCCGCACAGCGCACTGTGCAGCAGCCTCCGGGTACTTATTTTGTTTTTTCGGAGAGAAAACGCTCAGAATTCCAGCGTGATGAAGGGGCGGTTCTCCTTGGGCATGGAGACCGTGGTGGTGACCGCCAGCACCTGATTCCCGTGATATAAGAAGGTATCCCAGCTGAACAGCTTCTCCGGCGGCGCGTTCAGCAGAGAAAGCTCCATATCCGAGGTAAGGGGCGTGTCCACAAAAATGCGGATGTGGGTCGGCTTTTCATTGAAATAGCGGCAGATATAATCGTGCAGGAAAAAGGTCTTCAGTGCCTCGCAGTCAAACGTGTGATCCTTGCACACCGACAGCGGGACATAGCTGTAATCCACCTCATCCACCTCGCTGCTCACATCCACACAGCGAACGATCTTATAGACATAGGGGTTTTCTGCCGTCAGGCCCAGCTTCTGGCACAAGGCAGCATCCGCCTTGATGACCCCATGCTCCAGCAGGCGGTGCGGCTTGTTGTTGGAGTGTTCAAAGGGTGCGATCTTGATGCCGCTGGAAAACGCCATGGGGCTGGAAAAGGACTGGCCCGGGACAAACCGGACAAAGGTACCCTTACCCTGTACCCGCTCCACAATGCCGCTGTTGGCCAGCTCCTTGACGGCAGTATTCACCGTCAGGCGGCTGACATCAAACTGTCTGGCAAGCTCGGTCTCTGAAGGGATCTTGTCCCCGGCCGCATACTCTCCGGACTCGATCTTTTGCAGGATATAGTTCTGGATCTGAACGTATTTGGGCGCATAGGAATAGTTCTCGTCCGCCATAATCTTTCCTCTCTTCCCATCTCCTGTCCGCTCTTTCACAGCTTGCAGACAGACAAAGCTCTCTATTCATGGAATCGGTCAGCATACAGACAGGAGGAAGTGAAAAAAGAAGATCAATCGTTGGAATGTGCGGCCTCGATAAAGGCGCGCAGCTCCTCATCATAGGTATTGGTGGCCAGCGAGCAGTCCGGTGCCAGCACAAAGGGGATGTCCTTCATCCGCTTCAGGGTATTGCGGGTCAGCGCAGCGATCTCTTCGGCCTTGTGCTGACCGAACAGCCGCTCGTCACAGCCGCCCATCGGAGTGATGGACTTGTCCAGCCACTGGGGTGCGGTGTCCAGCTTGGGGTTGCCGGTAGCGCTCTCGGGCCAGTGCAGGATGTCGATGGGGTAGTGCGCAAAATACTCCGGGTTCACCTCAAGGCCGCAGGCATGGACCATGATCTTGCAGGGCTTCAGCGTCTCCATCATCTGCAGATCATAGGGTTTGACAAACTCTTCCCACTCCTCCTTGGTCATGTAGGTGGAACGGGACAGGCCGGTGGCACCGTAGAACACACCGTACAGACCTGCATCCTCGATGAGGTGCTTAGAATAATCGGCCATCGTATCAGTGATGTTCTGCAGGGTCTTGTGGATCAGCTCCGGCTGCTCGTGCATCAGGGTCATCATCAGGTCGTCACGGCTTGCGGCGCGGTAACGGCCAATGGGGTTGACGGCGCACAGCTTCTGCAGGACGCTGGTGGGGCACATCATGGTCTGGAACATGGGGATGTCCTCGTTCAGACCAGCCTTCATCTTCTGAATGACCTCAATCTGCTCTGCAAACACACCCTGATTGCCCGGCAGCACCGTGATCTTTTCCAGATCCGCCACACCGCTAATGGGACCCTTTACCACCTTGGGCAAAACACCCTCGTAGTCGTTGTAGTCGAACTGACCGCCCCATGCCTCCTCATAGTAGGAAGCACGCGGCTGCAGCTTGACATAGTCCCAGTCGTAGGTGTTCTGCCATTTCAGCATCGTTTCTACAAAGAGGTCCGCGCCGCTGTGCTCGTTCTCGGTGAAATGACGCCACGCCGATACCGGCGGACGGTCTGCCAACTCATGGTTCAGAACTGCTTCAAATCTTTCTTTTTTCGTCCACATAGTAAAACTCTCCGTTCGTTTTTTGGTTTCTCAGGTTGATAAGTTGCCAAACAACGAGAAAGAGTTCTGTATGCTATTCATTTGTATCATAGCATACTTTTGCTTTGGGGGCAATGATTATTTCGTAGTTTCGTCACCTGCCTTCTTATTGCTGCGGTTGTTATAAACATAGACCATAACAGAAGCGGCTGCCACCAGTGCGCCGCCGATCACAGAGGTAAATTTTACCGGCTCGCCCAAAATAAAGAAGCCCAGGATCATGCTGAAGATAATGCCGGAGTAGTTGTAAATGCTGATCTCTGAGGCCGGAGCAAAGCGATAGGCATAGGTGATAAAGGCCTGTCCCAAGGAGCCGAACACGCCGATGAGCAGCAGCAGTACCGCCTGCTTGAAGCTGGGCACCACAAAATCCTTCAGCATGAAGGGGATAGAAGCAATGGCGCTGAAGGTGGAAAAGTGCATCATGACCGTCAGGCCGTCCACCTTGCCCTTAAAGAAGGAGAGAAAGGTGTAGGCGACACCGGAGGTCACGGCCGACAAAAATGCCACCACCAGAGGGAAGGGGTTGGACTCAAAGCTGGGGCGGAACACGATAAAGGCACCCACCATGGAAAGTGCCAGCGCCGGGATCTGGATCTTGGGCAGCTTTTCTTTCATAAAGATGACAGCCAGAATGGTGACCCAGATAGGGGAAGTTTTGTTCAGGATCGTCACATCGCCCTGCGCCGCATGGCTGGAGGCATAAAACAGGGTGATCAGGCCCAGAAAGCCAAAGAACGACCGCCCGAACAGATAGGGCTGATACTTGGCCGGGCCAAACAGCGAGCCCTTTTTGCGCAGAATGATGATTGCCGAAACGATCAGCACGAACGAATTCCGCATGAAGATCTGCTCCATCGTGGGGATCTCGCGGCTCAGCCGCACCACCACCTGCATGGATGCAAAGCACAATGCAGACAAGATCATATAAAGAGCACCTTTTTGTCTCTGAGTCATTGAATATCTCCTTAACCTGTTTCTATCCAAAGCGGCATTCGAACGCTTTTCGCCGTGATGCCTTATTGTTTCCATGTTCGATTATATACTTGTCTTGATGTCTTGTCAATATGAAATTCCATCTTTTCCGTCTTGAATCTTCTGGAGATAAGTTTTACTCTTTCCGCAACCGTGCACCCATGGCTTACAAAACAAAAAAGCCATGAAATCTTTCGATTTACAGCTTCCACGGTAGACATTCCTACGCGTTGGAACCCGCGGGCTACTGATTCGTAGGAACCGAATGGTACATTTTGTCCATTTCATCATTTGACGCTAAAACGTCATTTTAATCGAATCACCGTTATTTTGCCGTTATTATTCTATTGCATTCTTTGCATTGCTTGCACGTCTTTGCACCTGTTATCCATCCTTGCGATGTGCAGAAAATGTGCAAAAGTGTGCAGAGCCAAAACCAGCCCGGCAAAACAGGCTGTTTCGCACAGCCCCAAAAGCTGGATTTCAACGGTATTTATTGTGCAAAATCTTCCAGTTTTATCCAAACAACAATCTTACATGACATATCGGTTCTATGGCAGGGTTTAGGACATCCGAACAGACACCGTTTGATATAGAAATGAGGTTCACCATGAACAAACTGCTTTCCTGCCGCTACAACATGGACACCAACCGGGTGGAAGCCCGGTTCGAGGATGGCACTACTCTCGCCATCGACTGTATCGCCATCGAGGACGAGTACGGCAACACTCCGGCACAGCGGGCAGAACTGGACTGGCTTCTCTACAACAAGCCTTTGGAGTATGCCCAGCTTGTGCTGGATGGTGAGATAGAGCATTATCTGTCACTCGGCTGTGACCATGGACACTTGATTGATTGACATGACGAACAGAACGCCCGCCTGCTGCAAGCACAGCAAGTGGGCGTTCTGTTTTTCGCACTCCGAGTTGGATGGCGGAGTACAGCAAGGGTAAAATGAAGAAGGTATAGGTAAAATTAGAGGTAGCGTATTAGGAGTTTATGCAAACAAAGCAATGATCTTGGGGATTTGAGTAGACAGACCGGAAATCGTCATAATGACTGCAAAGATGTAGCTGATGGTCATGCAGATGCGCAGAACCGTAGGCTTTTTATAACCCACGCTCAGATCATTACGCCAGATCATCAACAACATGAACAGGCCACCCACAGGTGTTGCAATCGAGGTGGCAATGTTCGCCATCAGGATCAGCTGGGTAGGGGAACCGCCGTAGCTGTAACAGACCACCATGGCAAAGGCCAGGCAGGCCAGGCAGCCAATGCGGATGAACTTGCTCTCCAGGCTGACGTCCTTGTCAAGACCGGCACCCAGCAGCACCATGCCGCGCTGGGTATTGGCCAGCAGGGAAGAGAAGCCTGCGCCCAACAGGGCCAGACCCATGATGTAGCGGGCACTGCCGCCCATGATGGGTACCAGCATCTCTGCCAGCTGGGCCGGGGCCTTGATGCTCAGCCCCTGCGGGTGCAGCACGACGGCACCCACCAGCACGATGGCACCGGAAATCAGGGAGACACTGACGATGTGAGTGATGGCATCCGTCAACATAACACCATTGAACAGATCGTCTTTCTTCCACTTTTTCTCTTTGCCAAGGTAAGTGCCGTAAATACCAGCAGTCACAGCGGCATTGGTGGAGATGAAGGCCAGAGCCGTGCTGAGGGAGCCTTCAGGGACCTTAAAGCCGAACAGTCCTTTGGCAAGCCCCTGAGGTTCCGGGCCGCCGACACCCACCAGCGTGGCATAGAACGCCACGATCATCAGGACGATGCAGAGGGTAATGATCTTTTCGACCTTGGAATAGACGTTCTTGGCAAAGTACATGTACACCACGACCGCGATCATGATGACGGAGCCGATCTTCCAGTCGATGCCGAAGATGAGGTTCATACCGGCACCGGTACCGGAGATGTTGCCCATCGTGAAGAACAGGCAGGAAAGGAACATGGCGCAGCCCACGATGCCGGAAGCCACCGGGCCGTAATACTTGCGGATGGCGTGGATGGTCGGCATCCCGGTCACGATGGCCAGACGGTTGGTGACCATCATAAAGGTGATGCCCATGAAAATGATGGGGAAGAACAGCCACATCAGGTCGTAGCCATAGTTTGCGCCGATCATCGAGGCTGTTGTCACGGCACCGGGGCCGATTACGATGCCTGTCGCGATCAGACCGGGGCCAATGCGCTTGAGCAGGTCTTTCAATGGCAGACGCTTCACGTCTGAGCCAAAGGCAGGAGCGGACGCCGGCATCTCGGCCGACATCGTTGCATTGTTCTCGCTCATGATAAAGCCTTCCTTTTATTCTTAAAAAAGAGGGTGCTGCACTGATGAGGTCATCAGGCAGCACCCGGAGTATGATTTGACCCACCTCAGCAGCTTCGCACAGAGCTGCCGGAGGTATCGGGGGTTATCTTACTTGTACTGCTCCATATCCACTGCGGGGAGCTGGCTGCGCTCCAGACCCAGAGCGACCCAGTCCTTCTCCTCCTGGTTCAGGGGCAGAACGGGCTTGCGCATCAGAGCGCTGGTGAAGATGCCGCGCTGCTTCAGAGCTTCCTTCAGGCGGGCATGAGCCTCACCGGAGGGCTGGCCGCCGCCGTAGATGGCCTGAGAGATGGGGTAGATGCGGTTGGACCAATCCTGTGCTTCCTTCAGAGTGTGCTTGTCAGGATTCTTGAAGACATCCCATGCCGGGCAGATCAGCTCAGGCACACAGCCTGCGAAACCGATCAGAGCGCCGTCCATGCCGGGGAACCAAGAGACGCACAGGGTCTCGTCGTGGCAGGTGATCAGGCTGATATCGGGGCACTCCTGACGGAGCAGGCGGACGTCATGCTCGTAGATGGGGGTGACGCGGGTGCCCATCTTGATGCACTTGACGTGGTCAATCTCCTTGCACATCTTAATCAGGGTCTCGACCGGGTAGAAGGCCTTGGAGGTTGCGGGATACAGGTGGATGATGATGTCGATGTCAGCACCCTCAGCAACGTCCTTGACATACTCGAAGGGAGCGTTGGGGTTCATGCCGAAGCGCAGCCACATGTGCGGGGGCATCAGCAGGATACCGTCTGCACCAGCCTCCTTGGCTTCCTTGGCCATGGCGATGGACTCGGCGGTGTTCTCGCAGTTGACGCCAGAGATGATGGTCATCACGTCGCCGCACTCCTCAGAGCAGATCTCGACGACACGCTTGCGCTCGGCACGGGTCAGGCCGGTGATCTCACCAGTGTGGCCGTTGCAGACCAGACCTTCGATTCCCTTGCCGTAGAAGCTCTTGATCCAGCGCAGATAAGCGCGGAACTCCGGCTCGTTGATGGAGTAATCGTCGTTCAGCGGAACAGACACAGCGGGGAAGATGGTCTTGAACGTTTTAACCTTAGCCATAATGAGAATCTCCTTTTATCAAAAATCAATGTTGTGTTGGTTTTCGTTCTGGATCGCAGAAGCCGCTTTGGAGATCATCTCGCGCGCCGATGTCTTTGGGCTTTGCTCTGCAATCGTTTGTTTTCTGTGGCTCTGTTATACCATGGCTGCAAGCCTTTCGTCAACAAAAAACAGCCTCCCTGCAAAGTTTTGCATATTGCCTGCAACGTCTTGCACAATTTTACATTTTCAGCATTTTCTGGTTCGGATTTTGTTCATTTTGCCAAGTATCATCTTGACAGGCGTTCCTTTCCCTGCTTCTTGATTTTTTGTTCCGCCAGGATTACAATAGGGGTGTCCGGGATACTCCCGCCTAAGAATCTTTGCAAGTTGCGCAAACGTTTGCATTCAGAACGGAAAGGAGAGCTGCTTCATGGCGACCCTGAAAGACGTTGCGCAGAAAGCGTGTGTGGATGTCAGCACCGTTTCCCGCGCCTTAAACAATACCTCTTATGTCCACCCGGAGACCAAAGCCCGCATCGTGGCTGCCGCTAAGGAGCTGGGCTACCGACCCAATGTCATGGCAAAAGCGCTGCGGCAGGGACGGCGGCACACCCTGGGGGTCATCGTGCCCCGGCTCCACCTGACCCTGTTCTCTGAGATCCTGCCTGGCATCGAGCACGAAGCCGAACGGCTGGGGTATTCCACCCTGATCTCCACCACCGACGATGACCCCCAGCGGGAAAAAAGCTGTCTGGAACGGATGCAGAACAGCTTCGTGGACGGCATCATCATCACCGGCACCGGGCGCAACAACCGGCTGCTGCGCAGCATCCAGGCCAGCGGCATCGCCGTCACCCAGATCGTGCGGTGTCAGGAGCCACGCATCAGCAGCATCGTAGCCGACTACGAAGCCTGCGGCCGGAACGCCGTGGACTATCTCTATTCCAAAGGCTGCCGCCGCATCGCGCTCATCGCCGGTTACTCCCACCAAAGTCCCTTCAAGGGCCGGTACGAGGGCTACTCCAAGGCCATCGCCGCCCACGGACTGGAGGAGATCCTTGCCGAATCCACCCAGCCGGTCAACAGCTTTGAGTATGGCTATGAGTGCGCCAACCAGCTTCTCCGGGACGAGCCGGAGCTGGATGCCATCTTGGCCCCGGTGGACCTGCAGGGGCTGGGCGTTCTGCGTGCCCTGAAAGAACAGGGCATCCGGGTGCCGGAGCAGGTCAAGGTCATCAGCATGACCGGCCACGCCATCGGCGAGATGCTGGAAACCAGCATGACCTCCATGGAGATGCCTGCCTTTGAGATGGGCGAAAAAGCCGCCCAGCTGACCATTATGGAGATCGAAAGCCCCAGCGAAAAAGCTCCCACGCCCCAGTCCATCCAGTTCCCTTATACATTGATTGAACGGGAAAGCACCTGATTGTTTCTTTATAAGTCCTACTATCACCGCTTTACTGCAATAAAATTTGCAAAACCATCTTGAC
>ERZ1107006.2863-NODE-2863-length-11967-cov-2.734469_pt1 | contig 11967 bp, 8 predicted proteins | sample MGYA00403696_ERZ1107006 | MGnify/ENA primary metagenome ERZ1107006 (study PRJEB35170, sample SAMEA104062441) | human gut metagenome | biome: human gut; feature: human-associated habitat; material: faeces | place: Denmark | collected 2012-08-13 ...
TTTTTGAAAAAAGATGAAAAGGCCGGCTCCGTGCGAAGCCGACCTTTCAAAAAACATATATGGGAACAGGAAAAATGCGCCGTCTTATGCCGGGGCTTTCGGCAGCTCGGCCGTCTTTTCGGCCGAGCCCTGCGCGATATGCAGCGTGAAGGTGAAGCAGCTTCCCCGTCCGGGCTCGCTGGTGACGCTCATCTCCTCGCCGAGGTGCTTCATAATTTCGTAAGCGATGGCGAGGCCGAGGCCGGTGCCCTTGCTGTGGTGGGATTTATCGACCTTATAGAAGCGGTCGAATACGTGGGGCAGATCCGCCGCAGGGATGCCCACGCCGGTGTCGCGGACGCGGACGCGGACAACGTCGCCCTCCGCGCAGGCGCTCAGCGTGACGACGCCGCCCTCCGGCGTATACTTGAAGGCGTTATCCAGCAGCACGATGAGCACCTGCTGGGTGCGATCCGGATTGCCCCAAACGCTCGGCAGGTCTTCCGGCACGTCGTAGACGAAGGTCTGCTGATAGTCCTCGGCGTAGGCGAAATAGGTCTCGTGGATGAGGTTGAACAGCGGGAGCGGGGCAAAGACGCTTCGGGAGAGCGAGGCCGTGCCGCTTTGCAGGCGGGAGAGCTCCAGCATGTCGTTGACCAGCCGCGACAGGCGCATGGTTTCGCGCAGCACGACGTCATAAATCTGCTGCCGCTGTTCCTCGGTCTTCACCAGACCGTCGCGCAGCGGCTCGATCAGCGCGCGCATGGCGGTCAGCGGCGTGCGCAGTTCGTGGGAGACGTTGGCGACGTAATCGCGGCGGGTCTGCTCCAGCCGCTCGGCGCTGGTCACGTCGGAAACGATGCCGACGCAGCCGGTCACCTCGCCGCTTTGCAGCAGCAGCGTCGGGAACAGGGTCGTGCCGCCGATGCCCGTGGACACAGACTGATACGCGTCCAGGGACACATAGGGCAGGCCGATGTTCATGTTATTGCGCTGGAGGGTTTCGGCAACCAGCAGCAGCTCGTCCCAGGTGGTGGGAACCCTCAGCCCCAGCTCCTCAAACACATCCGTGCGGTAGAACATGACGTAGAAGTTCTGGCTGTTGGGCAGACCCCAGACATGGCCGTTCCAAGTCAGGGGTTCCAGCGCGCCGGGCATATACTCGCTGACCAGCTCGTCAAAGCCCTCGAAGCCCTCCAGCGGCAGTACAGCACCGCGCAGGGCGTAGTTCACCGGGTCACCGCGGCCCAGCATGATGGTGACGTCCGGGCCGGCGTCCGCCATAACCGCCTGCATCAGGCCGCTCTGCACGATGGACAGGTTCACGCCGATGCCAGTTTCCGGGGTGAAGCGGCTGTCGATCAGCTCCTTGAGCACTTCCGCCTGGTCGCGTCCGGAGGCAATCCACACATCAATGACGGTATCGCCCTCGCCGGCATTGCCGACGGTCTCGTAGTCCGTGGTAAAGGAGCCGACCAGCGCCTCTGCCTGGTATGTGAAGTTCTCCCACAGGTTGGAGGCGGTGCGGGGAATCTCGCCGCCCGCCGGGGTGAAGTAGATCACATCCAGCTGCAGGCTCTGCTTGCAGATCGTCTGCATCCAGGTGCTGATGGTGACGATGTTGTCCCGGAAGGTGCTCAGGCGACTGGGAATGGTGCCGGGGCGGGCCGCAAAGCTCTCCAACTGCTCGGCCAGGCGCACCAGAGAGGCAGCTTCCGTGCCGGTGTAGCCGGTCAGCGTCTGCACCTGCTGCTCCACGCTGCGCAGCTCGGCAGCCAGCATCGCCATGTTATCAATCAGTCCGGGGATGGATTCCTCCAGGAAGTAATCGCGGTACAGGTCAGGGGTTGCGCTGGTCACCATGATGATCCGGCGGTACATGGTGTTCAGATCGTTGACGACAGAGTCCACCCGGGCCATCAGCACCGCCAGGTCCCCGGTGGTGGGCGTCATGGTGAGGGTATGGGTGCCCTTGGTCAGACAAACAGCATAGGGCTCGTCGCCGCCCAGCGTCGTTGTCTGCCAGGACACGCCATAGGGGAATTCCACCTGCGCCATCTCCCGGAAGGGCGTTTCGCCGTCGATTTGGATATTGCGGTACACCAGCATGCCGCGCAGGAAGTTTTGGCGGAAACGGAAGGTCAGGTTGTACATTCCGTCCGCCGGAACTTCAAATTCCCAGGTGATGGACTGGTCTGCGGTGGCCCAGTTCTCGCCGCCGATGGTGTTGAGCTTTTTGGCAATCGGATCTGAGGGGGATGTCATGGGGTCGGAGCGGTCGGAAATCGGATAAAGCTGAGTAGAGGTTTTGTTCAGAGCGTGTTCCGCCTCAATGGTAATGGTATCAGCGCCCTGTGCCATATCGGTATGGGCAGCGCTGTAATCTGCGTAAGTCGGGGCTTCCTGCGCATTGTGGAAGCACAGGGAAGCGATGGCAACGGGTTCACGGATGGCCGTCAGGGTCAGTGTATGCTCGCCGGCTTCCAGCGCGAAAAGATAGCTGCCGTTGACATAGCCGTTCACATCGTAGAGATCACTGGTCTGCCAGGTGTAAACCTCCTCCTGCGAGGGGCGGAGATCATTGCCCATGTTGTCCTGGGCAAAGACAGTCACCGCATCCTGATACAGACGGGTCAGCTGAAGCTGTTGCGCCTCGATGAAGGGGACTTCCCCATCAATGCACAGCTCGTATTCCGGGATGTTGCCCACACCGGGCAGAGCGTAGTAGTCGATGGCCAAGGCGTAGCGTCCTGCTTCCGCAACATTGAAGGACCAGGTGACGCTGCCCTTCTGGTCGTCCCAGACAAGGGCTTCCCCGCCATCGATTTGCTGAACGCTGCAGCGCACGCCGTCTGCCGCCTCCCCTGCCGGACCATCCAGACGGATTTCAGTCATCGGGAAGGGCATCGTCGCGTGCTGCTGATCATAGGCGGCATAGCTGCCGCTGCGATACGTGAAGGTATATCCATTTTCCTGTGCGAAGGCAGTCAGGCTGGCAGCCAGCAGAAAGGCAGTCATCATTGCACACAGGATCTTTTGCAGGCAGCAGCATTTGTTCCGCATCTTGGTTGCTCCTCTCGGGATAAATAATGGGGCGGTACAGGTGACGCATGAAGCATCCCTGCGCCGCCCCCAGATTGGTTTGGAATCAATTGGTTTACTCAGCGATTTCCTTCAGCTCCATGTGGGTGATTACGAAGTCGCCGCCCCAGGTGATGATCTGGAAGTCGCCCTCCGGGATGTAATCCTTGTAGTATTCGCCGCCTTCGGTGGGCAGATCAACGTCAATGATCTGCTCGCCGTTCATGGACAGCTTCACATTGTTGCCGATGACGACCAGCTTGAACTCGTAATTCTTGCCCGCCTCAAAGGTGCAGGGATAGTAGGCGTATGCATGGTCATAGGCTTCGCCCTTGACAATACGAATGCCCGCGGCATTGTCGCCCAGATTAGAACCGCAAATCAGAACCTGATACTGATTCCAGCCGTTCTCATCAGCCGCACAGCGGAAACAGATGCGATCCTGCATCCACTCAGTCTTCTGCGTGTTGTAATCAAAGTTCAGTTCAAAGTCGCCCACTTTACGGCCCAGAATATGCCATGAATCGGTGTACGCATCGCCTGCACCATCAGCTGTACGGCCCCAAACCTGCAGAGAACCATCCTCGTTGTAATTAAACACACCCGCCTCTGCCTTGACCAAAGGCAGCAGATTCACAGATTCGATGGGCGCAATAGCTGCTTCTTCATCGTTCTCTTCGACCAAGTTGTAGTTGCCGTAGGTCATGTCAGGATCATCGTAGGAGATGATCGTGATATCGTCGACATCAAAGTTGCCGCCCCAGGAGCACAGGCCAAACACGCCCCACTTGATAACGTCTTCCGTATCGGTATAGTCTGCACAGAGCTCACCGTCGACGTAGACCTTGAAGTTCGTATCGCGAGCTTCAACCTTAATGGTGTACCAGGTGCCGTTATCAAACCAGAAGTCCTGGTTTTCAACCATGGGCACAGTCTCAGAGTACTTCTTGCTAAGACTCTTGATCGTGAAAACACCGCGCCACTCCCAGATGTTGAACAGGTAGCTTTCATTCTCGTAGCCGTCGCAATTGTAGTTCACACCATCCAAGCCACGCAAGACGAGCTTTATCCAGTTGTGATCGGGGTTCTTGATGTAAGGACGCACACGGATGGTGTAGTCAAAGTTGCGCAATTCAGGACCGAATGCCAGCTGAATGTAGCCGTTCTCTCCCTCGCCGGTGGAATTCAGGCAATGCAGATACTTATTGCCGTCTTCCTCGACGATAGTGACGTTGCAGTTTTCTGCGTCGGTGGGAGAAGCAACGAAGTACAACTCATGCGTACCGTCTTCAAAGTCCTCGGTGTAGATGGGCTGCACATCTTCTGCCATTGCAAAGCAGAACATCGCCATCAGGCAAAGAACCAATGCCAGGAGTTTCTTCATGGGGATACCTTCCTTTCTGAAATGTAGTGGAAACGATCTATCTCACCCATTTTCATGGGTTCAATACAAGTTATCAAGACGTGATGAAGCTTTCATCGAAGCGGTAGCGGACGAAGATCATCTTGTAGTAACCTTCTTCAGAATTCGCATCAGGGATATTGTTGACAAAATAGGCCGTCTGGCCGTCCATGGCCGTGAAAATAGCGCGGCTATAGCCACCGTCAGGATTGCGGTAGTTTTGGGGCAAATACCATGTTTTCCACGAATCCTCCGCGCCCATGTTATCGTTGTAGTAGACGATATTGCCCTTTTTCTGACTTGGAGTCTGGAACACGGCCGTCATCAGCAACAGCCCATTATCGCCCACATTGGGCAAGTAGGCCAGGTATGGTGCAGAACCAGGGACGGCTCCGGTATCAGTAACGACCTTGATACCAGGATCCTTGGGATCACCCCATGAGATGCCATCATCAGAGAAGCGGTAGGTAATTGGATTACCGCAACCCGGGTCTTCGGCGTCGCACATCTCATAGGTCATCATGAAGCGTCCATCATTGAGCTGAACAATTGTAGCCATGCCGGGCCGCTTTCTTTGATCGCTCAGAGCAACGATATCGATCACATCGCCCCAGTTCACGCCATCTTCAGAGATCTTCATCACCAATTTCTGACTGTGGTTAGGCTCGTCCGTGGCGTCAGAGTAATAGCAGGCCAGACGGCCGTCGGGCAGCACCATCAGGAAGGGTTCCCACACGCCGGTTTCCAAACCTCCACCCACAGACACCGTACCAAACTGTTCCCAGCTTTTTCCAATGTCGTAGCTGCGGTACATGCGGATAGCCGACTGCCTGCCATGACCAGCGTCGATGGAGCAGGCGGCCAGCAGCAGCGTGCCGGCAGGCATATCACCAACCTGGCTCGGCAGCTCATACAGGAAAGGCTGGAACTCCGACTGGATCGCCGCCGCTTTTTCCCGCACAGTGGCCACCATCTCCCAGGTAGAACCGCCATCATGGCTGACATGGATGTTGTAGCCCGGCTTTTCCACCCGCAGACCAGAGGTATACATCTCATATGTGGCGACTAAAGTGCCATTGTGTTCACCGCTGTGCTGCAACTCGATCACACGAGTATAGCTGATACCCTGGCCCCAGTACAGTTCATCATAGTCAACAGTGGCTACAGTCGCGTGCTCACCGTATTCAGGCGCAGCACAGGCAACACTCGTCATTGTCATCACGGCGAGAATGATTGCAAGCAGCTTTCGCACGAATGGCTCTCCTCCTCATCAAGGTTCATATGCACCGTTGGCTTGATTGATAGATTCCTGCAGCAAGGGATACTGTGACTCGACAATGCTCTGCCACGGCTCCTCCCACTGCGTGATGCGGGCAGCCAGATCATAGAAGCCCATGGGATCATCGCCCCAAGTACCCACACCCGAGTATTTGGGCAGCAGCAGGGTGAATTTTTCGGGATCATTCATTTCGTCGATCAGAGCCTCCAGCTCCTCGGGCCACTCCTTGTATATCAGGCCATGACGCTCAGACAGCTCACGGGCCAAGTCATCATTCATGGCGATGGCACGCTGGCAGGCCATATAGGCCAGCGCACCATTCATATTGGCACAATCCTTGCCGATCCAGTACACATCAATACGTCCCTGGGCATAGTGAGCATCGGTACCATCCAGCTGGGGTGCAGGCGCCACACCGATGCGGCCTGCGATGATGTCATCATAGAAGCTGGACTGCATAACCCAATGTTCACCCAGCATCATCACGGCATTCCTGGCGGTGAAGCAGGAAATGTCTTCTTGAGACATGAGACGGGTGTCATCGCCTGCGCTGCCGGTCTCATACAAGAAGTTATAGTACTCAGCCAGCGCGGGGGAACGCAGGTTGTTGCCATACAATCCAGTCTCGGGATCATAGGTGACAAAGTCTTCACCAGAGATGGAGAAGGAGTAGCCGGATTGAAGCACTAGGGCGTAGGTATCAATGATGCCGTCACGGTCATCGTCAATGACCAGATCTTTCATCATCTCGCGCATCGCGGAGAAAGTCCACTCCCCATTTTCGTAAAGGTCAAGAGGGGTATCCAGGCCCATATCGTCAAAATAGCTTGTCCAGTAGTAGATGTAATTGTTGTTATACATCTTGCCCGTGGGGAAAGCATAGTAACGGCCCTTGTAGGCATATGTATTCGCAGTTTCCTGCAGACCGGCGTACAACGGATCGCTGAAATCCAGATATTCCGTCACGTCCTCGACCACATCCTTGGTGATCAAGTTTGGGAATTCCTGCTTGCGGAACTTGATCAGATCCGGGCTATTGCCGCCCAAACGCATGTTGACCGCTTTGGAAGGAAGCTCTGCGTAAGTCGTGCGAACCACTTTCACCTTGCACCCATAGACCTCCTGCATCAGCAAATTTGCCAGATTCTGATCCATGGTTTTCTGGTTGTCCCAGGTCAGGTACTTGACAACATCGCTGGTGATCTCCAGTTCCGGCAGACCATATCGCTCACGAAGTTCTTCAGGCGATTCCGCCAAGGCGTCAGGCGTCCACATCAGTGAAAACACCAGTACCAGGCTCAGCAGCAGGGATAGAGAACGTTTCTTCATGGGAAAACCTCCTTCATATTTTTTCAGGCTCATGCCTGATATGTACAAAGATCAAAGCATCCGCACTGTCACACCATAGAACAGTAGCGTGTACTCGGGATTTGTGACACGCACACGAAGCTCGCTCAGTTGCTTGCCCGCATCCGTTTTAATGCGGAATAGGTTAATCGAATAATGTTCCCAATTCTTGTCATAATGAAAGCGCAATGCTGTTTCGGCGTTGGCAGCCACAGGATTTATCCGGGACGGGCCAGCAATCGCCAGAACAGTTGTCAGCTCCTGGCCGTTGCGCAGCTCGACAGTCTGCACTGTGCCGTCCGCATATTTTAGCTCATACATGGCAGCGGCTTCGCCGTACTCCCCGTAGATGGGATAGCCCCAGGGCAGGGACACATTGCCCACCACAAACAGTTCGGAAACCGATTTGTTCACGGGGATGGTAAGAGCATCCTCAACCACCAAAGGCTGACTGGCTTGCAGCTTTACTGGCAGGGAGCCCAGACGGCAGAAATCATGCTGCAGCGCAGGGCCTTTCGTCAAGCGGCGGTTTCGCTTCTGGGTGAAGTTCTTCTGAGGTACACAGCGGCGGAGCAATTCAGCATATGCTTCCTTCTGGCACTGCACATCCTGGGCTTGCCAGCAGTCGATGGGCTGCAGCTCCTCCGGGTGTTCCACATGGATGTGAAGGATCTCTTCGCCGTACTGCTGCTCTTTGACAGGCCAAGAATCATGCATTAACGCCGAGAACACCCGAAGGTTCTCACGCGGCTGACGATACATATCCACCAGCCCTTCCCAGAGACGGCCATCGTAACATGCATATTCACCACGGCCAAACTCATACATATCTGCCCAGGCCCAGTAACAGCTTCCTGCCAAGACCTTCCCGCCATCTGCTTCCAGCCAGGCATCCAGCATTGCCGACTGGAACCGCTTGAAAAGCTTCGGGTTATCGTTGACATTCATGCCGCCCCATTCAGTAAAGAGCAAAGGTTTATCATTCAAAGCGCCCAGAATATCCTGTATGGATGTCATCTTATTTCCCGGGCCGCCCTGTACCTTGTCCAGATCCGAACCATAGGGATGCATCGTATAAAAGTCAAATCCATTAAGTGCAAACTCACGTTTGGTAGCCTCGTAGTCCAGACAATTTGCGCCAGAGACCATTCGGGTGGGATCCAATGCGCGGCAGGTATCCGAGGAACGCCGTATGAATTCGGGTGTATACTCGCATTCATTGAAGCATAGCCAGAATGCCACTGATACACGGTTTCGGTCACGTTTTACAACGCGCCGCATTACCTCCAATGCCCCTTCCGTCGTCTCAGGGCGATGCATATTGCTCCACCATAATCCCGGTTCTTCACTGACTAACAAGCCAATCTCGTCTGCCAATTCAAGTATTTGACGATCATGAGGATAGTGTACCAGACGCACAAAATTGCATCCTGTTGCTTTAATCAAGCGCATATCCCGCTCAGCTTGTTCTCGTTTTATCGTATGCCCAACGTCACCATAGAGATCATGCCGACAAACACCCTTGAGAAACAACGGTTGACCATTAAGGAAAAATCTCTGGCCAACTGCGCGGAAGTCCTTGATACCAACGCGTTCAGTAACTTCATCCGTTCCAACACCAACTGTCAGCGAATAAAGGCAGGGCATGTCAGGGCTCCACAGCTGTGGATTATCCAAACCGAATCTCAAAATCGCCTTGCCTGCTTTGGAAGATTGTCGGGTGCAGAATACAGGCCTTCCGAAGTGGTCATGAAGGGTGACTTTTACATTGCCTTCTCCCCCATTCAGTTCCACTTCAACGGTGCACTGTGCAGCCGACTGATCAGCTTCCACTTCTGTGCGCCATATCACATCCTCTATCATCACATCATCCGTTACCAATAAGTACACATCTCGAATGATTCCACCGTAGTTCTCCCAACCTTCCGAAGGCCCGAAAGGCAAGTTCATATCCTCAACTTCAACACGAAGAACATTGTGCTTCTCATTCAGCAATGCCGTTACATCAAATCTGTAAAAGCTATATGCCAGCATTTTCCCAAAACAATGACCATTAATGAATACCTCTGCGGCATAAGTGATGCCCTCAAAGCAAAGGAAACAACGCTTTCCTTCCGGCCGCACAAACTCTGTTTCGCACACAGACCTGCCTACACACAGCGCAGAAAATGGCACTTGCTTGTAACCCATGGACTTTCCGTTTACTTCATAGTTCCAAAGCCCATTAAGAGACACAATTTTCCTTGACACAGTTCTTCCTCCTCTGTCTATATTGCCTCTCAAGGAATACTCCTTTTGTCTACTGCTTTTCAGTAGACGGAGCAAGGCATGACCAACGTATTCACGCTTTGGGCAGCCAATTCAAATGAATCTTCAAGCTGCTCCACTCCACAGTCTTTTAAGTCAGCAGTTTTAGAACCCGTCTTCATAAGCGATGAAGCAGCACAGCGGCACCTGCAATGCGGATCATTGCTTCCTCAATTGAAACTAAAATTTCAAACTCCTTTGCGAGACGGCGAGCAGCATTCATCCAGCCAAAGGTGCGTTCGACAATCCAGCGCCACGGAAGTTTTTCCCACTCATGAGGCTTGATTTTCTCGGAAATGTCCACTCGGCGCTGGAGCTGCTGCTGTACTTCGGCGATAAACGTGCCGCGATAGCCTGCATCGGCACAAAAGGCTTGAATTGACGGATACTTTTTGCAGGCTTTCTGCGCCGCCAGAATGCCCGATTTCGTGTCGTGGATATTGGCAGCATGAACCACGATGCTCAGCAAGTTACCCATTGCGTCTACGATGGCATGCCGTTTGCGCCCTTTTGTTTTTTTCCTCCGTCGATGCCGCGCGCTTCGTTGTCCACAACCGTTTTTACGCTTTGCGAATCAATTAGCGCATAGTGCGGTTCGGCACTTCTCCCCGCATCTTTACGAGTTTTTTCAACCAGATGAGCGAGGATTTTCTCCCACAATCCCGACTTTGCTCCACGGCTGAAAAAGCTGTACACCGTTTGATACGGCGGAAAGTCATGCGGAAGCTGACGCCACTGACAGCCGGTCTTAACAATGTACAGCACGGCGTTTGTCAGTTCGCGCTTGCTCCACTTCCGATTCCGCATTCCCGAATACAGTGGCTCTATTTCTTCCCACTGGCTGTCTGTCAAGTCCGTCGGGTACGGCTTGCGCCCTGCTCTTACTTCTTTCATGCTGCTATTATACCACGTTTCACTTATGAAGACAAGCTCTTACTTTCTGCTGAAACTCCCTCAGACTTAATAATCTGCTTACTGAGCTCCGTATAGTTTTGTAGATGCATTTGAACAGAATGTTCAAAATCACGTTCCCATACAGTGTAATAGCGGTCTATGGTTGTATCTGGGAACCCCTGTGATACGCCATGAAAAAAGGCTAACAAATTTCGATTCAGTTTTGAGTGACCGTTTATTTTGCTGCGTTCACCGCTGCTCATGGGCTGACTTGTCATATATCGGCTGTACAGACTGTCTTCCGGCTTGTCGCCATCGAAAATGCAGTAGCATGGGATTTTGCAGGAAGAGAATATTACACAGAGTAATTGCAGGAGTGTTTTAGATTGTGCGCGGAGGATGACGGTGTTGTTTTCGTCAAGATCATATCCAAGACGGGCAAAATATACTGGTAGAGCGTAGCTTTCTGTTGATCCTTCAACTAATATGATCCTGTCCGCAAAGAAACCTTCGTTTTGCTCCCCTTGACACTTGTGTTCCAGTTCCTTTCGAATAGATTCATCAGCTCTACAACGGCATGCTCTGCGAAATGCTTCTTTTTTCTTCAGTTCTGCTAAGGAACTGCTATGCACAGTAGTGTGTTGTTTTTCTCCCCTCACCACTGCGACAGTATGAATATCATCAAAACGGCTTACAGAGACAAATGCAGGGTCATGAGTTGTATACATAACCTGGCATCCGGTTTCACACAGAGAAAGAAAGGATTTGAATAAGCTGCGCTTATATGTGGGGTGCATAAAGGCTTCTGGCTCATCAACCGCAAGAATGAACTTCCGCTGCTGTTTTTTATTGAGTCGGGAGAAAACCTTCAACAGTCTGAAGATGGCATCCCTTTGAATGCCCTGTCCTTTCCCTTGAACATCACAATCGTAGCCATCATCGACGCGCAATGCGGGAGCCGGGCGAAACAGAGCTTCATAATCGGGTTCGCCAATTACAATGTGCATTTTGACAGAGGAGTCTGCGCCAGCCGTTTCTGATAATAGCTGATTAATATCATTACAACGTTTATGTATGCCCGCAGTACGGTACAGTGCAGCCACGCGTTGCCTAAGCTGTTCGGCTTGTGCGTTCTCCCGGAGCTGCTGAATATCGCCAAGGATTTGCTGGTATATTTGTTGGAAATACGAATGCTTATCCTGCGTCAGTTTTGCTGTAGTATAGCTGACCGGGAGATAGTAATAGGCCGGCAACGCTAAATAGAGATTTTTTAGGTTTGCTCCGCTTATCTCAACGGGAGTGGCGTTCCAGCGGTTACAGAAACTCTGAATGTTGGCACACCAGTATTGACCCAAGACATCATAAAAACTACTCTCATCAAGGGTTTTACCGTTGCTTTGCGCATATGAATGTAAATTAGCCGATTGTTCTGATGCCAAGAACACACCAATTTTCGCGGGGGTGAGTTTGAGTTTACGTTCAGGAAACGGATTCATTTCTGGTTGGCCCGTATACTCATTTTTGCCACAAGAATATAGTTTCCCCTTAAGGTCCACTTCTGTATAGTCATGGCGCAACTGAAGAAACCCATCTGGAGAAACATATGGGAGTAAAACCGGAAGAATCTCATCCGGAGCAACGGCAAAAGTTACAGAGACACTTATCGTGCGATCGGTTT
>ERZ1107006.2865-NODE-2865-length-11960-cov-2.453591_pt1 | contig 11960 bp, 9 predicted proteins | sample MGYA00403696_ERZ1107006 | MGnify/ENA primary metagenome ERZ1107006 (study PRJEB35170, sample SAMEA104062441) | human gut metagenome | biome: human gut; feature: human-associated habitat; material: faeces | place: Denmark | collected 2012-08-13 ...
TGGCCAGCACCCAGACGCAGCCCGCGTAGGCAACGGCAAAGCAGGTGAAAAACTGTACCTGATGCGGTGCCCAGAACGCCGTGACCAGCAGCTGACTGACCGCGAACCACACCGCGGCCCGCAGCCCGCAGCGGCGGCGCAGCAGCACCGCCACCGCGGCAAACAGCGCCGCCAGCACCAGATACTGCACCACGCGCACGCCGGTGATGTCGGTGACCAGCAGCAGCGGGCGCAGCCAGATCAGGTAGCCGTGCCAGTACCGCGCGTAGGAGAACGGCACAAGCGCGGGCGCGTCGGTGCGCTGTGCGCCCGCGGCCCAGTCCCTTACTATGTACCATTGCAGGTCGTCGGCCAGCGTCTCAAAGTTATCGACGTTGTAGGCCGTATTCGTCATCATGGCGGTCAGCGGCGGGGCCTCGTCGGCGGACGCGGCCTCGGTCAGCATGATCGTGTCGGTGTAGTTGTCCATCTGGAACAGCTTGAAGTTCAGATATTCCGGGTACAGCCCCTCACCGGCGATTTTCACCGCTGAGTCGTAGACATGGTCCCGCACCGGCTCCCCGGGCAGGGCGTAGGCCGCCAGCAGCAGCACAAAAAGCGCCGCCAGCGTCACGGCGAACGCCGCCAGCGCCCGCAGGGCAAAGGGTGGTTTTTGGTTTTGTGGTTTTGCCATGCGGCACCCCTTTCACACAAAAATACAGTCTAATTATAAAACAAAACTCCCGCCGTTGCAACGGTGGGAGTGTGAAAAAAGGTTGAACAAATGTTGGGACGTCCTTGCCTCCCTCGCAGAGGTGGCCAGGGGAATGTTCCCTACACCATATCCGTCTGCCTGGACACCGACAGCACGATGCCCATCTCCCCCAGCAGCATCAATAAGCTGGTGCCGCCCGACGAGAAAAACGGCAGGCTGATGCCGGTGTTCGGGATCGTGTTCGTCACAACGGCCATGTTCAGAATCGCCTGCAGCGTGACCTGCACGACGAACCCGACGACGAGCAGTGCGCCGAACTTATCCCGCGCGCGCACCGCAATCGACATGCCGCGCAAGAGCAGCAGCAAAAACAGCGTCACGACCAGCGCCGCCCCGATAAAACCAAGCTCCTCACACAAAATCGAAAAAATAAAGTCGTTCTGCGGCTCCGGCACGTACAAATATTTCTGTCGGCTGTTGCCCAGCCCCAGCCCGGCCAGCCCGCCCGACGCGATGGCGTAGAGGCTCTGGATCGTCTGGTGACCTTCGCCCAGCGGGTCGGCAAAGGGGTCGCGCCACGACGCGAGCCGGTCCGTGGCGTAGGGCACCAGCTCCGGCAGCGCAATGACCGCCGCCGCAATGGCCGCCGCGCCCAGCCCCCCGGCCAGCCCGAACCAGTGCAGCCCCGTGCCGCCCACAAACATCAGCACCGCGCCGATGGACAGGATCAGCAGCGTGCCGGACAGGTGCGGCTCCAGCAGCATGAGCACCGTGACGACCCCCAGAATCAGCGCGAACGGCACAACGCCTGTGGAAAACGACTTCATCCTGTCGTGGTTCAGTGAGATGATATGCGAGAACACCAGCACAATCGAGAATTTTGCGATTTCACTGGGCTGCAGCGTGCCCAGCCCCGGCAGCACGATCCACCGCTTGCAGCCGTTGTACTCCGGCATGAAAAGCACGATGGCAAGCAAAAGCAGCGAGATCCCCAGCATCGGCCAGGCCAGCCTGTGCCAGACGTGGTAGTCCACCAGGCTGGCCGCGTACATAGCCAGCACGCCCAGCGCCGCAAACAGCAGCTGCGGACGGATGTAGGTGTAGGCGTCGCCGCGGCGGTAGAGCGCCACCGCGTACCCCGCGGAGAACAGCATGATGAGCCCGTAGCTCAACAACAGCAGCAAGATCAGCAGAAACGGTATGTCGAATGTCGGCAGCGATGCCGCCCGCGCCCGAATCCTTTGTACAAGTGCAGCCATAACAAAGCCCCCTGCGCAGAGTGTACGCAGAGGGCGGCGGGTTTATGCTTTTGTCAGCGGTTCAAATCAAGGCTCAGCATCGTGTAGCCGTTGGCGCCGTTCTGGATGCTCTGGGCGCTGGCCTCATAGCAGGCCTGCAGGACCTCCATGTTGGGCTGGGGCGCGTCCGGGTCGGTGATGGTCCCGGTGGCAAGGGCCTCGTTATAATTCTCAATAACCTGGGCACAGATGCGGCGGCGATCCCGCAGCGGTGTCAGCAGGTTGGCCATCCACTGCTGGTACATGCCGTGGTAGTCGCTGCCGTGGTCAGCATACAGAAAGTAATATTCCTGCTCGACCTCCATGGGCGACGCCTGGCAGCGGTAGAAATCCCCCAGTGCCGCGCGCTTTTTATCAGTGGAGTATTGCAGGATGTCCGACAGACCATTGGGGAAAAGCTCTGGGTGCCGAATCCATTTGGAGTAGGGCTCCACCTGCACTTTTAGCGCATCAAAGACGGCCAGAAAATCCTCAAGCGCGATCTTCATCTCGCCCTTTTCCCATTTCTGGATCGTGCGCTTATCCCGGCCCAGGCGGTCTGCCAGTTCCCGCTGTGAAACACCCGCTGCCTCCCTCGCAGCGGTCATTGCTTCTGCCACACGGTATCGATATGCGGACATAACATCTTCTCTCCCCTCAAAACGCGATTCACCGCCGGAAAAACAGCAAAGCGGCGGTGCAAAATGCGCCGCCAAAATTTCCGGCACTGGTTGTGTACTTTGCACACCGGGATATGCTATATTGTGAAGGGCGGCATCTATAAGTACACTAACACTACCACAATTTTACTCTAGTTACCATTTTTTGTCAATATATTTTGTTATGTAGCATAGCAGGAGTGGGTGAAAATCGTGTATACCTATCGCGTTGTCTGTCAAAAGCTCTCCGCGCCCGAGCTCGGGCCCTACACTACCTACGGCATTCTGGCCGCGCGGGACCTCTGCGGCTGTCAGCAGGTCGTACAGTTTATCTCCGACGTATCGTTGGACCGCGCCTTCGTCGAGGCCCTCGCACGCCGCTGCACCGCTGCCCAGCTCGACCCCTGCCACCTGCTGGACGTGGTCGAGGATGCCATCAGCGGGTAAAGCCTTCCGCCCCCAAAGGCTCCGACCAGGGGCGAGGTGCGCCCTTTTGCCGGGTGTCCTATAGCGCAAGGGACACCTCTCACATACTGTTCCCGGCAAGCGCAGTCCTTGCCCGGGTGTGTTTGCCGTGCGCCTTTTTATGCGGCCACCGTAACTTGCTTGTCAGCTCCCGCTCATACTCCGGCGTGTCAAAAAATCACATTCGTGGCCTATTAAATATGTAGGGGCGACCATTGGTCGCCCGCCAACTTGGCGCAGCAACGCCTTTTCCGGGTAAGTTTTTTTCACAGGCAAACGGGCACGGGCGAGCAATGCTCGCCCCTACAAGAGTTTTTTGACAGTCTGCATACTCAGGGAAGATATAAGGCAACACCGCATAAGCTGACAGTCTAACACGGCGTTGACCACGGCGTGGGGCTGGGCAAGGGTCTTGCCTGTGAGGGCTGGCTGGATGAAGCCGTCCGCTTTTGGACAAGCCAACAAAGCTGACCCCTGCCCTTTTCGGCTCCGGATAAGGATAAAACCGCAAGCACACACACGACCAAATTCACGGACATTCCCGTTGAATTTGTGTTGTGTTTACGCTTTTTTGTGGCGATTTTTGCGCAATAGTTGCGCAAAAGCATCAGCAAGATTTTAACAAGTGCTTGGCGGTGTGTATAATAGTTGCCGAAAGCGCTTGTCATTGTGACGAATTCGACAAGTCAAAATTTTGCAATCTGCCAAAAAATCACTTGCTTGAATGTAGCCGTATTGAAATTTTCATCCCAAAGTATTATACTGTTCCTTATAAATAAGAAGGCACACAACAAACATACCGTGTCTTACTTTTCCCGACGTAAGCGCAAATGTTTGCACATCGGATTATATTCTCAAAAAAGACTGTAAATACAGCTCAGCTTGTGGAAAAAGTCCGTTTCCGTGCCAGATGTGCGCAGCGCATAAAATCGCGCCGAATGGCGCGCGTTCCCCTCGATATATCGTGAGAACACACATGTATAGAAAAGGAGTCGAAGCAAATGACGAAAGCATTTTCTATCCTGCACCGTGCGGCGGCACTGCTTGTCGCCCTGTGCCTGCTGGTCGGTATGGCTCTGCCGGTTTATGCAGCTGAGGATGGGGCTTTATTTTTTGACGCAGGTTCGGAAACGATTCCGGCCACTCCTGCCGCAGACACGTCAAGCGAGGGTGTAGAGCCTGCGCAAGAACCTATTGTATCCGACTTGGAAACGATTCCGGATGAAGGAGATACCCCGCCCACTGCGAACGAGCCGGGAACAGAAGCGGGAGACACGGTAAACAATACAGCAGCGGTTCCGAACAATGACGGCAAAGCCCAGGAAGCGGCAGAAAATCAGACTCCCGCCGCCGATACGGACACCGCCCCTGCCGACCCAGCCTTGACGAACAAAACCCCTGCGGACACTTCCGATACGGCTGCCGCGCCAAACCATGCCATCAACACAGAGGAAACCACGGCGGCAAAAACCAACACAGAGCAAGATGTTCTTTTTGCTGACGGGGACAACCCCAACGAAGAAGATACTATGCTTGCGGATGATTTGCCTGACAACGATGACGCGAACATACCTGATACGATAGCGGACACCAGTGTATCGACGGGCTTTATCCCGGCTACGACAACCATTTATTTTGAGGATGACGGCAGATACGATAGTACATATAACGGAAATTGCACCATGCGGTTCCTCGGGTTCACGGGTAACGGTACAAGTGCCTACATAAACAAAGTCATGGAGGATACCGAAACCACAGTAACCGGCCAGAATACCCACAAAATCTTCAGCATCACGCTGAATTCTGCGGACTATCCGGCGGGCGGGTTTTATCGAATCGCCTTCCAGTATTATATAGACAATAACAATACCTGGAAAGAAGAAATCAACGCCTTTGGCAGGGACGATGGAGTCAATGATGCCTACCTGACAGCGATTGACCTGCTTGCAGGCAAAAAGTTTGTCAGAACAGGCAATGAAACAAGTGATAACGACCACAATCATTTCAACCAGAATCAAAAATACAACCTCTCCCAATGGACGCGCGTGGAGTACTATTACAAGGACACGCCGCTTTACTTCAAAAATGCAAGCGGCACCGTGCTTACCAACGTAACCGCAACATTTTACAAGCTGGAAAACAGCGCCCTGGCACCAACCGGCAGCCAAACGATCGGCACGGTGGATGCGGGCAAACTTGCCGCGCAGCAGATCTTGATTCCCGACAATCAGTCGCGGTTTGTGCAGTTTAGTTGGAACGATGGCCAAAGCGCCCTGTATGATTTCACCACAGACTTCACCATATCCCCCTACGCGGACGCCCAGAAACTGGACTTAACAGCGGCGAATTGCTATGTCTACAACGATACCACAAGCACCTGGGCAAGCGCGGGCGGTGATTTGCTTACCGCGGACAAAAAGATTTACTTTGACGCCACACTGTCCGCGTACAGTTATGAGGGCGAAGGTTTACAGCAGTCCGCCATGGGCGACGGCGAAACCATGTACTGCTTCCTGACGAGTTCAAACGGCGCGGTCACACCGCTGCCGATGACGCAGGAAACCGATACCAACCGCAAGCTGTGGTCTTGCACAATTCCTGAGGGAACTTACACCGCGGTGCAATTCTCCGCAACGGATAACCAAAACGCCCCCGCAAAAGACAACAAGACCAGAAAGTACAGCACGGCAGAAATCCCCCCAACCCTGCAAGAACCCTGCTTCTTTGCCGACGACGGCGACCCGTCGGCCTACACGGGCGGCGAAGGTGTCAACCGTAACGGCTACTGGGGAGAGAAAGCCTCTGTCCGCGATGCCGAAAGCGGCAAAAATACCACCGTTGTGGATATTGCAAGCGGCGAGTTCAAGCAAGAGCCAGGCACAAAGTACATCACAAGCACCCTGTACGATTACTACACCGACTACGAGCTGAACGGCCTGAACCGCGACACGTACCCGGACAGTTACACGAGTTCCTAGCGCGGGTACGTCACTTTTGAGCAGTTCAACCGCGCACTAAGCAGCGCTTACACGGCAAGCGACAATGTCAAATACCCGCTTTATACCGGGCATTTCCAACCGTCAATAAATGGTTGGGGCAACCCCTTTGCAACCGTTGCCGCAGGTATGAAGCTATACGGCTGGGACGGTAATACGAACAGTCCAGCTTACAATACTTTTATGGCCGTGAACAACTCGGCACTGGATGATAGTGGTAAAGGAAGCGACGATTACAACTGCACCTTCCAGGGCCTTGTGGAAAGCAAGACCTCTGACGGTACGGCAAACGGTCTGCCGCTGTTAAGAGCCAAGAATTCCAACGCAAATGCGTCGGTTGACCCGCACTTTGACAAAGACTTCCTGCAAGGCAAAAACGCCTTTAACACCGTGCTGGGCAAGGTGTACGAGGATGTTTCCTTCCCGCTCAAGCAAAAAGCCGTTTTTGCGCAGGATCCGAACAATAAGTCCGCTAACGACCCGGAGAGCAAAGCCGAATATTGGTACTATGACAGCAACGAAACCTCGCTGTACCTCAAACAGGACATCGCCCGCCAAAGCTACTATCTGGCGGGGAATGGTACGAAAGATGATGCCTCACTTAACCGTGGTGCCGACAACAGTACAAACGGTAAGGGGTATGGTTTCTTCCCGTTTAACGAAACAGTTGGCAACGGCGGCAGTGCCCCCCAATACAACTACGGCTTTGGCGCCAAGCTGCAATTTGACTTTACGCTTACAGAGGACGGCAATGTTGTTGTAGGAAAAGACACCAGCGGCAGCGACATCAAAGTTCCTATCAAGTTCTTCTTCTCCGGCGACGATGACGTGTGGGTCTACATTGACGGCGAGTTGATGCTGGATGTCGGCGGCGCGCACGGTAAAGCGTCCGGTCTGCTGGAATTTGGCGCAAACAACAAGGTAACCCCCTACGTCAGCTCCAACAAGAACACCGACCAAAATGATACCATGGTCTACAAGGGGTATGAGCCCGGCGAAACAACCAAAACCGTCAACTACAACGGCCAACCGATCACGTTCAATAAGAAGGGCCCCACCAAAACCCTGAAGGACCAATCCACCCACACCCTGACCATGTACTACATGGAGCGCGGCATGTGGGAGTCTAACATGGCGCTGGCGTTCAACTTCCCCGACCATAACGAATTGCAGGTCGAAAAGCAGGTCGATGTTTCGGACGTGAACCCGCTGTTCCAAGCAAGTTTCAAAAACCAGAAAATTTTCACCTTCAACATCCAAAATCTGGCCACCCACTACGAAACAAAAGGTACTGATAAACCGAAAATCCAGACCTACGAACTTCCGAACGACGTATACAGTTCGGTCACGGGACTATTAAGCTATGAGTCGTCCCTGCCGGAGAATGTAGACAAAGACAAAGGCAGCGCCGTGCTGTGGTCATCGGATAAAAGTGACCCATCCAGCCTATACCGCGACCAGCGCCGCGGCACACTGACATGGGACACAGCCATAGATATAAGTCCGTACAGCTACCTGACCTTTGATGTCTATGTGCAGGGCGAGTCGACCGAAACCTGCGCCCTGAGCAACCTGTATGTGGAACTTTGGGACACAAGCGGCAAGCAAATGGGCTGCCTTGGCAGCAAGGGGCTGCAAAGCAGCGATGTCTACGGCGCGGCGACCGCGCTGCACCCGGGAACGTGGTACACCGTACGGCTGATGTTGAACTCCCTGAAACAAGTCGAGAGTTTCGACAAAACGCAGCTAAAAAGCATAACGGTGGGCGATAACTATGCGCGCAGCATTTACCTGCGCAACTTTACATTCAGCAGTGCGCCGGCCATGCCGCACAGGGCCACCGCGTCGTTGCCTGCGCTGCGTCCGAGCAGGGCTACGCCGATGGCGATGAAGATGATCCCGACGTTTTCGATCGAGGAGTAGGCCAGCAGCCGCTTGATGTCGTTCTGCATGGCGGCCAGCAGCACGCCCCACAGTCCCGTGACGATGCCTGCTCCCAGCAGGATGACGCCTGCCGTAGCGAGCGTTTCGCCGGCGGGAAGGTACATCGCCGTGCGCAGTACGCCGTAGACGCCCGTCTTGATCATCACGCCCGACATCAGTGCCGAGACGTGCGACGGGGCGGCTGGGTGCGCTTCGGGGAGCCAGACGTGCATGGGGAAGAGGCCGGCTTTCATGCCGAAGCCCGCGAGGAAGACGAGCAGCAGCGGCAGCGGGCGGTGTGCGGCGAAGTAGCCCGCCAGCGCGCCGAAATCGGCCGATCCCTCGGCGGCTTGCAGGACCACGAAGCCGATGAGCAGGGCGAAGAAGCCGAGGTGCATCATCACCAGATAGGTCAGCGCGGCTTTGAGCACCTCCTTGCGTTCGGCGTCGAAGAGGATGAGCACGAACGACGAAAGGGTCATCAGCTCCCACCAGAAGAGGAACGTATAGCCGCCGCTGGCCGTGACGACGGCCGTCATCGAGAGCGACAGCAGCGTGAAGGCGAAGTAGTGCAGCGAGATGTGCGCCGCAGGTTTGCGGTCGAGGTAGCGGTCGACGTACCCCTTGGCGTAGAGTGCGGCGGCCACCGACCCCGCGGCGACGAGCAGCGTGAAGAGGGCCGAGAGCGCATCCATGCGCAGCGACTCCTCGCCGAAGAGCAGCGTGGGCAGCGACAGCCCCGCCGGCGGCAGGATGCCGGCGAGCGCTCCGACGGCCGCGGCCGTGCCGCCGAGGGCGAACAGGACGACGAAGGCCAGCGCGACCCACGCCTTGCAGCGCAGGGGTGCGGCGAAAATTGCAGCGCCCGTCAGGGTCAGCAGGATAAGTGTGGCGATCAGCATGATTTATGCGGTTTGGTCGGGTGTGTGATTGCGTGTGGCAGCCATGACCGTCGCCACGACGGCGGCCGTTTCGGTGCGCAGCCGTTGCCGGCCGAGGGTGATCTCCTCGAAGCCCGCCCTCAACGCGGCATCGATTTCAGCGGGCGAGAAGTCGCCTTCGGGGCCGATGAGTACCAGCAGGTTTTCGTGCGGGCGGAGCGTGTCGAACAGATGGCGTTTTTCCATACGGGGCGCGTCGCAGTGGGCGATCAGCCGCCGCCCGTCGAACGGTTCGGCGAGCAGGTCGGCCAGCGGGGTGAGCGGACGCAGCGCGGGACAGAAGACTTTGAGCGACTGCTTCATGGCCGAAACGACGACCCGCTCGGCACGTTCGATTTTGAGCGCACGCCGCTCCGAACGTTCGCACAGGAGCGGGACGATCTCGCTCACGCCCACCTCGGTCGCCTTTTCGAGGAACCACTCGAAGCGTTCGATATTCTTGGTCGGCGCCACGGCCATCACCAGCCGGTAGGGGAGCGGTTCCCACTGCGCCTGTGTCGTGGTGACGCGAACCGTACATCGTTTCGGGTTGTCGTCGGTGATCTGGCAACAAAATAAATTGCCCCTTCCGTCAGTTATATGGAGGGTATCTCCGCGTCCCAGACGCAGCACCCGCACGCAGTGTTTCGACTCCTCTTCGCTCAGCGTATAGAGGGGCGGCGTGATGTCGGGGGCGTAAAAAAGTTGCATACCTGTTATAAATTACTAACTTTGCATCGCTGTGCGGACGCATCGAAGATGCCTCCGCCGTCGGCGATTGCAAAGTTACACAAAATAACACGATAGATGAAACGTATTGCAGGATTATTCACAACACTTTTACTGCTTATGACACTTGCGTCATGCGATTCCCGGAAAACGGCCGGGGAAAACCCGTTTTTCACCGAATGGGATACGCCGCACGGCGTGCCGCCGTTCGACAAGATCCTGCCCGAGCATTTCATGCCCGCCTTCGAACGCGGCATGTCGTTGCACGAGGCCGAGATCGACGCCATCACCTCGAACAAGGACGAGGCCACGTTCGAAAATACGATCCTTGCCTATGACAATGCCGGGCAGATGCTCGCGCAGACCGAACTGGTGTTCGGCATGCTGTGTGCCGCTGAAACCAACGACCGCATGCAGGCCCTGCAAGAGCAGGCCATGCCCCTGCTGGCCGCGCACAGGGACAAGATCCGCCTCGACGACAAGCTCTTCGTCCGTGTGAAGGAGGTTTACGACAGGCGTGCGGCGCTGGGGCTCGACGCCGAGCAGATGCGCCTGTTGCAGAAAACCTACGGCGTTGCTCGACGCCGAGCAGAAGGCCCGCCTGAAAGAGATCAACGGGCAGTTGTCGCTCACGGCCGTGAAATTCGGGAATAACATCCTCGCAGAAAACAACAATTTCGTGCTCGAACTCAAGTCGGACGAACTCGACGGGCTGCCGGCAGGCATCCGCGATGCCGCCCGCGAGAAGGCCCAGCAGATGGGCAAGGGCGACAAGTGGGTCTTCACGCTCCACAAGCCCAGTCTGATTCCGCTGCTGACCTATTCTACCAGGCGCGACCTGCGCGAGAAAATATACAAGGCTTACCTGAACCGCTGCAACAACGGCGACGAATACGATAACAAGCAGCTCATCAACGATTTCATCCGCCTGCGCACGGAGAAGGCACACCTGCTGGGCTATCCCTCTTACGCCGCCTATGTCGTGGCGGACGAGATGGCCGGTACGACCGATGCCGTTTACGGCCTGCTCGACCAGATCTGGACGCCGGCGCTCGAACGCGCCAAGGGCGAGCTGGCCGAGATGGACACGCTTTTGCAGAAGGACATCCCCGGTGCCACCTTCGAATCGTGGGACTGGTGGTATTACGCCGAGAAGGTCCGCAAGCAGAAATATGCCCTCGACGAGGAGATGCTGCGGCCCTATTTCTCGCTGGAGAACGTGCAGGGAGGCATCTTCTTCCTCGCCAACCGGCTCTACGGCATCACGTTCCGCCCGATCGTCGTGCCGCTGTACCACCCCGAGGCGGTCGCTTACGAGGTGCTCGACGTCGACCAGTCGCATCTGGGCGTGCTCTATTTCGATTACTTCCCGCGCGACGGAAAGAGCCAGGGCGCGTGGTGCGGCAACTACGTGGAGCAGACCTACGAGGACGGGAAGCGCGTGGCGCCCGTGGTGTCGGTCGTCTGCAACTTCACGCGCCCGGCGGGGGGCAATCCCGCGCTGCTGACCCTCGACGAGACCGAGACGCTGTTCCACGAGTTCGGGCATGCGCTCCACTTCCTGTTCCACGACGTGAAGTACCGCGGACTCGCGGAGGTCGAGGGCGATTTCGTGGAGCTGCCCTCGCAGCTGATGGAGAACTGGGCGTTCGATCCCGAGGTGCTCAAGCAGTATGCCGTGCATTACCGTTCGAACGAGGTGATTCCGAAATACCTCGTCGACAAACTGCGCCGCAGCGAACTTTTCAACCAGGGTTTCATGGCCACCGAGCTGATCGCCGCGTCGCTTTCGGACATGGACATCCACTCGATCACCGAATACGAGCCGTTCGACCCGATGGCCTTCGAGCGCAAGGCCCTGACCGAAAAACGCGGGCTGATCCCGCAGATCGAGCCGCGCTACCGTTACCCCTATTTCAGCCATATCTTCGACGGCGGCTACTCGGCGGGTTACTATTTCTATACCTGGGCCGAGGTGCTCGACAAGGATACGTTCGAGGCCTTCCGCGAGAGCGGCGACCTGTTCAACAAGAAGATCGCCGCCGATTTCCGCACCAAGCTCCTCGCCCGCGGCGGTTCCGAGGACGGCATGACGCTCTACCGGGCCTTCCGCGGAGCCGATCCCGACAAGCGGGCGATGTTGCGCAGCCGCGGACTCTGGGACGAACCCGAACCCGAACCGGAACCCGACGACGAAGGCGAAGCGCCCCTTCAGCCCGAAGTACGGCAGGAATAGCCCTCATCCGTAAAATTAACCCAATATTTGCAATAACATGAAAAAAGCATTTATCATCATG
>ERZ1107006.2867-NODE-2867-length-11949-cov-3.654195_pt1 | contig 11949 bp, 6 predicted proteins | sample MGYA00403696_ERZ1107006 | MGnify/ENA primary metagenome ERZ1107006 (study PRJEB35170, sample SAMEA104062441) | human gut metagenome | biome: human gut; feature: human-associated habitat; material: faeces | place: Denmark | collected 2012-08-13 ...
TGACGGGTGTCCCGACAGCCGATGCCGAGATTCCGCTGGTTGTGGACAACAGTCTGGTGACGGCTTATAACAATTATTATTATACGGAATATAAAACGCTGGATCCCGCACTTATCTCTTTTTCCGGACCGCTTCATTTCGTGGCCGGGTCACAGGATTCGGAAACTCCGGTTATCGTCGGCATTACAGATGTTACGACATTGGGTGATGAGGAATATTTGGTTCCAGTGCGTGTTGATTTCTCAAAGCATTCAGGTTTTTCTGCCAATACCGACAAAGAGGTTTGTTACCTTAAGTTGAAGACGAAGCAGCAGGTTTGTGTTCTGTCGCTTCCTGGAATGGAGCAGGTGACTGAAATCTCTGTGATGCAAGGAGAAGACGGTATGGTCATTGAGAAGAAAGGTTATACGTTGCAATTGCAGGCCTCCATCGGAGTGCCTGTCGATAGCAAATTTTCCATTGTGGCTGATCCTGCCTTGGTTGATAGTTATAACAAACAGCACGGCACGAAATACACCCCGATGTCTGCGAATGATGTAACGCTTCCAGACGAGTTGTTGCTTCCGAAAAATAGTCAGGCGACCACCCCTGTTGAGATTAAGGCTGTTGATTATGAAAAACTGACGTCGGACGGATCGATGGTGGTTTTGAAAGTCGATCTTGGCGGGAATGCGGATTTCAATACCATTGGAGATAAGGATATTGTTAAATTCGTGGTATTCAAAAAGATGGAAGGGAATATTGAGGAAAATGCTACGCGGGTTCCCGGTACGGTGATTGCGGATATGAGCGGATGGACTTATGATGCTCCGGGTGCAGAAGGGCTCGTCTCTTCGCAAATGTTCGACGGAGCAATAGCGATGAATCAATCAGGCTGGTATATTACAAACGGCTCCGTGACGGCGACTGTCGATATGGTGAATGTTCATACGCTTGCAGGTTTCCGCATCCGTCCCATGTATGGTTTAGGCTATTATAAGGTATTACGGCTTTATGACGTGAAGACGAGCGAAGACGGTCAGCATTGGGTTTCGCAATCGGGGGATTCTTTCGTCTCTTTGGCTTTGAGCGGTGATGATTGGCAGTATGTGAAATTCTATAAGCCTGTTTCTTGCCGTTTTGTCCGAATGACCTATCGTTGCGATAAAGAGAGTGCATCTAATAGTTATGTAGGGTGCAATGAGTTCAATGCCATTGCTTCGAATTAATTGTTAAATACGGAAAAACTATGAACCTGAAATATTTTATTGTTTTTGTCGCAGGTATGGCTGCTCTTGCAGGGTGTCAGGAGGCTTCCGAATACATACCGTCGATTTATATCACCGAGGCACAGCGGCAAGAGGTTAAAACCATTACGATCTCCCAAGCTGGAGAAAAAGCCGAATTTACAGTTTCGGCGGCACAGATTGTCGACCGTGATACGCATGTGTCGTTTGAAGCATGTCCGGAACTGGTTGCGGATTATAATGACAGATACGGACGGACTGCCGTTGCACTCGAAGACTTTACGTTTGCGAAAAAAGAAGTGGTGATTGCTGCCGGTAAAAATGTTTCGGAAAGTGTCGAAGTTGTCGTGAACGAGGAACTGAAACCGGGAACATTCTATTGTCTGCCGGTCAAGATCGCCTCTACGGACGGAGGCATGTCGATCTTGGAATCGTCGAGTAAGCTTTTTCTTGTATTCCGGGCACCGGTTAGGAGTAAAGCGGTCTATATTGGGTCAGGCAACAAGTGCTTTGTTCCGACTTTCCCCGAGCATCCCTCATTTGAAGGATTGAATCTCGAAACGATGCAGGAGGTGACGCTTGAGTGCCGTGTTATGGTCAACTCATTCACGAAGAGCGATCCCTATATTTCGTCGATTATGGGATTTGAGGGTGATGTTTGTATGCGTTTCGGCGACGTGAAGATCGGCTATGACGTGCTCCAGGTCTGCAAGGGTGATTATCAGCCGGCAGCTATCAATTCTCCTTGTGCTCCGAACCTGTGGTATCACGTGGCCGCCGTGTGGTCGCGCTCTACATTACGTGTTTATATTGACGGAAAGTTTGTTGCTGAGCAGACGCACAAGGGCGAAACTGTCAACCTTGCTGGATACCATAAATTGGGCCGTACTGGAATTGGCTTCAGTTTGGGTGCAGCTTCGGTTTATAACAATAACCGTCCGCTTAACGGTTATTTGGCCGAGGCACGTGTCTGGTCGCGGGCGCTCTCGTCGAATGAAATCGCCAACAACAAGGATTTGGTGGTTGTCGATCCGCAGTCGCCCGGCTTGCTGGCCTATTGGAAGATGAACGAATGCGAAGTGCTTGAAGAGCCTCGTAGAGACCCGATTCTTAATCGCATTTTCTATAATCGGATTGTCGATCAGACGGGCCACGGATATGATGCCTACGGGGAAGGAAGAAATCCGGATTTTATTGACACCAATTGGTAAGCGACATACATTTTTTCGAAATGCTCCTGTTTTTTGAATCCCTATTTTAAGCAACGGACCTCGTTGTACGGAAAAATGCAGTGCTATGTATCGAAGCGGGCGGCCTGCAAGCCGTCCGCTTTTTAATTAAAAAATAAACTATGAAATTACGATATCTGTTTCTTGCCGCAGTGTTGTTTGCCGGGGCATGCAGCCGGCCGTCGGAGACCTTTTCTACGGGAATCATTCCCGTTCCGCAGCATGTGAATTGGGGTGAAGGGACATTCCGTATGCCTCGGACGTTGACTTATGTCACTGATCTTGAGGGGCAGGAAAAAGCCGATCTTGCAGCGTGGATGGAGCGTTCGGTTGCAGGCCGGTTTTTCCCCGTTCCTTTTGTCGAAGCCCTCGAAGGCGATATTCCGGCTCTGCGGTTGCGGATTGCAGATAAAGGTGCCCCCGAGAGTTATCGGCTTGATGTCGTCCGCGACAGCATGACGATTACGGCTCCTGATGCAGCCGGTTTGTTTTACGGTTTGCAGTCGCTGGCGCAGTTGGCAGAGCATACGGGGCAACGTATTCCCGCCGTTACGATCGAAGACGCTCCGCGTTTCGCTTACCGGGGCTTCATGCTCGACGTATCGCGTCATTTCCGGGATAAGGAGTTTGTCAAACGGCAACTCGATCTGCTGGCCCGCTACAAGCTCAACCGGTTTCATTGGCATCTGACCGACGGTGCTGGCTGGCGTATCGAGATCAAGAAATATCCCGAGTTGACGGATTTTGCGGCTTGGAGGCCGTATTACGGCGACCGGCGTTACTGTCATCGGGATGATCCTGCGGCCGAAGGCGGTTATTATATGCAGGAGGAGATCCGCGAGGTGGTTGAATACGCTCGCGCCCTGCATATCACCGTGATTCCCGAGATTGAGATGCCCGGGCATAGCGAGGAGGTGCTGGCAACCTATCCGCAACTTGCCTGCAGCGGCAAGCCTTATGTCAATAAGGACTTGTGTATTGGCAATGAAGAAACCTTCGAATTTCTGAAGAATGTGCTTTCGGAAGTCATTGAACTTTTTCCCTCGGAATATATCCATATTGGAGGTGATGAAGCGGACAAGGCGAGTTGGGCGACATGTCCGCGCTGTCGGACTCGGATGAGGCAGGAAGGACTGGAAGATGTTGACGGATTGCAGAGCTATCTGGTGCATCGTGTTGAGGTGTTTCTTAACGGTAAGGGACGCCGTTTGCTGGGCTGGGACGAGATTCTGCAAGGCGGATTGGCTCCGGACGCTACGGTGATGTCGTGGCGAGGTTCCGAGGGCGGTATTGCAGCCGCCCGTGCGGGACATCAGGCCGTGATGACTCCCAATAGTTATTGTTACCTTGATTATTGCCAAGATGATCCTACGCGTGAACCGGCTGCTGCTGCGGCTTTCGTCACGCTTGAAAAGGCTTATTCCCTGGATCCGGCTCCCGATTCGCTCGGCGTCGATGTAGTGCCGATGATCCTTGGTGTGCAGGGTAATTTGTGGTGCGAGCATGTGCCGACCGGGGAACATGCCGAGCATATGATATGGCCGCGCTTGATGGCTATTGCCGAAGTGGGGTGGAGCCTTCCGGAACGCAAGGATTACGATGATTTTCATGCCCGCGTACTCGATGCCGTGGCGTGGATGCAAGAGAGGGGATATCATCCTTTCGATCAGAAGAATGCCGTAGGGGACCGTCCCGAATCAATCGAACCTGTTCTGTGCCTCTCGACAGGCAAACCGGTTGTTTACCATACGCCTTACAGCCCGAAATACGCGGCTGTGGGCGATGGCTCGCTGACCGACGGGCTGCGCGGAGACTGGAATTACGGCGACGGCCGCTGGCAAGGCTGGCTCGATACAGACATTGATCTGGTGGTTGATTTGGGGGAATGCTGTTCAGTGAAACATATTGCCGCAGACTTTATGCAGGGATTCTATGCTGATATTTGGATGCCTCGGGCGGTTGAAATTTCTGTTTCGAACGATAATAAGGCGTATACGATGCTTGCGACCGTTGAGAACGACGTGCCGTTCGATTTCAGACAGGACTGTTACCGGACGTTTGGCTGGACGGGTGAATCCCAAGGACGTTATATTCGGCTGAAAGCCTTTCATAACGGACATCCTGGCGGATGGATTTTCACCGATGAGATAATTGTGGAGTAATACATTGATCCTACAGAAATGAATCTTTCTTCGCGTTCACCCCTTCGGTGGGTTCCGAGTTTGTACTTTGCGATGGGGCTTCCGTTTGTGGTTCTGAACATGGTTTCTGCGGTTCTGTACAAGGACCTGGGGATCTCGGATGCTCAGATCGCGTTCTGGACCTCTCTGATCATGTGGCCATGGACGATCAAGTTTCTGTGGAGCCCTTTTCTGGAGCTTTACCGGACGAAGAAGTTCTGGGTCGTGGGGAGCCAGTTGTTGAGCGGCGTTCTGTTCGGCCTTGCTGCTCTGTCGCTTCACCTACCGCTGTTCTTCGCGGTCAGTGTTGCTGTCTTTGCCGTCGTTGCCTTCAGCGGGGCGACGCACGACATCGCGGCCGACGGAGTCTATATGTCGGAGCTATCGCCTGCGTCCCAGGCGAAATACATCGGCTGGCAGGGGGCGTTCTACAACCTTGCGAAACTGGTCGCCACGGGCGGTCTGGTGTGGCTTGCGGGGTGGCTTTACGAGGGTTTCAGCACCTCGGGGACCGCATCGTTCGACGCTTATGTCCGTTCGTGGACGGTCGTTTTGCTGCTCCTGTGCGTCACGCTCGTCGCTTTGGGCCTTTACCATCTCCGCGCGCTTCCTTCAGGCGGTTCGGCTTCAGAAGGCCGCTCGCTGCGGGATGGCCTTTCGGGCCTGAAAGAGGTTATCGCGGCGTTCTTCACCAAACGGCATATCTGGTACTATATCGCCTTCATCATCCTGTACCGGTTGGGCGAGGGCTTCGTGATGAAGATCGTTCCGCTGTTCCTCAAAGCGGATACCGCATCCGGGGGCTTGGGTCTTACGAACCAGCAGATCGGCCTTTACTACGGGACTTTCGGCGCGGGGGCGTTTCTGCTGGGCTCGCTTTTGGCGGGCTACTACATCGCCCGACGAGGTCTGCGGCGCACTCTTTTCACGCTGTGCTGTATCTTCAACCTGCCGTTCGGGGTCTACGCCTTGCTTGCATGGTTCCAGCCTTCGAGCATGTGGCTCGTCGGCGGGGGCATCGTCGTGGAGTACTTCGGCTACGGCTTCGGCTTCGTGGGCCTCACGCTGTTTATGATGCAGCAGGTCGCTCCGGGGCGTCACCAGATGGCGCACTACGCTTTTGCTTCGGGTATTATGAACCTCTCGGTGATGCTCACGGGCATGGCTTCGGGTTTTTTGAGCGATCTGATGAGCTACCGGATCTTCTTCCTCGCGGTGATGCTCGCCACCATTCCGGCTTTTGTGATCACCCGGCTGGTTCCCTTTACCTATGACGACAAACCAAACGACAAATAATTTATATGGATACACTGAAAATTGCGGGCTCGAATCAGCCCGATATGCCGTGGGAGGATCGTCCCGCCGGCTCCAAAGAGGTGATGTGGCGTTACACGCAGAACCCGATCATCGGGCGTCATGCGCTTTCGACGTCGAATTCGATCTTCAACTCGGCGGTCGTTCCCTTCAAAAAAGGAAAATATAACTATGCGGGCGTTTTCCGGTGCGACGACACGAACCGCCGGATGCGCATCCACGTGGGCTTTTCGGTCGACGGCCTTCGGTGGGAGATCGAGGAGTCCGACTTCCGGCTGGAGGGTGCGGACGCCGAGATCGGCCAGTGGGTCTACGGCTACGATCCTCGCGTTGCGAAGATCGGCGACAAATACTACGTTACGTGGTGCAACGGCTACCACGGGCCGACGATCGGCATTGCGTGGACGGATGATTTCGAGACGTTCCACCAGCTTGAAAACGCATTTCTTCCCTATAACCGCAACGGGGTTCTGTTTCCGCGCAAGATCGGGGGCCGGTTCGCGATGCTGTCGCGTCCGAGCGACACGGGTCACACGCCCTTCGGGGACATCTTCTATTCGGAGAGCCCCGACATGGAGTTCTGGGGCCGCCACCGTCATGTGATGTCTCCCTCGGCGTTCGAGGTTTCGGCGTGGCAGTGCATGAAGATCGGCGCGGGCCCCGTTCCCATCGAGACCTCGGAGGGCTGGCTGCTGTTCTACCACGGGGTGCTCCGCTCGTGCAACGGTTATGTCTACGCCTTCGGTTCGGCGCTGCTGGATTTGGAGGAGCCTTGGAAGGTCACGGCCCGCAGCGGTCCCTACCTGATCTCCCCTCGCGAAACGTACGAATGCATGGGCGACGTTCCGAACGTGACGTTCCCGTGCGCTGCGCTGCACGACCCCGCGACGGGGCGCGTGGCCGTCTACTACGGATGCGCCGACACGGTTACGGGCCTTGCGTTCGGCTATATCCCCGAAATCATCGACTTCACGAAGCAAAACTCGATCCTCTGATGCGACTGCGACGAACGCTGCTTACCCTGGCGCTCGCCGCAGCCGTTTTCGGCGCTGCGGCTTCTGCGCAGACCCCTGCCGACCGGGTCGACCCGTTCATCGGGACTACGAACTTCGGGACCGCGAACCCCGGTGCGGTCACGCCGCACGGGATGATGTCGGTGGTTCCGTTCAACGTCATGGGGTCGGAGGAGAACGTCTACGACAAGGACGCCCGCTGGTGGTCCACGCCCTACGAATACCACAACAAATTCTTCACGGGCTTCGCGCACGGCGCCTTGAGCGGCGTGGGATGCCCCGAGCTGGGCGCGCTGCTGACGATGGCCACGACGGGCCCTCTGACGGTGGATTACCGGGAGTACGGCACGTCGTACCGGGACGAAAAGGCCTCTCCGGGCTATTACTCGGTCTTTCTGGACAAGTACGGCGTCCTTGCCGAAGCCACGGCCACGGCGCGTAGCTCGGCCGAGAGGTACACCTTTCCGGAAGGCACAGGGCATATTCTGTTAAATCTGGGCGAGGGGCTTACGAACGAGTCGGGCGCAATGGTGCGCCGGGTGAGCGCCACGGAGATCGAGGGCACGAAGTTGCTGGGGACGTTCTGCTACAATGCGCAGAAGGTTTTCCCGGTGTACTTCGTGCTGCGCGTTTCGAAGACTCCGAGTGCCGGCGGCTATTGGAAGAAGCAACGGAAGATGACGGGCGTGGAGGCGGAGTGGACGCCGGACAACGGGAGATATAAACTCTATACGGAGTACGGGCGCGAGCTTTCGGGCGACGACGTGGGCTACTGGTTCTCCTTCGACGGCCTTGCGGCGGGCGAGCAGGTGGAGGTGCGCATGGGCATTTCGTATGTCTCTACGGAGAACGCGCGCAAAAACCTCGATGCCGAGCAGGCCGCGGACGCGCCGTTCGACGCCATCCGGGAACAGGCCCGCAAGGGCTGGAACGAGGCTCTGGGCAGAATCCGGGTCGAGGGCGGCGCCGAGCAGCAGCAGAGGGTGCTCTACACGGCGTTGTACCATGCGCTGCTGCACCCGAACCTCGTGAGCGACGTGAACGGCGAATACCCGCTGATGGAACGTTCGGGCGAGACGGGCGTGACGGATGGCGAACGTTATACGGTCTTCTCGCTGTGGGACACCTGCCGCAACCTGCACCAGCTGCTGACGCTTGTCTACCCGGATCGTCAGCGGGAGATGCTGCGCTCGATGACGGGGATGTACGAGGAGTGGGGTTGGCTTCCGAAATGGGAGCTTTACGGCCGCGAGACCTTCACGATGGAGGGGGACCCTGCGATCCCGGTGATCGTCGACAGCTGGATGAAGGGCCTTCGGGATTTCGATGTCGCCAAGGCCTACGAGGCGATGCGCAAGTCGGCCACGACGCCCGGTGCGCAGAACCGCATGCGGCCCGACATCGACCCCTATATCGAGAAAGGCTATATCCCGCTGGGGTTCTACGCCAAGGACCTTGCGGGCGACACCTCCGTCTCGCACGCGCTGGAGTACTACATGGCCGACGCTGCGCTGTCGCTGCTTGCCGACTCGCTCGGACAGGGGGACGACGCGCGTCTGTTCCGCGCCCGCTCGTTGGGCTACAAACGCTATTACAGCCCGGAAAGCGGGACTTTGCGTCCGCTCCATCCCGACGGAACTTTTTTAAGCCCCTTCGACCCGAAGGCGGGCGAGAACTTCACGGCGGCTCCGGGCTTCCACGAGGGGAGTGCGTGGAACTATACGTTCTACGTTCCGCACGACGTGGAGGGGCTTGCGAAGCTGATGGGCGGGCGACGCAAATTCATCGACAAACTGCAAATGGTCTTCGACGAGGGACTTTACGACCCTGCGAACGAACCCGACATCGCCTATGCGTATCTTTTCAGCCGCTTCCGGGGCGAGGAGTGGCGCACGCAGCGGGAAACCCGGCGGCTGTTGGAGCGATACTTTACCACCGCCCCCGACGGCATCCCGGGCAACGACGACACGGGGACGATGTCGGCGTGGGCTGTCTTCACGATGCTGGGCCTCTACCCCGACTGCCCGGGCGAGCCGTACTACACGCTGACGTCCCCGACGTTCGACCGTGTGGAGATCGACACGGAGCGGGGAACGCTGGTGATCGAAAAACGCGGCGAAGGGTATATCGACCGGATGACGCTTGGCGATAAACCGTTGAAAAATTATCGTATCTTGCACGATGAATTGCTCAAGGGCGGAAAACTTACTTTTGAACTTCAAACTGGAAAATAGATGAAACTTACGGGATTCTTATTCGCCGCGGCCCTGCTGGGCGCGTGCACGCAGCCTGCCGCGGAGGAGAATTACACGCGCCATGTCGATCCGAAGATCGGCACAGGCGGCCACGGGCACGTCTTCGTGGGTGCCAACGTCCCCTTCGGCCTGGTGCAGGTGGGTCCGACGAGCATTCCGCAGACGTGGGACTGGTGCTCGGGCTACCATGCGAGCGATTCGACGGTGATCGGCTTCTCGCACACGCATTTGAGCGGCACGGGCATCGGCGACCTGTTCGACGTGACGGTCATGCCCGTCACGGGCAATGTGACCTACGCCCGGGGCACGGAGGATGATCCGACATCGGGTCTTTGGTCCTATGCCGACCGGACCCAAGAAATTGCCCGGCCGGGCTACTATTCGGTCCCTCTGACGCGCTACGGCATTCGGGCCGAGCTGACGGCCACGGCGCGCGTGGGTCTGCACCGCTACACCTTCCCGGCGTCGGACGCCGCAGCCGTGGTCTTCGACCTGGAAAACGGCGGCTGCTGGGACAAGGCCACGGAGACGCATCTCGCAAAGGAGGGCGACCGGACGGTGACGGGCTGGCGCCACTCGACGGGCTGGGCCAAAGACCAGCGAGTCTACTTCGCCGCGGAGTTCTCGAAACCCTTCGAAAAATTCGAAACCATCGGCGATAACTACGCCCGGGCTTCGTTCCGTACAACCGACGGGGAACAAGTGTCGCTGAAAGTCGCTTTATCGCCCGTAAGCGTGGAGGGCGCTCGGGAAAACCTTGCGGCGGAACTCCCCGGATGGGATTTCGACGCTACGGCGGCCGCTGCCGACAAGGCGTGGAACGATGAACTGTCGAAGGTGAAGATCGAGACGGAGGATGAAACGTCGAAGCGCATCTTCTATACGGCGCTGTATCATACGATGGTGGCTCCGTCGCTCTTCTGCGACGTGAACGGCGACTACTACGGTTCGGACCATGCGATCCACCGCAACGCCGATTTCACGAACTATACGACCTTCTCGCTGTGGGACACCTACCGGGCGGCGATGCCGCTGATGACGGTGCTGCATCCCGAGAAGATGGCCGACATCGTGCAGACGATGCTGACGATCTCTGACGAGCAGGGCCGCCTTCCGGTGTGGCATCTGTGGGGCAACGAGACCGACTGCATGGTTGGCAACCCGGGCATCGTAGCGGTGGCGGACGCCATCGTGAAGGGCATCGGGGGCTTCGACCGCGAAAAGGCCTTCGAGGCGATCCGTAAGACGGCCATGAACCCCGACCGGGGCAACGGCCTGCGCATGGAGTACGGCTACATCCCGTGCGAGATGTTCAACGAGGCCGTGGCCTATGACATGGAGTACGCTTTGGCCGACGGTGCGGCGGCGCGTGCCGCCGAGACACTGGGCAAGGCGGAGGATGCGAAGTATTTCGAGGAGCGCAGCCATAGCTACCGCAACTATTTCGACCCTGCGACGCGCTTCATGCGGGGCCGGGATTCGAAAAAAGGCTGGAGGACGCCCTTCAATGCGTTCGCCTCGACGCACCGCGCCGACGATTACTGCGAGGGCAACGCCTGGCAGTACACCTGGCTGGCTCCGCACGATGTCAAGGGCCTCGAAGGGCTGTTCGGCTCGCGTGCGAAGATGATTGAAAAGCTGGATTCGCTCTTTACGGTAAGTTCGGTCATCGAAGGCGGCGAGACCTCGCCCGACATCTCGGGGCTGATCGGGCAATACGCCCACGGCAACGAACCGAGCCACCATATTTTGTACCTCTATACGATGCTGGGGCAGCCGTGGAAGACGGCCGACAAGGTCCGCGAGGTGCTCACGACGCTCTACCACGACCGGCCGGACGGATTATCGGGCAACGAGGACGTGGGGCAGATGTCGGCATGGTACGTCCTCTCGTCGCTGGGTTTCTACCAGGTCGAACCCGCCGGGGGCCGCTATTTCTTCGGCTCGCCGCTCTTCGACAAGGCTGAAGTGCGTGTCCGCGACGGTGTGCTGACCGTCACGGCGCATAACAATTCCGCCGCGAACAAATACATCCAGGCGGTGAAGCTCAATGGCAAGCCGTATACGAAACCCTATATTGCCTTCGACGACATCGCCGCGGGCGGTGTGCTCGAATTCGAGATGGGTGCCGAACCCGCAGTGTGGTATGAACTCTAAACATCGGAAGGCCATGAAAAAAGGATATATCGCATTTGCCGCCCTCTGCGCCGCCGCACTCGCTTCGTGCACATGTCCTTCGGCCGGGGAGCAGCGCCTCCGTCCTTCGGAGTACGTTTCGACGCTGGTCGGTACGCAGTCGGATTTTTCGCTCTCGACGGGCAATACCTATCCGGCCATCGCCTTGCCGTGGGGCATGAATTTCTGGACGCCCCAGACCGGCAAGATGGGCGACGGCTGGGCATATACTTACGGGGCGCACCAGGTGCGGGGGTTCAAGCAGACCCACCAGCCTTCGCCGTGGATCAACGATTACGGCCAGTTCTCGCTCATGCCCGTGCGCGGGGAGGATAAATTCGACGAGGAGTCGCGCGCCAGCTGGTTTTCGCACCAGTCCGAAGTGGCCAAACCCTATTACTATAAGACTTACCTCGCCGACCATGACATCCGCGTGGAGATCACGCCGACCGACCGTGCCGCGATGATGCGCTTCACCTTCCCCGACTCGAAGGAGTCGGGTGTGGTGATCGACGCCTTCGACCGCGGGTCGCAGGTCAAAGTCATGCCCGACAGCC
>ERZ1107006.2868-NODE-2868-length-11948-cov-7.594383_pt1 | contig 11948 bp, 8 predicted proteins | sample MGYA00403696_ERZ1107006 | MGnify/ENA primary metagenome ERZ1107006 (study PRJEB35170, sample SAMEA104062441) | human gut metagenome | biome: human gut; feature: human-associated habitat; material: faeces | place: Denmark | collected 2012-08-13 ...
AAATGCCGGAGCGGCGTATCTGCCGCTCCGGCGGTATCCAATCAGAGGGCCTCGTCCTCCACGCGCGGCAGGTTCCAGCGGAAATGCGCCGAAAGCAGGCGGATGAGCAGGACGGTCGTCATACCGGCCAGCATGGCCACATACTGCGGCACGAACCGCCACAGCACGGCGCACAGCACCGCGCCCGCGAGCGAGGCGCAGGCGTAGACGTGCTTGACGAGGATATAGGGCGTGTTCCCGGCCAGCACATCGCGCATGACACCGCCGCCGACGCCGGTCAGCAGGCCGACGAACACGAGAAGATAGGTGCTGCGGTCCGGCGAGAAGTCCATGGCGTTCCAGATGCCCATGACGGTGAATACGCCGAGGCCGACGGAGTCCATGAGCAGCAGGGAAACGTCGAACAGGCGGTGGTTGTGCATGAGGCTGTGGCGGATCCACGGGATGCACAGCAGAAGCGATACGCCGACGGCCACGAGCGTGCACGTCGGGTCGCGGAAGGCGAGGGGAGGCGTGATGCCGAGAATGACGTCGCGCAGGATGCCGCCGCCGACGGAGGTGATGACGCCAAGCACGATGACGCCGAGCAGATCCATATGCCGGCGCATGGCGGTCAGCGAGCCGGAGGCCGCAAAGGCTACCGTGCCGATGAGCTCGAGAAGAAATACGAATTTATCCATAGGTATAGCGAAAAGGTCCTTTTCAAAAAGAAAGCTCCGTTGCGTTTACCGCGGCGGAGCACAGGCTGCCGAAAAACCTGCCCAGCCGGAGGTTTCGGAGGGAAGAAAAGTGTGAAAGGAAACCGTCAGGGTTTCCTTTCGCGTTCAATAACCCGCCGCAGCAGAAAATACGCTGGAATACGCTTCAGACTGCTGCGGGGACGGCCGTTCCATCCGGAACGCTGACACGGCGGATCTCCGCGCCGATCGCGGTGAGCTTGCCAATGAGGTTTTCGTAGCCGCGCTCAATGTATTCAATGTCCTCGATCGTTGTCGTGCGGTCGGCGGCAAGTCCGGCGATGACCATGGCAGCGCCCGCGCGCAGGTCGCAGGCGCGCACGGTGCAGCCGTGCAGCTTTTCCACGCCCGTGATGATGGCGACCTTCGTGTCGACCTTGATGGACGCGCCCATGCGGTTGAGCTCGGCGCAATAGCCGAAGCGCGTGTCATAGATGCTCTCCGTAATGACGCTCACGCCGGAGGCCAGAGACATGCACACGGCGATCTGCGGCTGCATGTCCGTCGGGAAGCCGGGATACGGCATGGTCTTGACGTTTGCGCGGTGCAGCCGGTAGGCCGATTCGACGCGGATGGCGTCGTCATATTCCGTGATGTCCGCGCCGATCTCGCGCAGCTTTGCAGTGATGCAGTCGAGATGCTTCGGAATGACATTCTCGATCAGCACATCGCCGCCGACAGCTGCCGCGGCCGCCATATAGGTGCCTGCTTCGATCTGATCGGGAATGATGGAATAGCAGCCGCCGTGCAGCGCCTTGACGCCGCGCACCTTGATCACGTCGGTGCCCGCGCCGGAGATCTGCGCACCCATGGCGTTCAGGAAGTTCGCGAGGTCGACGATGTGCGGCTCCTTGGCGCAGTTTTCGATGATCGTCATGCCGCTGCACAAAACTGCCGCAAGCAGGATGTTCATCGTCGCGCCGACGGAGACGATATCAAGATAGACATGGCCGCCGCGCAGCCCGCCCTTCGGGGCGTCGGCGCAGACATAGCCGCCGGCCTGCTCGACCATGGCGCCCATGGCCTCGAAGCCCTTGATGTGCTGGTCGATGGGGCGGACGCCGAAGTTGCAGCCGCCCGGCATGGCGACATGGGCATGGCCGAAGCGGCCAAGCTCTGCGCCGATGAGATAATACGACGCGCGGATACGGCGGACAAGCTCGATGGGCGCGGTCGCGTTGCGGGCGCGGGTGCAGTCGATCTCGAGCGTGTTGCGGCCGTAGCGCCGGATCTCCGCGCCCATATCGCGCAGGATCTCCAGCAGCAGACGAACGTCTGAAATATCCGGTACGTTTTCGATCCGGCAGGGGCCGCTGACGAGCAGCGTGGCCGGCAGGATCGCGACCGCCGCGTTCTTGGCCCCGGAAATGGTCACGGAGCCGGAAAGCTTTGTGCCGCCTTGAACGATGTATTTGATCAAAATGTAATCCCTCTTTGGTAGCGTCAGTTGACATCAGTTGACACTAAGAGTGTTTGCGGAAATGCGTTATGTTAACAAAGCCAAATTTGGCCGCTATTAGAATAGCACACCACGGCAGGAATGTAAAGGAAAATGACAATGCAGCAGCAGGAAATCTTCAGATTTTCTTCATAATTCGACAGGCGCAGACGGCGGACGCTATGTTTCCGCCGTGATTTCGCGCGTAATGCCGTTGATAAAAAAGCTTCCCGCGTCCGTTTCGACCAGCCAGACCGGCACGAAGCGGATGCCCGTGCCGGCCTGATCGGACGGCAGATACGCCTGCGTAAGACCCGTCACCGCGCTTCCGACCCAGCCGAGCGCGTCACGCCGGGCCAGCAGCTGCGCCAGCGCGTCAGCGGCGGAGATGGCCTCCTGCTCCGACACGCGCGTAATGGAGCTTCCGCCGGTATAAAACGTGCCCTCGACCGCCGTGAGGCAATCGTCCGTGTAGCTCAGCGCCAGCTGGCTGCCGAGCACCGGCACGCCGAGCAGCGTCTGCGAGGTGCGGATCTGCACGGCGCCCGTCTCCGTCTGCTCCCGCGTGAGGGTCTGATATTGAAAATCCATGGCGCGCAGCAGCTTTTCTGCGGCCTTTTCAGAACTCCGCACCCGGCTGCCGCCGGTCATCACGGCGGAGAAGCCGCCCGTGCGCGTGATATGGAGCGTCCCAAGCTCGGATTCGTAGGTGCTCTCAAAGCCGGATTCGCCTGCGGGCGCGGCCTTCGCGCCGAGCAGCGCCTGCGCGGCGGTCTGCGCGCCGTCCTCAGAAAGCTCGACACTGTAGAGCACGGGACTGCGCGGAAGCTCGTCGAGCAAAACGGAAAGGCCGCAGCTCTCGTAGAGTGTCTTCAGCTCCTGCAGCATCTGCCGCTGCTCATGCGTCTGCGCAAGCCGGTTCGGAACGACGATGCACAGAAGCCCCAGCGCACAGAGCGTCAGAATGAGAAGAATCAGATTTTTCATGCGCGAAGCGCTCATGGCGGCTCCTCCTGATGGAAAATTTGAGTCAGTGGTGCGATGGATACGGCGGAAAGCAGCTGTTCTAAAGAGGTCTTCGGCGAATCTGTATGGATTTACCCACTTGTTTGTAGGGGCCGATGCCCACATCGGCCCGCTGGGAAATTGCGAATTCGCCTAAGATTCCCGCAGAAACGGTGCGTTCTGCCGGGTCGATGTGGGCATCGACCCCTACGATTAACAGCGAAAAGCCTGCGGATTCGCATCGGACTATCGCTTTTCGCAATTACCTGCTGCGACCTCTCAGGCGCTCCCGCGCCAGTGCATCGTGGGCAGGTACATATCAAGCTTACTCCGTCTCCCAACCGGCGGTGAGTTCACCGCCGGTGCCTTCGGCGTACAGAAGGCGGAGCGTGCCGCCCTTCGGCAGGCAGGCGGCTGCCTGCGCGGCGGGCAGGAGCGCTGCGGGCGTTGACGAGGCCGTGTAGCTGCGGTACAGGACGGAGGCGTTCGTGATCTGCGTGCCGTCGAAGCGGAGCTCGATCGCGCCGCGCGGTGCGATCTCGATGCCGGACAGATAATAGCCGAAGGTGCACACGGCGCTCTGGCCGTCGGCCCGATAGCTTTGCAGATAGACCCGCGCCTCGCCGTAGCTGTCACCGGTCAGGCGGCTGAGGAGGCTGCGCGCAGCCTCGATGCGGTCAAGCGCGCCTGCCGACGCGCTCTGGAAGCGGCCGTCCGGCTGGAGGATCTGCAGTTCAATTCTGCCCTGCGCGCTCACGCGCAGGCGCAGGCCGGTTTCGGTAAAGGACGTCGTGCCGTCGTTTCCGACGAAGCGTGCGTCGCCGTAAGGGTTGATGCCGATCTGGGTTGCGAGGGCGGAAATAAATCGCGCGTCGCACGGGTTCGTGCCGAGGCCGGTGCAGACGGCGGCGCTTGACGCGCTGATGAGCGAGAGCGGATCGAGCGCGCTGTAGGGCGCGTCGTCCGATTCAAACGCGAAGAAGCTGCCGTCCGGGACGGCGGCGGAAAGCTCGGCCGCAAGCGTCTCGGCGGAAAGCGCCGTCTGCGCGCGATAGCAGCCGTCGCCCAGCAGATACAGCTGAACCGTCTCTCCGTCCAGCGCCAGCACGTACCACTGCGCGTCCGCGCCCTCCGGCGCGCGCACGTTCAGCCATGCGCCAAGCACGGCGGGGGAAATTTGTCCCGGGAAGCAGAAGGCCGTGCCGGGCTTCCGCAAAGCGGCATAAAACGCCGATTCGGCGCACGCCTGCGGCGTTTCGGCGCTCTCGAGCGCCTGCGCAAGCAGCCCTCCGTACTGACCGTAAAGCGTGTCAAGAGCGGCAAAGTCATACTGTGCGCTCTGCCTGCCTGCCTCAGTGCTCAGCGTGACGGCGACGGGCTGCGCCGCGCCGATGAATGCGCTGCCGGTGGCAGGCGCGGTATAGGTCAGCTCCGCTTCATTGAGGCCGAACAGCCCCGCAAACGGGCGCAGCGCGCTTGCCAGCCATTTGGTCTGCGTGAGCGTCTTTGTCGGCAGGCACATGATCGCAAGCGTCACGTTGACCAGCACGAGAAACACGATCAGAATGTCCTTTCCGATCTCCAGCAGCCTCCGGCCATGGCCATGTCTTCGTTTCTGCTTCATGCCTGCGCCTCCGCGGCGGGCATGGTGATGAGGACCGAGGTACCCTTGCCGTATTCGGACGAAATTTCAATGCTGCCCTTGTGCTGGTTCAAAATCTCCTGCGCGATGGAAAGGCCGAGGCCCGTGCCGCCGGACTCGCGCGAACGCGCCTTGTCCACACGGTAGAACCGGTCAAACAGGCGCGGCAGATCCTTTTCGGGGATGCCGATGCCGTTGTCGGCCACGCGGACAAAGACGTTTTTGCCGCTCGTGCCGACGGTCATGTCGATTTTGCCGCCGTCGGGCGTATACTTGACAGCGTTGGAGACGATGTTGGTAATGACCTGCTCGATGCGCTCCCGGTCGCCGTTGACGTCGGGAATGTCCCCCTCGCAGGTGAGCGTCATAGTGTGGTGGTGGTTCTGCTCGGCGTTGAGCTTTGCCGCGTCATACACATTCTGCACGGCTTTTAAGAACGGGAAGCGGGAGATATTCATCTCCATCTTGCCGTAATCGATCTTGCTGAGCGTGAGCAGATCCTGCACGATGCGGGTCATGCGGTCGGCCTCGCTGATGATGACGTTCATGAAATTCGAGCGCAGCTCCGGCGGCAGCTCGTCGCCGGTGTCGACGATCGTTTCGGCGTAGGATTTGATATTGGTCAGCGGCGTTCGCAGCTCGTGCGAGACGTTGGCGACGAATTCGCGCTTGAGCTGCTCGCTCCTGCGCTGCTCGGTGACATCGTGGATGACGACGAGCACACCGCCCTGCGCGTGGTCGGACGAGAACGGGGCCATGAACAGCTCCAGCTCCCGTTCGCCGACGGTCTTCTGCGCCTCGATATACTGCGGTCTGCGCAGGGTCAGGAGCGTGTCAAGCTCGGCTTCCTTCGAGAAAATTTCGTCGAAGGTCGTCTGGCTTGACAGGTTCTGCGCGAGCATCTGCGTGGCGGCGGGGTTATAGTGGATGACGCTGCCCGCCGTATTGAACGCGACGACGCCGTCGGTCATGTGCAGAAACAGCGTGGAAAGCTTGTTGCGCTCGTTCTCCGCCTCGGAGATCGTGTCCTGCAGAACCTTTGCCATGTGGTTGAAGTTCCGGGTCAGATCGCCGATCTCGTCGCGGCTGTCGACCGTGACGCGGTTTGCAAAGTCCCCTGCCGCGACGCGTTTCGTCCCGACGGTCAGCGCGCGGATAGGCGTAATCAGAATCTGCGACAGCAGGAACGACAAGATCACGCAGATCACCAGACCCAGCGCCAGCGCGCGCAGGATGATGATCAGCAGCTCGCTCGTCAGCGCGTCGACCGTGGCGCGGTTGTCGCGGATGTAGGCGATATACTGCGCGCCGTCCGACTCGACGGGGACGGCCAGATCCATATAATCGTTTGTGACCGAGCTGCTCTGCCCGACCTCGCCGTTCATGGCGGACAGAATGTTCTGCGTCATCACGACCGTGGTGCGCTGGTTCGAGCTGTCGAGCACGGAGCCGGTCTGGTCAAGAATGTAGACGTTGCGGCCCGTGATATCGATGCCAAGCCCGGCCTGCGCCATGAGAAGCTCCTTCATCTGCGCGGGGGCGTTGTCCTCCGCCGAGAGCCTTTGCAGCTGGGCGATGAATTCCGGGGTAAACGTGCCCTCCATCTGCTCATAGAACTGGGACACATAGAAATTGCCGACGCCGCTCATCAAAAACGCGCCTGTCGTCAGCATCAGGGCCAGGATCAGGATCACCATGATCATGACCATCTTCATGCGCAGGGACCGCATGGCCGCCCCTCCTTTCTCGCGCGGGAAGCTGCGTTATCCCGCGAAATAATAGCCGACGCCGCGCCGGGTCAGGATATACTGGGGCTTGCCGGGGTCGTCCTCGATCTTTTCACGAAGCCGCCGCACCGTCACATCGACCGTGCGCATATCCCCGTAATAGTCATAATTCCATACCCGCTGCATGAGATCTTCCCGGGAGAAGACCTTTCCGCGTTCGCGGATAAGATAGGAGAGAAGGTCGTATTCCTTCTGCGTCAGCTCGACCGGCGTGCCGTTTTTCGTCACCTGATAGGTTTCGGGGTTCAGGCACAGGCCATTTGCCTCAACGGTATTTGCCGTGCCGGAGGCCTGCGCGGAAGCGTATTCCATGCTGCGGCGGCGGATGTTCGCCTTGACGCGAGCCATCAGCTCCTTCATGGAGAAGGGCTTGGTCATATAGTCGTCCGCGCCGGTCTCGAGTCCGAAGACCTTGTCCATTTCCTCCTCACGGGCCGTGAGCATGATGATGGGCGTGGTGCGGTTTTCCGCGCGGAGCGTCTTGCAGATATCAAAGCCGTTCATTTTCGGCAGCATGACATCCAGTAAGATCAGATCCGGGTCCTCCGTCTGCGCAAGCTGCAGGCCCGTCTGGCCGTCGAGCGCCTCGAGCGTTTCATAGCCCTCGCGCTTGAGATTGAATTTCAGGATCTCCACGATCGCGCGTTCATCCTCTACGATCAGGACTGTCTTTGCCATAGTGCATCCTCCTGTTTTTAAACCGGGCGGCGAAGCGCCTTCGGATAGTGATTTTTGAGCTGGCTTCCGTCGCCCTTTGCCCAACCGAGCGAAAGCCCGTCCGCCTGCACGAGCGTCCAGCCGCGCTTGTCGGACGGCAGCACGTCGCCGGACAGATACCGGGCAAGCAGCGGGTCGGATTCTTCAAGCGAGACGCTGCTTTCCAGCGTTTCCAGCCACAGCGCCCACGCGTGCGCGGGCGCAATGCGGTTTTTCAGGACTGCGCCAAGCTCCAGCCCCGCGCGCAGCACCCGCAGCCCCTTTACCTCCGGCAGCGCCTGCGGGACGAGATAGCACACGTCCCCGAACCGCAGAAGCTTCCCCTCCGGCAAGGCCGCGCCGGTCCGGGCGCAAAAGTCCGTCAGCTCCTGCGGGCACCTGGCCGCAGGCTCCGGCGGAAGCACTGCGGGCGCTTCGTCCCCCGCCCGGCGGAGGACGGCGGCATAGTGCCCCTCGCCCAAAAGCTTATGCGGCCAGAGGCGGAACGTTTTTTCCAATCCCGGCGCGGGATTCGCCACCCAATCGGGTCTGCCGGGAGAAAAGAACGGCACGTCCGGCTTTTCTACAGAAAAATCGGGATTTTTCCACAAAAAGTCCGAGATCACGCCCTCGTTTTCCACAGGAGAGAACGTGCACGTGGAGTAAACCAGCCGCCCGCCGGGGCGGAGCATGGCTGCGGCGGAGGTCAGAATCTCCAGCTGGCGGTTGGCGCAGATGGCGTTCGTGTCCTCCGTCCAGTCGGTGACGGCGGCCTCCTCCTTGCGGAACATCCCCTCGCCGGAGCAGGGGGCGTCGACGAGAATTTTATCAAAATACCCCGCGAAGCGCTCTTCCAGCCGCTTCGGGTGCTCGTTCAGGACCAGCGCGTTGGAAATGCTCAGCCGCTCGATATTCCCGGAAAGAATTTTCGCGCGCTTGGCGTTGATCTCGTTGCAGACCAGAAGCCCCTTTCCCCGGAGTTTGCCCGCCAGCTGCGTCGATTTCCCACCGGGGGCCGCGCACAGGTCGAGCACGCGCTCGCCCGGCTGCGGGTCCAAAAGCTCCGCCGGGGCCATGGCGCTCGGCTCCTGCAGATAATAAAGCCCCGTCGCGTGATACGGCGATAAGCCGGGCCGGGAGACCGCGTCATAATAAAACCCCGTCGGGCACCACGGCACGGGAGAGAGCGAAAACCGCGACAGATCGCCCGTAAAGCCGGTTTTGAGCGGATTTCTCCGCAGACCGGTGCAGAGCGGCCGGTCAAAGGACGCAAGAAAGTCCTCATATTCGCTTCCCAAAAGCGCACGCATCCGCGCCTCAAAACCCTCCGGCAGCACCGCAGCCGCCTCCTTCCCAATTTACATAGTTATAAACATTATAGTGCATTTCCCCGAAAAAGGCAATGGCATATCCGCACAGTCTCCTCATGTGTCTGCCTGTCCCTCTTGGCGGCTTCCCGTTTTTGTGCTATAATCCTCCCAGATCATAACGAACGGAGAACGGCAATGAACGCACAGGGAACGGAACGGACGGAAAAACGGCTTTGCGTGGGGCTGCTTGCCCATGTGGACGCGGGCAAGACGACGCTGTCGGAGGCCATGCTTTACCGGGCAGGCGTCATCCGCACGCTTGGCCGCGTCGACCACGGCGATACGTTTCTCGACACCGACGCGCAGGAGCGCAGCCGGGGCATCACGATCTTTTCCAAGCAGGCCGTTCTTCCGCTGCCCGGCTGCACGCTGACGCTGCTCGACACGCCGGGCCATGTGGATTTTTCTGCCGAGATGGAGCGGACGCTGCAGGTGCTCGACTGCGCCGTGCTCATTATCAGCGGCCCGTCGGGCATCCAGAGTCACACCGTCACGCTCTGGCGGCTGCTGCGGCGCTATCAGGTGCCGGTCATTCTGTTCTTCAACAAAATGGACATGGAGACGGCGGATCGGGACGCGCTGCTTGCCGCTGTCCGCGCGGAGCTGGACGAGGGCTGCATTGATTTTTCGCAGCCGCAAGCGCAGCTCTACGAGGAGCTTTCCCTGTCCGACGAAGCGCTGATGGAGGCGTATCTCGCCTCCGGTACGCTTTCCGACGCGCAGATCGCGCCGCTCGTCTCGCACAGGCGGGTGTTCCCGTGCCTGTTCGGCTCCGCGCTGCGGCAGACGGGCGTGGACGCGCTTCTGGACGCGCTGGGCCGGTTCGTGGACGAGCCTGCGCGGGGCGCGGAGTTCGGCGCGCACGTATTCAAGATCGCACGCGATGAAAAGGGTGCGCGGCTGACGTTTTTAAAGGTCACGGGCGGAACGCTCACGGTCAAGCAGACGCTTTCCGGCGAGGGCTGGGAGGAAAAGGCCGACCAGCTCCGGCTCTATTCCGGCAGTAAATTTACGCTTTTGCAGCAGGCCACCGCCGGGACGGTCTGCGCCGTGACGGGACTGAGCAAAACGATGCCGGGCGACGTGCTGGGCCGGGAGACGGCGGCGCAGGCCCCGGTTTTGCAGCCGGTTCTGGAATACCGCCTGCTCTTAGAGGACGGCACGGACGCGGCGCTGGCGTATGGACAGCTGCGCGTGCTCGAAGAAGAGGATCCCGCGCTGCATCTGGTCTGGAACGCGCTGCTGCGCGAGATCCGCGTGCAGCTGATGGGGCCGGTGCAGATGGAGATTCTACAGAAGCTGATCGAAGACCGCTTCGGGCTGAAGGTTTCATTTGACGCGGGGAACATCGTTTATCTTGAGACGATCGCCGCGCCGGTCGAGGGCGTGGGGCATTACGAGCCGCTGCGGCACTATGCCGAGGTGCATCTGCTGATGGAGCCGGCAGAGCCCGGCTCCGGCCTGCAATTTGACACCATGTGCCCGACGGACACGCTGGCGCTGCACTGGCAGCGGCTGATCCTGGCGCATCTGGCGGAAAAGGCCCACCGGGGCGTGCTGACCGGCGCGCCGATCACCGATATCCGCTTTACGCTCGTCTCCGGCAAGGCGCATCTGAAGCACACGGAGGGCGGCGACTTCCGGCAGGCGACCTACCGCGCCGTGCGGCAGGGCCTCATGAAGGCGCAGTCTGTGCTGCTCGAACCGTGGTACGCGTTCCGCATGGAGCTGCCCGCGCCGAGCGTGGGCCGGGCGATCACGGATATCCAGCGGATGCAGGGCGAATATGAGCCGCTGGAGCAGGAAGGGGAACAGACCATTCTGCGCGGAAGCGCGCCTGTGCGGCTGCTGCGGGAGTATCAGACGGAGCTTACGGCCTATACAAGGGGCCGCGGACGCATCCAGCTGCGCGTCAGCGGCTACCGGCCCTGCCGGGAGCAGGAGCAGATCGTAAAAGAGCTGGGCTACGACCCAGCGCGCGATCTGGAAAATCCGGCAAGCTCCGTTTTCTGCGCGCACGGCGCGGGTTACGAGGTCAAGTGGCAGGACGTGGACGCGGCGGCGCATCTGCCGCTGCTTCGGCTCGGAGGCCCCGCGCGGCAGGAGCCGCAGCGGATCGTAAAATCCGTTGCGCCCGGCGGCGCGCCGGAGCTGGAAAAGGAGCTGCTGGCGATCTTTGAGCGCACCTACGGTGCGATTCGCCGCCGCGATGTGCTGCCGCAGATGATGCTGCGCAGCGAGGACAAGCGCGAATTTCTGCAAAGCCTCGGCCCGGCGGATGATTTCCTGCTGGTCGACGGCTATAACATCCTGTTTGCGTGGGACGAGCTGAAGGAGCTGGCCCGCACGAGCCTCGACACGGCGCGGCACGTGCTCATGAACCTGCTGTGCAATTATCAGGGCTACCGCGGCTGCACACTCATTCTGGTCTTTGACGCGTACAAGGTGCCGCAGGGGCTGGGGTCTGTGGAAAAATACCACAACATCCACATCGTCTATACCCGGCAGGCGGAGACGGCGGATCAGTATATCGAGCGCCTGAGCTTTGAGCTTCGCGGCCGCCGCCGCGTCCGCGTGGCGACGAGCGACAATCTTGAGCAGCTCATCATCCTCGGCCACGGGGCCGAGCGCATCTCCGCCCAGCATTTCCACGACGAGGTCTACGCCGCCCAGGCGGAGATCGACCGCATCCTGACGCAGAATAACCAGAAAAACAACGCATAAAGAAACCGGCAGCCCCGCAAAGCGGGACTGCCGGTGCGTTTACCGGTAGCACAGGAGCGAAAACCAGGTGACGATGTTGCCGTTATAAAATTCGATGCCGTTCTGCTCGGCGAGGGCCGTGGCGACGATGCCGTAGCTCTCCACGCAGGGGAACATCCGTTCCGGGTGGCGGCAGGGTGCGTCCGGATACGCGCAGTGTTCGCAGATCGCGCACGACTCGGTGGACAGGGTGAGCACATCCGGCGAAAACTGCCGCAGGATATCCCGCACCTGCCGTGTGACGGCCTCGTGCGGCGCGCGCGTGGCGAGCGCGGCAGAAAGATCGGCGATGTCATCGACCTCACAAAGCGTGGTGAAGACCAGCGCGCCGGGGTAGGACAGGATCCGTTCCCGACAGGCCGCGACCGTCCCCACGGCCGGGGGACAGGCCCAGCTCGTCCCATACATCGGGCACTCGTGCTCGCAGACGTAGCGGATGCGGTCGGAAAATTCGATCGTCTGCGGATCGATCCATGCGTATTGGCTGATCGGCAGCTGGCACAGCTGCGC
>ERZ1107006.2881-NODE-2881-length-11917-cov-9.020401_pt1 | contig 11917 bp, 12 predicted proteins | sample MGYA00403696_ERZ1107006 | MGnify/ENA primary metagenome ERZ1107006 (study PRJEB35170, sample SAMEA104062441) | human gut metagenome | biome: human gut; feature: human-associated habitat; material: faeces | place: Denmark | collected 2012-08-13 ...
CAATAAACGCACAAACTATTCGAACGCCTGCTACATCATTGAGATATGTCTGTATATTTTCTGTTGTAAATTCATATCCCATCTTCTGCAGTTTATCGTAAATACTATTGGGCTGCTTAATTCTTGTTTTTATAAAAGAAATAGGATTTCGATTGTTCTCAACTGAAAATTCATCATCCAAAACCTCAAGTTTAGTTTGTATCTCCCGAATAGCACAACGATACATCATCATTAAATTATAAAATTTTGTAGCATTATTTAAAAACTGTAGTGATTCCGGACTGTTCATCCTGAGTTTTTTTACTTCATCTTTTGTCATGGAACTTTCCTTTCTACCTCATCCCTGATTTCAAAACATTATTTATTTTGATAGTTGATTCGTTCTCCTTGAATTACTGGATAACAAATCATTTTATCACTATCCAGATTTTCTACATGCATATCTACTGCACTGATCTGATGGTTTTCATAAGTATTGTAATAATAAATACCTTTTGTAACATTACAACACGACGTATACAATGTGATTTCATATTTTCCATCCGCTACTTCGCAACATCCTCGTTGCTGATCCACAGATCCGAGAATGTGGAAGAATTGGCTAACGCTTTCTTCCTCTGATTCACCTGAAATTGCATTTACCTTTGTAAAAGCTACACGTACAAAACGTGAGGAAGATGAGAGATCTCCCGGAAGACCTAATCCTCCCATACCTCTACTATATGCATCAAGAGCCAAATTTTCGCAGAAAGTATTTCTGGGCTGTTTAGGAGATAAATACATATAATTATTTAGTTGAAACATCTGCTGTGGAAATGGCGGATTATTCGTAAGCACTCCTACTGGATTGTCATAAATATGCAAACCATCTGACATAGATTCTACCGTAATTGACTCATTCTCATCAGAAATGATCCAGTGTAATTGTGCTAATGGTAATTGCTCGCTGAAAGGAGTATTAACAATATTAATTCGTTCAAGAAGCTCGCGAACTTCAACTAAAGAAGAACACTGACTTAAAATCCACGGAATAAATTCAAACTGTGCAATATTTTCCACATCTGGCTTAATCGCGGCATAAACAGCATTTCCGACAAAATTCAGTCCTGCCATTGCCACTCCTTTTTCATTCATAGCATCATAATACAAAGGATAATCCTCTGCAACATGAGCCATTCCAATAATTGCATAATGATTTTTCATATCGCCAACATGGCGAAAATTAAACGCATAATTACGTGGTGTAATTACTATCTGATCACCATAAGAGAATTCATAATCGAGGGTTCGTCCAAAGTAAAAATCTTTTGTTTTATAAGTTGCTGCTGTACACATGATCGTTTATCCTCCTAAATAGATTGAAATATGTCAATGATTTTTTTCTTGAACAATAGTATAGCACAATTCTTTTATTTTGTTCCAACTTCATACATGATCATAACATGTAAACTTTAAACTATTTTCCTAGATTATTTCTCCATCAGTTTTTCAAACCAGGTATCCATAGCTAGGATGAATTGACCTACGTCTGGCAATTCTTGCAGCATTTCGTTTCTCGTATATATATTTTACCACATACTTTTTCCAAAGGCACTGACTTCTCAGCCCTTAATTTTCATCTCTGCTATTATACGTTCTTCCCTCTGTCTCTCTTCACAATAATCCCAGAAGTCTTTCAATGCTTCCTCATCCGATTTCCACGGCAATGGTATGGGATCCAATTCATCTAATCGCTTCACAAGTTTGCGTACCTCTTCGGTATCGAACTCCTCATCACTTGCCTCCATTACATAAAAATCCAGTTTTTCATTTATCATTCTGATTTCTTCGTCTTTGGTCATGTTAAAACCTCACTACATTATATACATGGCACTTCTCGACAAATTCTTACAAATAACTACAAATTTTTTCACAAGAAACGAAAAAAACGATACTGCATAGATTTCTTACTCCACACAATATCGTTCTTCTATATTTATACTTTCATTGTCTTCGCCAGAGAAGTAAGCAAAGCCGCCATCTCCGGATTGCCAAGTACTTTCATCAGCAGTTCGGGATTTACTCCCTCCGGTATGGTAATCTTATTTTCTTCTCCATTCTCTCTGCATTCTTCCGCCGGTCCTCATCAATGATATGACCATACACTTCCGTTACCATGTCCGCCTGTGCATGTCCGGAATCTCCCTGGACGGCTTTGATATCTCCATCGCTCAGTTTCAGTTTGTATGTGACGCTTGTATGGCGCAGGCTATGAAAAACCTCATCCTGTTCCTTCTTTATATCGATAAGGCACTGTGCCACAAATCCCGGTATATAAACTTTGCGCTCACTGGTATCGGTCTTTGATGTTTTCAGCACCCTGACCGTCTTATTTCCTTACCGAAACCCTACCTTACTGTCTACCAATCTTAAATGGGGGATATCTTTCGATGAATATTCCTTAATATCGTCATCTACTACGACGTATTCCTTTATAGAGGGATGTTCTTTCAAATAATCCCTGACAGCATAATCCCTATATCGATTATCACACACTTTCCCTACAATGCGAATGCCATAACGGTCCAGTTGTGCCTCTAATTCTTTTATTTGTGGCGTATTTTTCTCATTGTGAGATGAGATAAAGCCATTCTTCCAAGAGGAAATCAAAATAATACGAGCTTCTCTATTTTTTTCACAAAAACGGCGAATACAATCACTGCTGAGAGAAAATTGTTTCGACCAGTCTGATTCTTTATTTAAAACACCATCAATATCTAAGAATATGAACATTTTTAGGCCCTCCTTTTCTCATATTATAACACTGTTTTCTTATTAGATTACTTATATTATAACGTGTGTGAGGTCGGATATCGATAATTTTTTGACTATATTTTGATCTGGTTTACAGTTTATCCAGCCACCCATCAAAACTTTTTAGACATCCTAAAATTTATAACTATTCAGAGCCATACAAAATTGCTTTCTGTGAATGCCAGCATGAGAAATTTCGTATCACCACCGCCACGGAGCACTCCCTTTGTCAGAATGCTGTTCATAGACTGAAAAATAACAATAAATGCGATGGCGTCCATAAGCTCACCGACAATCTGAGCCGTTTCAGGTGTTATATTGTAAAGTCCGATAATGGGTCTGCTTCCCCAAGCTTTCCCACCATGACGGTATCGGTCATATTGACACCGATGGTGATCATGCTCTGCAAGGAAATCGGAATGGCGATAACTGCCATTTTTTTATAAAAACATTTGTCTTTCTATTCTCTTATCTTCTGTTCAGCGTCAACCTCTAAAACGCTTCGCACTTCTTCAATCGCAAAACACTGACAGAATATGGCGGTGCCTCGTATACGAACTCTGAGGAAGCGCCATGCATATTCACGGTAATATTCTTCACCTTCTCCGGCTCTTCAAAGCTGTTTTCATCCCCCTTTTCACCGCTAAGAAGTGTTACGGTATAGTCGCCCTGTACCTGACAGTCCAGTGTAATGGAAACCGGATCCACATCTCCTGCAAAATTAACCGCCTTAATAATGATTTCGTCCTTGGTGTCAGTTACTACCGAAACAAAAGCAGGTCCGTAGGGAATCGAAATTTCCTTCTGAAGCTCACCATCAACATACAGGCGAATCTGTTTTCCGTCCGTTTCATATCCAAAGCGGTGATATTCTCCCGGTTTTACTGAAATAGCAAAGTCCTCAGTCAGCTTGTTGTCATGCATATAGCCAAACTCTTCCAGTGAACATTGTCCTCCATTAACCTTCCAAAGGAACGGACGCACCAGAGCTGCATCCCATTCTTTTTCCACTCCGGCCGTAATCACGAGCTGCTCCTCATAATAGGAACGAACCACCCTGGCACTGAATATACCCAACTCGAAGTAAGCATTTTCCTCAACAAAAATATCGGTCTCAAATCTTCCATAAGTCTGGTCTTCTTCTCCAAATACCACAAAGCTCTTGGTCTCATCAGCCCATTCCAGAATACTGTGAAATTCCTTTTTCTGCTCCTCATCCGGAAGCTGAAGCAGGCGGCCATCCTCTGTATCCTGCACATGTCCCATTAATTCATGTGTAATCTTTGCTTCTTCTCCATTCCAAATGGGATTTCTGAAACGAAGTTCCTTATTGGATTTTAAAGATGCCATTCCGGTTCTCGGACGATAAACACGTCCTCCCTCATCTTCGGATCGCACCACATATTCTCCGCGATTTTGACCGAACATTTTCCAGACATAATAAGTAGGAATTCCAAGGCTCTGATGATTATTGAAACGAATCAGATTAGGATACCACGCTCTGTAATTTACATTTTCAAATAATGGAGCATAAGAGGCCAATGTTACGATATCCTGATTTTTCTCAATACCCATAAGGAAAGCCGCTTCTCCCAAAGCCGCATACAACTGTCCCATATAGTTGCCTTCGTTTACAGCCACCTCTCCTACAAAGATTTTTGGTCCCTTACGATCGTAGTCATCATAATAATTTACACGTTCTGCAAAGAACTCTGTTGTATTGTAAAAATGTTCATCCACGCACTCGGCAGGACAACCATTTTTCTCTACATGCTCATTGGCTATGGTTTTAATCTGGGGATACAGTTCCTTTACCTTCTTATAAATCATGTTGTATCGCTTTTCATAATCCGGACCCCAGTTTTCATTACCAATTTCCAGATAGGTCATTTTAAAGGGTTCCGGATGCCCCATAGAAGCACGAAGCCTTCCCCATTTGCTTTCCTTAGAGCCGATAGCATATTCAATGGCATCCAGTGTATCCTGTACCATTTCATCAAGAGCCTCTCCTTCCAGAAGGACACTCTTTCTTCCCTGACAGGTCATTCCGCAGTTACATACATACAGGGGCTCCATCCCCAGATCCTCGCAAAGCTGCAGATATTCATGAAAGCCAAGTCCTAATGTACTTCTGTAATGCCATACAAACAGCTTACTGGGTCTTTCCCATGCCGGACCTACCGTATCCCGAAATCTCATCGCTGTGGACGGTGTCGTTCCTTCCACAATACAGCCTCCGGGAAAACGCATAAACTTTGGACTCATTCCCTTAAGCTTTTCTACAAGATCTGTTCTGAGTCCATGCCCCATGTAGGTATTGTCAGGCATTAGTGAAATAAATCCCAGCAGAATCTCTCCGCCTTTTTTGCAGGAAATAGTAAGCTGTGCCTCGTGACAATCCTCAGCTGCTGTCAGCTTCATGTCATATCTTGTATACTCCTGACCGGAAACCACCAGACTGTTTCCAGTCAGTACTTTTCCCTGGTATTCGATCGCTACGTCCAGTCCTATTTCTTCCTTTGCTTTTGCAAATAAATACAAAGAGTAACTTTCTCCAGCCTTTACGGATATACCGCAGTAACCGGTATTAGTCAGAGATCCGTCCTTTTCAAACTGCATACGCAGAGCTGCGTCCCGATGTTCATTCAGGGTATCCGTCAATTCCAGTTCCATCTTTGCATTGTGTGTATACCATGCCGGTATTTCTGTCTCCGGAATATTGTTGCCCTTTACCCAGCGGCATAAGCCTTCTCCGTTGCAAAACTCATCCAGCCATCCGGATACAGTTTTTACATGGATGCCATCCTCCTGCTGTATATAACCCTCCGGTAAAACGGAATCTTCGAAGCTTCTGTTTCGAAGCATTTCCGGATAAAGTCCTCCGTCTCCGGCACGGTTAATGTCTTCAAAAAAGATTCCGTATAAATCCCTGGCTGTCTCAAATCGTCTTTCCTTTGTTTTAATCTTTAACTTGCTCATTGTAGGCTCCTTTTTTACATTCCAAGAGTTTTGATCACTACCTGTGCCAGAATTCTGGCAAGATAATCATTTCATTGATTTCCCTAGCAAAATGACAAAGCAGATGTTAAAGGGCATGAAATTATTTTACCAAGTTGCTGAGGAAATACAATAACCTTTTAATCAGGTTCTCTGGAAATAAAGCGAAAATACTAAACTGCTCAAAAAGAAAACGAGAGTGCATTCAAAAATTCAACATAGCTGAATTTTGGGATACACTCCCGGGAATAAATAAGATTTTTTTAACAACATTTATAGGTAGTGTTGTTCTCCATGTTTAGCATTTACAACTCCGATTCCTACGCTAACAAGCACAAGTGCTATGATATTTTTCATAGAAAAAACGGACTCACCGAGAAATATTCCCGACATTATCACGCCAAAAACCGGAATAGAAAACGCAAACATTGTAACCTTTCCCACCGGATTATATTTTAACAGCAGCGTCCATATACTGAAAGCTGCTGCAGATAGTGCTGCCAAATACAAAAGAAGACAGGCTGCCTTTAAGGAATATACCTGTACTCGTCCTCCCATGCAGATTCCTATTATTATCATTAGCAGACTTCCAAACAATATCTGATATGACGTAATTGCCATCGGTGATTCCTGTTTTACTATTTTTTTCAAATATACATTACTGATTCCATAAGATGCGGCAGCCGCCAGCATAAGTCCCTCACCCCTAAAGGAAAAACTACCATTTAATATTCCTGTTAAATTTATCAGAATCACTCCTGCTAATCCAGCAATACATCCAAAGATGGTTTCCCAGGATAGCCTTTCATTTTTAAGCAGGAAATGCGCTGCTATAACAGAAATAAACACATTTGAAGCATTTATAATTGCACTTTCTGATGATGAAATATACGCCAGACTAATGTGAAAACACGTATATTGAATCGTAGTCTGCAATAACCCCTGCCTGATAATCCCCGGAATCGACAGCTTCTTCACCCGCAAAATCCGTTTTTCCAAAATGCACCCGACAATAAAAGTAATTATTCCCGATATAAAAAAACGAACTCCTGCAAACAAAATCTGGCTACCCGTATCCGAAATTTTGAACAGTGGATATGCTATTTTCACACATGGGAATGCACTTCCCCACAGCACGCAGCAAAAAAGAGCTCCCAGACTCAGCCACACCGGACTTTGCAGATTAATCTTTAATTTGACCATACAATTCCTTTACAGCATATGCTTTAATCCTGATTTATCGAATCGCCTGTAAATATGTTTTTGCTCTGTCTTCTATAATCTGAAATACTTCTTCATCACAATAGCTTGAAAACAAACCGGCATCTACAAGCTGCTTTCCGACTCCAAAACAGCTGACACCGGCACTTTGAAATGCAGGTATATCTTCCGGACGGATTCCACCCACAGCAGCAATAGGAATATAGTCAAGAGGCGCCTTTATCGCGCGGATATAAGCTTCTCCCAGATAATTTGCCGGAAATACTTTTACAATATCTGCACCTGCCTGATATGCCCTTATGATCTCACTTGGCGTAGCTGCTCCCGGTATAGAAACCAATCCCATTTCTTTAGTAGCACGAATTACCTCCTCATTTAAATTCGGAGAAATAATGTACTCCCCTCCAATCTCTGCAACCCTTTTTACCTGTAGCTTATTTATTACCGTTCCGGCACCAAGATGTATGGAATCCCCGTAATGCTTTCTTAAGCCTTCAATATTCCGGAGACTTTTTTCCATTGATAATTCCGATTCGTTATCAATAGCCAGCTCAAAAAAGTGCATACCCATATTTTTCAGGATATCTACTGTAGCAATCAGCTTTTCTTCCGGCACCCCTCTGAGAATAACAATCAGCTTTTCTTCTAAAATTCTATCCTTCAGATCACTCATCATCCTACTCACCTTCCTTCCATTTATAATATAATTCTGCGAGACGAAATGCCCCTTTCGCCGCCATCAGTTCGTCTTCATCCAAAAGATGAACCTTCTTTTCCTGCATAATATCTGTTAATATATCATAAACAGCCTGTGCAATTATCCGCTTACCTGCAATAACAAACTGCACCTCCTCCAAAGCCTCTGTCTTCTTAAACTCACATATACTTAGACAATCGTAATACATCAATACCCCTAACAGGAAATTGGCTGCCTTCTTTTTATCTTTATGTACATATTTTTGATAAATACGTGTTTTAAAAACTGCACTTGTAAAGGAATTCTTCTGTGCCGTCCGAGCTCCATCTGACACTGCCTGATAATCATATTCCTCTTCACCGACAAAGAAATCCGGAAGTGAATCCTTTAATAACGTATGGAAAAACAAAGCATCAAGCAGTTCTCCACTCATGGTTGTCTTACAACGGCAGATAAACCCTTCTTCATTTGCATATATTATTTTAGTATGGGAGCCTGGTAAAACAAAAATCAGATCCTCGCCCTTGCCACGCTCCCTCAACAAAGCCACCGCCTCTGTTTCTTCTCCACGCATAACATCCATCTGCTCCAGCGTATCTATTCCGATATTCTCTACATGGTTCCTGACTCCCGGAATCATGTAAAAAGGTATTCTGGTAATGTCATTAAAGAAGCGGCATTCTATTGCATTGCACAAAGCCCTTTCATCAACAGGTGCGCATAAATATGGAATTTCTTCAAGTCCCACATTAGAGGTTAACATCCCCGAGCAAAAAATCCCTTGAACCTGACTTTCTTCTATATGACTTTCTTCTATCAGGCCATCAATACATCTTTTTACCGTTTCACGGATCACCTGATCAGATCCATCCATAGCGGTATTCCTGACACCTGCTCTTTCTTTTTTAGAAGAAACAAAAGAACCATCCTGTCTCCACAAATATGCCCGGGTATTCGTTGTACCACCATCAAGAGTAATGATATATTTCAATTCATGATTATATTCTTCCGAATTTTGCAAGCAATTCATCAACGGTTGCTCCTCTCAAAATTTCTTCTCGTGTTGCAATTTCAAGATCTGCCTGAGCGCGTGCCTTTTTATATACAGCTTCCAGATCATTGTACGGAACTACCGCAACACCGATTTCATCCGCAACAATTAAATCTCCTGGATTTACAATAACACCTCCGCAACAGACAGGAACATTTACCGCAATAGGTTCCTTCCTTCCCGAATATGCTGTATGCGCTGCTCTAGGTCCTGACGCCTTGGCGGTTATCGGAAACTCCAGCATCTTCGCCTCATCTGTATCACGGCAGCTGCCATCAATCACAGCGCCTGCTATACCGGCATTTCTTGCAAGGCCAGACATAAGTCCTCCCCAAATTGAGGTTTCCGTTTCTCCAAATGCATCAATTACAATAACATCCCCAGGTCTGGCAATTTCAAATACACACAGGCAATCCACGATATCTCCTGCTGTCAGCTTTACAGTAATAGCCGGACCAATTATTTTTTTATTGATGGATTTGGGCTTCATATCATGTCGCATTACCTGCTCTCTCTCCATTGCATCCCCTACAACGCAGGAAAGGGAATAAACATCTTCCATTTCTTTATATGGTTTGATCAGTTCCTCCTGGATATCCGGTCTCGGATTCATTATACATTTCATTATCTTTACACCTTTCTTTTAATTATTTGCCAATGCAGAACATTAGTCTGATTATTTTTGTAAGCATGCGATGCCTGAATCAGGAGCTTCTCATGGGATGTTCCTTTCCCAATGACCAAATTATTTGAATAAGCCCCTAATCCCTCTGTACGAACTTTTAAATATCTTCCTTCATCCCAGTGAATTCCATCCTCCGAGCAATATAAGACAAAATTTCCTGCTTGTTCGCCATTATTTCCGCTTCTGCCATGAAGAAAATACAAATGTTCGAAACCTACAACCTGCGGGTTCCGGATTTTTTTTGCCACAAAGGTTGTACCTGCCTGTCCCCACGACATTCCTTTATCCTCACTTAACACATAGGACAGATTATATTCATCATCCAGATTATAATTGTACACAATCAGACGGCCATCCTCCAGAAACATCATGCTTCCATATCCATGATGCAGCGACGGAATTGGAATTCTGCTTCTTTCATAATAGTTTTCTCCACCATCTTCACTAACCACAAGTGAATAATAATGATCTGTGGTTTGACCTGTCCAATCAACCGTCGCATCATTGACAAATAAAAGTAGAAAAATTGTTCCCTCCTGATATATCGCATCATAAATACGTCCTCGACGTGTTCCTATCTGACGCAGATTACTCCATGTGCTTCCTTTATCCCGGCTAATTGAATAAGATGGCACCATATAGGGTTGCCACTGTGGATCATTTGATATATCACATATTAATTGATATACAATAATATCTCCCTTTTCATTCACTATTGCCTTTTCACACATAGCGGAGTATTTCATCTCAGAATGTAGCAATTTTAATGACGGCTGAAAGATATAGGGCTGTGACCATGTTTCCCCATAATCCTCTGACCTTTTATACTCCATCCATCTTACCGCAGAATATCCCTTTTCATCAAATGATCAATTAGGGTAAAAAGCTAAAATTTTTCCTTCCTTATACTCCACCAAAGCATGTCCCAAATGACCGCTCCGTCCATCTATTTCATGGTTCACAAAGACATTTCCTTCTGGTGGCACTACATCAATTTCATCTTCAAATTTCATCTAAAATTCACCACTTTATAAAATTGTAAGCATTTTCCAAATCAAGCAGCTTTGTTCTGTCAATCATATAAAGGCAGATAATGACTTTTTCTTCATATTCTTTACCTCTTTTCTGTACTTGGTGCAAATCAGCTTGATTTTAAAGATAATTATCTTTAATAAATTTATGTAACTATTGTATAATCTTTCAAGTGCAAAATCAATTGACATTTTCTCCATTAATAAAAGTTTTAAATTGGTGTTTTTCAACAAAACATCACTGATTTAACCCATATAAAATACGAATTTTTCACTAATGTTTCATACTGAAATTCCATTTTCATATTGACATGCCATTTCTTTAGAAATATTATATTATTAGCATCAATAGTTAATGATCTTTCAATGATGTTTTGTCTATTATATGGAAGGAGAACTATTTAATGAGTCATATACCAGCCTACAAGGAAGTATACAGTAAATTAAAAGAAGAGCTTAAAGAAGGCATCTATCCTGCTGGAAGCCTGTTGCCAACCGAATCCGAACTGGAAAAAATTTTTCATGTCAGTCGCACTACGATCCGCAAAGCTATCAGTATTTTATCCCTGGAAGGATATGTAAAAACAAAACAGGGCTATGGAACGGAAGTATTAAACATTTTTACTGTACAGAAATTGAACCAGATAACTTCAATCACTGAAACCCTACGTCAAAAAGGATATACTGTTAAAACCAAAAGTATGTACATAGAAAAAATCACAGCTCCAGAATCAATTATGTCTATCATGGAAATGCATACCCCTGCCCCCATATATAAAGTACAACGGGTACAGACTGCAGACGGGGTTCCCATCGCATTAATGACCAACTATGTCAAATGCAGCTATACCCCTGGATTAGAACACTATATCGATGGCTTTACCAGCTTTTACAGCTTTCTTGAGAAAAAGTATAAAATAATATTCTCCAATGCTGTCCAATACCTGTCAGCCGTGAGCGCCAATTTTACAGAATCACAAATATTAGAAAAACCGGTTGGTTCTCCTCTTCTTTGCAGCCGTAGAATCTGTTATTCTGGTCAGGATCCTTTTCTATATGGCATTACCAAACTGGCTTCTGACAAATACGAATACTGTGTAAGTCTACAAAACAGACCATAATATTTTTTCATTTTTCAACTGGTTATTTTCAAAAATCCCCGCACTTCATCTTTAAATTTAAATGCTGAAATGCGAGGATTTATTTTATTTATAATTTTATTTATAATTTTCATCACAAGATCTGGCAGAACTCAAACTGTTCACCTGTTGGACTTGCTATCTTGAAGTACCGGATACCGTTGTCCCAAAATCCCGCAATACCTTCAATACCATCAGTAACGATTTTATATCCGTTCTTTACACAATATGCATAGTCTGACTCAATATGATGTTGTATAAATAAAGTTGACACCTTATTCTCAAGGAATTCATGTATAATAA
>ERZ1107006.2890-NODE-2890-length-11896-cov-9.576640_pt1 | contig 11896 bp, 6 predicted proteins | sample MGYA00403696_ERZ1107006 | MGnify/ENA primary metagenome ERZ1107006 (study PRJEB35170, sample SAMEA104062441) | human gut metagenome | biome: human gut; feature: human-associated habitat; material: faeces | place: Denmark | collected 2012-08-13 ...
GAGCAAAAGCCTTGTTTGCTTCTGCCATCTTGTGCATATCTTCTTTTCTCTTTACAGATGCACCTGTGTTATTAGCTGCATCAAGAATCTCATTAGCGAGTCTTTCTTCCATAGTCTTCTCGCCTCTTGCTCTTGAGAATGTTGTCATCCAACGAAGAGCTAAAGCCTGTCTTCTATCTGGCTTAACTTCGATAGGTACCTGGTATGTTGCTCCACCGATACGTCTAGCCTTTACTTCGAGAACTGGCATAATATTGTTCATAGCCTCTTCGAATACTTCTAAAGCAGGTCTTTCAGTCTTAGCTGCGACTCTGTCAAATGCTCCGTATACAATCTTCTGTGCTACTCCTCTCTTACCATCAAGCATAATGTTGTTGATAAGCTTAGTAACCACCTTGTTATTGTAAATAGGATCTGCTAATACATCTCTCTTCTGAGTATGTCCTTTACGTGGCACGGTTCTTCCCTCCTTAACATTGTATTGTCGTCATTGTTAGCACTAATGAACGCCTTACAGCTTCATCAGCCTGACACATCACGACGTTTCATTAATTCATCGGTACTCACAAATTAAATTGTGTTCGCGCCGTATATCTTAAACCTGCAACCTTCGGATTAATCTAACTCCGGCACTAATTAATTTAATTGTTCGTAAATTATTGTATGCAATAATCTGCAAATATTCTGACTTACCATGTAAATCAATCACAGACTTATGATGCTTAATTCTTTATGAATTATTTAGCATCCTTAGGTCTCTTAGCACCGTACTTAGAACGTGCCTGTCTTCTCTTTGCTACACCTGCTGTATCAAGTGTACCTCTGATGATATGATATCTTGTACCTGGTAAATCCTTAACTCTACCACCTCTGATAAGAACAACGCTATGTTCCTGAAGATTGTGGCCCTCACCTGGAATATATGAAGTAACTTCGATTCCATTAGAAAGACGTACTCTGGCGATCTTTCTAAGAGCTGAGTTAGGCTTCTTAGGTGTTGCAGTCTTAACAGCTGTACAAACACCTCTCTTCTGTGGTGCAGATACGTCTGTAGCCTTCTTCTGAAGTGAGTTATATCCCTTCTGAAGAGCTGGTGCTGTAGACTTCTTAACTGTTGACTTTCTTCCCTGTCTTACTAACTGGTTAAATGTTGGCATTCCTTTTTCACCTCCCGGAATTAGAATAATGAATGGTTGCACTTAGTATAATCACTAAGAAAAATGCGTGAGCCTGTCATATTAAACTGCTCATTTATATAATCAGCGTACATAAATAAGAACTTGCTTATTCGCACGCTTATTTAGTATATATTTTTAGAATAAATTCGTCAAGAGTTTTTCAAAAATTTATTATTAGAAATATTACTAAAATATCACATTACTATGCTGTCCTTGTTATTGATATTTTATAAAACAAAAAAGAAGCCGCTTTCCTAAGGATAACGGCTTCTATATTTATTATCTTACGCTTCTGTATCTTCTGTTACATCAGCATCATCGCTAACTTCGACATCAGCATCTAATGTATCTACATTTTCTGTAAAATCAAGTGTTTCATCTGAATCCTCAGTAAAGCTTAACACTTCATCATCTGACTCTTCAATCTCATCATAAGCTGCTGCTGTGTCAAGTTCAACATTCTGGTATCTCTTCATACCTGTACCAGCAGGTATAAGCTTACCAATGATAACATTTTCTTTAAGACCGATAAGTGGGTCAACCTTACCATTAATAGCTGCATCAGTAAGAACCTTTGTTGTCTCCTGGAATGAAGCAGCTGAAAGGAATGAATTAGTAGCAAGTGATGCCTTAGTAATACCAAGAATAATTGGTGTACCAGTTGCTTTTCTCTTACCTTCTTCTTCAAGCTTTTCGTTAACCTCTGTGAATTCAAGAGTATCAACCTGTGAACCAGGTAAGAAATCTGAATCACCAGCAGATTCAATAACTATCTTCTTAAGCATCTGTCTAACAATAAGTTCAATATGCTTATCATTAATATCAACACCCTGAATACGATAAACCTTCTGAACTTCACGAAGCATATAATCCTGAACAGCTCTTACACCAAGGATTCTAACGATATCATGTGGATTCTCTGAACCTTCTGTGATTTCTTCACCCTTAACAACAACCTGTCCTTCCTGAACCTTAACCCTTGTATCTCTTGATACAGGATAAGCTTTTGAGTTACCCTCATCATCAGTAATTACAATATCTGTCTTCTTCTCTGTCTTAGAGAAGCTAACAACACCACCGAATTCTGCAAGGACTGCAAGGCTCTTTGGCTTTCTTGCCTCGAAAAGTTCCTCTACTCTAGGAAGACCCTGAGTAATGTTATCACCGGCAACACCACCAGTATGGAAAGTTCTCATAGTAAGCTGTGTACCAGGCTCACCGATAGACTGGGCAGCGATAATACCAACTGCTTCACCAATCTGAACTGCCTGACCTGTTGCAAGGTTAGAACCATAACACTTAGCACATACACCGATGTGTGAACGGCAAGTAAGAATAGTTCTTATCTTAACCTGTGTTACACCAGTCTTAATGATAGCTGCGGCTCTCTTAGGAGTTACAAGGTGGTTAGCTGCAACAATAATCTCTCCTGTAGCCGGGTCTTTGATATCTTCTGCAAGATATCTTCCAGTAATACGTTCCTGTAATGGCTCAAGAATATCTTCCTTGGCATCACTTGAATTAGTAGCTCTATCGTTAACAAATGAATAAACATACATACCAGGTATTATCTTACCAACGCTACAATCAGTCTCTCTTATAATAAGATCCTGAGAAACATCTACAAGACGTCTTGTAAGGTAACCTGAATCGGCTGTTCTAAGGGCTGTATCTGAAAGACCCTTACGAGCACCATGGGCTGAAATGAAGTATTCCAGTACATCAAGACCTTCACGGAAGTTAGACTTGATTGGAAGTTCGATTGTATGACCTGAAGTATCTGCCATAAGACCACGCATACCTGCAAGCTGCTTAATCTGCTGGTTAGAACCACGGGCACCTGAGTCAGCCATCATAAAGATGTTATTATACTTATCAAGACCAGAAAGAAGTGCATCAAGCAATGTCTTATCTGTTTCCTGCCATACTCTGATAACATTCTTATATCTTTCTTCATCAGTTGAACGACCTCTGTTGTAGTTAATGTTAATCTGTTCAACCTTCTTTTCAGCATCAGCTATAAGCTGCTTCTTAACCGGTGGCACTGTCATCTCCGAAATAGAAACTGTCATAGCCGCTCTAGTAGAATACTTGTAACCCATAGCCTTAATATCATCAAGAACTTCAGCAGTTCTTGTTGTACCATGTGTATTGATAACGTGCTGTAAAATATCCTTTAACTGTTTCTTTCCTACATGGAAATCAACTTCTGGAAGAAGTAAATTCTCTTCCTTGCTTCTATCTACATATCCTAAATCCTGAGGAAGTATTTCATTGAAAATAAATCTACCAAGTGTAGACTCTACAACACCTGAAATCTCTTCTCCAGCTGCATTAGTCTTAGTCATCTTAACTTTAATCTTAGAATGAAGTGTTATAATTCCATTCTCATAAGCAAGAAGTGCTTCATTAACACTCTTGAATATCTTACCTTCACCCTTAACACCAGGTCTTTCCTGTGTAAGGTAGTAGATACCAAGTACCATATCCTGTGAAGGAACAGCAACAGGACCACCATCAGATGGCTTAAGTAAGTTGTTAGGTGAAAGAAGCATAAATCTACACTCTGCCTGAGCTTCTACAGACAATGGAAGATGTACCGCCATCTGGTCACCATCGAAATCGGCATTGAAAGCTGTACAAACAAGTGGATGAAGCTTAATAGCCTTACCTTCTACAAGGATTGGCTCAAATGCCTGAATACCAAGTCTGTGAAGTGTAGGAGCACGGTTAAGCATAACTGGATGCTCTTTGATAACATCTTCAAGTACATCCCATACTTCTGTCTCAAGATGCTCTACGCTCTTCTTGGCTTTCTTTATGTTCTCAGCAAGACCACGCCTTACTAATTCTCTCATAACAAATGGCTTGAATAACTCAATAGCCATTTCCTTAGGAAGACCACACTGATAAATCTTAAGTTCTGGTCCAACAACGATAACTGAACGTCCTGAGTAGTCAACTCGCTTACCAAGAAGGTTCTGTCTGAAACGTCCCTGCTTACCCTTTAATAAGTCTGATAAAGACTTGAGAGCTCTGTTACCAGGTCCTGTTACAGGACGGCCATTTCTACGTCCATTATCTATAAGTGCATCAACAGCTTCCTGAAGCATTCTCTTCTCGTTACGAACAATGATTTCTGGTGCTCCAAGATCAATAAGTCTTGCAAGACGGTTATTTCTGTTGATAATTCTTCTATAAAGATCATTAAGGTCAGATGTTGCAAAACGTCCACCCTCTAACTGAACCATAGGTCTTAAATCTGGAGGGATAACTGGAATTTCTGTAAGAATCATCCATTCTGGCTTAGTACCAGCAGCAATGAACGCATCCATAACTTCAATTCTCTTAATAAGTCTTGCAGCCTTCTGTGAAGTAGTAGTAGCAAGCTCTTCCTTGAGCTTAGCTACTTCTTCTTCAAGGTTGACGTTGTGAAGAAGCTCTAAAATAGCCTCAGCACCCATTCCAACTCTGAATGTATTACCATACTGATCATAAAGATCTCTGTACTCAGTTTCTGTAAGAATCTTCTTGAATGGTATATCTGTTTCGCCTGGATCAATTACGATATAAGAAGCGAAGTAAAGTACCTTCTCAAGATTCTTAGGACCTATATCAAGGATAAGGTCCATACGGCTAGGTATTCCCTTGAAATACCAGATATGTGAAACTGGAGCAGCAAGGTGGATATGACCCATACGATCTCTACGTACACTTGCCTTAGTAACCTCAACACCACACTTATCACATACGATGCCTTTATCTTTAATCTTCTTATACTTACCGCAATGACACTCCCAGTCTTTGCTAGGTCCGAATATTCTTTCACAGAACAGACCATCTCTTTCTGGCTTTAAAGTTCTGTAATTGATAGTCTCAGGCTTAGTTACCTCGCCGTGAGACCACTCTAAAATACTCTCAGGAGAAGCAAGCTTTATCTGAATTTTATCAAATTTCATTGATTTATTTGACTTAATCTCTTCTGCCATTATAGTGCTCCCTTCTATTATTCTTCTATATTTCCGTCACCGTAATCATCATAGTCATCATCTAAGCTGTCATAATCGAAATCGTCATATTCTGATCCGAGTTCTTCTATGGTTGCCTCACCGTCATCACCCTGCTTTTCTGCGTGATAACCTGCGTTCTTTAATTCATTTTCTTCATCACGGCTACTTCTCTTATAACCACCATCATCAAGAACCTTCTTGAAATCTGTAACTTCATATTCTGAACTTTCAAGAAGCTTAACTTCGTTATTGTCCTGATCAAGAACTCTTACATCAAGAGCAAGTGACTGAAGTTCCTTAAGGAGAACCTTGAATGATTCAGGAATTCCTGGTTCAGGAATGTTCTCACCCTTAATAATAGCTTCATATGTCTTAACTCGACCAACAACATCATCAGATTTAACAGTAAGGATTTCCTGAAGTGTATAAGATGCACCATAAGCTTCAAGAGCCCATACTTCCATTTCTCCGAATCTCTGTCCACCAAACTGGGCTTTACCACCAAGTGGCTGCTGAGTTACAAGTGAGTAAGGACCAGTTGAACGAGCATGGATCTTATCATCAACAAGGTGATGGAGCTTTAAGTAGTGCATGAAACCGATAGTAACCGGACTATCGAAGTATTCACCTGTTCTACCATCGCGAAGTCTTACTTTACCATCTCTTCCGATTGGAACGCCCTTCCATTCAGCTCTGTGAGCTCTGTTATCTGAAAGGAACTGGAATACGTCATCTCTTAAAAGATCCTTGTATTCAGCAGTAAATGTTGTCATATCAGCAGGATATTCTTCACCATTAGCTTCTGCATCTGCCTTTTCGCGTGCAAGCTCTTCATCATCAAATGGATGATTAGCATAAGCATTGGCCATATCAAGTGTATCCATAATATCATTCTCGTTAGCTCCATCAAAGATAGGTGTCGCTACGTTAAAACCTAATACTTTGGCAGCAAGGCTTAAGTGAATTTCAAGCACCTGTCCAATATTCATACGCGAAGGCACACCAAGAGGATTAAGTACAATATCAAGTGGACGGCCATTAGGAAGGAATGGCATATCTTCTACTGGAAGAACTCTTGAAACGACACCCTTGTTACCATGACGACCAGCCATCTTATCACCTACAGAAATCTTTCTCTTCTGTGCAATATAGATACGGACATTCTTGTTAACACCTGGAGCTAATTCATCTCCATTTTCTCTTGTAAATACCTTAACGCCTACAACGATACCATAAGCACCGTGTGGAACTTTAAGTGATGTATCTCTTACTTCTCTTGCCTTCTCACCAAAGATAGCTCTAAGAAGTCTTTCTTCTGCTGTAAGCTCTGTCTCACCCTTTGGAGTAACCTTACCAACAAGGATATCACCGGCTCTTACCTCAGCACCGATACGGATGATACCATCTTCATCAAGATCCTTAACTGCATCTGAACCTGTAGAAGGTAAATCTCTTGTGATTTCTTCTGGTCCTAACTTAGTATCTCTTGCTTCTGTATCATATTCTTCTATATGAATTGATGTATAAACATCATCTCTTACTAATCTCTCACTAAGAAGTACAGCATCCTCGTAGTTGTAACCTTCCCAAGTCATAAAACCGATAAGAGGGTTCTTACCAAGGGCAATCTCACCATTAGATGTTGAAGGACCATCTGCGATAACATCTCCTGCCTTAACCTCATCTCCCTTAAATACAATAGGTCTCTGGTTATAGCAGTTACTCTGGTTACTTCTTGAGAACTTTGTAAGCTTGTACTCGTGAACCTTTCCACTTGTCTCTTTTACAAGAATTCTGTTAGATTCTGATGAAAGTACAACACCATCTTCTTCTGCAACTACACATACACCTGAGTCACACGCTGTCTTATTCTCTATACCTGTACCGATTACTGGTGCTTCTGTCATAAGAAGAGGCACCGCCTGACGCTGCATGTTAGAACCCATAAGGGCACGTGTACAGTCATCATTCTGAAGGAAAGGTATCATAGATGTAGCCACTGAGAACACCATCTTAGGAGATACGTCCATAAGATCAATCATACTCTTATCGAATTCTGATGTTTCTTCTCTGTAACGTCCTGATACTGTATTCTTAACGAAGTATCCATTCTCATCTATCTCTGCATTAGCCTGTGCTACATGGAAATCATCTTCCTCATCTGCTGTGAAGTAATGTACTTCATCTGTAACTCTAGGATTCTTAGGGTCTGTCTTATCGATTATACGATAAGGTGCTTCGACAAATCCGTACTCATTAATTCTTGCATATGAAGCAAGTGAGTTAATAAGACCGATATTAGGACCTTCAGGTGTTTCGATAGGACACATTCTACCATAGTGTGTATAATGTACATCTCGAACCTCGAAACCTGCACGATCTCTCGAAAGACCACCAGGACCAAGTGCTGAAAGACGTCTCTTATGTGTAATCTCAGATAATGGGTTATTCTGATCCATAAACTGAGAAAGCTGTGAACTACCAAAGAATTCCTTGATAGCTGCTGTTACAGGCTTGATATTAATTAATGACTGTGGTGAAATACCGCTTAAGTCCTGAGTTGACATTCTTTCACGAACAACTCTTTCCATTCTTGAAATACCAATTCTGAACTGGTTCTGTAATAATTCACCAACAGCTCTTATTCTTCTGTTACCAAGGTGATCGATATCATCCTTGTATCCAATGCCATACTCAAGATGCATATTATAATTAATAGAAGCAATAATGTCTTCTACTGTAATATGCTTTGGCATAAGATCTGCTGTATTCTTAGCAATAGCGTCCTTAATATCATCAAGTGACTCATTATCAGCTAAAATCTGTGCAAGAACCGGATAATAAACAGCTTCGTTAATTCCTAATTCCTTAGCTTCTTCTGTTGTGATATCTACCCACTTAGTGATATCTACAGCAAGATTAGAAAGAACCTTAACTGTTCTCTTAGTAACCGCACCTTCTGCACCCTTTAATTCAGCAGCAATAAATACCGCTGAAACAGCTGCATTCTGAATCTTCTCAGCTGTTTCTCTTGTAAGCTTATCACCAGCATTAGCAAGAATTTCACCATTGCCATCTACAACGTCTTCTGCAAGAATGTGTCCTGCAATTCTGTTTCTGAATGAAAGCTTCTTATTAAATTTATAACGGCCTACTCTTGCAAGGTCATATCTTCTAGGATCAAAGAACATACCAGAAATAAGTGCTTCTGCACTCTCAACTGATAATGGTTCTCCTGGTCTTAACTTCTTATAAAGTTCAAGTACACCTTCCTGATAGTTAGTAGATGTATCCTTCTCCATTGTTGCAAGAAGCTTAGGCTCTTCACCAAATATGTCAAGAATCTCTGCGTTAGTACCAAAACCAAGTGCTCTTATAAGAACTGTAATAGGTACTTTCTTATTACGATCAACCTTAACATAGAATACATCGTTAGCATCTGTTTCATACTCTAACCACGCACCTCTGTTAGGAATTACTGTTGAACTGTAGAGGAATATCTTTCCATACTTATCCTTCTGTATATCATAATAAATACCAGGTGAACGTACCAGCTGGCTGACAATAACTCGTTCTGCACCATTAATCACAAATGTACCGGTCTTAGTCATTAAAGGAAGGTCACCCATAAAGATTTCATGTTCGCTTATATCTTCGCTCTCTTTATTATGAAGTCTTACACGTACCTTAAGTGGAGCTGCATATGTAGCATCCCTTTCCTTGCACTCTTCTATAGAGTACTTTCTCTCTTCCTCACATAATGCAAAATCAACGAATTCAAGACTGAGCCTTCCGTTATAATCTGCAATTGGAGAGATGTCGCTAAAGACTTCCTTTAAGCCTTCATTTAAAAACCACTGGTAAGAATCTTTTTGTACTTCAATAAGGTTAGGCATCTCAAGAACTTCTTTCTGTCTTGAGTAACTCATACGCATCGATTTGCCTGACTTTACTGGACGTATTCTGTTTTTCTCCATTGACGTTTCACCCCTTAGTTTTCTTTACTTTACATTAATTTATTACATTATCGATATGCGTGCAAATACTATGCACACCATACCATAATAGTGCATTATTCATAGTAACAAAAAAAGTTCCAGCTGTCAATACAACAACTGGAACTTTTTCATATTTTATATAATATACCAAATATACTTTAAAAAATCAAGCGATTATTCAGCATACCGCAATATATTAAAAATTCTGTTCATATATGCTATGCCATACGGCATATATATGTCAAGCAAGTATCAAACTGACAATCTGAATTACTTAAGAGTAACCTTAGCACCTTCAGCTTCAAGCTTCTTCTGGATTTCTTCAGCTTCTTCCTTAGAAGCACCTTCCTTAACAACCTTAGGAGCGCCATCAACAACTTCCTTAGCTTCCTTTAATCCAAGACCTGTGATTTCACGAACAACCTTGATAACCTTAACCTTGTTAGCACCAGCTTCTGTAAGTTCTACGTCAAATTCTGTCTTTTCTTCAGCTGCTGCGCCTGCTGCTGCACCTGCTGCTACAACAACACCTGCTGCTGCAGAAACACCAAATTCTTCTTCACATGCTTTAACTAAATCATTTAATTCTAATACTGATAAACCTTTAATAACTTCGATAATTTCCTGAGTAGTCATTATTATAATCTCCTTTTTAATAGTCTTTTAATTAAGTTTCGTGGCAGGCTGACATAGTCACACCTGTCCGTCAATAATCATACTGATTATGCCGCGTAATTATGCAACCTCTTCGTTCTTCTCAGCAATCTGCTTAATAACACGAGCAAAGTTTGTAATAGGTGACTGGATGCTTCCAAGGAACTTAGCAAGAAGTTCATCTCTTGAAGGAATGTTAGCAATAGCTGCGATTCCAGTAGCATCATAGTAAGTACCTTCAACAACACCACACTTAAGTTCAAGTGCATCTGCTGTCTTAGCAAAGTTAGCTAAAACTCTTGCTGGAGCTGTAGCATCTTCCTTGCAGATTGCAATAGCGTTAGGTCCTTCAAGAACTTCTGCCATTGGCTCGAACTCTGTACCTGCAATTGCTCTCTTTACTAAAGTATTCTTATAAACCTTGTAAACAACACCAGCTTCTCTTAACTGCTTACGAAGCTGTGTATCCTGCTCAACAGTTAAGCCACGGTAGTCAACTACCACAACGCCCTGAGCGCCTTCTAAGCTTGCTTTGATTTCGTCTACGATAGGCTGCTTAAGTTCTACTTTTGCCATGAATATTTACCTCCTGTTAGATTATATCTGTCGCCAGATAATATTCTGCCCAGACGTACATGTATCAGGCTCATTCAACAACAACCATAACACTTTAAGTATTATGCTTCATTGCTCTAACAAAAAAGTCCTTCTATCTATAAGACAGAAGGACTGAATAAACTGATAATCAATGCTTTACGCATTAAGTCTGTCCTCGGTAGGCGTATTACCTTTAACCCTTTCGGGACCTGCTGTCTTAGGCAAAATGTGAAATCACTTTCACTTTAATTATATTATGAAACCATCACATCAATCTGATACAGATTATAAATCTATATCCAAATCAACCAGATAGTAACACAAACATTGATAGTATACTATCATAATATATTGGTTGTCAACCGTTATTCACAAAGAATATATTAATTCTTCGTAATATTGCGTTGTATAACCCAAATCCTGCAATAAGCTAATCCATTCATCAGCTTACATATGATTAATTAATTATAATTAACCAACGTACTTAGCTGTGCTAACCTTTACACCAGGACCCATAGTAGCTGTAAGAACAACACTCTTTAAATACTGTCCCTTAAGTGAAGTTGGTTTAGCCTTAACGATTGCATCCATAATAGCCTGGAAGTTGTCTGATAACTGCTCCTCTGTGAATGAAGCCTTACCAATTGGCACATGAATGATATTTGTCTTATCAAGTCTGTATTCGATCTTACCAGCCTTGATATCATTAACAGCTTTTGTTACATCCATAGTAACTGTACCAGCCTTAGGGTTTGGCATTAATCCCTTAGGACCAAGTACACGACCAAGACGACCAACAACACCCATCATATCTGGAGTTGCAACAACTACATCGTAGTCGAACCAGTTTTCACCTTGGATCTTTTGAACTAATTCATCAGCTCCAACGAAATCTGCTCCTGCTTCTTGAGCTTCTTTAGCTTTGTCACCTTTTGCAAATACAAGAACTTTTAATGTTTTTCCTGTTCCATTAGGAAGTACCACTGTTCCTCTAACTTGTTGTTCTGCATGTTTAGAATCAACACCTAATTTTACATGTAACTCAACTGTTTCATCAAAATTTGCTTTAGGCATTTTTTCAATTAATTCTAAAGCTTCTTTAGCTTCATATAATTTACCTTTTTCAATAAGCTTTACAGCTTCTTGATATTTCTTTCCTTTTTTCATATTTTACCTCCTCTGGTTTTAACGAATTTACATTCTCCCAATTTTATAATTAGTCTACAACTACAACTCCCATACTACGAGCTGTTCCTTTTACCATACCCATAGCAGCTTCTAATGATGCTGCATTTAAGTCTTCCATTTTTTGTTCAGCTATAGCTTTAACTTGTTCTGTTGTTATTTTAGCTACTTTGTCTTTATTTGGTTTTCCTGAACCTTTTTCTATTTTTAATGCTTTTTTAATAAGTACAGCAACTGGTGGAACTTTTGTTATGAAAGTGAATGATTTGTCTTT